>WNGD01001399.1_pt1 | contig 39692 bp, 43 predicted proteins | sample 5400671 | NCBI WGS metagenome assembly WNGD01 (sample SAMN13153369, study PRJNA577476) | soil metagenome | isolation source: 40 cm soil or saprolite under grassland replicate 2 | place: USA:California | collected 2016-06-15 | reverse complement strand
GTTCTTGAGGTCGTGCAGGGACGGGCTGTGCTTATTGATCCGCATACGGTTGAGGTCACTTTCTCCACTGGTTCCTCGCGCTGGCTCGAAGGCTCCCAGGTGCTCATTGCTACCGGCTCCTCACCAGTTATCCCTGACGTTCCTGGTCTGTCCAAGACACCGTATCTGACCAGTGACCTCTTAACAAGCCAGGAAGACATGGAACTGAAAGCATTACCCAGTTCGTTGGTCATTCTCGGCGGTGGCTACATCGCACTTGAGCTTGGACAGATGTTTGCCCGGTTTGGGACTGAGGTGACCATTCTGGAACGCTCGGAGCGCATTCTCAAAGACTATGAGCCAGAGATTAGCGTAGCCTTGACCGATATCCTGCGCGAAGAGGGGTTGCGTATCGTGACCTCTACTACCCTGCGACAGGTTGAAGGTGATACCAACCAGGTACAGGTCACTGCTGCGGTGCGCGGGCGACAGCAGCACTTCCAGGCAGAAAAGCTGCTTGTAGCAACCAGTCGACAACCGAACACGAGAAACATGGGTCTAGAACAGGCAGGCGTGCAACTGGATACCCAGGGCGCCGTGAGGGTGAATGCTTACCTGCGAACCAATATCCCCCATGTTTGGGCAGCAGGAGATGTGATCGGGCGGGAAACAGAAAGCCAGATGGCTACCCCGGTTGGCGCCCATGATGGCAAGATCGTCGCCCACAATGCCCTCTCTGGAGATCGGCTACGCAAGGTTGATCATACCGTCATCCCGCGCACCATCTTCACCGATCCTCAGGTCGCAGTCGTGGGCATGACCGACGAGGAGGCGAATGCTGCGGGGATCACCTGTGACTGCAACACCATCCCCCTCTCGGTCGTGCCGCGAGCCGGGGCTATGCGGGACACGCGCGGGGTCATCAAGATGGTTCTGGACGCTCCGACACGCCGGGTCGTAGGGGTCTCGATGCTGGGAGTCAATGCGGGCGAGGTCATCCACGAGGCAGCGATGGCCCTGCGCTTTGGGGCCACTACTGATGACTTCATTGACATGATTCACGTCTATCCGACGATGGCTGAGGCACTTAAGATCGTTGCCATTTCGTTCACGAAGGATGTGAGCAAGCTTAGCTGTTGCGCGAGCTAGCAGTCCCTGATGGCCCAGGGACGGTCTTCGTTCCGAAGTGAAAGCGGCAAGCTTCGATACTTTCGTAGGAGCCATCGATCCGAACTGTCGAGGAAACCACGATGAGAAGAGTCGAATGTGAGCTAAAGCTCACATCACCGGCGAGCTGTCCCAATGATGAACGTTGGGCTTCGTCGTGTTGACGGAAGCCCTCCAGCACACACGTAGGAGGAGACGAATGTACCCGACTTCACTGGAGCTGCTTGCAAGGCAACTGGCTGATGGGTTGCGAGGTGAACATGATGCCTTTTGTCGCGAACTGGTGCGGTTGCTTGCCTCCGGGCATCCTGTCACACGAGCGCACCTGGCGACCGTCCTCCAGATGACTGTCGAGCAGGTTGCAGAGGTGCTTGCGTGCTTAGCTGATCTCGAGGTGGATCACCGCGGCAATGTCGTGGGATGGGGCCTCACCATCGTTCCCACTCCGCATCGCTTTCGGGTGCATGGAAAGCCGCTCTACACCTGGTGTGCGCTTGATGCGCTGACCTATCCCGTGTTGCTCCACCTTCCGGCCCGCGTGGAGTCATCTTGTCCGGTCAGTGGGACGGTGGTCTCGTTGTCAGTCACGCCTACAGGCATTCATGATCTGACTCCTCGGGGTGCCGTTGTTTCTCTGGTGATCCCGGTTCAGGGCCAGTCGTGTACCTGTGATCGAGGCTCCTTCTGCGATCAGGGGCACTTTTTCCGTTCGAGACGAGAGGCCGCGATGTGGCAGGGAGCACGAACTGACGGGCGCATTCTTTCCGTGGAGGACGCCTATCGACTTGGGAAGCTAGTGGTACGATACCGCTACGAGGGCATGACCGAGCATGAGCGCACGTAGGAATCCGGGTTCTCTCATACCTCTCTGCTACCCGGGAATGTCATCCTTTTCTCAGTCTGAGGAGGGTCTGTACAATCTTGCGGTTGCTGCTTACGCCTGTCCCATGTAAGTAGGCTTCAAAGGCGGTCTGCTGGATGCCTGTGTTCATAGTTGGATAGGCGTGAATCGTCGCAAGGATATCCTTGATCGTCAGACGGTGCTGCATCGCGAGCGCTATCTCACCCAGCAATTCACCTGCATGCACACCAATAATGTGAGCTCCTACAATCTCTTCCTTCTTGCCTGCTAACACCAACTTGATAAAGCCTGTCGTTTCACTTTCAGTTTGCGCGCGATCAATAGCAGCAAGGGGCAATGTCACGACACGTATACGCTTGTGGTGGTTCTCAGCCTCGTCAGGTGTCAGTCCGACACGAGCCACCTCTGGATCGGTGAACGTACACCAGGGCACCACCCGGTAATCGACTTTCTTTTTCCCAATGGGGACAAGTGCATTGCGTACTGCAACTCCCGCTTGATATGCCGCTACATGCGTGAAGAGATAGTCGCCGATGACATCCCCGATCGCGAAAATATTAGGGGCAGAAGTCTGAAGATATCTGTTCACGTGAATGCCTTTGCTCGTATATGTAACTCCCGCTGCTTCCAGATGTAATCTCTCTACATTTGGCCGCCGACCCAGGGTTAACAGGATTTCATCAGCCTCGAACGTCAAGAGACGTTCACCCTGCTTCGCCGTCACCACTTTTTTATGACCAGCGCGCCTTGCGCTGACGTATAGAGCATTGGTGACGATATTGATCCCCTCGGATAGCAATACTTCAGTAAGAGTAGTTGATACCTCTTGGTCTTCTTTCGGTAAAATGCGATCCAGGCCCTCAACGATGGTCACATTTACACCCAGGCGTACGAATGCCTGGCCTAATTCCACGCCGATAGGGCCGCCGCCAACAACTATAAGGGAAGCGGGTAATTGTTTCAGGTTAAATACACCTTCATTCGTCAGATAACCAGTTTCTTCCAGGCCTGTTATTTGAGGAACAAGTGGTCTCGAACCGGTGGCAATCAATGTATTGCGGCTCGTAAACGTCTCGCCATTCAAGGTGAGTTCGGTGGCAGCGTTGAAAGAGACGTTGCCGAATTTGATAGTGACACCCTCGGTATACACTCGTTCTCCTTCGGCCACGCGTCCAATCACGCCCTGGATATAGTTTGAGACTTGTGCCATCTCAACGTCAAGCATAGCAGGCATCAGTCCTAATTTCGCTGCATGTTTGACTTGATGAACAACCTGGGCTACGTGAATCAAGCTCTTGCTTGGTACGCAGCCATAATTCAGGCAGTCTCCCCCCAGGCGTTCTTTGTCGATGAGTAAGACATTCGCGCCGAGCGAAGCTGCCAGACGTGCGGCAGTTAATCCACCCGATCCGCCACCGATGATGGTCATATCGTAGTGTGTGCGGGTCATGCATTCTCCTCAGGGTTTGTTGAAAAGTGCTGAGCGAACAGCGCTCAGTTTACTCATCGAGCCGTGACTGGAGGCCCGCCACATCGCGCAGGATGACACGCCCGCGCCCCAGTTCCACCAGTCCTTCCCGCTGGAAATCATCGAGTACCTTCGTGACCGACTCACGCAGCGCTCCGATCATATCCCCCAGTTCCTGGTGGGTAATCGATACCACCTCGCCATTCTGTCCCTGACTTAGTCGCACGAGTACGGCGGCGATCCGCGCCGGAACGCTCCGGTAGGCCATCTCCTCCAGGCGTGCCTCGCACAGCGCCAGGCGACGGCCCAGTACCTCGATCATCCTGAGCGCCACTTCCGACCGCTTGCGCATCAGTCCCTCGATATCGGCGCGGCTCATGACACAGATCAAGGAGTCTTCAGCAGCTTCAGCAAAGGTGTGCCTGAGCGATTCACCAATGAACGGCATCTCACCGAAGAACGTGCCGGGTTCGATCACCGCCAGTTCCAGCCGCTTGCCCGAGGGAGTCAGACGATAGAGCTGCACGCGTCCGCGTTTGAGCAGGAAGAGCACCTCGGCGCGATCTTCCTGTGAATAGAGGATCTGACCTCTGCGACAAGTCCGCATCTCGGTCTGTTGCTCAAACGCAGCCATCGTCTCTGGCTCAAGGTCGCAGAAGATGTCCATGGTGAGCATACAGTCGCGGTTCTTCAGTACGGTAGGAGTCCCGGACGCTGGCTCCGACTCAGTCCGTTTTCTATGGAGTAATGAAAATGGGCGTCGAGTAGTCAACTTGCTTCCTCCTTGATCTGCTGCTGAAATTCGGCGCGGAGCATAGAGAGGAACGCATTGCGCTCAGGATTTCCGAGCGACACGACCTTGCCATCAAGCACGTAGGTTGGTACGGCAACGACGTGCGGGGGAATATGCTGACCAGGCTGGTCAAGATGGATAACAGTAACCGTCAGACCAGCGATGGTCTGGGCACGCTCTGCGATGAGCAGCGCTTCCTCGCAGTTTGTACAGTGATTGGTAACATAAATATCCAGGTGCATAATGCTTTCCTCCCTGCTCCTCGGTAAGGGACTGGACTGCTTATCTTTCGCGATCCCTTGTCATCCTATGTTATACCATACGTTAGCTAAAATCCTGCGCGAATGGGGAGCGTCGTTGCTCCCCGTTCGCGCTCAGGCAGCATAACCGCTTAGACTGCCTTTCAAAACAAACAAACGAAAGTCCTCCTAACATCTGCAGCAGATTTGGAGCGCCAGCGATCGGTGCCACAATAAAGCTCATGAGCAACATCGCCAGCACCCCATAGACCATGCCACTGATCACCGCGAGAGCACCCTTCAGATGTGTTGCATAGACAATCAGGCCGAAAATCATGCCAAAGAGCGCCGACCACATCATGTGTATGACCAGTCCCAATAGCCCTGCACCGGGAGCGAAGTAGAAGACACCCTGGTGGAGAGAGGTCATGAGTGACTGCTGCCCGGCAAGTGGTGAGGCGATGGCGTAGAGCGCGGTGAAGAACCCCATGTGCAGGTACGTTGCCGTGGCAAGCATGGTAAACATCGCCATAACGGCTCCAGCGATCATACCTGTGATGGCTCCGATGATGAGCACTTTGATGAGTCGAGTTGAGTTTTTCGTGGTGTCCATGGATACCTCCTTGTAATCCTATGTTATTGGTAAGATGTTTCTGGTCAGGGGTATTGCAAAGTCAGTCTAATGCAGGTGGCAAGACTACTTTGCAACTGCCCTGTATCTGAGGATGAGCATGCTGCTCAATCCGTTATGCCCAAAGTATACTGAGGAATCAGGAGGGATTCTGTAGTCCTCGCTACATAGCTGTGCTCATAGGAAATTTCATATTAGCGCAGGGGGAGAATCTCGCTTTCAGCAAACAGAGGTCCCACCTCCAATGCCAGGGCTAGTTCGGCATAGAGGGATGGAGGGACGCTGATGTCGGCCAGGTAGAGCTCACCCACGTATGCCTCAACCCCTGGAGCACGCAGTCCTGCTTTGGGTAACGCTAACGTCATAGTCGCTGTGGCCTGAATCGCCGGATCAAACACGATCCCGCTCGTGGTATCGATCCCAGAGGGAACGTCAAGAGCAAGTATGGGTGCAGGCTGCGCGTTGGCCCAGCGAATCAGGTCAGCTACTGCTCCATGTGGGGCACCTTTGAGACGGTAGCCAATCAGGCCATCCACGATTAACCCAGGAGTTCCAATCTGACTGACAGCTTTAGCTATGGGTATCTTCATGTAGACTACAGACAGAACGTAGATTTGAGGGTATACTTGGTACCAAAGGGATCTGTGACCTTCATGTCAACATGTTTTAAAAGGGAGGAAGCAAACCGCATGCGTGCATTGATCTCCGAGAAACTGCGCAACCACCTCCAGCGCATAGGAAGTGTGGTACTTACAGTAACGCTAGAACCTCTACGTTGCTGAAGCGGCACCTTCTTTGAGGTATCGGTCGATACCCGTGAACCACGTGATCCCAGCCGTTACGAATTGTTTGTCCAGGACGGAGTACACATCTACTATTCCCCGAAGCTCGCCCGCAAGTCCGATGTCCTGGAACTGGATTATGTGCGTATCCTGTTCCATAGCAAGCCAATTATGTCGGGTCCAGATGACCTCGTGGCGACTCTCATCATGGGACGCATATAGCTTGATCAATACTCCATGCCGTAGTGAATACTCCTAACTGCACCGTCTGTAGTCTAGACTACAGACACAACGCAGGCACGAGAGTATATTTAGTAGGGAATGAACTCAGTGTTTTGAAAGGGACGAAGCAATCCAAATGTGTGCGATTCTTTCTGAGAATTACGAAATCATCTCCAGCGCATAGGGAGTATGGCACTCACGGTAACACTGGAATCCCCTGCGTTGCTGAAAGGGAGAAGTGAGTCCAGGCGTTTGTAGCAATCGTGTTGAAGATGGAGGTGTGATATGTCAACAACAAGAGATACTGGTCAATTGATCCAATTGCTTCTGCTTGGAGGACTCGTCGGCGTGATCGGTGGGGTTCTGATGGCGGTGTTTACTATGCTCGCCACCGCCACCTATCTGCAGATGGGCTTCTTTACACCGATGTACGCCATCGCGGCACCGCTCACTGGACGGCAAGCATTATTGACCTCCATGACGAATGGCGTCTTCTACTTTGCTGCTGGCCCGGCGCTGCTGGGGTTGCTGGTCCACTTGCTGTGGGCAGCGTTCTGGGGCATGATCTTTGGCCTGATCGCCCGGGGGCTGCATCTGACTGAGGGAGTGGCTATCATCAGTGGGTTAGTCTATGGTTTGCTGGTCATGCTGGTCATGAGCTTCATCGTGGTGCCTCTCGTGGGTGCTCCTGATCTCCTGCGGCTGGTGGGCTCGCTTTCGTTTATCATCGCACATGCGCTGTTCTATGGCCTGCCTCTGGGGCTGTGGCCGGTAGTGCAGCCGCAGTTATTCAACCGCTTCCCGGCCCAGCGAGCTGTATAATCTTAAATCCTCCAGTAGCAAACGGATGGGAATCAATGCTACAATGAACCTATCCAGCCGTGGCAGTAGACGATGCAAGTATTTCTTCTGCATCCTCAATCACGTACCGGTATCCCTGCTCTGTAAGAAACAATTGGCGATTGGCGGAGAACTCCTGGTCGCGTGTATCACGGGTCACAATCGAATAGAAGTACGCAAACCCACCATCTTGCTTAGGGCGCAAAATTCGCCCTAAGCGCTGCGCTTCTTCCTGGCGTGAGCCGAATGTACCCGATACCTGGATGGCAACATTTGCATCTGGCAGGTCAATTGCGAAATTCGCTACCTTGCTCACAACCATACGCTTGATTTCGCCGCGACGGAACTGGTCGTATAGCTTTTCTCGCTGCTTATTGGTTGTTTTACCGGTTAGTAAAGTTGCTTCGAGTTCTTCAGCAAGCACTTTGAGCTGGTTAATATATTGACCAATAATTAAGACCTGGTCATCACGATGACGCTCAGCGAGGAAGCGCACCACGTTGAACTTTTCTGGGCTTTCGGCTGCGATTCTGTATTTCTCTCGCTCATCTGCAACAGCATAGTTCAATTGTTCGTCTTCAGTCATTCCCACCCGGATCTCGTGACATTCTGCTGTCGCAATCCAGCCCTGACGCTCTAACTCACGCCAGGGTACATCATATTTTTTAGGACCAATCAAACTAAATACATCGGCTTCCCGCCCATCCTCTCGCACCAGCGTCGCGGTCAGGCCCAGGCGTCTGCGAGCTTGAATCTCCGCAGTAATACGGAAGACGGGCGCCGGCAATAAATGTACTTCATCATAGATAATCAGTCCCCAATCATAGCTGGTGAAGAGTGAGAAATGTGGAAAATCTTCTTCACCTCCTTCATGTCCTTCGCTATCCGCCTGCCCTTTTGTATGGGGACGCCGGTATGTGAGTATCTGGTAGGTGCTGACGGTAATCGGACAAATTTCTTTACGATCTCCCGTATACTCACCTATCATCTCTGGAGGGATATCTGTCTTATCAATAATTTCTTGTATCCATTGCCTGACAGCAATCGTATTGGGCGAAAGAATCAATGTAGCTCGTTGAATATCAGCCATGGTAACTAAACCAACAATGGTTTTCCCTGCTCCACATGGTAGGACAACCACTCCGCTACCTCCACTAGGCGCTCCTCCGGCATAGAATGCAGCCGAGGCGCCATACTGGTATGCGCGTGGCTCGAAATCCTTCCCTTCTGCTGTGACTGACCGCAGCTTCATAGGCAAGGGAGAACCATCGGTATAGCCGGCTAAATCTTCAGCAGGAAATCCAATATGGATCAACGCTTGTTTAATATGTCCCCGGCGCGCGGCATTGACTTGAATTGTATGGCTGTCCAACTGACGCAGCAAAAAAGGTTGTGTGCGTTTGTGATGTATGATCTCAGCAATTAGAGCCACGTCACTAGAAGTAAGCAGGAGCGCATCTCCATCGCGAATCAGCTTAATACGTCCGTAGCGACTAATATATTCACGGATATCGAAGATAATATTTGATGGGATGTCGTATTTGCTATATTGTGTGAGCAATTCGATAATTGCTTGCGCACTCATACCGCCTGCAGCAGCATTCCAGAGTGAAAGTGGTGAAAGGCGATAGGTGTGGATATGCTCTGGTGATTTTTCCAATTCTGCAAACTGGGCGACCGCATCTCTCGCCTCGGCATGCTGTGGGTGATCAACTTCGAGCAAAATGGTGCGATCACTCTGAACAATCAATGGATTACCTGGATTCATATGTTCCTATTATACTCCTGGCATCTCCGCCCAATTCTTTACGTATTTCAAAATGGTAGTAACTGCCGCCTCTTCATGCCCGCGCATAAGGTGACGAGCGCCAATGATCACTTTAATACCCTTAGGACCTTTGAGCTGCTCAACAAAGGGTTCAAGTTTATACAGCGGACAAATTTCGTCAAATTCGCCGGTTACAAAGAGCTTGGGGCGTTCAAATGGTTTTGGAAAGCCATTTGCTGTGCGATAAAGCGGCAGGCTTATGCTGACAACTGTGCGTATTCGCGCATCAAAAGGTGCGTAGAGCAGGGTGATGTATGCGCCGAAACCGTGACCAATCACACAGATTTTCGCCGGATTTCCTCCCGCTTGCGCCAATGCGCAGTCGATAGCTCCAGCAAGATCAAGTGGTTCCAGGCGTCCATCGGTCTGTTGGCCCTCGCTTTTTCCCACTCCCCGGAAATTAAACCGCAGCGTTAGCATTCCCGACTCAACTAACCGGCGGGCGAGCGCTACAAGTAACAAATCGTTCATATCGCTACTGGCCGGTTGTGGGTGACACAGAACGATTATGGGAGCAAGCTTTATCTCTGTTGGAATATGAAGTACCCCCTCTAAAAGCATTGAGGGTTGCCCACGACTGGAAAAAGTTACAGGTCGTTCAGAAGTGGTTAATGATGAAGCCATATTCCCTTTCGTTCTAGTTGTCCAGGTTGAACACCGCCCCTGTATCTTATCGCAGTGAGCGCATTGCGTCAACTCATTTGAGAGATGTAAGAGATTTGGTATCATACACAGTTATATCTTTGTGCGTAACACGTTATAGTTAATAGAGCCTCAAAATTTGTAAAATCTTATCATAAAGTCGGGCAGACCCTTTGAATATGTGTCTGTAGATGTTATACTGAGTATATCGAGTTGGACTTAGGTATTTTTACTTACGTTGACTACGTTGCGCAACTCAATCAAAGAGTAGATTTCAATATTTCGCTGGCTCATCTTAGTTTCTTTGTTGCTATGAGAGGTAGATGTAGGTGTGGGCTATGTGCCTGTTATCTTTTCTATTTTTTAGCAACCTCTCAGAGCGGCTTCTGCTTGTGCGATATCTCCTCGGGGGACAGATATCGCTAAGCTTCTAACTGACAGGATCATACAAAAATCAGGAAACTCCGCCGGACAGGAATGCTTAGTGAGTAAAGTTGTTGGCCTAGGTTCAATGCTGAAGCTTATACAAAGCGCATACTCATATCTCACTGCATACAGAGATTTGCCCTGATGCCATGGTATAACATATACCGTGCTATTTGGATTAGTGTAGTTTTCGAGATTTACGTGCAGTCTGGGTGAGGTTTGTAGTAGAGAAGAGGAGTTAGAATTAGTTCTACGACAGTAGAGGCAGGAGCGTTTATGGCCGATATTTTAGTCGTTGAGGATGAACAATTAATTGCAGGGTTACTGAAAGAAACATTACAGACTGAGGGTTATAATGTTATAACCGTTCTCAACGGCGAAGATGCCATCAAGTTTGCGCTCTATGAAACACCGCACCTCATTTTCTTAGACCTGATGTTGCCTGGGATTGATGGCTACGAGGTAGTCCGACGTTTACATACCTACCCCAAAACTATGCATATTCCCATCATTGTGCTCAGTTCCCTTGGAGAACCGAAGGATAAAATCAGCGCCTTTGAAATTGGTGTAGATGACTACATTACCAAACCTTTTGATACCGATGAATTACTTGCCCGTGTTCATGCACAACTTCGTCGCGTACAACAGAACTTTCTCTCTCCTCTTATCAGCCTGCCGGGCGGTTTTCAGGTTGAGGTAGCCATCAAGCATAAGCTAAGCAGTATGGTGCCATGGAGTCTGCTCTACCTCGATCTAGATAACTTCAAAGCTTTTAATGATGCCTATGGTTTCCTCACAGGCAACGATATGATTCGCCTGGTGGGACGAATCTGTCAACGCGTGGTGCGCCAATATGGCAATCCCGATGACTTTGTTGGTCACGTTGGTGGAGATGATTTTATAGTGGTTACAACGCCCGAACGAGCACATATTCTTTGCAGTCATATTTGCGACCAGTATAAAGAGGGGAGTATCGCCTTTTATCGTCCAGAGGACCTCAGGTGTGGCTCGATTAGCGGTGTAGACCGAAAGGGACGACCCTACCAGTTCCCCCTGGTTTCGCTCTCTATCGGTGTGGTCAATAATCAACTTTGGCAACCACACAGTCTAGAGGAAATGAGTTATTTAGCGGCAGAAGCGAAGTACCATGCTAAACAATCCCCCAACAATGTATATCACATAGCGCCTCGACGAGAAGTAGCTGGCCACGATGCCTCTTCTTACCCTCCCTCACGCTATGGATCGACGTCTTCTCCCTTACCTCCTCCTCTTGCTCAGATTGTATATGGACATGCCCATCACAATGCTAGATTCGCTATCACCGAGGAGCATGTCCTCGAAGAATATGAGCAAAAAGTATAGTAAGAGCCAGGACTTTCTTTGAAAGTGGTGAATGTTACGAACCAGGAAGAAAAACACTTAGAGAGCATCCTGAGCAGCGAAGCGGACGAAGCGCAGCGTTTGGCTGTACGCGAGAATGCGAAGCGTGTCTTGCAGGAAAGCGGCCTTGCCGAAATGCTCAAAACACTCAACAAAAATGCACTCAAAGGTAGAGGTAGTTTTTACGAGTACGACTCTACAGTTCTTCTCAAATGGGGTACAAGTTATACACGACGCCATATTTGGATTGAAGTTGACGGTAATACCATCCGTTTCAGGCTCGCTCCTCATCGTCAGTGCGCTATAGCAGCGCCCATCTGTGATGGCGAATATCACACCTTCACCAGCACTATGTGGGCAGACCGGAAACTTTTGCAGGATGAATTATATAAATATTATCTCAAACCCATAGCTGAAACCTCATCCGATTAACCTCCTTATCTTCTGACCTACAAGGGATCAAGATCGAGTACCCGCACAACACCGACACTACTAAGGAAACCGCTAATCGCTTTATAGTTTTGGTCACTATAAAAGTCTTTGCGTTGTGTCTCACCTGGCCAACTCAGTAAATTCAGGAAGTTTGAACTGTATAAAGTAACTAAATCTTCGGTAGCATTTTGATTGTGTAATAATGGAGGATCGTGGATCAGTGCGCTATCCTCGTTCCGACCACGTGCCAGAAAAGCAAAAGCCAGTGTTGGTTGTGATGCCTGCCTTCGTAGCCCTTCTATCCAGCCCCGTTCTACGCGTTCGGTCTGGTCCGGTCGAACGGTGACTACATGTGCTGCTGCAATCACAGGTTGGGCCGAAGGACGGCTGTAGCCCCAAAGGTAGCGCATCAACCATTGCTCAGGTGGTACTGTCAATAGCTCACCTGTCGATCCTATTAACAGATTCTTTGGATTATACCGATCCTGTGCCTTGTACCAGAAATCTTCATCTTCCCAGGTAGTAAGTATGAAATAGTACGATTCAGGTTCCCTGCTGCGATAAAAACGCGCATTCACTAAGCCGGGCGCATTGTGCACTGTCTCTGAGATAAAACGCAAGCGCGCTGGGCCATCCACATCTTTGCCTGCCGCTGTATGCGCTAGCGTTGCGACCAGTAATTCCATACCTATCCTTTTTCTATGGCGATTCTCGTCCCGTAGCATGACATAGCACTTCGTTTTTGTCAACGTGTGGACTTAAAAAACAATTTGAGCTAGACAACAAACTCTAGCAGGAACTATACTTGTAGTAAAGAGACGATGCCGCAATTTACGTTGTCTGGAAATTCGTGTTGCTATCAAAACAACCCAATACAGGAGGCATATGAATGTTCGACCCTGAGGCCATGCACAGTCCTATTGAATGGAAAGAGGCGCGACCCGACGATGCCGCGATATGGGTTTCGGTCACCCGACGCAGTGCCGACCAGATGCCTTTTGAGAGCGAAGAATCGCAGATTGCCCGCTACAAAGAGGAGGACCCCGAACAACAATTGCAGCGCTACCTGCTCTGGAGAGATGACACTCCCATTGGGCGCTTACGCTTCTATGCACAAGGCGATACCGCCGAGCTTGATGGACTGGTGCTCTTGCCTGAAGCTGGTGGCAGCGTAGCAGCTCAGGCGGTGACCGAAGCTTTGCTGAGATCTGCGGCACTCGGGGTACGTCACCTTAAAGTAATCTACCCGGCTGCTTATATTGCCTCATTTGCGGCAGCAGGCTTTCAAGAACTACGCCGTCGTACTGGTATGGTAGCATCAACAAACATTTCGGTCCCGCAGATTTCATTGCCGAACTCTTTGCATATCAGGCCAATCAGGGAGGATGATAGTGAGCAGATAGGTGCGCTACTGCAACGTGCTTACGCTGGTGGGCCTGATGATCTGCATCCAGACCTTGGAAGTTGGCGTGCTGAGGTTCGAGCCATTCAAGAAGGCCATTTTGGCCCATTTCTGCCTGAGAGTTGCTTTGTTGCTGAACATACCCTTGATCGCTTCCACCTGGCGGGAGCGATTTTGATGCATCTTGAGCGAAGTGTGCCGCGTATTCGTCATATGGCCGTCGCTCCCTTGTTCCGTCATGTCGGCCTTGGTCAGTTATTAGCAGTAAAAGCCATGCAGTGAACATGGCAATCCAACTGTTATTCTCTATGTAACGCTTGGTATTCCCGCTGTAAATCTCTATCACAGGCTTGGTTTCGTCGAGGCTGGCCCCACCTATATCGAAGCGGAACGCATGCTCTCGAGGTAAGCGTGATGGCAGATGTTCATTGATTGCCACCAGCGATCCTGTACATACTATCTATGAATATCTACTTACGTTTTCAGGTTGGGAAAACCTCGCGCTCCTAAGGTTCACGCGCAAACGAGCGTAAAGCCAAAGTAATTTGCTCTTCTAATGTCATGGGTCGATCTTGTGGAATCTTGCTTAATGCTGCCTGCGCTTCCGCCGCGGAAAACCCTAATCCCATGAGCGCTTCCAATACTTCTGACTGCAACTTACCACCTGGCGAAGTCGCTCCGGCGCCTCCCAGGGCGACCAGCGAAGGAAGTTTTCCTTTCAGCTCAAGCACTAACTTGGCTGCTAGCTTCTTGCCGACACCCGGAGTCAGCGCTAAGCGTTGTTGATCCTCATCGGCAATGGCTTTATAAAACGTTTGCGCATCCATCATCGATAACAACGCCAGCGCTATCTTTGGACCAACGCCGCTGATACCGATAAGCTGTTCGAATGCGTCTCGATCTTCTTCGCTTGAGAAACCATAGAGGGCCATCCCATCCTCACGCACATAAAAATGCGTGTAGAGGGACACCTCTGAGCCGACCTCTCCCAGCCGACTCAATGTGGAAGTTGGAGCGAAAACACGAATACCAAAGCCACCGGTACGGATGATTACGTAACCTGCCCGGCGCGCTTCTAGAAGGCCCTGAATGCTGGCAATCATGGAGAAACCTGCCTTACCTCTCGTTGTGTTGATGAGCATAGAGTAACATGAGCTACGAAAAACCGCATTGTCTTTAGGAGATTTGGGTGCGAGTGAGATACGTGGCAGTATGCAAATGGCAGATAGCCACTGCCGCTGCATCTGCGGCGTCATCTGGACGAGGAATTGTTTTGAGATGAAGAAGAATACGTACCATCTCTCCCACCTGCTCTTTATTTGCCCCACCATAGCCTGTAACGGCCTGCTTGACCTGCTTGGGTGTATACTCGGCAACTGCAAGACCACCATTTGCCAATGCCAGCATGGCCACCCCACGTGCCTGTCCTACCGTTAAGGCTGTGCGCGCATTTTTGGCAAAGAAGAGTTCTTCTATAGCTGCTTCGTTTGGATGATACGTGGAAATAATCTCGCTCAAGCAATGATAGATGTGTTGCAGGCGCCTGGGCATTGGCATACCTGCTGGTGTTGTAATCACATCGCAGGCAATCATAGCTAACTCGCTACCCTTCGCCTCCACTACAGCATAGCCAACAATAGCCGTGCCTGGATCTATGCCCATGGTAACGCGAGATGAAGAAGACGTGGGCAATGGGCTGATTGGAGTGCCCATCGTTCAACTCTCGTAAGAAGCCGCAAATTCCTCCGGGAAGTCGGCATTTGTATACACATTCTGTACATCGTCCAGGTCCTCGAGCCTTTCCAACAGGCGCATGACCTGATGCGCTACCTTCTCGTCGTTCAACTCGATCCTGGTCTTTGGCAGCAGTGTGCTCTCAGCTTTGACCACATTGTATTTTTTTGATTCCAACTCCTGGCGAATTTTTTCAAGGTCCGAGGGATCAGTATAAATAGTAAGAACCTCGTCGCCAGGGTCTACCGGGTCAACATCATCGGCACCCAGGTCAATAGCCTCAAGGGTGAGTTCATCGGAATCATGCCCCTTCAATTCCACATCAACGATGCCTTGTGCCTCGAAGAGCCAGTCAACGCAGCCGTTTTCACCCAGGTTTCCACCATTGCGATGAAAGGCATTGCGCACCTCAGCAACTGTTCGATTTCGGTTCTCCGTCAAAGCTTGCACCAGTACTGCTGTACCACCTGGTCCATAGCCCTCATAGGTAATCTCTTCAAGCGACGCTCCTTCTGAGCCTCCTTGTGCACGTTTGATAGTACGCTCGATGTTCTCCATCGGCATGTTGGCGGCACGAGCGCGTTGTACTGCCATGCGTAGCCGGAAGTTCGCATCGGGATCACCACTTCCGCCTTCGCGCACTGCTACCACTATTTCGCGTCCTAGTCGCGTAAAGAGTTGGCCCCTTCTTGCGTCATTGACTCCTTTGGCACGGCGAATTTGTGCCCATTTTGAATGACCTGACATACTATCGCCCCCTGGTTGTTTTTAGGCTGAACATTCACGAAAATATACATCTTGTATGCTTGTTTGTTGTGAGAAATCCTATTTCTAGCATTGTAACATCAAGTACCCCATAGCTAGAAGCTAGAGGCTTGTCCCTCACTGCGAATAGTGGAGACGATAGGCTGCTTGACATGCAGCCCACTAGTCGCGCTCATGGCACGGCTAGCAAGATTACGAGCGGCATTAAGATCAGCGTTCAGCTGGAAGCCGCACTGTTTACAGGAGAACTCACTTTGCGAGACCCGATTCCGCTTATCGATGTAGCCACAACATGAACAGGCTTGCGAACTGTAGTGTGCATCAACAAATGTTACATTGATGCCTCGGTACGCCGCTTTGTAGGCAAGGAAGCTCTGCAACTGGGCAAAGCTCCAATTGCTCATGGCGCGTCGCTGTCTGCGGCGTCCTTTGGGGCGTTCTCGAATGTCCGTCAAATGCTCCATCACAAGGATATCCCCTGGCTGACGCAAAGAGACAATCCGTTTACTAAGGACGTGGTTCACATCGTGCTGAAATCGTTTCAGTTTGCCAGACAGCTTTTTGAGATGCCGCTTAGCAGACTTTGTATCTTTGCCTTGAAGCGAACGACGAAGGCGGAAGTAGCGGTTATTGGCTTCTTTGAGGTGCTTGCCACCATAGTATTGTGCCTGAGAGGTCACGGCAAGTCGATGTATACCCAGGTCGATCCCGATGACTTTGCTCTCTTGTGATGGTTCAGTAGGGGCAACAGCACACGATACTACTATATGCAACCAGAACTTGCCCTTGCGATAGATCAGATCAGCACTCTCCTGTTGCCATTCAGCAGTCAGGTAGTTCTCATAGTAGGCAGGTACTTTGACGGCAATGGTCGCACGGTTTCGTCTCTGCCCAGGCTGTTTCACATGAACCAGCGACACCAGACGACTATTCCGGTCAAAGCGGAAGGAACGGGCATCATAGCGGATGGCACACAAGGTACTGTGCGGAGTCCGCGCCAGTTTCAAGGGCCTGGTGGCTTTGCCTTGCTTTAGCAGTGCTTCGTATTTCCTGCGTTGCTTGGTGCGGCGCGCAATCACGCTCTTGATAGCTTCCATGGCTTTCACACGAGCAGCACAAATCAACTGTGAGGGAAGATGGGTGCTGGCACGTTGTTCAGCATAGGTCAGCCGATGCAATTCCACCCCATTGCTGATGCGTTGTACATCAGCAACCTGACACACGGCATTGAACGAGTCAGTATACTCTTGCATCGTTTGCTGCAAGAGCAAGACCTGCTCAGGTGTCGGCTTCAGTTGGATGCGTATCGTACGTGTCGCTAGCATATTCATAGATTACATCACTGTAGTACAAGAGTCAACAAGAGAAGAGGGGTTACGACTGCTTCTGCATCCACTGTTCGATAGCCTGGTTGACTGCTTCCGGTTGCTCGCGCATCACATAATGACCAGCGTCTGGTATAATCCGCAGTGTCGAGCCACCGATTTTATCATGAAGATACTGGCTATATTTTACTGGTGTCAAGCGATCCTCGGCGCCACAAATAATCAGCACCGGCAAATGGATTTCTTGTAAACGGTCCATACAGTCAAAGGTGTTACATGCAGCAAGATCACGGTAGAGCATGTTTGGCCCTGGCGTTCCCTGCTCTTTGATTAACGCGTCAGGTAGAGTGGCAGTGTTTGTAGAAGCAACAGCCAGATCTTTTAATTGATGCACTGCTATCTGAGGTGTAGCGCGTGCGGATTCGAGCAGGTTGGGATGAACGCGCAAACGCGCTCCTGTGCCGATCAAAATAAGCCCGCTCAATGCGGGAGCATATTCTAAGCCCATCATAAGCGCGATAGCGCCACCGAGCGACTGCCCTGCAATGATTGGGTGATCAAGCTGTAGTTCCTTTGTGAGGATCGTATGAACAGCCCTGGCATAATCAAGCACACTGGCTTCGGCTGCAAGCGTGTCAACCCTCTGTCCATGCCCTGGTAAGTCAATCGCTAATGCCCTACCTGCGCCGAAATGCTCTATCTGCAGACGCCAGATGCGTGCAGTATCACCGGAACCGTGAATAAAAACTATGGGTCTGTTTGAGCTATCCATCGATATATTCGGAACGTGTGTCAATATTGTCTCGGTCACGTTGAAGATATTCCTCGACGCTTATGGTTGAGTGATAAGGTAGGGCTGCCATCTGATACCTCCTCTATGGCTTCAATTATAGCATCAGATATGTCAAGCTGGAAGCGTGATATCCTTGTGAGCATAAACAGAGTAACTACAACCTCTTGTAATCACGCGCACTCTGATATATCCTTGTCACAGGCGCGAGCAGAATACAACTCGTTCACTTAAACAGCGTATTACCTGATGAAAGCGTAATCTCTTGAAGAAAGATAGGGTCGGCACAAATAAGCCAGGACAACCGGCTTGTCAAGGTCTTGGTCGTACTGGTGAACGCCTTGCAGCGGATGCGCTGATGAACAAAGGATATCACATCCTCGAGCGAAATTTCCGCTGTCGTCATGGAGAGATTGACCTTGTGGCTGAGGATGAGCATGATCTTATCTTTGTTGAAGTGAAGGCCAGGCGAGGCACCTCCTTTGGTCTTCCCGAAGATGCGCTTACGTTCGTTAAACGTCGCAAACTACTGGAACTGGCATCCTACTACCTGGATCTTCACACTTGTGCAGAACGCTCCTGGAGAATCGATGTGGTGGCAGTGCAGTTTAGCAGCGGCGGCAAGCTTGAAGAGATCCGAATCTATCAGCATGCCGTTACAGATATCGATTAGCATATCCTTTATAATAAGAATTGCAAGCATATACTCAAATGGGAGGTAGTTCATGGCCGACTTCTTAGAATCCGCAAAAAGTATGGTTAACGCGGCAGTCAGCCGCACAAGCTGGGAAGCTCAGAAGCAACTGCGTATACGTAGTAAGCAGGGTGAAATCGATAAACTTTTAGAGCAACACCAGCAGTTACTCGACGAACTTGGACAGGTAGCAATGAACCTTTACCAACAAGGGAGATTATCCGACCAGCAACTCGCGCGCTTATGTGCCAGTATTCAAGAGCTAGATCATGATGTTCAGAATCGTGAAGTACAATTGCAGCAAGTAAAGAGTGAGGTCTATCCAGCGAGTCAATTTGCTCCTGCCTCAACTCCGGACTATACACCACCAGCCACTTCGTCGTCACCTTCGGCTTCTCAGACTTCGAAAGCGGGAACGCAATCTCAGCTGTGTCCCACCTGTGGCACTACAGTACGTCCAAATGCGCTCTATTGTCGTAGTTGTGGTACAAAATTACGTTGATCAGCGTAGAACTATGTTATAATGGTTCATACTCCTGATGGCTATTGTAGCTCAAAGTCAATAGCTTTAACGATATAGCGCAAGCATAATCATAGTGGATAGGTAAATAGCTTGAAGGGTGCTACATTGACCGAACGTTCTCAGGGAGCGATGACCATGACTCTCGACAGTATCAGTCACAGCGCGGCTCAAACACAGCGGCTGGGTATGCGTGTGGGAGAACTACTGCAAGGAGGCGAACTCATCTTGCTTGATGGACAACTGGGAACGGGAAAGACAACCTTTACACAGGGACTGGCACAGGGTATGGGCATTCATGAGAACATCAATAGCCCCACCTTTACCTTGCTAAAGGAATATGCAGGTCAACCTTGCTCCGATGATCTGCCGAGTAGAGGGCCTGCTCTCTATCACTTTGATCTGTATCGACTGGATAATCCCGAGGAGATAGTTGATCTCGGTTTTGAAGACTATTTTTTCAGCAATGGTGTTTGTGTAGTCGAATGGGCAGAGAAGGCTGGCTCGTTCTGGCCGGCAGAATACCTGAACATCCGCTTGAAAATAATGTCCGAAACAAAGCGAGGCCTATTATTCATCGCAACCGGGGAGCGCTACTGCGAACTGCTGCGACAATTTCAGAAGAACGTGTATGTTACTACTGGCTCTTGATACATCCACTCGCCAGGCAAGTGTTGCGCTCTGCGATGAGGACACGCTTTACGGCGAATATACCTGGCAAATCGGTAGCAACCATAGTGTAGAGCTGCTTGAGAGAATTCAGCGCCTGGTAGCTGATTGTGATAGTAGTATGCAAGCAATCGATGTAGTGGCAGTTGCTACAGGGCCGGGATCATTCAATGGAGTGCGAGTCGCTGTAGCGACTGCTAAAGCCCTGGCGTTCGCATTGCAAAAGCCACTTGTGGGTGTGAGTACTCTTGAAATTATCGCATTTCAACAGCAACAATGGCACGGGCCTGTATGCGCTATCCTGGAAGCTGGACGATCCAATCTCTATGCTGCATGCTATATCTTCGATAAGATAGACAACTCTGGCGAGATAACGCATCATATACGGCAACTCAGCGATTATCTTCTACTCACACCACGACACCTGGCTGGTTATCTGGGCGAACATCTGGACCAATGGGCTGGAGTACCAGGTGAGCGTCAGATCACGCCATTTCTCTTTTGTGGCGAATTGAGCGATGCTGCTCGTCAAGCGTTGTACGAGCAAATGCCGGACAAAAGCCTTTTTGTCAGTAACTTGCAAGCGACACGACACGCTTCTTTCCTGGCTCTACTTGCGTTACAACGCTTGTATGATGGTAGGATTGACGACCCGATGCTACTTGAACCTTTGTATGTACGTCGTCCTTCAATTACCAGCAGTACTCGTAAGCAGCCGCTCCTGGGGCAGAAATCGTATCGGTCGACCGACCTTAGCCAAAAAGAAAGGGAAGAGGGTGCGTTACGTCATTGATCGCATGACAATGTCAGACGTGCCTCGTGTCATCGAGATCGAGCGTCTTGCCTATCCATCAACCTGGCCTCCGAGCGCCTACCGCAAGGAGTTACAAGAAAATCGTTGGGCTCACTACATTGTATTGCGCGATAAAAAGATTGCCGAGGAGCGTATGACTGTTCCTGAGCAAGAACCAGAACGTCATCGTCGTTTCTTTCCGCTCACCCTTTTGCCTGGCCGTTCTACTTCTACTGTTTCAACACCTGGCCTGGCCTCGATCATCGGTTTCGCCGGATTGTGGTTAATGGTTGATGAAGCGCACATTACCACTATTGCAATGCATCCAGATTACCGCCGCAGGGGGTTGGGAGAGTTCTTGCTGGTAAGTCTGATTGATATTGCCTATACTATCAATGCCAGGTGGGTTACGCTTGAAGTTCGTGTCACCAATCACAGTGCGCAAAATCTCTATCGTAAGTATGGGTTCCGGGAAGCTGGTTTGCGTCATCGTTATTATAGCGACAACCAGGAAGATGCCTTGATCATGTGGACGGACGAGATCAAATCCCTCAGCTATAAGCAAAAATTCCAGGAATTGAAATCAACACTCTTGCAAAAACTGGAAGCACAAGTGTAGGGACCAGATTATGTTTATATACGAATTATCACCTATAACCATTGATGGGTAAAAAAATCAGGAACATATACTATGCTCATACTAGGGATCGAAAGCTCATGCGATGAAACAGGAGCTGCCATTGTCAAGGATGGTCGTTATCTGTTCTCAAATGTAGTAGCTTCACAAGCCGAAATTCATAATCGTTATGGAGGAGTGGTACCAGAAGTTGCCTCACGTCAACAACTTACAACCATCATTCCGGTAATAGAAACTGCGCTTGACCAGGCTGCTTGCTGTTGGGAAAATATCGACGCGATAGCAGCCACCTATGGCCCTGGACTGGCTGGATCACTGTTGGTTGGTCTGACGGTTGGCAAAGCCATCGCCCTGGCACACAATCTCCCGTTTCTCGGGGTGAATCATCTCGAGGCGCATATCTATGCTAATTGGCTGCGTGGGCAAACAGAAGTAGCCTCACAGGCGATGGATGATGACTGGGAGTATCAAGATGGTGATCCGCTCTTTCCATTGATATGCCTGATCATCTCGGGAGCGCATAGCGAGCTTGTGCTTGTGCGTAACCACGGACAATACGAATTATTGGGTCGCACTCGTGATGATGCCGCTGGGGAAGCCTTTGACAAAGTGGCACGCATTTTAGGTCTCAGCTATCCTGGAGGGCCAGCTATTCAGCAGGCGGCCCTGCATGTAGAAGAGGAACTACGGCAGCAAGGGAAATCTGCCACCCAGGCACTTAACGCTTATCGGTTGCCCCGTGCCTGGTTGCGCGGCACCTATGACTTCAGCTTTAGTGGCTTGAAGACAGCGGTTCTTCACCTTGCTGAGGGGGCAACCGAAAACCATAACCCACAGCATGCTCGTTCACAGGGCAGTGCTGGGACACCTGGGAAACAGGTCAGCCAGTATACACGTATGGGGATGCAGGCAGCCCAGAGAGGTGGAGCGAATGTTGAGTTACTGGCCGCGAGTTTTCAGGAAGCCGTTGTGGATGTACTGGCAGTCAAGACGCGTCTTGCAGCACAGGAGTATCATGTAAAGCAAGTAGTGCTCGCGGGAGGAGTAGCGGCCAATGTCAGCCTCCGAACACGCCTGGAGCGAGAACTGCGGCCACTTAATATCCGTCTTAAGTATCCGTCGATTGAGTTCTGTACCGATAACGCTGCGATGATTGCCAGCGCTGCTTTCTTTCATTTGCTTCGAGGTGAACAACATGATTTTGCCCTGGACGTTGAGCCAGGATTGAGTCTACCATTTACAAAAAAGTGAGGGGATTGTATGCCAAAACAAAAAGTGTATGCTCTTGGTATTGACCTGGGGGGAACGAAAACCCTGGCTGCGGTTGTGGATATCACCACCGGTGAAGTGATTGCTTCGGAGCGCAAGCGCACATCTGCCGAAAAGGGGCAGGAATACATGTCACAGCACATCATAAACATCTCGACAGCCGCACTCGAATCTGCAAAATTGCCAAACGGCGCTAAAATTGCTGCGGTTGGTATTGGAGCAGCCGGGCAAATTGATCGCAAAAAAGGGGTTGTCGTAGATGCGCCGAACCTGGGAGTCAAAGATATGCCGATGGCTGACATACTCGGCAAGCAATTTGGTAAACCCGTCGCGGTTGGCAATGATGTCGAAGTGGCAGCCCTGGGAGAATACCTGTATGGTGCAGGTCGAGGATATGCTACGTTTGTCGTCATGTTCGTTGGCACAGGCATTGGCAGTGGTATTGTACAGAACGGTCGTTTGTATGCGGGCCTGACAGGTACTGCTGGTGAAGTCGGACATATGACTATTCAGGCAGGTGGGCGCGTCTGTCCTTGTGGCAGTCGTGGCTGTTTAGAAGCTTATGCATCCCGAACAGCCATAACAAAAGCAATCATGGCAGAAATACATCATGGGCGTAACTCAGTTCTGACCGAGGAAGCAGAACTTCAATTGAAAAAAGGCGAGACGATTATTCGTTCTGGATTGCTGGCAAATGCGCTCAATCAGGGTGATGCCCTGGTCACGGAGATTATCACCGAGGCAGCAGACTACCTGGGATATGGACTGGCGTCGGTTATGAACTTCTACAATCCTGAGTGCGTTATTTTAGGCGGGGGAGTCATTGAAGCCATTGACCTGCTCTTTGAGCGTGCTGTTCATCGTGCTCGCATTACAGCTTTAGCTGATCCAGGACGCAAAACGAAGATCATACGAGCAAAGCTGGGGGATTTTTCGGGTGTCGTGGGTGCAGCATGTCTTGGAGCAGAAGCAGCAGGATTCACATTTTAATAGTCCTGGAAGTGGGGGAAGAAATGAACGGAACAATACCCACAATTGATGTACGGTCTGTAGCCATCACAGATACGCCTGCTCTGCACAAACTGGACTACAGTTTTGAAACAGATCGCATCTACACCCTGCGTGTCTGTGGGATACTTTCACAAAACGAAGACACAGTACATTCTCTAGACAGGCCGGCGCTCTCCTTTGAACTTTGGGAAACACCGGTCGACCCGCCTCTCTATAAGAGTTACCGTGAATACAATCATACGCTGGAGGAAGTCGAAACCAGGCTCAGCACCGTTGATGGTGGGTATGTTGCCCTTGCCGATGGGCAGATAGCAGGCGTAGTTTTGCTCAAAGTAGAGAAATGGCGTTCAGTGACGCGAATCGAAGATATCATTGTTGGACGCCAGTTCCGTCGCTACGGCATAGGCTCGCTACTGCTCAATTGTGCCTCAGATTGGGCCCGCAACCGTGGCTGCTGGGCAATCGTTTTGGAGACCCAGAATGTCAATTACCCGGCCATACAGTTTTATTTGCGAAATGGCCTTGAAGTATGGAGCATCAATCAACACTTCTATCCCCCCGGGTCAATTGAGCACGAGATTGCGATTTTTATGGGGAAGAGATTGAGGTGAGGTAGCAAACATCTTGTCATACGTACTATAATTTTAACCTGGGAAACCGGTGCGTTTCTTTTCGGCAGAATTATTTGATACGAGCCTGTGTTATTTCGCAAGTAGACTATCTCATGTATGCCTGCGTCGAAGCGTTGACATACATGTATCGGGGGTTTAGATGGAGTTGTCCATAAAAATTCTAGCAGTCATCGTCGGCATTATCTCAATCATTTTCATCATACAAGACAGTTTCGAGTCGATTGTCCTGCCGCGCAGGGTATCAACGCGCTTCAGGCTATCACGCATGTTCTACATCTCAACCTGGTTGCTGTGGTCGTCAATAGCACGTAAGATGCGTCCGGGAAATCGACGCGAGTTTTATCTAAGTTACTATGGCCCAGCTTCGCTCATCATTATGCTTGTTGTCTGGGCCATAGTCCTCGTCCTCTCCTTCGCACTTATCCAATGGGGGCTAAGTTCACCTCTGAATGTGCCAGGGAAGGATGTGACTTTTGGAACCTATCTCTATATGAGTGGGACAACATTTATTACCCTCGGGTTAGGTGATGTCACACCAATGTCAGGGTTGGCACGATTCCTCGTCTTTGCAGAGGCTAGCTTTGGCTTTGGCTTACTCGCCTTGATTATTGGTTATATCCCGGTGATCTACCAGTCGTTTTCGCGCCGGGAAATCAATATCTCCCTCCTCGATGCGCGTGCTGGCTCACCATCAAGCGCAACCGAGTTATTGCGCAGGAGTTATCGAGACAGGAAAATAGACGAACTTGTCCAGTTTATGCGTGAATGGGAACGATGGTGTGCTGAATTGCTAGAGAGTCATCTCTCCTATCCGGTCCTGACGTACTATCGCTCCCAGCATGAACGACAATCCTGGTTAGCTGCGCTTACTACAATCCTGGATACCTGTGCATTACTTATCGTGGGTTTCGAGGACATTTCGGCACCAACGATACGATACACTTTCGCTATCTCGCGTCATGCGGCAGTCGACCTTGCACAGGTCTACGGGACGCCGCCGATGAATCCCAAACTCAGTCGTCTCTCGCATGATGATTTTGCACGCATGCGCGATTCTCTTGCTGAAGTGGGTCTGGTGTTACATCATCAAGAGGATGCTGAACAACGCCTTTACGATATTCGACGGATGTACGAGCCGTTTGTCAATTCAATAGCAGACCACTTGCTGTTGAATCTCCCTCCCTGGATACCGACGACAAAGACAGTTGATGACTGGCAAACAAGCGCCTGGGATCATTTTGCTGAATGGTCGCCTGAAAAGCTCGATGAGATCACACATATTATCATCGATCACAGAAAGAAAACGCCTGTTCGCCATAGTCACGCGCATAGCCATGGCGGGCAGGCTGGCGAGCAACCCTCACATGATGGTGGACAAGAAGCATCTTCAGGGTAGGGACGGCGGGCGACCATAAAGGCCCACCCAGCCCCACGTCATCCACCCTCGCCCCTACGGGAAAGGCAATTTCCTACAGATGCATGGAGTGCCCAGCAAGGCATACTGCACTACTCGACGATAGCTAGCTCTTCCAACTTCGGGAACAATGGCGCTGGTACAGGCAACTTAATCCCCTCTAGTACCCTCTCAAGTCGCCAACTTACTGTATTCACGTCACCCTCGAAGCCCAGGAAATGGTGTAACTTTTGGGATGAGAATGGCAAGTATGGACAGAAGAGCACTCGCAAGCCGCTCAGAACTTGCAGCATCACATACACTGTCGTCCCGGCCGCCTCTCGATCTACTTTTATCTGTTTCCAAGGCGCTTGCTCATCCAGATAACGGTTTGCCGCGTGCGTAACAGCCATCGCAGCGTTAATGCCGTCTTTAAAATGGCAATTGGCGATGTTATGTCCTACCACCGTGAAAGCTCGCTCCACCTCTTGCAGTATCTCGCGATCCGCTTCCCGTAGGGTTTGCGGATGTGGTACAACACCGGTGAACTTGCTCTGCAGGAAAGTCAGGGTACGGTGGATCGCGTTTCCGTATGTAGCGACCAGCTCGTCATTATTCCGCCGGATTAGCTCCTCATACGTAAAGTCGGTATCTCGTCCTTCGGGAGCAGTTACTGAGAGATAATAGCGTAGTGTATCAGCGTCATAATGATCTAACACATCTTTTGTCCAGATTACATTGCCTCGGCTACTTGAAGCCTTTGCCCCGCTCATTGTCATAAACTCGTTCGCCGGTACATCATAGGGCAGATTACGATTGCCGTAGCCCATCAACATAGCAGGCCAGATAATGGCATGGAACGGAATGTTGTCTTTCCCGATAAAGTAATAAGACTTAACCGGTGGCTCAGTCTGATCGGGAACCCACCAGGTCTTCCATGCTTCTGGAGTGCCGCGTCTCTCTGCCCATTCGACCGAGGCAGAGAAGTAGCCAATCACGGCATCAAACCACACGTAGATGCGTTTATCCTCGTAGCCATCAAGCGGAATGGGAACGCCCCAATCCAGGTCACGAGTAATCGCCCGTGGCCGAAGTCCTTCTTTGAGCCAGTTCATAGCAAATCCCAACGTATTGGGACGCCAGAAATCTTTATCCTCAGATAGCCAGGCCATCAACGGTTCCTGTAGCTTCGGCAGATCCAGGAAAAAGTGCTCTGTCGAGCGAATTTCCAGGCTGGCTTGAATACTGCCACAAAGGCGACAGCGCGGAGCTATCAAATCGATAGGATCAAGTGTCCGCCCGCAGTTGTCGCACTGGTCACCACGAGCAGATGTGTAGCCACAATGTGGGCATGTGCCTTCGACATAGCGATCGGGCAAAAAGCGGCGATCCGTAGGGCAATAGGGAGATTCCATAGAATCTTTGAAGATATAGCCTTTATCGTAGAGTGTTAAGAAGAAATCTTGCGTAATGCGATAATGATTCTCTGTGCCTGTCTCAGTATAGAGATCCCAGGACATGCCCAATCTATCCCAGATTTCACAAATTTGCCGGTGATAGCGTGCTACGAAATCACGCGGGCTGATACCCTCCCGTTCAGCGTCAACGAGTATAGGTGTGCCATGTTCATCGCTCCCAGAAACCATCAGTACCTGGTTCCCTGCCATGCGGTGATAGCGAGCAAAGGTGTCAGCAGGCAAATAGGCGCCGACGATTTGACCAACATGAGTAGAGCTTTTTGCATATGGCCACGCCACACAAACAAGAATATGTTCATTCATAGAGTCATGAATCTCCCTATTATTAGTGGTAAGGAAAGGTTTTACGTTGACCTTGCGTATTATAACATAGGTTAGGAGGAGTACAAGTGGGACAGTAGCGCACTTTTGATATTAGTATAAGCTCATAAGATGAGCGTTTCATGGGAGTTAAGCAACCGCTTCACTGCTTTGCCAGCTTGGCCCCAACTCTAACGCCAATATTTCAGTGATTTAGGAACGGTTCACGCCTTGAGCACATCACGCGGGAGGAACATCATATCCAACTGAGGGACATGAGTAAAGTCGCTATCAGTCGTGACAAGGGTCAGATCAAAAACAAGAGCCGTAGCCGCAATTAGCGTATCAATGTCACCGATGAGGCCAGATCCATGTGGTGGGCGTAGCATGCGCCGAAGCTCTGCATACCGCTCAAGGATCGAGTAGTTCAGCCCATAGGGATAAACCTGTTGCAGGAGCGCACGTAGCTCTGTTTGACGGCGAGCAAGTCCGGAAAGTTGTGGTTATATTCGCAGATTTCCCCATAAACCAGAAGGCTGGTGGCAGCCTGGTTGTGGTCCAGCCACGGCTCCACCAGCGTGACGACTTTCCGACCCTTGAGATAGCCAGTCAAGATTGGACTATCAAGCAGATAGCGCCTCATAATTCAATAGGGGGCGTAGGCTGAGTCGCATGGCGCATGCGGTCAAAAGCCTCCGCTTCATCATCCCAGGCTAAATCGCGCCATGCCCCTGCAAGACTTCTGCCCTTTCCTCGAGTTCTGTTCGTCTTCGCGTTCGGTATCGCTTCAAAAGGTTCAGCGAGTATCTCAAGCTGTGCTGCAGCTTCTTCTTGGACTTCCGGGGGAAGCTGTTCAATCCGCGTAAGCACCTGCTGTAATCGCTCAATCATTGGTTCTCCTCATTTTTGCAAGCATCGCTCCCCGTATCAGTAGTGTATCACATCAGAGGTAGGAACGCTACTTGCCGGTATGCTCTTATGCTCTTTTAAAATCCTCTTAACACCGCTGTTTGTCACTTTTGCACTTACAGTGGTCGTATCGTTGCCGTGAGCCAGAAGATGGAGAGAGTGTCACATCCCAATATAACGCGCATACACCGACCGTGCGACCTGCTCATCGTCGGTTCCCTTGATAATCGCGCGCGCATCGGGAAAAATGGTCAGTTCATACCCATCGACGATGAAGCGCAATAGAAACTCGTTGAAAGAAACCTGCCCGACCGGGCGCAGCCGCTCAGCCAGTTCCGGCAGCTTAAGCTTGTCTCCCTTTTTTCCCCCTCGCACCTGCACTGCATTGCGCCCGCACAGGCTTGTGCTGCTTGTCCCGCTGAGTGAATCGAGGAATTCATAATGATGCTGCCCGCAGGTAGGACAATCGGGCTGGCGTGGTAACTCGATGCGTTCGCTAGTATTCTCCCACACGTCCATCCAGAACATAGAGCGGCTGACCTTGTCACTTTTCAGGAGCAGTTTGAGGGCTTCGGTGGATGCGACACCGGAAATCGCACCTACAATGCCGTTGAGCACACCAGCAGTATCACAGGTAGCGGTAGTACCTGGTAGAGGCATTTCTGGAAAGATACAGCGCAGGCAGGGCGTGTCTCCTGGGACAATGTTCATCGTCACCCCATACGACGCTATCACACCGCTGTATATCCATGGGCGTGCATATTTGACGCACACATCATTGAGTAAGTAGCGTGTCTCAAAATTGTCTGTAGCATCAAGCAGCAGGTCTACATCTTGTACCAGGGATTCTATGCCATCAGCATTGATGTCTTCCACCAATGCCTCTATCTTCGTCGTACTATTCACACGATGCAGTTTTTCGGCTGCGGCAACAGCTTTCGGCAGTCGTCGCGCAATATCGTCCTCATCAAATAGAATCTGCCGTTGCAAGTTATTCAATTCGATATAGTCGCGGTCAGCAATCACCAGTCGTCCGATACCGGCACGAGAGAGGTTATTAGCGAGTACTGTTCCCAATGCGCCACAGCCGATAATGGCCACTGAAGAGTTACCCAGGCGCTCTTGCCCATTCTTACCGATGGGTCTAAATAACGTTTGTCGTGAATAACGGTCGGATGAAGGTATCACAGGCATCCAGTTAGCTCCTAGCGCTCTTGTCCAGATCACTTTTCCCATGCTTTTCACTTACCACTTATCATTCTAGCACAAAATGCTCATACGAAGTTGGCAGTTGCGTATTACTGTGCTACAATGCAAAAAGGCGACCAGAGATATCTGTAAAATTGTATATTGTGCGATACAGTCTTCTAGTGTAGGGCTACAATGAAAAAAGTATTGGTTATCGATGACAATCCTACAATTGTAGAACTGATAAAATATGCTGTGAACTTACAGAGTCCATCCCAGGTTATCGTCGCCTATGATGGTGAAGAAGGGTTAAAACGCATCTACACCGAAAATCCCGATTGCGTAATTATCGATGTGAAGATGCCTCGCATGGATGGATATAAACTGGTTCGCTGCCTGCGTGGCGATGCTCGCACTGCGAACATCCCTTTGATTATCTTAAGCGCAATGACTCGTGAAGAAGATCAGATGACAGGCCTGCTCTCAGGCGTGGATGAGTATCTCACGAAGCCATTTAAACCTGGTGCGCTCAACGCAGCCATAGAGCGAGTTTTACGCCTGACACCTGCGGATCGACAACGTCGAATGGATTATTTACTACAAACGCATGCTGAACGAGAATAATTGTGCATGAACTACAAAGACTGCGTAGATTACACATTCTTTTGGTAGACGATGATCCAGGTGCATGCGATAAGATACAGCAGGCTTTAGGAAGCGGCTTTCTTCTGCATAATGCACACTCTCTCATAGAGGCCAGGCAGCACCTTATAAAGCATATTCCCGACATTGTAATCTGCGAAGTTTTACTTTGTCAGGAAAGCGGCCTGGATCTGTGCCGCTTTATTCGCAACACTCCTTCGCTCAGCCATCTCCCTATTATGCTTCTTACAATTCAAACCACCCTTCAGGACAAAATCGCGGGGTTTGATGCCGGTGCTGACGATTATGTGGTAAAACCATTTGATGCGCTCCACTTAATGGCACGCATCAGGTTGCTTGCTCGTATGAAAGGCCTTGAACAACAATATGATTGAGCAGTCGATTCTATCCGGGGAAGTGACAGGCTGCCCAGTGATTCCGCTGTTTTTCTTCCAATGGAGGAACTACCTCGCGACAGATCTGCTGTGCTTTCCAACAACGTGGATGGAAATTGCAGCCGGGAGGTGGGTTCACCGGGCTTGGCACGTCCCCTTCAAGGATGATGCGTTTGCGCCGGGACTCTTTCTCAGGATCAGGAACTGGAATGGCCGAAAGTAGCGCCTGGGTGTATGGATGTAATGGCAGTTCGTATAACTCTTCACTACGTGCTAATTCTGCCACCCGTCCCAGGTACATGACTGCTACACGGTCGCTGATATGCTTCACCACCGAGAGGTTATGCGCCACGAACAGGTACGTCAAGCCGAACTCTTCCTGCAACTCCTCCATCAGGTTCAATACCTGCGCTTGAATCGACACGTCGAGCGCTGACACAGGCTCATCAGCTACAATGAAGGAGGGATGAAGGGCCAGGGCACGCGCAATGCCGATGCGCTGGCGTTGGCCTCCGCTAAACTCATGAGCAAAACGGTTCACAAAGAAAGGGTTGAGTCCCACCACTTCGAGCAGGTGCGCGACTTCATCATTGATTTCTTTTGGACTGCCTCTCTTGAAGTTCTCTAGCGGTTCTGCGATAATTTTCCCAATGGTGAAACGCGGGCTGAGCGAACCGAATGGGTCCTGGAACACCATCTGCATATCAGCTCGCCTTTTACGTATTTCTTCAGCCGGAAGCGTTGTCAATTCGGTCCCGTTCAGTTTAACACTGCCTGTAGTCGGCTTAATCAACTGTAAAATTGCGCGCCCTGTAGTCGATTTACCGCAGCCGCTTTCTCCTACCAGACCTAACGTCTCGCCACGACGGACGAACAGGTCAACACCATCGACAGCTTTGACATGTGCTACAGTTCGACTGAAGATGCCCCCTTTTATCGGGAAATGAACTTTTAATCCTTTTACATCTACGAGGGTGGTTCCTGTCGCCTCAGGCGTTTGAACTTCTTGTGCCATATCTTCCTTTCTCCTTCCCTTAGTCTGGATAGAAGCAGGCGGCCATTTGATCGCCACGACCAACCGGCATAAGTTCTGGACGTTCTTGTCGACAACGGCTCTGTACCTTGGGACAACGAGGAGCATAGGGACAGCCAGGGGGCGGATTGGTTAAGTCTGGCGGTTGCCCACCGATGGGATTGAGCTTAATACCGCGTTGATCATCCAGCCGGGGGATGGAGTGTAGTAGACCAACGGTATAGGGGTGTGCTGGTGTCTCGAACAGTTGCTTCACCAGCGCAGACTCCACTACATGTCCGGCATACATCACGTTGACATACTCAGCGGTGCCAGCAATTACTCCCAGGTCGTGAGTAATCAACATTACTGAGGTGTTAAATTCTTTTGACAGGCCCTTCATCAGTTCAAGTATCTGAGCCTGGATAGTTACATCCAGCGCCGTTGTTGGCTCATCTGCAATCAGCAGTTGTGGATTGCATGAGAGGGCTATGGCAATCATAACGCGCTGGCGCATGCCTCCGCTAAACTCGTGAGGGTAGTTTTTGACACGTCGTTTGGCATCTGGAATACGCACCAGGTCAAGCATTTCAATGGAGCGTTTCCATGCCTGGTCCTTGCTCACATCTTTGCGATGCCGTTTGACCGTCTCAGCAATTTGAGAGCCAACGGTAAATACTGGATTCAGCGAAGTCATCGGGTCCTGGAAGATCATCGAGATTTTGCTACCGCGCAAATCAGTCATTTCTTCTGAGTTCATCTCCAGGATATTCTCGCCATTGAAGTTGATTTCGCCACCGACGATCTTGCCGGGGGGATTTGCTACGAGACGCATGATAGAAAGCGCGGTAACACTCTTGCCACAACCACTTTCACCCACCACTCCCAGGGTTTGACCCGCTTTGATAGATAGAGAAACATCATCGACTGCCTTCACTACCCCTGCACGTGTAAAAAAAAAGGTCTTCAGGTTATTTACTTCAAGCAGATTCTCCGCCATGTTCGTTACTCCGCTTCTTAATCTTTTGATCGAGGGTCAAAGGCATCGCGCAGGCCATCGCCGAAGAAGGAGAACGCCAGTACGATGATTGCCAGGGTTGCCGATGGAACTATCACCTCCCAGGGATGGGTGTCAATAAGTTGTGAGGCACTTGAAATCATGAGGCCAATACTTGATCCGGGCGGTTGTACGCCTAGACCAAGCAAACTGATACCCGCTTCGGCGACAATAGTGTTTGAAATGTTCAACGTCGCGGCAACTACCACTATACTGAACAGGTTGGGGACGATATGGCGCCGTATAATGCGAGAATTGGTTGTCCCTGCCGTATGTGCTGCTTCAATAAACTGTTGCTCTTTAAGTTGCAGCGTTTGCCCTCGTACATAGCGTGCCATGAGCGGCCAGATAGTGAAAGCCAGTGCAAGTGAGACAAGTATTAAGCGGGCATTTCCATTTGGGCCAATAATTGGAATGTTGGCTAGCGCGTCATCAGCGACGCTTCCAAAGATACCGGTGAGCAGAATAACGAAGAGCAGTCCAGGAAAAGCGAACATGATATCGGTGAAACGCGCCAGGAATTGATCAATCCATCTACCATGGAAGCCGGCCAGTACACCAATGGAGATACCCAATGTAATATCCACTATCTCAACCAGGATGGCCACCGACAATGAAATGAGCATACCTTGCATAAGGCGGGCCAACATGTCGCGTCCGAGGTTATCTGTGCCCAGCCAGTACATCGCTGATGGCCCTTCATCCAGGCGATTTAGCTCCTCGTGATAGAATGTGTGGTACACATCTGGTCCAATTACTCCGTTCAATGGACTGTTATACGGACCACCAATGTGTTGGTAGATTGGGGGGCCAACAATGGCGATTAACACGAAAAGCCCAATAACAATTACACTGGCCATTGCGCGTTTATCGCGCCGCAGCCGCCACAATGAGTTTTGAAGCGGCGTGGGTGATTTTTCTCGTTTCGCTACCTCCTCTACATCAGGCATCGGTACCCCCAGTACATGCCCTTGCAGCATATCGGACATCTCGGGTGGTGCCGGGATCATTGTGTTATCAGGGGACATAGCACTCATAGCACTATCAGCAGTACCGGGGAGCTGATCTCTCGTATCCATGTATATGCTCGCCTCCTATTGAACCTTGATGCGCGGGTCAAAAACGGTGTAAAGGATATCCGACAGTAAGTTCCCAAGTACCACTGCGACTGCTAACATGATTGTTGTCGCCTGAATCACTGGATAGTCCCGGTTTCCGATAGATGTTATCGTGATATAGGCAATACCGGGGATATTGAAGATCGTCTCGACAAAAAAGGCTCCTGTGACGAGGAAGCCTATCAGGAGTCCAACTACGGTCACGAGAGGAATCATGGCATTGCGAAACGCGTGGCGATAAACGACTGAACGTTCGCGCATCCCCTTGGCGCGAGCGGTGCGTACATAATCCTGGCGAAGGACTTCGAGCATACTGGTCCGGGCGAGGCGAGCAAAATAGGCCAGACCTACTGCTGCATACACAAGAATCGGCACAATCTTGTACTGAATATCGCTCCAAGTGTATTGCCAGGGATTCCCCCAACCTGAGACCGGCCAGCCCGCTCCAGTTTTCTGATCAATCGACACAATGATGACCTGAGCTAGCACCCCCACAACGAAGACAGGAATGGCATAGAGTATCAGCATTAGTGTCATATTAGTTGTATCGATCCAGGTATTCGCTTTGAGGGCTGAGAGGATACCCAGTGGTACGCCTACGAGCAATTGCAGCATCAGTGCCCAGAAACCCAACTCAATTGAGATCGGTACGCCATCTTTGAGGATATCCCAGACAGCGCGATTTTTGAATTCGTACGAATATCCTAAATTGAACGTGGCCAGATTCTTCAAAAAGTTGAAATACTGCTGGTACCAGGGTAAATCCAATCCATAGATGTGTTTTAACCGGATGTATTCTACTGGATCGGGATGCAGGCCCAACAACGTGCGAATCGGATCACCCGGGGCCAGGTATCCCATGATGAATGTAATGAAGGTTACACCGAGGATGACGAAGAGAAGGCCAATCATTCTTTTGACCAGAAACTGAACCATGTTGTATCCCTTACTCTCTTGCTCGTTCGAGGCTACAATGGCTTGGGAGATAACTCCAAAATGGCTTCTGTACGATATGGTGTACGTTCACTGGTTCCTTCTTTTTGTAAGAAATAACCATGGAATGGCACCTTTTTGTGGATATACATCGATAGTTTCAGTCGACAGACGTTTCAGTGGATCATTGCTACTAATTTTAAGTGAGACCATTGTTGTTGTCAAGCAAAACAAGCAGGTCGTCACAAAGGAACCTTTATATAAGAAATGTAGGGATAGCAATTTACTCACTGTCCCTACATAAATCAGCCTGCTCGAGTGCATGGTTGTATACCGCTATGCACCGTAATACATGAATCAACTAGTGAGCCGTAATATAGACACCGGCCCAGTCACCCGGTGGCCGCAGATCGGCAGCATTGAACGTGAGGCCAACTACGTAAGGCTTAACTAAGCGGCTTGCAGATTCCTGGTCGATCGATAGCCAGGCGACATCGTTGACTAACTGCTGCTCTGCTTGCATGTACATCTGCAAGCGTTGGGCCTGGTCGGCGGTGACATCGGCCTGCTCCAGGTGCTGCTGCACCTGCTGCTGCTGTGCCGCGTTGGTGGTGCTGTTCTGCCCATAGTTCATGTTGTTGTTAGGTGACCCCTTGTCGAACTGCAGCGTCGTCCAGTCCTGTGGGTCGGGATAGTCCGCACCCCAAACGATGGTCCACATCTGTAATCCCTTGGGATTGTTGACCGCGCCGCTCAGGTAGGTAATCAACCGGTTAAAGTCGATGGCCTGGGCCTTGACATCGATGCCCAGCGCCGTCTTCCACATCTGCCGCGCGGTCGTAATTTCATTGTCCGTATCCGGTTCACCGTTTGGGTAGGTCATGGTGACGGTTGGGAAGGTAGCTAGTTTGTAGCCCGCCTCCTGCATGCCCTGGTTGAACAATTGCCTGGCTTTGGTTACATCACCTGCGGTTGTGACTTCACCAGGGCAATGGAGGGTAGCGTTGTAGCCAGGCATACCCTGAGGCACGATGTGGCAGGTGGGTATATAGCGCCCCTTAAAGATGGCCTGCATAAGGAGATCTTTATTGATAGCCAGTGAGAACGCCTGGCGGATCTTAATGTTGTCGAACGGCTTCGCCAGGTAGTTCATGGCGTAGTAGTCAATCGCCAGCAGAGGGGTCTTGCTGAACTCTTTACTGGTTTTGGCCTGGTCATAGTCCGCTGAAGGAATTAAAGTTTCATCGAGCTGACCTGCCTGATAGACCTCGTATTGTGACTTGCTGGACTTGTAGAAGAGGTAGCTCAGTGTCGTTAACTGCGGCTTCTGGCCATAGAAGTTGGGGTTGGGTGCCAGATCGATGCCCCTGGTGTGGTTGTAGTTTGTTACGACGAACGGCCCAGCACTGCCTTGACCGCCGTTATCGGCCAGGTGATCGGTCCACTTTGTGCCCCACTGTGTGATAACCTTCTTCTCGACCACCCAGGAGGTCGGATTGGTCAAAGCCTGCAGAAAGTAGGCACCTGGCTTGTTCAGTTTGATCACCACTGTATTGGCGTCAGGTGTCAGCAGGCTGTCGCCGATCAGTGTCGAAATTTTCCCAGCGACGCGCTTGTCGGAGTCCTTAATCAGACCCAGGTAGGTCAGGGAAACGCCGTTCAGCGAGGAGATCTGGGGTGACAGGGCACGGTCAATGCTGTAGACCACATCGGCCGAGGTGATCGGTGTGCCGTCGCTGAACTTCAGACCTGATTTCAGGGTGAAGGTCCAGGTCAGGCCATCAGAGGAGGACGTCCAACTGGAAGCCAGTTGTGGCTTTACCTCGAGTTTGTCGTTCAACTGTACCATGCCGGTGAAGACTGCGTAAATGGCTTCAGCGGAGTAGAGGTCTGTCGCTACCGCGGGATCAAAGGTTGCAAGGTCCGAAGTCCCCAGTGCGACACGATCAACCTGCTGGGAGGCAGGGGCCTTAGCAGCGGCGGTTGGCGTGGCAATGGAAGTGCCACCCCCACCACCACAGGCAACCATGAGCATGGCCATCAGGGCCAGGCAAGTCGGCAGAAGCATTGTCAGTAACTTCTTTCCAGGTTGCATTCGTGACTTCTCCTTATTCTTAATAGATGAAATACTTTGAATGATATGTTCCCTCACTGATGAAGTTTAAATAATACATCCGGATATCGTGTAGGCTACCGAGGGCCGATAAATCGGCGATGTGCGCGATAAATCGGCACCTACGAATATCCTGATTCATGTGTTAAAAGCCATGATTGAGGGAGGGTTGGCATGAAGGGAACCGTTTCCCTTACCGCTGAGATTGTTACTACCTTGTTGTCTCCTCCTGTTGAAGGAATGAACGTAAATTTGCTAGCTTTTCTTGATGTACCCTCCTTTCATAGAGCCGTGATGTCTGGCGACTGATCAGCTCTATGCTTGCAAACACAAGCTTCTATCTTCAGGCGTAGGTCCTGGGTTCATAGACGTATAAAAACTGCCGCAATATAGGGTGAGTACTGGAAAAATAGCTACGAACGTGGCATATAAATACTACGTTAAGGAATATTTGAATCTCACAGTACAATCGACCAGGTGAGCATTTCGAAGTCAGTTGTCAGTGCAGTGCGATGTAGATATTGGCCCAATCGTTTGGTGGAACCAGTCCAAGGTCGTTGTATACTCTGCCAACTACATATGACTTGAGCAGGCGAGCCGCGTAACTCTGGAACACGGGTAGCCAGGCGACGTCGTTGACCAACTGCTGCTCGGTCTGATGGTACATCTGTAAGCGAGCATTGACATCTGTGATCACATCGGCCTCTTCCATTTGCTTCTGCACCTGCTGCTGGTGTGCTGCATTGCTACTATTGTTCTGACCGTAGTTAGAGCTGTTATAGGGAGAACCTTTGTCGAACTGTACCATCGTCCAGTCCCGAGGGTCAGGATAGTCGGGAATCCAGTTGATGGCCCACATCTGAAGCCCTCTGACACTGTTGATGGTGTTTTCCACGTCTATCAACAACAATTTGAAGTCAATGGGATCAGGTTGGACGTTGATACCCAGTATTTTTTGCCACATCTGTCGAACTGCTCTGATTTCGATCTCCTGATATGGACTTCCTTTTGGATATGTAATCTTGAGAGGTGGCAACGTGGCGAGGGTCAAACCCTCCTCTTGCAGGCCCTGGTTGAAGAGCGCCCTGGCCATCGTTGCATCACCCGAGGTTGGTGCCCCTCCTGGGCATTGGAGGTTGGAATTATAGCCGGGCATGCCGCTGGGCACAATGTGGCAGGTAGGGATCATCCTCCCTTGATAAACAGTCTGGGCGAGAACATCCTTGTTGAGGGCAAGGTCAAACGCCTGGCGGATATGGATATTGTCGAACGGCTTGATCAAATAGTTCATTGAGTAATAGAAGATGATCGGTTCCAGGTTCTTGCTGAAGTCTGCGCGCTTTGAAGCTTGAGCGAAGTTGGCTGAGGGTATAGCTGTCTCATCAATCTGTCCCGCTTGATAGGCCTTGTATTGTGTATTTGGAGATTTGTAGAAGAGGAATCTCAGTTTCTTCAACTGGGGTCTGGGTCCATAGTAATTCGGATTGGGTACCAGGTCGATGCCCTTCGTATGGTCGTAACTTGCGACCATGAACGGTCCAGCACCGCCTTGACCACCATTATCAGCCAGGTGATCGGTCCATTTTAATCCCCACCTGGTAATAACCTTCTTTTCCACAACGAAGGAAGTTGGATAAGCCAGAGCTTGCAGGAAATAAGCAGTTGCCTTATTCAATTTGATGACCACTGTGTTGGCATCAGGTGTCAACAGGCTATCATTGATCAGACTTGGAATCTTGCCCACGCTACGTTTATCGGAGTCTTTAATCAAATCCAGGTATGTTAGCGCTTCACCAGAAAGATTGGAGATCTGTGGCGACAAAGCCCTGTCAATACTGTAGACAACGTCAGCCGATGTGATCGGCGTGCCGTCGCTAAACTTTAGCCCCGCTTTCAAGATGAACGTCCAAGTCAAGCCATCAGATGAAGATGCCCAGGTGCTAGCCATCTGCGACGTTACCTGGAGCTGGTCATTCAATTGCACCATTCCAGTGAAGACCGTGCTAATAGCGTCCATAGCAGCTTGATCAGATGCCAGACCTGGATCAAAGGTCTGTATATCAGAAACCGGGAGTGGCAGATTTAATAGCTGCTGGGCAGGGGCCGCCTTAGCAGGAGCAGCAGTAGGTGTGACGTGTGAGATCCCCGCCCCACCTTCACAGGCGACTACAAGCATGGCAATCAGAGCGAGTAGGATCGGAAGAAACCCCTTAGAGAATTTCTTGCCAGATTTCATAAAAATCTACTCCTTGAAGTATGTAAAACAAAATATTTGAGTGAGAAACTCTGCCCGGATCAAGCTCTTTCGGCCAGGAAAAGACTTCTTGTTTTGGCTATCGCCTTTCAGTGTAGCATTGGTTCGCAACCGTGTACCGTTCAGGTGGTTAGAATCTGGAACTATCATGCAGCCGAGCATATAGTAAATGAAATTGCAACAAATGATGGTAATATCTATTACTTACTACGTCTTATAATGGAAGTAATTTCTCTTGAGCCTGTTCACAATAGATGGGGTTAAACGTAGGGCAACCCTTGCGGCCAATACATTTCAAATAGAGACCATCTCGCATTATCATCCTGAGCACATTCGCTCCGCTCAGTGTAAACTCCGCGAAGCATCTCTCGCCGGGCAGCTGCAGATCCTTCGCTGCGCTCAGGATGACATTCCTGCGTCGGCTTCGGTTGACTCGCAACATGTCTTCTTTGAAATGTATTGACCCTTGCGGCCACCCAATAGGCATCAAGAAGTCATGCTCCAAAGGCGCACCACCCTGGATGAAAGGTGCTCCTCTGGTGCTGATCCGTTTCCATCCTGGGAGAGACTTTCAAAAGAACCTAAGTTACCTGGCACTGTCATGCTGAGCACATTCGCTCCGCTCAGGGTAAACTCCGCGAAAGGTCTGTCGCCAGGGGCAGAGATGCTTCGCTGCTCCCTTCGCTTCGCTCAGGACAAGGCTCAGCATGACAAGACTGTGCCTTACTGCCGTGCTTTGGCAAGTCGAGAGCGTTCTCCCCATTGTCAGCCCAATCACAGCATGGTCTAAGCACGGAAAATACACCCTTAATGTTGAACAATATAGATGTTTGCCCAATCGTCAGGAGGAATCAAGCCTTGCTGGTTATCAACAAGGCCAATCACATAGGGTTTGAGTAAGTAAACATTTGTTACCTGCTCCATTGGCATCCATGCCACATCATTGATCAGTTGCTGCTCGGCCTTCT
>WNGD01003103.1_pt1 | contig 39695 bp, 34 predicted proteins | sample 5400671 | NCBI WGS metagenome assembly WNGD01 (sample SAMN13153369, study PRJNA577476) | soil metagenome | isolation source: 40 cm soil or saprolite under grassland replicate 2 | place: USA:California | collected 2016-06-15 | reverse complement strand
GGCGCGAGAGTCCACCCTCGTCCTTACCCAGGCTTCTAGCCTGGGCTGCGGACGAGTGCGGCCTCTCGCTTGGTGCTAGCGACCCAGAAACTGGGCGGCATTACTGGAAGGGGCACTAGTGGCCGTCACGACCGCGCGCCCGGTTCCCGCCGAGCGCACGTTCGCCGACCGGATCCTCGCAGCCGCTCCGCTCCTGAGCGTGTTCTTCTGGCTCTGCATCGTCTACGCGGTCGAGGCTTGGGCGCATGCAACGCCCTGGGTCTTCTCCGACGAGCTCGAGCTGACGCAGCTCGCTCGGTCGATCGCCGCCACGGGCCATCCCGCCCGCCGCGGCATGCCGTACGGGTTCCACACGCTCTGGACGTATCTGATGGCTCCGGCCTGGCGCATCCACGACGTACAGCGCGCGTACGACACGATCAAATACCTCGGTGCCGTCGTGATGACCGCCACGGTCTTTCCGGCCTATGGGATCGCACGGATGGTGGTCGGCCGCTGGCCGGCGCTGTTCGCGGCCGCCGCGTCCGCGTCGATTCCGGCGCTCGCCTACTCCTCGATCATCGTCGAGGAGCCGCTCGCGTACTTCTACTCGACGCTCTGCCTGTTCCTGATCATGCGCGCGCTCGTGCGGCCGGCGCGAACCTGGATCGCCCTCGTGATCGTCGCATGCGCACTCGGTGGACTGGTGCGCGGCGAGCTCGGGATGCTCCCGGTGATCCTCCTCCTCGCCGCGATCTTCCTGCTCTGGCGCTCTGCGCGTGTGACGCGCTGGCGCGCGCGGTGGACGGTGGCGGACTGGGTCGGCCTGGCCGTCGTGCTCGTGACCGCCGCGATCATCCTCAGCGCGTTCATCGGCCACCACTCCTACGAGTGGCTGATCACGACCGGCTTCTACAAGGGCCGCATCTTCGACCTCGGCTTCAGGGCCGCGGGTGCATTGACGATCGGGCTCGGCGTCCTGCCGGTCGTCGCCGGGCTCGCGCTGCTCTGGCGCGCGCCCGCCGAGGACACGACGCAGGCGCTGCGCGCGTTCCGCAGCGTGCTGCTCGCGACGGTGATCGGCTTCGGCGTCTACACCGGTGTCAAGGCGGCGTGGGTCTCGACCGTCTTCGGGACGTACACGTACGAGCGCAACCTGATCTACGTCTCGCCGTTGCTCTTCGTCGGGACGGCGCTCTGGCTCGAGCGGCGGCGCGTCCACCCCGTCGCGGTCGTGGCCGCGGCGGCCTTCGTCCTCTACGTGTTGCTGCGCACGCCGTACGAGATGGGACAGGACATCTCATACAACACGCCGGGCGTCTCGATCCTGCAGCAGGCGAACCGCTACTTCGCGCTCACCCCGACCGAGGCCAAGATCGGGTTGCTCGCGCTGCTCGCCCTCTCGGTCGCGCTGTTGCTGACGCCGCAACTCGCCCGTCGCGCCGCGGTCAGCCTCGCCGTGGTCGTCGGCGTCGGCGTGATCGCGTGGAACCTGACGGGCGAGCTCGCCTTCGCATCCGCGTCGAACCGTACGTCGGACCTCTTCATGACGAACATCCGTCGCCCGACGACCTGGCTCGACGACCACACCGGCGGCGCGGCGGCGCTGTACATCGGCCAGCAGATGAAGGACCAGAACAGCGAGTGGCTGCTCGAGTTCTGGAACCGCTCGATCCGCGCCGTCTGGAGCCTCGACGGGACCGCGCAGGGCCCCGGCCCGGTGCTCACACCCGACCCGCGCGCCTCCGACGGCGCGCTCAACCACAGCCCCGGCTACCCGTACGTGGTCGAGGAGAAGGGCATCGACATCGTCGGGACGGTCGTCGCGACGCACCTGCACAAAGCTGGGGGGCACCTCGAGGCCTGGCGGCTGATCCGGATCAAGCCGCCCCTGCGGTTGCGGAGCTCCGTCACCGGTGTGTACACCGACGGCTGGACCGGCGCGTCGAGCGCCTACACGCGCTACTCCACGGAGGGCAACCGCACCGGACGCATCCGGATCATCGTGTCGCGCAAGGGTTGGGGCGGCCCGGACAAACCGGGCCACGTGACGGTGGCGCTCGGGCCGATCGTGATCGGCGACGACAACCAGCCGCACGTCGGCACCCCCGCGGTGGTCAGGCGGTTCGTGATCCACAGCAAGCAGCAGGTCGCCGTCGTGCTGAAGGCGCCGGGGCCGCGTTTCCGCGTCGAGGTGAACACCGACCCGACGTTCGTCCCGCAGCAGCTCGCTCCGACGTCGACGAACGACAACCGCCAGCTCGGCGCCGTCGTGACCTACGAGTTCCTGCCGCCGCGAAAGGCGGCGCACAAAAGACTGAAGCGGTAGCGGAGCACGAGCCGGGCGAAAGGGCCGCCCTGCTCCAGGGCATGGAGCGCCGCCAGCGCGGGGCGCGGAAGCGAGATGCGCTGCGGCGCGAAGAACGGGCGCAGCTCCAGTTCGTCGAACCCGGCGCGGCGCAGGTCGGCGCGCACATCCGCGAGCCGGTACTGGCGCGGGTTCAGGTCGAAGACGAGCTTTCCGTCCGTGTACGCGGCCACGTGGGCGAAGAACGCTGCACGGTCGCGGGCGTAGTAGATCGCGCGGAAACAGGTCGTGGCGGCCACGCGTCCCGGCGGCTCGTACTCGTTGAGGTCCCCGAGCGCGACCTCCCGCCCCCGGCGGCGCGCGGCCGCCACCATCTCCGCGCTGGCATCGACGCCGAGGTAACGCAGGCCGGGCAGGTGGTCGGCAAGGCCGCCGTCGCCGCATGCCAGGTCGAGCACGGAGTCACCCGGCTCGAGGCGCGGCCCGAGGCCGACGATCAGCTCCGCGCGGTGCGCGAGGTACGAGGCCGCATCCGCGTAGGCGTCGTCGGTCCAGCGCTCCGCCTGCGGCGCGTACTTGGACTTCACCGCAGCGCGAGCAGCCGCTCGGGATGCTTGCGCAGGAACCGCAGCATCGCGCGCAGGTGCCAGAGGTTCCGGCGTGTGAAGAAGTGCTTGTCGATCACCGCCTGGTATTCGTGCCGGACGACCGCCCCCGGCAACCACCAGCGCTCCCAGCCGGCCTTCATCGCGCGGTAGCTGAGGTCGATGTCCTCGACGTAGAGCTTGTAGCCGGCGTCCCAGCCCCCGATCTGCTCGAGCATCGTGCGGCGCATGAGCAGGAACGCCCCGAGCATCGTGTCCACCCGGAGCGGCTCGTCCGTCGGCGCGTCGAGGAGATAGTGGCGCCGCTGCCAGCGCAGCGGCGGGAACAAGGACCGCAGCGGGGTGCGTCTGATGATCGTCCCGCCGACGGTCGGGAAGCTGCGCCGTGACGCCTGCAGCGTCCCGTCGGGGTTGAGCATCCTCGGGCCGGCGATGCCGCAACGGGGGTGAGCGTCGGCGAAGCGCACCAGCTCCGCGATGCAGCCGTCCTCCGGCACGGCGTCCGGGTTCGAGATGACGACGTACTCGCCGTGCGTCGCCGCGATGCCCGCGTTGACGTTCGCGGAGAATCCGAGCGGCTGCTCGTTCTCGACCACGTGCACGTCGGGGGGAAGCGGACTGGGCCGGCTGCCGCGCCCGTTCGCGACGACGACGAGCTCGTCGACCTGCGCGTGCAGGGCGGGCAGCGATTGCCGCAACATCGCCGCCTCGCCCGCGCCGGTCGAGACGAAGATCCCGGAAACCTTCACGCGGCGAGCACGCTGCGGTAGACGTCGGCCGTCAGGCGGGCCGTCTCCTCCCAGGTAAAGGCCTTTGCACGCTCGATCCCGGCGGCGGCAAGGCGGTCGCGCTCGGAGAGAGCGCGCGTGATTCCTTCGGCGAGGTCGTGCGTGAAGATCCCCGCGTCGCCCGCAACCTCCTGGAGCGCCGGCTCGGGAGCCGCCACGACGGGAGTGCCGCAGGCCATCGCCTCGACGACCGGGAGGCCGAAGCCTTCGTAGCGGGACGGAAACACCAGGCAAGCCGCCGACTGGTAGAGGTGAACGAGCTCCTCCTTCGGCACGTAACCGCGGACGTCCGCGCCGCGGCGTGCGAGCTCTGCCGCGAGCTCGGCGTCCTTGGGCGGCCCGACGACGATGAGCTTGCGGCCGACGGCGTTCGCCGCGTCGATCGCCGCGAGCGGCTGCTTCCGCGGCTCGATCGCGCTGACGAAGAGGAGGAACGAGTCGTGTTCGCCGGCGGGGCGGAAGTCCGGGTCCGGCGCGAGCGGCGTGACCGTGATCTTGCCCGCGTCGGTGCCGTACACGTCGACGAGGTCACGTTTCGTGCGCGCGGAGATCGCGAAGACGTGCCGCGCGCGCCGCACCGAGCGCGGGACGAAGACCTTGAACGTCATGAGATCCCAGCGGCCGAAAACCGTCGGGTCGCGCTCCCAGGACAGATCCTGAACGGTCAGCAGCGCGGGAACCGGACACCTGAGCGGGAGCGAGTGGACGAAGTGCGCGAGAGCAGGCCTGAGCCGGCGGAGCACGCGCGGCACACCGACCGCCATGCGGAGCTCCTGCGTGCGCGCACGCAGGACGACCGGCTCGACGCCGTCCGGAATGAGCGCGGCATCGCGCGTGAGCGCACCGATGCGCAGGTCGGGAGCCGTCTGCGGCAGCGCACGCAGCAGTTGCTCGACGTACGTCTCGTCCCCAGTACGGTGACGGCCGAGCACGTCGGCGTCGATGAGGACAAGCGGCTGCGTCACGCGACGGCCTCTCGATAGACGGTCACGGTCGCTGCCGCGACGGCGTCCCAGCGGAAGGCGCGTGCGCGCTCGAGCCCGCGCGGAACGAGCCGGTCGCGCTCCGCGGTCGCGCGTTCGATCCCGGCCGCGATCTCTGCCGGATCGTGCGTGTCGACCAGCACCGCGGCTCCGTCGGCGACCTCCTCCATCGCCGTTCCCCGTGTGGTCACGACCGGCACGCCACACGCCATCGCCTCGAGGACGGGGATGCCGAAGCCTTCGTAGAGCGAGGGATAGGCGACGCACAGCGCGCCGCGGTAGAGCCGTGCAAGCTCCGCGTCGCTGACCTCGCCGAGCCAGTGGACGCCGTTCCCGCCGACCTCGATGCCGCCCCAGCCCCGAGCGCCGACGATGCGAAGCTCGACGTCGCTGCGCTGCGCCGCCTCGACGAGCCGCGGCAGGTTCTTGCGCGGCTCGAGCGTGCCCACCGCGAGCACGTAGTCGCCCTCGGCGGCCGGCCCAGCACTGGTGAACTCGTCGTCGACCGCGTTCGGGACGACGCGGATCTTCTCGGCGGCGACGTGAAGGAGTTCGACCAGCTCGCGCCTCGTGAACTCGGAGACCGCGATCACGCGGTCTGCAGCGGCGAGCACGTGCGGCACGAGCCGCGGGCTGTACGTGCGCGTCCAGCGGTTGAACGCGTCGGGATGGCGAAACACCGCGAGGTCGTGCACCGTCACGACGAGCGGCCGCGTCGCGCGCACAGGCCCGCGGTAGGTCGGACAGTGCAGGACGTCCGCTTCCTGCTCTCGCCCGAGCACGATCGGGTACCAGATCGAGTCGCGCGCGAGCGTCGAGAGCCGGTCGTTGCGCCCGAACGACCGCGTCCGGACCTCCACGTCGTCCCGGCCGCGCAGCTCACGCAGCAGGCCCTTCAGGTAGCGCGCTGTCCCGGCACGCGTCTGAACGAGCGGCGAGACGTCGATCGCGACCCGGATCACAGCGCGTCAGCGTAGCTCTGCAGGTGAACGCGTCCCGTCTCGGCCCAGCTGAAGCGGCGGGCGTGCTCGAGCCCGGGCGCGACGAGCTCGTCGCGGCGTGCGATCGCCTCCCGGACACCGGCCGCGATCGCCTCGGCGCTCTCGGGGTCGACGCGGACGGCCGCGCCGCCCGACGCCTCGTCGAGCGAGGGATGAGCGGAGACGACACACGGCACGCCACAGGCCATCGCCTCGACCACCGGGATCCCGAAGCCTTCGAAGCGGGACGGGTAGACGAACGCTGCCGCGCCGCGGTACAGCTCCGCCAGCTCTTCGTCGCCGACGTAGCCGACCTCCGCCGGAGTGAGCAGGCGCAGGCCGGCCCCCAGCAGCGGTGAGGCCGAGCGCAGCGTCTCAAGGTTCTTCCGCCAGTCGTAAGTGGCGGTCGTGAAGACGTACGGCTCGGGCGTCTCGAAGTGCGCGCCGTCCGGTGAGAACGCCCGGCCGACCCCTGGATACGCAACCTGGATGCGGTCTCGCGGGATGCGCAGCTGCTCGACCGCGTCGGCGGCCGTGAACTCCGAGTTGACGAAGACGAGGTCGCACCTCTGGGCTTCGCGTGCGTTGACGCTGTGCATGCGCACGGTGCGGGGGTGCAGGCGCTCCGGGAAATGCAGTGGTCCGAGATCGTGGATCATCGTCGCGCGCAGGCCCGCGCGTTGCGGCGGCCGCATCCAGTCGCTGAAGTGGAGAACGTCGAAACCGCCGAGAAAGCGCTCGGCGGGTGGCCATCCGACGGCGCCCCAGGTTCGGCGCGTCGCGTGCGCGAAGGGGACGGTGATCGTGCGACGCTGCGCGGGCAGTCCGTCCAGCGAGGCGTCCAGCAGCTGCCGCCCGCGAATGCTCACGGGCCCGAAGACGACGACCTCGTGCCCGCCGCCTGCCTCGAGCATCCCGGTCAGCGCACCGAGGATGTAGTTGCCGACGCCCGTTCGCGGATGCGAGAGGGGCGTGACGTCGTACGCGATCCTCACGGAGCGCTGTAGCTGAACTGCACGAAGCGGGCGCCGAGCACCCGGCCGTCGCCGCTGCCACGCTCGACCAGCGCCGGCACCGCGGTCGGCTTGACGGTGAAGACCACACGGCAGACGCCCTTGCGCGGGCGGAGCGGCACGCTGAGGTTCGCGACCTGCGCCGGATCGAGGCTGGTGCTGCGCCCGCCGGCCGCAATCGTCTGCGGGCCGGAGAACAGATGGGTGTCGCTCGCGAAGAAGGCGGTCAGCGTGCCGCCCGAACAGCGCAGGCGCGTATACGTCACGTGCCGGCCCGACCAGCCGTCGGGAAAGATTCCCGACACGCGCGACGCGATCGCGACAACCCCGTCGGTGCGTCGCAGCACCATCCCGCGGACATCGTCCCTGCCGATGACCGCGCCGGCGAGGGGCACACTCGTGTCCGACAAGACGTACCGGCTCCGAACCGGGCGCCCGTCGGGCAGCAGCAGGATCCCGTCGGCGCGCTGGTGGACGGGCGTCTCCGGCAGGTCGCCCATCGACCGTTGCCGCAGGTCGTAGACGGGCCCGATGCTGCGGTTGAAGAATTCGTTCTCCCACAACGGCAGCGGCTGCACGGTCGGGTGCGCGCCGGAGAAGACGAAGGCGACGTCGGCGTTGCGGCCGACGGCCGCGTCGACCCAGTCGCGCTTGTCCGCGGTGATGCCCTGGAAGAGTGCACCGATCGACGCCTTCGGGAAGCCGTGGTGGAAACGCTCCACCCGTTCCGTGGTGAATGCGAACCACGCGAGAACGACGAGTGGCAGTGCGAGCGCGTACCGCGGTGACACCGCGAAGAACAGCGAGGCGATCACGGCGGCCGCTACGACGACGAGCACGGGGATCGTGTCCACGCCGACGACCGTTTCCTGCAGCCACCAGAGCGGCATCAGCGCGAGCGTGTCGGCCTCGGCGGGAATGCCGATCAGCGAGTGGTACGGCAGCGCGCCGGGGAGTGCCGCTGCGACCACGGCTGCGCCCGCCGCCGCGCGGGCCGGGCGCGGCATGCCGCGCTCGATCCAGGCGAGCAGTGCGATCAGGAAGAGCGGCGCGACGTAGAAGAGGTTGCGTTCCTCGACGCGCGGCGACAGCACCGACGCGAAGGCGGCCACCTCGAGCAGGAGCAACGCAACCAGCGGGACCGCGGCGGCGAGGAAGATGCGTAGGGGCCGGTCGAGCGAGCGGCCGAGCGCAACGAGCAGCACGAACGCCGCGAACGGGACGATCCCGAGGTAGAGGTCGAGCTCCGCGACGTGGTAGAGCACCCACTTGAGCACCTGCCCGGCGCTGTAGTGCTGGTGACCCGTGACGTTGTAGCTGCCGAGCACGTCGTACGGCGAGCGCCCGCGCGCGAGCTGCACGACGAGCACGCCGACGACGGCCCCGGCCAGCACGCCGTAGAGGACGCGGAACTCCGTCGCCACACGCAGCAGCCTTCGCCGGTCGAGCCAGGCCAACGCGAGTGGTGCGCACGCGACCGCGGGGATCAGGACGATCGCCTGCGGCCGCGTCAGGAACGCGAGCAGGCAAAGGCCGAGGAGGATGCTCTGTCGCCGCAGCGTCGGCCGTTCGAGCGCGAGCACGAGTGCGAGCACCACGCATGCGAAGACCGGGTAGAACACGGTCTCCGTCATCAAGGTGCCCGTGTACATCATCGACGGAACGGCGACGGCGAGGCCGGCGGCACAGAGGGCCCAGGCGGGGCGGAGCACGCGCCGCGCGAGCAGGTAAACCGGGATCGCCGTCAGGGACATCGCGACCGAGCCGATCGTCTTCGCGGCGGCGTAGGCGTCGGCGGCGGAGCCGAACACACGCCACGCCGGTGCGATCAGCAGCGGATAGACGACCGGGTACGCGCCGTGGTGGACGTCGCGCACGAGGAAGTGCCCGGTCGAAGCGAAGCTCTTCGCGAGCTCGGAGTAGATGAGCTCGTCGACCATGATCCAGGGCGCAACGACGCGGCGCGAGAGCCCGTACCGGAACACGGACGAGAAGACCACCAGCCCGGCGAGCCAGAACCAGACCGGGATGCGCGAAAAGGGACTGGGCAGGCGCGGGGGCTCGGGCTCGGGCCGGCCGTTGCGGGCCAGGCCGAGCTCGTCGAGGCGCTCGGCGAGCTCGGCGGCGAAGGCCGTTCCGGGCTGGATGCCGATCTCCGCCGCGGCCTGGGTGACCTCGTCGACGACGGCGTCCGCGACGACGGGCCCGCCGGAGGCCTCCTCGAGCGCGGCCGCATAGCGCTCGGCAACCTCCCCGAGGTCGTGCTCGCGCAGCGCGTGCTCCCGGGCGGCGTCGCTCATCGCGTGCTGGGTCGCCTCGCTCGCGGCGAGCAGCTCGAGCGCCGTCGCGAGCGCCGGAACCTCGTTCTCGTCGGCGGGGATCTTGAAGGCGACGTCGTCCGGGAGCTCCGCAAACCAGCCGAGGTCGCTGACGACGAGCGGACGCCCGAGCGACAGCGCGCGGACGACGCTGCCGGAGGTCTCGCCCATGGTCGGCGCCCGTAGCGAGATGCATGCGTCGCACGCCGCCATCAGCGACCAGAGACGCTCCTCCTCCACGTACCCGATCCGCTCGACGCCGTCCGTCAGCAGCCGGTCGGCGTCGAAACCCGGCGATGCAGGCCCGACGAGCAGCAGGCGCGCGTTCGGATGCCGCGCGCGCACGACCTGGAACGCATCGACGAGCTGCGGGATGCGCTTGCTCGCGTTCAGATGCCCGAAGCAGCCGAACAGGGGCCGCCCGTCGACCTGCGCCGGCGGGACGGCGTGCAACGGCCACGCCGGATGCGGAATGCGCCAGACCGGCCCGTGGTAGCCGCTCTCGCGCGCACGTTCCTCGACGTAGCGCGAGTGCACGATCAGGCCGTTGGCGGCTCCGAGCACCTCACCGGCGAGCGGGAACTCGTCCGGCCGGGTCTCCCACGGCGGCGGAACGCGCCCGTCGAGGACGCCGTGCGCGAGGAGGCGGCCGGGGATGCCGGCATCTCGCTCCATCGCGGCGAGGTACCCGGGCCCGTCCTTGTGGCCGATCGTCAGCCCCGCGACGAGATGATGGAGGACGAAGTCGTGCAGGACGACGACGCCGGGGCGCCGGCGCAAGGCCTCGACGATCCAGCCGTGCGCCTCGGGATCGTTGCCGACGTGGTACAGCGCAACGTCGGCGGCCACGGGTCGCGTCCGGCCACGGCGCACGACGTCGACCTCGACGAGGCGCGAGAGCGCCGGCAGCAACAGGGCGGAGTAATCGGCGATGCCCGACCGCTCCGGCGGAAGCGGCGAGTAGTACGCGACCCTCACGTGGCGTGATCCGGCCGGGTCACGCTAACAGGCGCGCGATCGTCTCGTCCCAGGAGACCCGGCGCGCGATCTCCTTCCCCGCCCGACCCCAAGCCTTCGCCTCGTCGATGTGTTGCCGCAGCCACGAGCAGGCTTCCGCGAGCGCGGCCGGCCGCGGCTCGCAGACGAGGCCGGTGCGGCGGTCGGCCACGACCTCGAGCGGCCCGCCCGAATCGGTGGTCGTCACGACCGGCTTCTCGGCGAGGAACGCCTCGTACGGGACCATCCCGAAGTCCTCGTCCACCGGCGCGTAGTAGACGGCGAGGCAGCGGGCGTACAGGGCCGCGAGCTGCTCCTCGTCGACGCGCCCCGCAAAGCGCGCGCGGCCGTCCAGGCCGTGGCGCCGGGCGACCTCCTCGAGCCGTTCGCGGTCTGGGCCGTCGCCGACGATCACGCATTGGAGCGTCGCGTCGGCAGCGAGCGCCTCGAGCAGGAGGTCGTGTCGCTTGCGGCGGTCGAGCGGGCCGACCGAGAGGACGAAGTCCTCGTAGCCCTCGGTCCGGTACGGCAGCTCCTGCGGCGGGTGCGGCATCACCTCGGCGTCGAGCCCGGTCGAGCGCTTGAGCCGGTCGGCGACGTTCTGCGAGGTCGTGAAGAGCTTGCGCGCCTCGCCCAGGGCAACCCGGTCGAGCCGCTGCACGGCCCGACGCGTCGCGCGCTCCTCGACACTCTCGCCGAACTGGCCGAGCTCGGTGCGGTCGAGCTCGTAGGCCTGGCGGAACTGGTGCAACAGCCACACGACCTTGTTGGGATGACGCACCGCGTACGAGGGGAACTTCGTCGCGATCACGAGATCGATCGGGCGGCCGTCGGACTCGCTCAGGTCGAGCAGCCGCCACACGAACGCCTGCGAGAGCACGCGCTCTCCCGGGTACCACTTGTAGGGGACGGTCACGAGCGCGGCCTCGTGCTCCCGCGCACGGAGCTCGGCCACCAGATCGTCCGCGAAGATCTCGGCCCCACCGCGCGCGAACGGCACCTGCGGCAGGCAGACGGCGATCCTCACCCCGGCCTCTCTACAGGTACACGCGCGTGTTGCCGGGTCCCACCGCGCCCGCCCACCGACAGCCTAGGGCGAGGGACATGACGTGTCTGTAACGCCAATGCGTCGTCTTCGTGATTCGTCATCCGGCCGCAGTGCGCGCGACGAGCGCATAGTCGAGCGGCGCGAACAACAGCTCGTTCAGGCGGCGGACGTTGGCGGCGATCACGGGGTCGTCGGGCTCCGTGAGCCGCTCGGCCGGCTCGTTCAGGAAGCGAAGCTCGGTGGCGGAAAACCCCGACTGCCGTGCGAGCAGCTCCAGCGTTTCGGGTACGAGCGGCTGCGCATGCGTCAGGTCGGCGAAGTAGTGGCGCAGCGCCAGCGGAGAGAGCGGGTTGATCGTCTCCGCGATCAGGACGCCGCCCGGTCGCAGCTTCGCGGCGGCCAGCTCGAACGCCCGCACGAGGACCGCCGGCGGCAGATGCTCGACGACCTGCGCCATGAAGATCCCGCCGAGCGCGCCGTCGTCAACCCCGTCGAGATGCTCGAGCAGGTCGGCCTGCTGGACGTCGAGCCCCTCGCCCTGCGCGTAGGCGACCATGTCGGCGTCGGCATCGATTCCGCGCGCCTCGACCCCGGCGTCTCGCAGCAAGGAGAGCAGCTCGCCGCGACCGCAACCGACGTCGAGCACCGGCGCGGCGGCCCGAAGGTCGTCGACATACACGCGCTGGCGCTCGCGGACCGACTCGGTGCTGCCGCGCATGCGACTTTCGTAGGCGAAGTAGTCTGGCACGGCGTCGGCTCCCGGCTGCGCAGCAACCGTTGCGGCACGCGCGACACCCTGCGCCGGGCCACGGCGTTCGACCCGAACGAGGCGCTCCTCGAGCTCGCGCAGGAGGCCCCGCACACGCTCGCGCGCGGTTGCCTCCTCGTCCGAGCGGGCGGATAGTGCGTCGACGAGCTTCAGCATCGAGTCGTTGAACACGCGCTGGTCCGCGGCCATCGGCTCGACGTACCAGCGCATCAGCTTCCGCAGGAACCGCTTCACGAGCCCTTTCGGGCCGCCCCCCGCCTCGCGCTCGGCCGTGACCGGCCAGAACCGCTCCGCGAGCGCGCGCACCGACGCGAACTCCGCACCCCGCGCGTCGCCTTTGGGCACACCGCGCCTGAGCTCGGCGCGCAGGCGCTCGAAGAGCAGGCCTACATCGACGTCCTCAGCAGGTGAAATCCCTGCAGTTACGGGGTTTTTCGCCTCGGGCGCGGACATTCAGAAGATTGTACGGGGTGCCACTGTCAGCGGAGGGCGCGCACGTGGTGCCACGCCTCCGCCAGTCCGAGCTCGCGCACGGCCAGCAGGATGAGCGCGTACAGCCCGAGCCCCGCCGCGGCCGCGGGGACGGCATCGAGCAGCAGCGAGGCACCGCCGAACGCAAGTGCGGTCGCGGCTCCGACCAGAACCGAGAGTCGCAGCAGGCCGGCGAGGGCCAGCATGAGCGTGCGGCGGGAGAGTGCAGCCATCAGCCCGAGCACGATCAGCGTCATCGACACGCCCATCGCGAACGTGACCCCGGTCAGCCCCCACCAGGCCCGCCCCGCGATCGAGACCGGAATGTCGACGAGCACGCCCGCGACCGCGATCGGGATCAGAAGGCGGGTGCGGTGCATCACGAAGAGCAGCGGATACGTGATCGAGAACGCGGCCCACGCGACCATCCACGGCGAGAGGTACACGACGAGCCGGCCGAGCTGATCGCCGACCTTGCCTGCATAGGCGTCGCCGAGCGCCGCCGTCACCACACGTCCGCCGACGAGCGCCACCAGCCCGGTCGCGGCGCCGACGAACGCGAGCGCAACCCAGGCCGTGTGCACGACGTGGTCGGCCGCACTCTCGGCGTCGACGCCGCGGCGTGTCAGCGGCGCCGCGGCGATCAGCGAGAGGGAGAACGCCGTCGCGCTCACGAACATCGCCGCGAGCAGGTACGCATAGGAGAGGCTCGTCACGTTTCCCGTGCCGGTGCCGGCGGCGAAGCGCAGCCCGATCACGTAGATGCCCTGCACGGCGAGCGGCACTGCTGCGCCGAGCAGCAGGCGCCAGAGCCGCCGCCGGAGCTCGACCGGCACACGGCCACGTCGTATGCGTCCCCCGCGCAGCGCGAGCGCCGTCGCCGGCAACGCGATCGCAAGGACTGCGTTCAGCGCCAGGCCCCACGCGAGCGAGACCAAACCGTGCCGGTCGGCGAGCAGCACGAACAGCAACACGCCCCCGATCGCGCCCAACGCGAAGCCCGCCGCCGCGACGAGGTAGCTGTCGCGCGCGGCCAGCGCACTCGCGGCGAGCGCCGCCAGCAGCTGCCCGAAGGCGGCCGGCACGAGCCACGGCAGCGCGCGGCCGGCGATGGCGGCGGACTCGTGCGGCAGCCGGCCGGTGACCAGCTCGCCGAAGAAACCCGGAAACGCGGCGACGACGACCGTCGCCGGAACCGCGACGACCACGAACGCGATCACGTACGCGCGAAACTCGTCGCCGAGGAGGCCCTGGCCCGCGGCGCGGGTCAGGTCGGGCACGACCACCATCCGGAACGACTGCGCGCCGAGCACGAGCACCAGGTAGACGCCGTACGCGGCCATGAAGCCGTCCGTGCGAACGTCACGCCCGAACTTGTGCGCGAGGAACGCCCCGGCGACGGCCGCAGCGCCGCTGACCGTCAGGAACGAAAGCCCAGTGAGGCTGCCGCTTTGCACGGCGCTCCGGCCGCGTTCCGGGCTACGCTTCAGCTGCTCGTCCGCGGGCATCGCCGCATGAAATCAGACCGACACGACTCCCCCTGGACAGACGGCGAGCTCGCCGATCTCCAACGCGAGGTCGGCGAATTCTTCGCCGGCCGCACGTGCGTCGTCACCGGTGCGGACGGGTTCATGGGCTCGCACCTGACGGATGCGCTCGTCCATCTGGACGCGAACGTCCACGCCTTCGTACGCGCGACCTCGAGCGGCGCGCTCAACAACATCGGCCATCTCTGGCCGCATGTGAAGGTGCACTTCGCCGACCTCACCGACCGCACCTCGGTCGACTATCTCGTCAAAGAAATGCTTGACGCGCCCGACCGGCCGTACATGTTCCACCTCGGCGCGCAGGCGCACGTCGGCGAATCGTGGCACCGGCCATACGAGACGGTGATGGCGAACACGGTCGGCACACTCAATCTGCTGCAATCGATCGTCGACCACGGGCTCGAGCTGGAGAAGTTCGACACCGCGGGAACCTCCGAGGAGTACGGCAACGTCCGCGAGGCGGTCGCCGACCACCACTCGTTCGACGCCGACGGCGGGCTGATCCTGCACGAACGGTCGCCGATCAACCCCAAGTCCGTCTACGCCACGTCGAAGGTCGCCGCGGACTTCCTGACGATGAACTACCACGACGCGTTCGGCGTCCCAGGCGTGGTGACACGCATGTTCAACAACTACGGGCCGCGCCAGAACCCGCGCTACGTCACCGGCACGATCATCACGCAGGCACTGACACGCGAAACGGTCGAGCTCGGCCAGCTCGAGCCGATGCGCGACTTCTGCTTCTGCACCGACGGCGTGCGCGGTCACCTCGTCGTGGCCGCACGCGGGATTCCAGGCGACCTCTACGTCTACGGGCAGGGGAAGAACATCTCGATGCGCGACTGGGCCGAGCTGATCCTGCGCGTCGGACGCGAACAGGGCCACTGGGATGCCCGCGAGATCGTCTCGACGCCGGAGCGGTACCGCCCCGGCGCGAGCGAGGTGATGGCGCTCCGCGTCGGCTACGAGAAGCTGAACCGCGAGACCGAATGGGAGCCGCGCGTCTCGTGGGAAGAGGGAGTCGCCCGCACGATCGCCTGGTACGCCGAGAACCGCGCACGGTGGATCGGCCGCGTCGACTGGCTCGCGCCGACGCGCACACCCGCATGAAGACCCTCGTCACGGGCGGCGGCGGCTTTCTCGGCTCGCACCTCGTCGAGCGCCTCGAGGCCGACGGGCACGACGTCTGCAGCGCCCGCCGTGCCGACTACGACCTGACGCGCCGGGAGGACGCCGAGCGGCTGTTCCGCGACGCCGCACCCGAGGTCGTGTTCCATCTCGCCGGGGAGGTCGGCGGCATCGGCGCCAACCGTGCGACCCCTGGCCGCTTCTGGTACGCGAACCTGATCATGGGTGCCCACGTGCTCGAGCTCGCCCGCGCGTACGACGTGCGCAAGCTCGTCATCCTCGGCACCGTCTGCTCGTATCCGAAGTTCGCACCCGTGCCGTTCCGCGAGGACGATCTCTGGAACGGGTATCCGGAGGAGACGAACGCCCCCTACGGCGTGGCGAAGAAGGCGCTCCTCGTCGGTGCGCAGTCGTACCGGGAGCAGTACGGCCTGAATTCGATCTTCCTGCTGCCGGCGAATCTCTACGGCCCGCGCGACACCTTCCACGAGACGAACGCACACGTGATCGCCGACCTGATCCGCAAGCTGACGGGCGGCGGGGGCGAGGTCGTGCTCTGGGGCGACGGCTCGCCCACCCGCGAGTTCCTCTACGTGGAGGACTGCGTCGACGGGATCGTGCTCGCGGCCGAGAAGTACGACGGCCCGGAGCCCGTGAACCTCGGGGCCGGTAAGGAGATCTCGATCCGCGAGCTCGCCGAGCTCGTCGCCGACGTGGTCGGCTTCCGCGGCAAGATCGTCTGGGACACCGAGATGCCGAACGGCCAGCCGCGCCGGAGCATCGACGCGACCCGCGCGCACGAGCTGTTCGGCTTCGAGGCGCGAACGCCGCTGCGCGAAGGCCTCGAGCGGACGGTCGCGTGGTACCGCGAGCACGCGGGCGCGGTCGCCGGCGCGCAGGCGTGACGTCGCAGGCCGCCGCGGCGCCGACGCGTCTCGACTCCGCGCTCGCGCGAGCACGACGGTGGTGGAGCGTCGCCGCAGCGACCCGGCCGGCGTACGTGCTCGGCGGGCTCGTCTGCGTGCAGTGGCTTGCCGTGCTCGCTCTCGCGTTGACCGTCCGCCACAACGGCTGGCTGTACTACGCCGGCGGGGATCAGCTGTGGCACTACACAGGCGCGTACCTGCTGGCGCACGGCCACCTGCCACCCTCCTACGTCGGCTACGGCTGGTCCCTGATGCTGCTGCCGTTCGCCGCGATCGCGGGCCCCAACCTGGTCTCGGCGCTGCCGGCGATCGTCCTCCTCAACACGGTCGTGCTGCTCCCCGTCGCGCTCCTCTGCGTGTACGGAATCGCGGCGCGGATCGCGGGCCGTTTCTTCGGTTACTGGGCCGCGACTCTCTGGATCGTGCTCCCGTACCTGGGCGTGCTCTTCGTCGAGCCGGGCTACCACCAGAAGTACACGGAGCTCACGCTGCCGCAGCTCGAAGGGCTGTCGTCCGTGCCCGACTTCCCCTCCACCGTCGGCTTGCTCGTGTCGGCGTACCTCTGCCTGCGAGCCGTGGAAGCCGCCTCCGGCTGGCAGAGCGGTGTCGCCGCCGGGGTGGCCGCCGGCTACTCGATCGCGATCAAGCCGTCGAACGCGATCTTCCTCGTCGCGCCCGCCCTCCTGCTGCTCGCGACGCGCCGTCGCAGCCTGCTGACCTTCGCGGCCGGGCTGGCGCCTGCACTGCTGACGCTGGCGATCTGGAAGTTCCGTGGGCTGGGTGCGCTCGCGGCCGCACCGGCGGAGCCGATTCGTCTCGCGGCCGGGGTCGGCGGCCTGCTCGACCGGATCCACCCGCCGAGCCTGAACAGCTGGGCTCACCTGCACCAGGTGCTGCTGGCGCTGCGGGAGCACTTCCCCGATCGCGGGGATGATCGCGCTGCTCGTCCGCTCCCGCCGCGCCTTCCTGTTCGTGGGCGCCTGGTTCGCGGTCTACGTGCTCGCGAAGGCGACCTACATCCCGGCGTCGGTCGAGGACGCGAGCTTTTGGCGCATCATGATGCCGGCCTTTCCGGCCTTCGTGCTGCTCGCCGCCGTGATCGTGCTCGCGGTGCCGGGACTGCGACCGCAACCCCTCACGACGCCGCCCCGCAACCTCACGAAGGCGCTAGGCGCTGCGGCGGTGATCTTCGCCGTGCTGCCGCTCGGCGCCGTCGCCGCCATCCCGCGGTTGCACGACCAGGGCAGGCTCGCCGTCCACTTCGAGAACACGCTCATTCCGGTGTCGACGGCCCTGCACGTGAATGCGAGCTCCACACCGAGAGGTGTGCACCTGAGCTGGCGTAAGCAGACCCCGGGGACGGCCAAAGGCTTCTACCGCGTCCTGCGGACGGCGGGCGTCGATTCGGGCCTCTTCTGCGCGGGCCGCCGGAACGGCTCAGCCGACAACTGCACGGCTTTCGGCGACTCCATCGCCACGACGAAGGGGACGTCGTTTGTCGACCATCCCGGCCGTGGCACGTGGACCTACCGCATCGGGATCGCAGCCAACTGGGTCGACGACCCGAGCCTGGGAGACGTCTACGCCGTCAGCTCACCCGCCAGCGTGTCTGTGCGGTAGGCCCTTCTTCGCGCAGCTGCTGCTCGAGCAGCGCGAGACGTTGCGCCAGGATCGTGTTCTGGTCGGACAGGCGCGAGATCACCGTCGAGTACTGCAGCAGGACGACGAGGATGAAGAGCGCGCCCACCGCGCCGAGAATCGCCGGCGGGTACGTCTGGACGCCGAACCAGCCGGCGATCGTGTTCAGACCACCGCGCCAGAGCGACAACGCCAGCAGCACGAGGCCGGTGAGCAGCCAGAGCAACGCGTAGCGCTCGCGTAGCCGGCGCGAGCGGATCAGCTCGAACACGATCACGAGCAGAAAAAACGACGCGATCGCCGCGGCGATCGAGATCGGCAGAGGTGTCATCGGTGTTCCTCCTCGAGCGGGACGGCATAACGACGAAAGAGCCCGACGAAGATCGCGAGCAGCACCTTCGTCATGTAGTAGATCGAACGGAATGCGGTGATCGACGACGCGCCGCCGCCGCGCTCGCGCATCGCCACCGGCACCTCGGTCAGCCGCAGCTTGTGCTTGACGCACATCACGGTCGCCTCGACCTCCGGATAGTCGTGCGGGTAGTCGGCGGCGAAGAGCGCGATCCCCTTCCGGTTGACGGCGCGAAAGCCGGACGTCGTGTCGGTGACCTTCTGCCGCACGATCGCGGAGACGACACGCGCGAAGATCTGGATGCCGATGCGCCGGGCGAACGAGGAGCGGTACGCGCCCGGGCCCGTGAAGCGGGAGCCGACGCAGAGGTCCGCCTCACCCGAGAGCACGGGAGCGAGGATCGCCGGCAGCTGAGACGGATCGTGCTGTCCGTCGCCGTCGACCTGCACGGCGACGTCGTAGCCGTGCCCGAACGCGAACCGATAGCCGGTTTGCATCGCACCGCCGATGCCGAGGTTGAACGGGAGTCGCAGCACGTGGGCGCCGCGGTCGGCCGCGATGCCCGCGGTACGGTCGGTGGAGCCGTCGTCGACGACGACGATGTCGAAACCGGCATCGAACGCGCGGATCTCGTCGATGACGCGGCCGACCGTCTCCTCCTCGTTCAGCGCAGGCACGATTGCGATCCGTTTGAGCTCCGCGAGCTGATCGAGCACCGGCACGCGGCTCAGTATGGCTACCGGCCCAGACCTTCCAGCTTCCGTGCAAACCCCCCGACGCCGTCGGAGCCGTTGATCCGGATCCGGCTCAGCGTGTAGATGTCGCGCGGCCGCGCGAGCCCGTAGTTCGTCGTGGTGGCGCCGAGATATCCGGCCCGCCGCACGGCGGCGACGACGTGGTCGTCGTAGCGGCCCGACGGATAGCAGAAGAAGTCCACCGGCACGTGGAACTCACGCTGTAGCGCGATGCGCGATCCGTGCACCTCGCGCCAGAGCTGCGCATCGTCGACGTGCGTCAGGTCGGGATGGGTGATCGTGTGCGCGTCGAGCTCCCACCCGGCTGCGAGCATCTGACGCACACGCCAGGGCGGCAACGTGTAGCGCGACTTCAGCGCGTTCACCTTCAGGTTGAGCACGCCCGGCCAGCCCAGCTTGCGCAACACCGGCAGAGCGTGCGTGTGCTGTCCGAGATAGCCGTCGTCGAACGACACCACGATCGGATGCGACGGCAACGGCGAGCCGTCCCGCCAGTAGTCGTAGACACGGTGCAGCGTGACGGCGTGGTACCCGTGCTGCGCGAGCCAGGTCATCTGCCCTGTGAAGTCGGTGGGACGGACGAACAGGTCCGGAAACGCCACACCGGCCGGTGCCGCCGCGATCACGTGGTACATCAGGATCGGTACGGGGCGGTCGTGACGCGGGACGGCCGCCCGTCCGCCGGGGGTTGTAAAGAAAAGCGCTGCGAGCAGGAAAAACGCGGCGGTCTCCGCTACCGTGAACCGGGGTCGTATGTCTCGCAAGCTCTTTGCCGCCGTCCTCGTTGCGCTGATCCTGACACCGCCGGCCGCCGGACGGCCGACGCAGGTGATGCCCGGCGTCACGTACGAGCGCGTCCTGCGCTGGACGCCAGCCGGCCCGATGGTGATGTACGTCGTCACGGCGCCGAAGCCGCAGGGGCTGTACAGGCTGACGCCGCTGCTCTCGAACGGGACGATCGTGGGCCGGGAGACCGTCTCGCAGATGGAACGCGACGCATCGGCGCAGATGACGACGATCGGCGTCAACGGCGACTTCTTCAGCTGGAACGGCGGCTGGCCGAGCGGACTGCTCATGCGCGGCGGCGTCGTCGAGCACCAGTCCGCATTCGGTCGCGCGGCCGTCGGCATCGACACGACCGCGACGCTGCACGCCGACCGCGTGCCGTGGTACGGGCGCTGGCACGGCGCCGACTCGGTCTGGTACCCGGTCGCGCAGCTGAACGAGCCCCCGCGCAAGAACTCCGTGGCCCTGTTCACACCGGTCTGGGGCAGCAAGACGCCGTCGTACCGCGGCACCATCGTCGTGCTGGAGCCGTTCCCGCCGGCCTCGCCGCGCACGGACCTGACGGGCACGGTGACCACCGTCCTCGACGGCGGTAGCGTCGCGATCCCGCCCGACGGCGCCGTGCTGGTCGCGCGCGGAACGTCGGCTGCACAGCTGCGCACCGAGGCCGTGCCCTCCGGTCAGCTCACGATCCGCATCCCGCTGCCGACCGAGTGGTCCGGTGTGACGGACGCGGTCAGCGCGGGCCCGACGCTCGTGAAGGACGGCCGGCCGATCTTCAACGCCGGCGAGGCATTGACGCCGGTGCAACTGCACGGACACGATCCGCGTACCGCGATCGGCCAGCGCGCGGACGGAACGATCGTGATGGTCGCGGTCGACGGCCGCCGTCGCGGCTGGAGCATCGGCATCACGAACTGGGACCTGGCGCTGACGCTCGTTCGCTACGGCTGCGTGACGGGTTTTGCGCTCGACTCGGGCGGCTCGACGACGGTCGCGTTCGACGGGCAGTTGCTGAACCGGCCGTCCGATCCGGGCGGCGAACGGCCCGTCGGCGAGGCGCTCGTGATCGCTTACACCGGCGTCTACGCGCCGCCCGTCGCGCCGACGCTGTCCCCGAACCAGGACGGCGTCGGCGACCGCGAGACGCTCGCCTACAAGCTCGTGCGGCCCTCGACGGTGAGCGCCAAGGTGATCGGCTCCGACGGCAGCCTGCGCGAGCTCGACGCCGGGCCGAAGGCGCCCGGCCGCTACAAGGTGTCATGGGACGGGCTCGGCGCGCCGGAGGGCCGGTACCACTGGAACGTCACCGCGACGGACGACACCGGCCAGGTCTCGACCGACGACCATGCGTTCACGCTCGACGACACGCTCGGCTTCCTGCGCGTCGGGAAGAACGCGCACTCGATCTCCTTCGTGCTGACACGCGATGCGACCGTGCGTGCGACGGTGGAGACGCGGTGGGGCGGGATCCTGCGGACGGTCGCCACCGGCCCGCGCCCCGCCGGCCCCGTGACGGTCAACTGGAACGGCCGCGACGGACGCGGAAAGCGTGTGCGGCACGGGACCTACGTCGTTCGCGTCGCGGCGACGAGCCCGCTCGGGCTCAGCCAGCTAGTACGCACCACGACGCGCTAGGACCGCCGGCAGGGTCTTGGCGAGAATCGTGATGTCGAGCCAGATCGACCACTCCTCGATGTAGTAGAAGTCGAGCCGGACGAGGTCGTCGAAGCTGAGGTCGATGCGGCCGGACACCTGCCAGAGCCCCGTCATCCCCGGCAGCACGAGATAGCGCTTGCGGTGCCACTGCTGAAGCTGGTCGTAGTCGCGGATCGGCAGCGGACGCGGGCCGACGAGCGACATCTCTCCCCAGAGCACGTTCAGGACCTGCGGCAGCTCGTCGAGCGAATATCGCCGCAGCACTCGGCCAACAGTCGTCACGCGCGGGTCGTCCTTGATCTTGAACAGCGGGCCCGAGGCTTCGTTCACGGCCTCGAGCGCGGCCTGGCGCTCGGCCGCGTCCGCGTACATCGTCCGGAACTTCATCATCCCGAAGCCGCGTTCGCCGAGACCAATCCGCCGGTCGCGGTAGAAGACAGGCCCGGGGGACGAGACCTTGATCGCGCACGCGATCGCCGCCCAGACCGGGGAGCCGATCACGATCACGAACGTCGACACCACGACGTCGAAGCAGCGCTTCACCGCCCATTCCCAGCCTGCGAGGGCGGGCGGGCGCAGCTCGAACAACGGCGCGCCCTCGCCCGGGATGTACTCGGCGCGCTGCAGCAGCAGCTCGGTCGTGCGCGGCGCGATCTTCACCTTGACGCCGAACCGGTGCGCCTCCTCGACGAGCTCGAGCAGGTCACGCTCGCTGAAGCCGGCGTCGGTGACGATCAGCTCGTGCACGTCCTGCTCGCGCAGGATGCGCGGGACGGCGTCGAATCCCCCGAGCAGCGGCAGGCTGCCGGTGTCGCCGTTGGGCGCGACGGCGCCGAGGAACTCGTAGCGGATCCCGCTCCGGTCCGAGCCGAGCATGCGGCGCAGCTCGGCGAGGTGCTCCCCCTCGCCCACGAGGATCGCGCGCCTGCGCACGCCGGCGAGCTGCAGGACGTCGCGCGTCAGCACGTCGTAGCTCGAACGGAGCACGCCGATGAAGAACGCCGTCAGCACGAGTGCCGTTGGCGTCAGCCCGTAGGTCGTGAAGTGGTAGCCGGTGCCGAGCCCGAACGCGAGCGTGATCACGGCGACGAGCACCAGGGAGAACACGATCTGGCCGAGCCCGGCGCGTAGCTCCCGCCTCCGGTACAGGCCGCCGACCCAGAACACGAGCACCGTGATCACCGTCAGGAACGGGAGCCAGTCGGTTTCGGTGTTCCAGAGGATCCCCCACAGCGGCGGCCACTGGCCGAGGTAGAGCTCCCGGAAGATCAGTGCGACGTAGATGCCGAGGAGGAGTCCCGCCAGGTCGAGAAGGACAAGGGCGGCCACGCTCGCGAGGCGGCGCCCGACGGCAACGAGGGTGGCGCGCGTGAAGAGGTACGGCCGCGCGGAGCGGATGTCTTCGACGGGCGCCGGCCGCGGCTCGGTCTCGGACGTGCGCCGCGCAGCTGGCTTCGTGCTCACCGGCGCAAGTGTACTTCCGGCTTGTTCTAGCCTCCCCCCGTGGGCCTGGAAGAGCTGAGCGAGCGGTACGCCGAGCACAACCGCTCGACCTCGGCTGCCGCGACGGCGCGCTCACGCAGGCCTATGCGGAGGGGAACGACGTTCTCGGCGTCGACGCCGACCGCGAGGCGCTGGCGGAAGCGGCGAAGCATGGCATCGGGACGCACTGGGCTGACCTCGACCAGCCGCTCGAGCTCCCGGACGAGAGCTTCGACGTCGTCGTGGCGGGCGAGCTGCTGGAGCACCTGCGCGACCCGCGGAGGCTCGTCGCAGAGGTCCGGCGCGTGCTCCGACCGGGCGGCACGTTCGTGGCGTCGGTGCCGAACGCCTACCGGCTCAAGGGGCGCCTGCTCTTCCTGTTCGGCCGTCCGCCGGAGAACGACCCGACCCACCTGCAGATGTTCTCCGGGACCGGCGTGCGCGCGCTGCTGGCGGGGTTCGAGCAGCCGCAGCTCCACTTCGTCGCAGGCCGGCTCGTGCCGCTTCACCCACGGCTGTTCGCGAACGACATCGTCTTCGCCGGCCGCAAGCCGCGCTGAAGCTCACGGAGGTCGGTCGCGGTCCGCTTCAGGCCGAGGAACGTCAGCCCGATGCGAAGCGCCGCGGTTCGGCGGCGGTCGAGCAGGTCGGTGTCGTGGAAGTACGCGTGCACGACCTGCCGCCGGAACGGACCGAGCAGGCCGCGCGCGAGCATCCCGATCGAGTGCGTCGTCGGCAGCTCCAGCAGACGCTGCCCCGAGCCGAGCTCGAGCCACGCCGGCTCGTCGAGCTGGACGTGGGCGGCACCGGGCTCGAGGTACGAAGGGCGGAACGCCGTCGCCGTGCAATCGGCGTAGCCCAGCTCGGCAACCGTACGCGCGACGTCTGCGTCCAGGTACCAGCCGCCGCCGCAGAAGAGCTCGACGTCGAGGCCGGCGGAACGCAGCCACTCTCCCTGCTCCCGCACGAGTGCGGCCGGGTCGCCGCCGGTCGGCCGGGCATGGTCGGGAGCGGTCCAGTGCGTGTGCAGCCCCAGCGGCGCCAGCGCCTGCGCCTTGCGTGCACGTTCGAGCCAGAGCTCCTCGTCCTCACCTGCCGCCGGCGGCCGCATCAGCGCCGCGATCGCGAAGCGCCCGGGGCGACGTGCTTGCAGGCGGGAGAAGCGGCGCCACACCTCGTCGTCGAGCGGACGCTCCACATGACACGAGACGACGGCGTACCGTCCGTGCAGTATTGAGCCCGTGTGCGGCATCGCCGGACTCTATTCGCCCACCGCTGCGCCGAATCCCGAGCTCGTCGACGCGATGCGCGGCGCGATCGTGCACCGCGGTCCCGACGAAGGCTCGACGGACGCGTTCGGCCGGTGCGTGCTCGGCCACCAGCGCCTGAAGGTGATCGACCTCGACACCGGCTACCAGCCGGTGTCGAACGAGACGGAGGACGTCGTCGCGGTCTTCAACGGCGAGGCCTACAACTTCCGGGCGCTGCGCGAGGAGCTCGGCAGCCATGAGATCCGCGGCACCGGCGACACACCCGTGTTGCCGCACCTGTACGAGGAGAACGGTCCGCGCTTCGTCGAGCGGCTGCACGGGATGTTCGCGCTCGCCCTGTGGGACGGGCCGCGCGAGCGGCTCGTGCTCGCGCGCGACCGGGTCGGGAAGAAGCCGTTGCTGTGGACGCGCCTGCCCGACGGGACGTTCGCGTTCGCGTCCGAGTTGAAGGCGCTCCTGCGCCTCCCCGGCTTGCCACGCGACGTCGACCTCGCCGCCGTGGACGCCTTCCTCGCCCTCCAGTACGTCCCCGGTGATTCGAGCGCGCTGCGCGGCATTCGCAAGGTCCCGCCGGGACACATCCTCGTCGTCGAGGGCGACAGCGAGCGGCTCGAGCGTTACTGGACACCGGAGCCCGCCGAGGCGAGCTCGACCGAGGAGGAGTGGCTGGAACGGGTGCGCTCTTCCGTCCGCGAGGCCGTACGGAAGCGTCTCGTTGCCGACGTTCCCCTCGGCGCGTTGCTCTCCGGCGGCATCGACTCGAGCATCGTGGTCGCGTTGATGGCGCAGGCGTCGGCCCAGCCGGTGCGAACGTTCACCGTCGGCTTCGCCGATGCGCGGTACGACGAGCGCACCTATGCCCGGGCGGTCGCCGAGCACTACGGCACGGTGCATCAGGAGCTCGCGATCGAAGAGGACGTCGCCTCGACGCTGCCGAGGCTGGCGACAGCCTACGACGAGCCGCTCGGCGACGAGGCAGCCTTTCCGACCTTTCTGATCGCCGAGCAGGCGCGCCGCCATGTGACCGTCGCCCTCGCCGGCGACGGCGGCGACGAGGCGTTCGCCGGGTACGAGCGCTACATCGCGCACGGCCTCGCCCAGCGCGTCCCGGGCCCGGCCGCGCGCGTCGGAGCCGCAGCGCTCTGGCGCGTGCCCGCCGCACGGCGCGAGCCGCGCTCGCCGCTCTTCCGCGCCGCGCGCTTCCTCGACGTCGCCGGGTCGGCCCCGCGCGAGCGTTACGGACGTCTGATGGAAGTCTTCCCACTCGAGCTGCGGCGCAAGCTCTGGTCAGACGCGAGCCTGCCACGCGCCGTCCACCTCGAACCGCCCCGGCCCGACCTCGCAGGCCTGCAGCTGCTCGACCTGCGGACCTACCTGCCGGGCGACCTCCTGCTAAAGGCCGACATCGCGTCGATGGCGCACTCGCTCGAGCTGCGCTCGCCCCTCCTCGACCACGAGGTCGTCGAGCTCGGCCTGGCGTTGCCCGACCGGCTCAAGGCGCGTGGCCGCGAGGGCAAGGTGGCACTCCGGCGAGCGTTCGCCGCCGAGCTCCCGCCCGAGGTCGCGGAGCGCGGCAAGACCGGCTTCGGCGTCCCGCTCGGACGGTGGTTCCGGGAGGACCTGCGCGAGCTCACACGGGACGTCCTCTCGACCGATCGCGGCTGGTTTCGGCGCGACACCGTGATCGGCCTCCTGGACGAACACGAGTCGGGACGTCGCGATCACGGTCACCGGCTCTGGTGCCTGCTGATGCTCGAGCTCTGGGTCCGCGAGCACGTCGAGAGTCCAGTTCTCGTAGCCGCGTGAGCGGCGACGTGGAAGGGGAAGGGGGAAACCGGGAGGTTTCCCCGCTCCATCTCTTTGACGCTCGCGGCGATCACAGCGGCGCGAGGGTCAAAGCGTGCATTCCACAAGAAGGGGGCTCGTGGGGGAAACATGGTTTCCCCCACGGGAGCGAGCCGAAGGCGAGGGACGTTCCGGCGTGAAACGTCTCCACCTCTGGCTGATCGCCGTCGCGGCGATCGCCCCCCGGCTCGTGGTCCTCCTGCACGAGCGCGCCGCGATCCTCACGTCGTTCACCGACAAGAGCGACGACTTCGCGCAGGCGTTCGTCCACCACGGGACGTTCGGGCTCGTGCCGGGCGATCCGTCCGCCTACACCCAGCCGCTGTACGGCTTCTTCCTCGTTCCGTTTTACTGGATCTTCGGGCGCGAGTGGTGGTCGGTCGGCTTCGCGCAGATTCTCGTCGCGACCGCGACGGCGTTTCTCGTCTACGCGATCGGCGCCCGCGTGCTGTCGCGCGCGGCCGGGACGTTCGCAGCGGTCGTCGCGACGCTGAATCCATATCTCGTCTGGCACGACGTCCATCTCAACCGCGAGATCCTCGACCAGCTGCTGGCCGCGGCGCTCGTGCTCTGCGTGCTCGTCGCCGCCGAGCGTCGTTCGCTGCCGTGGGCGATCGCTGCGGGCATCTACGCGGGACTGGCGATCCTCGGGAACGTGCGCCTCGCGCTGGTGCCCGTCGTGGTGGCGTTCTATCTCCTCTTCCGCTCCGGCTGGACCTGGGCGCCCCTCGCCGTCGTCGCCGCATCGGCGCTCACGGTCGCGCCCTGGGTGGTGCGGAACCGTGTCGAGCTCGGCTGCTTTGCGCTGACCACCGACGGGCGGGCGTTGTGGAAGGCGAACAACCTGCAGACGTACGGGCTCCTCTCACACGGAAAGTGGATCGACGACGTGCGCGACCCGCCCGGGCATCCGTTCCCGAACCCCGAGGAGGCGCGTGTCATCTACCAACGAGGCGGCGGCAAGTACCACGTGGACGAGTGTGCGAATGAGAGCTACTACCAGCACCGCGCGTGGGTCTTCGTCCGCGAGCATCCGGGCGCGAAGGCGAAGCTGGCCGGGCTCGCCGTGCGGATGGAATGGGATCCGCGCACGACCGCCTCGGCGACGGACTCCGGTCACGGCGCGATCCGCCGGTGGGCGCAACCGGTCTACACATCGCTTCTGTACGCGCTCGGGCTGCTCGGATTGCTGTTCGCGCCGCGCCGGTTCGCCGCGCTTGCACTCGCCCTGCTGGCCTACCAGACGCTGGCCGCCGTCGTCTTCGTCGGGGCGACGCGCTACCGGATCCCGACCGACTTCCTGATCGCCCTCCTCGCCGCGGCCGTGCTCGAGCGCGTGCTCGGACGGCGCCTGCGCGCTCCGTGAAGGTCCTGCACGTCCACCGCATCGGCGGCATCGGCGGCTCGGAACGGCATCTCCTGACCTTGCTCCCCGCGCTGGCCGAGCACGGTGCCGAGGTGAGCTTCCTCGGCCTCGACGACCCGTCGCGGGCGCCGGATCCCTTCTACGAGGCGCTGACCGTCCCGTTCGAACGGCTGTCTGCGCCGCGCGACCTCGACCCGCTGCTGGCCTTGCGCGTACGGCGCGCCGTGCGGCGGGCGGACGTCGTGCACACGCACCTCGTGCACGCCGACGTGTACGGCGCGTTCGGCGCGCGGCGGCTCGTGTCGACCAAGCACAATGACGATCCCTTCCGCGCGGGCGCGTTTCGCTTCGTCGAGCGTGCGCTCGCGCGTCGAGCCGCCCGGATCATCGCGATCACGGAGTCACTCGCCCGCTTCCAGGTCGAGCGCGTCGGGTTGCCCCAGGAGAAAGTCGAGGTGATCCACTACGGCCTGGACGACGTGCCGCCCGCGTGGGGCGAGAACCCGCCGGATCCAGTGCCGGCGGATGCACTGGTGCTGCTTTGCATCGCGCGGCTCGAGCCGCAGAAGGGCGTCGACACGGCGATTACCGCCCTAACGCAGTTGCCCGGAGCACACCTCGTGGTTCTCGGCGAAGGGCCGCAGCGTGCGCAACTCGAGAGCCTTGCCCGCACGCTCGACGTGCCGGTTTATCTGCCAGGGCGCGTTCCCGACGTCGCTGCGTGGCTGCGCCGCGCGGATGTCCTCGTGCATCCCGTGAGGTGGGAGGGCTTCGGCCTCGCGGTCTTGGAAGCGATGCTAGCTGGGCTACCCGTCGTAGCCGCGCGCGTCAGCTCGATGCCCGAGCTCGTCGTCGACGGGGAAACCGGCGTGCTCGTATCACCCCACGACCCGTTCGCGTTGGCGGCAGCAGTTGAGGACGCTCTTGCGAACGCCCGCGAGTACGGCGAGCGCGGCCGCGCGCGCGCCCGCTCGAAGTTCAGCGTCGCGCAGATGGTCGAGCGGACACTCGAGGTCTACGAGAAAGCTGGGGTCTGACCCCTTCCGGGGTCAGACCCCAGCCGTTGAGCCTTAGCCGTTGAGAGCCTGCTCGTAGAGCAGCTCCGTCCGGTCGGTACAGCGGTCCTGCAGGAACTGCTCCAGCGCCCGGCGGCGGCCGGCTGCGCCCATCTCCGCCGCCCGGGGGAGGTCGGAGGCGAGGCGGACGAGCGCTGCGGCGAGCGGCTCGGCCTCGCCGGCAGGGACGAGGTAGCCGGTGACTCCGTCCTCGACGAGCTCGCCCAGGCCGCCGATCTCGGCCGCGATCACCGGCCGCGCGCGCTCCATCGCCTCCAGCGCGACCATCCCGAAGCCCTCGCCCATGGACGGGACGACGACGACGGCCGCCTGCTCGATCGCACGCTGGACCGGCGCGACGTAGCCGAGGAAGTGCACGGCGTCCTCGATGTCGAGCTCCTTCGCGAGTGCGCGGAGCGCAGGCTCCAGCGGCCCGCGCCCGGCGAGGTCGAGCCGCAGCGACGGCACGCGGCGCCGCGCCTCGGCGAACGCGCGCAACAGGACGATGTGGCCCTTGATCGGGATCAACCTGCCCACGCACAGCAGACGCGGCACGCCGCCCCGGTACGGCCGCGGCTCTCCGTCCGGCTCGATCCCGTAGTGGACGATCTCGAAGCCGGCCCCGTCGAAGCCCTCGACTTCCTCCAGGTAGCGCGCGAGCCCGCGCGAGATCGCGATGTGCGTGTGCGCCAGGCTCGCGATCGCGCGATCGCCGAGCGCGAAGCCCCGGTTCTCACGGAACTCGTTGAAGCCGTGCTTCGTCGACACGCGCACGGGGATGCCCGTCAGGGCCCCGGTCAATTGGCCGTAGACGTCCGCGTGCACGAGATGCGTGTGCAGGATGCGCGGGCGCGTGCGCGCGAGGTAGCCGGCGATGCGGAAGAAGGCGACCGGATCCACGTCGGCCGCAAGCGGGATCGCATCGAGCGGGATGCCGCGGGCGCACAGCTCACGCGCAAAGTCCCAGGCGCCCGGTTCGTGCTCGTGGAGCATCAGGAAGCGGATGTCCCAGCCGCGCTCCTTCAACTGCGGGAGCAGCGCAAGCAAATGCGCCTCCGAGCCGGAGATTCCCGCCACCTTCTGGAGGTGCAGGACCCTCACGTGGCGGCCGCCAGGATGCCGTCCGCCCAGGTGTCGACGGAATGACTCTGCGCGACGCGTTCGCGCAGCGTTCGTCCGATCTCCGCGCGCTCGACTTCACCGAGCGCGGCGAACCAGCGCAGCCGATCCGCCAGGCTCGGAGGAGACTCGCGCTCGAAGAAGAGCGGGTAGCCCGCGAAGAGCTCGTCGAACACCGGGTTCGACGCGAGCACGGGTAGGCACGCCGCGGCCGCCTCGTACACGACCTTGTCGGGCGCGCCCGCCTCCATGTTGTTCACGAGCACGTCGGCGCGCGAGAGCAGGTCGGGCACCTGTTCGTGTGGCACCGCATCGCCCAGCTCGAAGCCGAGCGTTGCGAGCTGCTCTCGGTGGCGGCGTTCGAGCTCGTTCAGCGCGACGCCGTGCAGCTCCACTTCGACGCCGTCCACCTCCCGCACCGCGCGGAGGATGGTCTCGATCCCCTTCGCCGGCGAATAGCGGCCGAGCACGAGGACGTGCACGCCGGTGCGGCCGCTGCGGTCGGCGCAGGCGAACTCGCTCACGTCGATACCGTGACCGATCGGCCGCACCTTCGCCGAGTCGAGGGGAAAGGAACGCCGGTCGACGCTGACGATCGCCGTCGCGAGCTGTTCCGCCACGCGCAGCTGCGCCGACGCCTTCCAGTGCGTATACCACAGCAGGAGCGGAATCCGGCGCGGCCGCACCTGTGGCGCCGCGAGCAGGACGTACAGCGGGATCATGTGCGCGACGACCGCATCGCCTGGCAGCGCGCGCGCAAGCTCGCGTTCGAAGTGCGCGAAGCGGCCCGGCCGCGTCGCCGCGCCGAACGTACGCACCTCGACGTTCTCCGGCAGCTGCGCGCCGTCGGCCGACTGCGCGAGCACGACGACCTGCTCGACGCGCGCCGCGAGCGCGCGGATCTTCGGAATCGTCGCGGCCAGCACCGGATGCGCCGGATCGACGCTCTGCGTCAGGAACAGGAGCCGTTTCATCAGAAGAAATCCGTGTCGCCGAGCGTGAAGCGCCACGCTCGACGATCGGCATCCAGGCGCCCGGCCAGCGCCTTTCCCATCAGGCGCAGCGACGTGCGCGTCGGGAAGAAGCCGAGTGAGGCGTAGATCGCCCGGTGCTCCGGTTCCGGGACGGCGACCAGAGCGCGCGCGTCGGGCCCCACCGCGCCCAGGCAGGCACGCAGGAGCAGCCGTGGGTGCCCCACGAGGTCTGCGACGTAGGCAACGCTCGTGCCTCGATGCTCCTTGTGGCCGAGGACGGCGTAGCTGCCGCCGGCGGCAAAGGCTCGGTATTGGCGTGGCGACTCGAAAAACCGCCAGTTCAGGTGGCCCGCATCGCGCACGACGTGGTTCGGCCAGCTCCGCGCCGCGTCGCCGGGATGCCGGAAACGCTCAACGCCCCCGACCGCTTGTCTCCGGCTCCGGAGTCGTGGAAACGGCCGCGCCCAGACCCGCAGCCGGCCGATTTCCGTCCACCCGAGCGGCCCGAGGAAGATCGGGGCCGTGGGCTTCGACGCGAACCCGAGCACGACGGCGACACCTCGTGCCTGTGCCTCCTCCTCGTGTTTCCGCTCGAGCGCCTCGAAGATGCCCTGCCCACGGGCCTCCGCCGCCGTCGTCGCGTGGACGGAGAAACTCGCCAGCGCGTCTTCGCCGCCCAGGACCATGCGGAACAGCGAGTGTCCGGCGACCCCCACGACTCGCCCGTCGGCCCGTGCCACCGACATCAGCGAGCCGGCCGGGTTTTCTCGAAACCACCAGTCGAACTCCTCACCTGACAGCGCGAGATCGCCCCACGCGTCGTGCAGGAGCGCCAGGTAGGCCGCCCGGTCGCCCGGCTCGTATGTGACCAGCTCGTAGCCGGCCATTTACTTCGTCGACGTGCCCAGCGCCGCGTTGAAGAGCCGGCGTGCATGCGTGCCCGTGACCGTGTCCTTGATCGAGATCAGGTCGCAGGCGCCGGCCAGGACGAGCTCGAACGTTCGCGGCGGATACGGCTCGATGTTGTAGCGCCGCAGCTGCAGCGGATCCGTCGCCGGCGAGTTCGAGCCGGAGACGGCGGTGAACGCGACGTCGTAGCCCGCCTGACGGACGAGGCTGAGGTGAACCGGCTTGTAGTGCGCCTCCGAGCCCTTCACGTACGAAAACGCGCGCACCGGCCGCCCCAGTCGTTCCTCGAGCCGGAACTTCGACAGCGCGATCTCGCGAGCCGCCTCGTCGACCTCCAGGTCGGCGAGCGGACGGTGCGAGATGCCGTGCGACTCGATGCGGATGCCGGCTTGCTCCAGCTCGGCGACCTCGTCCCAGTCGATCGTCCGGTTGAGGATGCCCTGGGCGGCGAGCCGCTCCTCGTGCGGCAGAGGCAGCGGATCGCCGAGATAGCCGATCGGGACGAACAACACCGCCGGATAGCCGTACTTGCGCAACACACGCGCGGCGTTCTCGAGGTTGTCGTGGTAGCCGTCGTCGAACGTGATCAGCACCGCGCGCTCCGGCAGCGGCTTCCCTTCGACGTAGTGCGCGAGCACGGCGTCGAGACCGACGACCGTGTAGCCGAGCTGCCGCACCTGGTCCATCTGCTCGTCGAAGAGCGAGACCGGCATCGTCAGCGGGTTCGCAGGCAGATCGTTGACCTTGTGGTACATGAGCACGCGCAAGCTGCGGTGGCCGTTGCCGTTGGCGCCGATCGCAGCCGCAGTTTCGCCGATCGTCCGGTAGACGGAGTTCTTCAGCACCTGCTTGATCCGCTCGGCCCGCATCGGGCTAGCGTAGCCCAGCTATTCGCTCGACCAGGGCCCGCACGCGGGCTGCGAACTCCTCCGCCGAGCTCGCCCACAGATCCGCGCTGGCGTGCGCCCCGCCCGCGAGGCGTTGCGCCAGCTCGGGGTCGGTCAGGACATGCACGAGCGCCCCGGCGAGCGCTCCCGTGTCGCCCGGCTCGACCAGGAGGCCGTTTCGCCCGTCCTCGACGAGATCCGGGATGCCGCCGACCCGGCTCGCCACGACGGGCCGAGCGCGGCAGAAGGCCTCGACGATGACGCGTCCCATCCCTTCGGAGCGCGATGGCAGCACGAGCAACGTCGACTCGTCGAGAGCACCGGAGACCTCGGGCTGGGAGAGCCGCTCGTCCCAGCTCGTCTGCTCGGGAACGTCGCGGAGGAGCTGCTCCACGACCGGCCTCAGCGTTCCCGCGCCGACCAGGCGCAGGCGCGCGTGGGGCACCTGCGGCGCAGCTAGGCGCCACGCCTCGGCGAGGCCGTCGACGTTCTTGTAGCGCTCGAGCACGCCGACGAAGAGCGCCTGCGGCTGCTCCGGCAAGGGTCTGGTCGGCTCCTGGAGAAACGAGTCGAAGTCCATGAAGGCCGGGAACTCGTCGGCCGGCTCCAGCCCGAGTGCGCGGACGAGCGACGTCGTGTAGCCCGTCACGGTCCGGATCCCGTCGGCGTGACGGAGCCCCGTCAGCGCGACACGGTCGGCGACCGGATTGAGCGCCGCTCGCAGCCGGGACCCGTACAGCCGGGTCGGGGCGCGCCAGTCGCCGTGCAGGTCTGCGATCACCGCGGTGTGCACGCGGGCCAGGCGGCGGCCCGCGAGCGCGGCCGCCGCCTCGTGCGCGCCCTGTGCAAGTACGGCGTGGGGACGGAAGTCACGCAGCTCACGTGCGACGCGAACCGGCAGCGCCGCGAAGAACGCCGGGCCGTCGAGCGCAGGCAGCGTCTGCGCGAGGTGAAAGCGGTCGTTGTGGCCGTTACCGCCGGCGAGCACGCGGAAGTCGAGCTCGCGCCCGACTGCGTCCCACTTGCGCGCGAGGCTCGGCGCCAGCGGCAGCCGCACGCGCCGCGAGACGAATAGGACGCGCGGCTTCACGCGCGGGCGGCCCGTCGTAACGCCGACTCGAGCTCGCCGAAGACACGCTCCGGGGCGTACGCCGCGACCGACGGCGCCGCCGCTGCCCGCAGTTGCTTGCGCAGCGCGTCGTCCGCGAAGTATCGCCGCACGGCCGACGCGAGCTGGGCTGTGTCGCCTGCCGGAACGAGCAGCCCGTTGACGCCGTCAAGCACGATCTCGCCGACACCGCCGGACTCCATCGCGAGCACGGGTGTGCCGACCGCGAGCGCCTCCACCACCGTGTGCGGAAAGTTCTCCCAGCTGGACGAGAGGATCGTGGCGTCGGCCGCAGAGAAGAGCTCGATCACGCGCCGGCGGGGCTGCGCGCCGATGAAGGTGACGCGGTCCTCGATCCCGAGCGTGCGCGCGTGGCGTTCCAGCGGCTCACGGTCCGGCCCATCGCCCGCGACGACGAGCCGAACGTCTTCGGCGGCTGCAACAGCAGCCAATGCACGCCCCAGCGCCTTCTGAGCCGTGAGACGGCCGGCGAAGGCCAGGGTCGCCCCGTTCAGCCCAAAGCCGCGGCGCAGCTCTTCCCGGTCCGGGAGGTCGGGCAGCGGCGGCACCGGATTCGGGAGGACGCTCACGCGGTCCGGCGACACGCCCCAGGCGAGCGCGAGGCCTCGCAGGTAAGCACTCGGCGTGAAGACGTGGGCTGCGTGCCGGAGCTCGACGTCGCGCGCTAGGCGCAGGAGGGCGACCGCCGGTCCACCACGGCGGGTCTGAAACTGATCCACGTCGCCTTCGACGAGGCCGCGACGCCGGGAGCGTTCGAACGCCGGGTCGGCGGTCAGCTTCAGGACGTACGGCGTTCGAGCGAGCGACGAGCCGAGCGCGCTGCGGCCGAACATGCCCGTCGTGTAGACGACGTCAGATTCGCGCGCGCGGTGGTGGACGAGCGCGGCGCCCCGGTAATGGCGTACGCCGACACGGTGATGGCGAGGCACCGCCAGAACCCGATATGCGCGCTCGGGCGGAGGCGCGTCGGCGGTCGTCACCACCTCGACCGCGTGGCCGCGCCCGACGAGGAAGTCGGCCACATCGGGTGCGTGGCTCGCGGGGCCGCCGACGTCCGGCGGCCAGATCCCCGAGACGATAAGCACCTTCACGGCAGCGCCGCCTCGAGCGACGCCCCGGCGGGCGCCGGCTCGCGTCTGATCCGCAGGAAGAGGACCGTCCAGTAGAGGCAGAACGCGACGCTCGAGACGAGCACCGCCGCGGCGGCGCCGGTCGCACCCCACTTCGCGCCGAAGACCCCGACCAGCGGCACGAGCACGAGCATCTCGAGCCCGTGCGTCCAGATGCGTAGCGACGGCCGGCCGATCGAGACGGGAAACGACTTCGTCCAGCCGTACACCATCCGCAACGCGCCTGCGACGATCACGATGCGGGTCGCGTCGACCGCGCCCACGTTCTTGGCCGAGAAGACGAGCCGTGCAACCTCCGGCGTGAAGACGAGCAGCGGCGGCAGGAGCGCAGCCGCCGCAGCCGCCATCCCGAGCGTGTAGCGCCTGATGCCCGCGAAGACGACGTCGCGCGTGCCGCGCTCCCAGTCACGCGTCTGCTCGGTCAGCAGGATCAGCCGCGCCGGCGCGGAGACGACGGCGAACGCCTGCTGCGGAGACATCGCGGCGCGGAAGAACGCAACCTGTCTCGTCGACGCCACGCGCCCGAGCACGAGCAGCGACAGCGGCGCCGTCAGCGAGATGACACCGGTGGCAACGCTCGACTGCGCCACGAACCGCAAGATGTCACGGCGGTCCTCGCCGAGCGGAGCAGCCGCCTGCTGCGGGAAGCGACGGTAGGCGATCCACCCGGCCACGCTGATCGCTGACGTCGCGACGACCTGCGCGGCCACCATCGCGGCGATCGTGGCTGAAAGCCCGTACGACGCGGCGACGGCGATGGCGGTGAGCCGCAACGCCATCGACACGAAGAGGAAGAACGCCCTGACGTCGTACCTCCCGCGCAACACGATCGCGACGCCGCCGACGTTCTCCGTGCACTGCGCCAGGGGAATGAAGGCGCCGATCAGCAGCGGCGTCGTCAGCCCATGCTTGTGCAGCAGCGAATTGGCGGCCGGCGCGAACGCGAGCAGCAGTCCCGTCGCGAGCACCCCGCCGACGAGCTTGAACGCGATCGCGCCGGCGAAGAGGCGGCGGAGCCTCCCCCAGTCCTCGCGCGTCACGAACCGGAAACCGAACTTGACGAGCGCCTCCTCCACGGTGAGGTCGAGCAGGCTCTGCGCAAGCGCCGTCGCGGCGAGCACGAGCGCGTAGCGACCGAACGTCTCCGTCGAGAAGACGTGCAGGGCAACCACCGTCGCGCCGAAGCCCAGCGCCGCCGAAGCGTAGGTCCCGGCTACGGCGGCTGAGCGGCGCCAGAAGAGCCGAGAGCGCATGACGGAAGCCTAGACTCGCTGCGTGATCGCGCTGGCGCTGGCCGTTCCGTTCCTGTTCCTGCACATCAAGTACCAGCCCGGTGTCCGCGTTCCCCTGGGCTCGACGCACCTCGGGCTCGAGCTTTCGGACCTCGCGGTCGTCGTCGTCGCGGTGACGGCGCTCCGCGAAGGAGTGCGGCACGGTTTTGCCCGACTGCGTCCGTCGGTGCCGCTGTGGGTGGCGTCCGCCGCGCTCTTGATCTGGATCTTCGCGCGGTCGCAGTCGCTCACGCATGCTGTCACGGCGACGAAGTTCGCGGAGTACGCGCTGCTCGCCGTCTCGCTGCCTTTGATTCTGCGCCGTCGCGACCAGTGGGAGCTCGTGGCCGCGGTGATCGTCGCGTGGAGCGTCGTCGCCACGCTCTTCGGGCTCGTGCAGATCTTCGGCGTCGACATCGCGGACGCCTGGGCCGCCGGCCGACGCCAGCCGTCCTTCCTGGGCCACTCGGACTTCGCCGCGCTCTCGGCCTTCGCGCTTGCGATCGGGCTCGCGGCCGTCCTGCTCGCACGGCGGTCGGTAGGATGGATCGGCGTCGCGAGCGGCGTGGTCGGCCTGATGCTCGCCGGCGCGACCGCCGGACTGATCGGAACCGGGGCCGGCGCGGCGGGACTGCTGTACGCAATCGCGCGTAGGCGACGTCTGGAAGGACGCGACTTCGCCGTCACCGGCGCGGTCGTCGCGCTCGTCGCCGGCGGCGTGCTGGTCCTACGCGCGGGAGACTTCGAGCACTTCCTGCGCTTCCTCCATCTCAAGGGGAGGGAGACGCAGAGCGCGAACATCCAGACCTACTCGCAGCACACGCTGCTTGCGTACATCGGCTACCGGATCTGGCGCGACCATCCCGCGGCAGGCGCCGGCTGGCAGGCGTCGAACGAGCCCGCGACGGTCGACCCGCAGCTCCCTGCCGCACACCGGAAGTTTCCCAACGTCTCGGCGAAGGCGTTTCCGACCCGCCAGCACGAATGGGGCGTGCAGAACGCGTACGTGCAGGCTGCCGCCGATCTCGGCGCGATCGGGATCGTGCTCTGGCTGCTGCCGTTCCTGCTGGCGCTCGTGCTGGCGCTGCGGGCGAACGCCCCGCCGGGCGCAGTCGCAATCTTTGCCATCCTCGGCGCGATGGGAGTGTGGGTCGGCCAGGGGCTCGTGGCTGGAATCCCGCTCGACGCCGTGACCTGGCTCGGGTTCGGCCTGGCCGCCACCGCGGCAGCGCAGAGGACTTCGGCGACCCGTCAGGGAAAATGGGCTCCGTGAAGGCACTCGTCACCGGCGGCGCCGGGTTCATCGGCTCCAACCTCGCCGAGGCGCTCGTCGAGCGCGGCGACGACGTGCGCGTGCTCGACAACTTCTCGACCGGGAACCGCGCCAATCTCGAGGGGCTGGAGGTCGAGGTCGTGGAAGGGGAGCTGCGCTCGTACGAGCGCGTGCACGCGGCGATGCGTGACGTCGAGGTCGTGTACCACCTCGGGGCGCTCGGCTCGGTGCCGCGGTCTGTGCAGGATCCGCTCACGTCGAACGCCGTCAACGTCGAAGGGACGCTCAACGTCCTGCTGGCCGCGCGCGACGAGGGCGTGCGGCGCGTCGTCTTCTCGTCGTCGACCTCGGTGTACGGCACGAGCCGCGAGCTGCCGACGGTCGAGTCGACGCCGCCCGATCCGATCTCTCCGTACGGGGTCGCGAAACTGGCCGCGGAGCGTTACTGCGTCAGCTTCAGCCGTGTGTACCACTCGTTCGAGGCGGTCGTGCTGCGCTACTTCAACGTCTTCGGGCCGCGCCAGAGCCCGCATTCGCAGTACGCCGCCGCAGTGCCGCTCTTCGTCGCCGCGATCGGCCAGGGCGAGCCGGTCACGATCTATGGCGACGGGGAGCAGTCCCGCGACTTCACCTACGTCGCCAACGTCGTCGACGCGACCGTGCGCGCGGCGGAGGTCCCCGGCGCCAACGGTCGGATCTTCAACGTCGCCGCCGGCGCGCCGGCCACCGTCAACCACGTCGCCGAGACGATCGGGCTCATCCTCGGCAAGCCGGTCGAGAAGCGCTTCGAGCCGCCGCGCGCCGGCGACATCCACGACTCGTGGGGGGACATCACCGCCGCGCGCGAGACGCTCGGCTACGAGCCGCAGGTCGACCTCGCGACCGGGCTCGAGCTGACGGCCGAGGCGATCGTTGCCCGAGTCTGACCAACGGCGAATCAAGATCCTGCGAGTCATCGCCCGGCTCAACATGGGCGGGCCGGCGCTGCACGTCGCGTACCTGACCGCAGGTCTCCGCAAGCGTGGCTACGACACGACCCTCGTCGCCGGCTCCCTCGCGCGCGGTGAGGACTCGATGGCGTTCGTCGCGGACGAACGCGACGTCGAGGTCGTCCGCATCGACGAGCTCGGCCGCGAGATCTCGCCGCTCCGCGACCTGGTCGCGACGTTGCGGCTCGCCCGGCTGATTCGGCGCGAACGGCCGGACATCCTGCACACGCACACCGCCAAGGCGGGCACGGTCGGGCGCGTCGCCGCGCAGCTCGCCGGCCGGCACAAGCCGCCGATCGTCGTGCACACGTTCCACGGGCACGTCCTCCGCGGCTACTTCGGGCCCCTGCGCTCGTCGCTGTTCCGCCTGCTCGAACGCTGGCTGGCGCGCCGGACGACCGCCTTGATCGCCGTCAGCCCGCAGGTGCGCGACGACCTGGTCGCACTGCGCGTCGCACCGGCCGAACGGTTCGCCGTCATCCGCCTCGGGATCGAGCTCGACGAACGCGTCGCCGGCCCGCAGGACGGGCGGCTGGAGAGCCGGCGCTACCTCGGCATCCCGCCCGACCGGTTCGCCGTCGGGTGGATCGGCCGGATGACGGCGGTGAAGCGGACGGACGACGTCCTGGTCGCCTTCAAGCAGCTGCGCGACGGCGGTGTCGACGCCTGCCTCTGCATGGTCGGCGACGGCCCCGACCGCGTGCAGCTCGAACGGCGGGCGCACGAGCTCGGCGTCGTCAAGGACACACTCTTTCTCGGCTACCAGGAAGAGGTGGCGCCGTTCTACGCGGCGTTCGATGCGCTGGTGCTGCCGTCGTCCAACGAGGGCACGCCGGTGAGCGCGATCGAGGCGCTCGCCGCGGGCCGCCCGGTCGTGGCGACGCGGGTCGGCGGCGTACCGGACGTCGTCCAGGAGGGCGAGGACGGCTTCCTCGTCGAGCCGGGCGCGACGGACGAGCTCGCCGACCGCCTGGCCCGGCTCGCCCACGACCCCGAGCTCCGCGAGCGCATGGGCCGCGCAGGCCGCGAGCGCGTGCTGCCGCGTTACGCGGTCGAGCGCCTGGTCGACGACGTCGACCGGCTGTACAGGTCGCTGCTCAGTGAGGTAGGCGCGCGAACACGCTGAACGCGGGCTTCTTCTTGCCGGCGGCGGTGAGCATGCCGGACTGCCAGCCGAGCGTCAGGTTCGTGTCGTCGCGCAGCATGAACCAGACCATGATGTCGATGCGCGGGTTCGCGCGGGCGATCGCAAACGACTGTCGCAGGTACGCCGCCTGGCGTGCGAACGAGACGCCGAAGATGTGGTCCGGCGGCGTCTGCCACGCGTACTCGGTGATCCAGATGCGCTTCTTCCCCCAGAGCTTGTTCACGAGGGAGATCAGCGTGTTGATGTTCCCGAGCGTGACGGCTGTGCCGCCGGGCTTGGAGGTCGGCGTCTCGCTCGGGCGGCCGTAGTACGGGTTGTGCGCGTACGCATCCATGGTGCGCAGCCCCGCCCGGCGCGTCGCTGTCATAAACGCGAGCGGTGACATCGACGGGCGCGACGAGCGCGCCTGGTTGTTGCCGCGCGGGCCCGTGACGCCACAGGCCACCTTCTCGCCGGCGAAGTTCGTGAAGTGCACGCCCTGCCAGATCGACGTGCAGATGTGCGCGTAGGAGCGCGGGCTGACGAACTTGCCGCCCGAGACCTGCTGCAACCAGTTCGGGTTGGCGGGCTCGTTCCACGCCGTCCAGTACTTGACTGCCGGCAGGTACGTCTCGGTGAAGGTGTCCGTGTCCGGGATGTAGTGGCCGCTGTAGCGCTCGGCCGCCGCGTAGGCGAAGTTCCGCAGGTCGTTGTAGTTCGTCGGCGGCACGTTCTTCGCCTTGCCGCCGTTCGCCCATGACGGCGTGAACAGGATCGTCAGCATCACCTTCTCGCCGTACTGCGTCGCGTACCGGATCGC
>WNGD01001177.1_pt1 | contig 39742 bp, 26 predicted proteins | sample 5400671 | NCBI WGS metagenome assembly WNGD01 (sample SAMN13153369, study PRJNA577476) | soil metagenome | isolation source: 40 cm soil or saprolite under grassland replicate 2 | place: USA:California | collected 2016-06-15 | reverse complement strand
GGTATGCTTCGATTACCTTGGGGTCTGAGAGGACTTGAGCAGGCTCATCCTCTGCAATCTTACGCCCGTGATGCAATACGAGAACACGATTGGAAACACTCGCAATTGCACCTACAATATGCTCAATGACCAGTACGGTCACCCCCATATTGTTTATTTGGCGGATAAGCTCTACTGCCTGCGCTACTTCAACGGGTGTAAGACCAGCCATGACCTCGTCAAGTAACAGGAGCTGTGGATCCGTCGCAAGAGCACGGGCTATCTCCAGCCTCTTGCGATCAGCTATAGTGAGTTGGTCTCCCTTGAGTGTTGCCTTGTGTGCCAGGTTGACACGTTCTAACACTTCATCGGCAACGTGCAGCGCCTGGACGCGGTTGAGTCGCTGCTGCCCAAAGAGTGCGCCCACCATCACATTTTCGCGCACATCAAGCCCTTTAAAAGGTTGGGCAACCTGGAATGTTCGTGCAATACCCAGGTGTGTGCGTTGATGGGGGGACAGGCCGGTGATGGCGTGTCCCTGGTAAAAGATGGTGCCAGAGGTTGGGGTCGTAGCGCCACCAATCAGGTCGACCATCGTCGATTTACCTGCGCCGTTGGGTCCAATTACTCCCAAGATTTCACCCTTATGCAACGAGAAACTCAGGTTATCCACCGCAGCTAAGCCGCCAAAGCGCTTTATTATACCCTCTAATTGAAGGAGCGGCATACTACCCTGGTCATCACCACCATGGCCAGCATCAGACGCCATTGGCTGCGATAAAGCGTCGGACACGTCGCACCCCCTCTACAAAAGGATTAACTCGCCGCTCCCCCGGCGCTGGCTGGCGGACAAACTCCTGGATAAGGCGCAGGATTCCCTGTGGAAGGAAGATGGTCACAATGACTATGGAGAGTCCCAGGAGTGTATTATGCAAAGTAAAGCCACTGGCCTGGAATTGAAAAGAGGTATACTCGAAGGCAATAGCACCAAGCAGCGGACCAAGAATAGTGCCAGCGCCTCCAAGGAAGGTCAAAAGCACCATCTCGACGGAGATAGCCACGTTAAAAACAGTATCAGGATCAAACCCTGTTGCCCAGTACGCGTACAGTCCACCAGCCAGGGCAGTCGGCACTGCGCTCAAGACAAAGGCGCCTACTTTGTGCCAGTATGTGGGGATTCCCAGGGCCTCGGCAGCCTGTTCACTCTCACGAATAGCAATGAGCGCATAGCCGAAACGACTGCGTGTGAGGAAAACAGTGATTAACAGGCAGAGCAGGGATAATCCCAGGAACGCATAGAAAAAGCGAACGTAGCTGTCGAGGCTGGGAAGTGGCAAGGAGATCAGGCCGCCACCTCCTCCGCCGACATCTCTCACTGTTACAAACTCGCGCATGGCTTCGGCAATACCCAGCGTAGCAATGGCGAAGTAGTGACCCCTGAGTCTCAGCACTGGTAGCCCTAGTAAGAGCGCGAAGATGCCAGCAACCAGCGCACCTGCGATCAGTCCTAACCAGAAAGGTTGGTTCGCGAGTAATATAAGACCAGTGGTATATGCACCGATACCAAAAAATACGACATTGCCAAAGGCCGAATAACCGGCAAAGCCGCCAATAAAGTTCCAGCTCTGCGCCAGGACCGCAAACATGATGATTAGTGTCCAGGTATGTAGATCAGCGGCATTACCCACAAATGGCACAGTTGCTACAAGACCCAGGATTAGCAGTCCAAGAAGCAGCGACCATAGCCATTCGTGTCCCTCTTTCGGCTTTGGAGGAGGAGCTTGAGTTGTTGGAGATGTTTGAGCCTTCGTACCTGTTGCCATGTTGCACACTCCTCAGCTATAGAAAGGCTTGCCCAACAAGCCGTTAGGTCGAAAGATGAGCACGATGACAAGCACTGCAAAGGCAATGGCGTCATCATAGCCAGGGCCAACCCCAGGTATGAGTGGAACAACAGTCTCCGCTAATCCAAAAACCAGCCCGCCTGCCACTGCACCCCAGGGAGTTCCCAGGCCACCAAGTACAACGATGACGAAAGCACGAAGTGTAAAAGTGCCCCCTTCGGAGGGATCAAAAGGGTAAAGTTCTGAAAGCATGGCGCCAGCAGCTCCTGCCAATGCTGCCCCAATGGCGAACGTCAATGCGTAGGTGTCCCTGATACTGATGCCCATAAGTCGAGCGGCATCGCGATCCATGCCGGTTGCGAGAATGGCGTTGCCTATACGTGTACGTGTAAGAAAGTAGTTGAGTGCCGCTGTGAGCACAATGGCTATCACGGCTGCGATAAGGCGGTCGAAAGCGATATGTGTCGAGCCTATGTCAATGCCATTGCCTGCATACGCTGTATTGATGGAACGTAGATCACTGGTAAAGAACTGTTGTACCAGGTCTATTATAAGCAGGTCAAGGCCGAACGTCAGCAGAAACGTCACCAGCAAAGGGGCGCGGATGACACGATTGATCGCAACGTACTGGACAATCCAGCCAATGATGAAGAGAACAGCCATTGTCAAAGGAATTCCGAGGTAAGGGTCGATGTGCAACTGGGTATATAACCAGAAGGCGGTATATGCACCAACGATGATGAATGCACCATACGCTAGATTGACGATATTCATAATGCCCCAGACGAGTGAGAAGCCTAGAGCCACCGCTCCATAAAGGCTGCCGAGTAGCAGCCAATTCACAAGGATCTGTCCAAAAGACATGCTGTTCTCCCGATGAATCGGCCTGTCAAGCCCTTGTATTGTAGGGGCGGGGCTTGTCCCCGCCCTGGTACCCCGTTTCTCGTTACCATGCTCGCTCAGCTTTATCCAAGGGGCGGCGTGGGATACTTGAGCTGAGCATTGGCAATATTAGACGGGTAGACTGTTACAAGCGTTCCGTTCTGTATTTGAATGGTAGCCATTGGTTTATAAGTGTTTGCACCGGTTGAGTCGAAGCGAATTTGACCGTAGAACGTCATAATGTTGAGGTCAGCCAGGGCATCACGAACCTTCTGCGGGTCAATGGAGCCGGCATTCTGGATAGCGTTCTGGAATGCGAGGCCCGACGCTGTAGATTCAGCCGATTGATAAGAAGGGGGATGGCCATACTCTGCCTGGTACATCTGAGCGTATTTGGCCGGGGTACCAAAGACATCGATACCATTGTACTTCTCTTGAGCAGTCCACTGGGCGCTCCCCAGGACAAAGTTGGCGGTTGGGCCAAGCACAGAAATGAAGTCTGGAGTAGCGGGGCCAACGGTGAAGGCATAGAGTTTCGCATTGATATGAAGCTGCTTGGCCTCCTTCATTGTGGTGACTGCTTCACCCTCATGGCCAGAGCCAAGTATCATGTCTGGGATCATGCCACCTGGCCCAGAGGTTTTGAGGGCAGTCAATACGCTTGTTAAATCCGTCGAGCCAGATGGGTACTGCTGATAGTAGACAACAGGCAGATTATGGCTTGTGGCATAGTTTCTGGCGGCGACAGCAACCTCTTTCGAGAATGCATCGTCGGCTGAGATGATCGCGACGTTCTTTGGCGGATTGGGTAGTGCAAGCGCAGCCTCTAGCATGACTTTGGCATACTCGGAGGCCGGACTCAGCACACCAAAGATGTAATGAAAACCTTTCGAGAAGATGGCTTTGGCCGCGCCATTCCCCTCCACCATTGGAATCTTGTACTGCTCAGCGATTGCTTCGTCTTGCAGGGTGGCAGAGGTGCCGTATGGACCAAGGAGAAAGTTCACCTTGTCAGAGGCAACCAACTGTTGGGTGAGCTGGGCGCTTTTTGTAGGAGAGCTACCATCATCATAATACTTAAGCTGCACCTGGTACGTATTATTTCCGACCTTAATGCCACCATGGGCATTTACCTCTTTCATCCAAAGCTTATAACCCTCAAGCGTTAGCTGGCCTTCTTTTGAGGTTGAACCTGTTAGCGAGATCGGCGCGCCAAATAGCAGTGTGTTGCTAGTGGTAGGGGCGCCAGTGGTACCGCCACAGCTCGCCAGTATGAGAGGAATCATCAGCACGCATAAGGTCAAAAGAGGCATGACCTTTCGCGATAGCCTGTATCTTGATGACGAAAATACAGAGAGGAACGAAGAAGACGATAAAAATACAGTAGGACGGTTTTCCATTGGCTATTCCTCCATCTCTGCTGATTCGTGTTCAGCTATTTACCATGCACCGTTGCATGCATGACATACAGAATGTAGTCATCTACTAGCGCGATAGCATTCACGCCGCTGAAAGCGCGTACAATATTATCGCTGTTGGAGCCAATGCCTGTTAATGTACGAAAAAACTCTCCACCGTCTTGTGAGACAGCACAGCCTTGATGCAAATTAAATGAAGTGCTGTCTGGGTCTCACTGCATGTAACATAGCACAAACTCTCCCGGCATGCAAGAAGGCAGGAACTTCTCAGCGCCGATAGGCCACCACCTTTATGCAGTTGTTGCCAGGAACGAGGTGAAATCTGCTACCGCGCTGCTTTGCACCAACACACGCAAGCCGCAGGATCCCGACGATAACGAGCTATCAGCGACAGTGACCATCCAGTTTGTTGGCTCAGTGGTCCCTGTCTGCCAGGCTCTGGCGTACAGATTTGTGCCAACTACACGAAAACGCAATGAATACAAGGTCCCACCTTGCGCGGCAAATGCACCCTTACCAAGGGCGGTGATGACTCCGTTCACCTTCTTTTGTACGATTAAGTTGGTGCCATTGATGTAGGCACTGTACCAGTTGTTTGCATCTGTCCAGCGCAATATCGCCCCGATATTGGTATTGCTGAAACTGCTCATAGAGCCGCTGAACAGGACTTTGGCATCTGTAGCAACGGGCCCAAGTAGGGCGTTATAACTGGTACTACCATTGGCTATCTGACCTGTATTATTATTAATGGAGAAGACACTTAATTTATTAGCACTGCCTGCCCAGACCTGTCCATCCGAAGCTGTTCCCCAGAACGTTTGATTGGCCCTCTTAAACGTGTCCTGTGCCAGCTTAGTTCCTGGAGGCAGGGTAGGTGTGGGCGATGTTGGTGTTGGTGTAGGGGAGGTTAGTCCATAGGCGTGGAAATTGCCATCCTCGTTCCCTATATATACAACGCCATTGGCGATAGCCGGGGCACCGTAATATTGATTGCTGGTTGATGAAGTATCCCATTTCTTAAAGAGTGTATGCCCATCAGATGCGGCCACTAATACAAGAGCAGCTCCCTCTCCAACGGCAACAACTCCGGGAACAGCGCTAACAGCACCCAGGACCGGCCCATCAGTTAAGCAGCTTTGCCAGATAAAGGCTCCTGTAGCAGGGTTGACTGCTCGCAGGCCTCCCTGGCATTTCTGACCCCCAATCGTAGTATTGCCTCCGGCAACATAGAGGTTAGTACCATCCCATGCGCTCGGCGAGATACTGCCCTGGCCACCTTCTGGCCCGCTTCCTCCTACAGCTATTCTGTGCTGCCACACAGGACCCTGGCTAATATTTGTTTCGTCGAGAGCATAATAGATGCCGTTCTTGTTTGCGATCCCTACTAATCTATGAAGAGTACCTCCGATAGTTGCGGTGAAAATTGTTGGCGTACTGCCAAAATCACCATCACTGACCTGTTGAGATGATGGGACTTTCCAGGAACCCACGAAAGACAGATTGGATGCATTGAGTTTAACAACGGCCACTGCATTTGTCTCTTGCTGAGAACAAGAGCCGCCATTTCCCGTAGCAAAGTACAGGGTAGCATTGCTTGTATCAATCGAAACGGACCCCCATACAGACGCACCAATGCAGCCGTTTGGTACAACATTGACAGTATTTTGAATGGCTCCAGTGGTGGCATTTAATCTGAAAACCTGTGACTGTACCAGCGGACAATCTCCCCAAGAAGACGTAGCTATATAGACACTACCATTGTAGAAGGCTGGTGACCCCCAGATCTCATAGGGAGGCGAATCCAGTTGGGTATGCCAGATAATGGCTCCCGTTTTCGCATTGAGCGCATAAAATATATCACTGCCTCCACCGACAAATAGTACCGGGGTTGCAGTTCCATTAATAGTCACGGTAGCAATGCTTGCTGTCCCCAATACACCATGAGTTCTGCCACTACATCCTGAAGGAGTTGGGGTCTGGCCAAGATTGGTAGCCCATGCCTGCGTACCGCTCAGATTAGTTGCATGCTCTATTCCATCCCACGAACCCCAATAAATTAAGCCGTTGGCTATGACTGGTTGAGTCGAGATGATTCCACTGGCTTTGGCTGTCCAAAGTAACTTCAAATTTGGAGCCGAGCTTGGGGTAATGACGGTTTCGGCACTGTTATAACCAGTGCGCTCAGGGGAATAGAGATATGTGGTCCAATCGCTGGAAGATCCAACTGCATACGTTAGATTATGAGTAGTAAATGAACCTGCTATAAGCAGTGAGCTAAGAATTAAGATCAAAATGGCCCCGAAGGCGAGGGGGAGACGGTATTTGTCGCACATCTAGCATCCCTATCTTTCTGTTATCAATTTTTTTGAACTAGCTCTATCCACGTATGTATTTTTGTAGCAGGTGTGTATGTTGAGATAGTGGTATTTCGGTTAAGAAACAGCAGGAAAAGTCATACCGCAGTTCAGTTCTGTTAACCGGATCACTTTCAACCTATCTAGCAGGTTCACTTAAATGTCCAAAGAATCTATGGATGACTGCAAGCGAAGCAGGGATTTGTATCGGCACATGGGGATTTGCCATGCCTAATTTCCCATAGTATTAACATCGACGCCTTTATCTGATAGAATAATCGCGTTATATGTAGAGGTAATACTTATGTCACTTTGTGGTTATTGGAAATTACGGGTAGATGGTGCCCGGAGTCACTGGCTGATAACAGTCACTCGAAGCTGTACAGAATGGGCCGATAAAGGCCTGGAGCGCTGTAGGCGTCCCACTGATCGCGGCCCGTTCTTTTCGATAGCTAAATGGGCCTGTATAGCGTGGTACAGCGCCGCCAGATTGGCATGCATACTCTTTGCCAACATAATCAGCTCCTTATGGCACCTCGTAATATACGTCGTTTTGGTGCCGTGTAAGTTGTTTTTCCGCAATAAACAGAAACAAGATCGGATCAAACATGTATTTATTGTCGCGTTAGAAAACAGGCCTTTCGACCACATGCTAGGGCTATCCAACATACAGGGTACCGATGCCATGAGCGGGCAACCTACAACGATCGATGGGCTAAACGAGAGTAATAACTGGAATCTAGACCCTAATGGAAAAAAAGTGTTTGCAACTGCGCCAGCAGATTGGGCTATGATGCATGATCCAGGCCATGAGTTTCCTGATGTGAAGGAGCAACTCTGCGGGGCTGGAGGTGATTATCCTCATATCAACAATAGCGGATTCGTCACAAACTATAGCCACATCAATCACGATAATCCGGCCGAGATCATGAAATGCTATTCCCCAGAGCAACTACCGGTACTCACCGCACTCGCGCGGGAGTTTGCCGTTTGCGATCATTGGTACTCCTCGATGCCCGGGCCAACATGGCCCAACCGCTTCTTTGTGCACGCAGCATCATCTGGTGGTCTGGATCACAGCCCGTCAAATCTCGACATGGCAAGCTCTATCCTATTCAACGGCTATAAATTTGATAACGGGACGATCTATGATTCTCTTGACGAGGAGGATATCAAATGGACAATTTACCATGGAGATGAACTCCCTCAAGCACTTGTCATCAGTGGTATGCACCTTAAATTACTTGAGGGGCATTTCAAAGACTTTGAAGACTTCGCCGGTGATGTGAGCCATCCAGGTTACTCTACATCCTATATATTTATCGAACCGAGCTATGGGCATGTTCTTACACAGGGCGGTACCTTTAAATGTGGTAATTCGCAACACCCGTTAGATGATATCACACGAGGTGAGAGGCTTCTAAAGAATATCTATGAAATTATTCGCAACTCACCTCACTGGGAAAGCAGTGTGCTCATCATCACATATGATGAACATGGTGGATTTTATGACCATGTAGCTCCGCCTGAAGCTATCGCGCCTGGAGACTCAATTACTGACCCGGAGAACAACCGCTATAACTTTGATTTTAAACGCCTGGGTGTCCGCGTCCCCGCTGTGATTGTTTCACCGCTCATTCCCAAAGGGTCCATCGACCATACAGTGTATGATCATACCTCCTTGCTCGCTACCGCTGAGGATATTTTCGGATTAACGCCGTTGACCGAACGGGATAAGCATGCAAACACGTTTAAGCATTTGTTCTCGCTTGAAACCCCGAGAATGGATGCACCTACTACATTACCAGAACCAGCCAATTCGGGGATCAGGTGCGATGATGAGGAAGTAAGTGCGGCCACTCCAACAGTGGCTGCATACACAGCAGACGCAACTGCGCCAGTGGATCCTTCATTGCAAGGCTTCATGCACGTGGCGTTTTTAAGAGATTTACATGTATCGCCTCCGGAAGAAAAAGAACGACTGGCGGCAAAATATCGGAATATCAATACAAGACTTGAGGCTAAACAATATCTGAAAGAAGTTCGCAGCAAAATTAAGAGATCATAAATGGATGGAGAATCACTCTGCTAGCTTAACTGCCATTGCAGGGAATCCGCATTGCGGAGAAATCGCGCCATAAGGTTGCACCGCAAATGATAGATTTCATGCATATCACTGAACTCCCGTGGACAGAAACGCACAATCTCCCTGGGCTTGAGACCACAGTTATAGAGTAAGTAAGCCAATCGCTGCTCACGCGCGTTGGGAAGCATCGTTTTAAGGAGATCCCAGACCTCACTGCTCTCAGTGCTGTCTTCCCCGTCGTCCCCAGTGCGGGTATCCATCAGATCATATTCCATAATGATTCTCCTCCCATATCAAATCCTGCTAGTTACTTTATGTTACGCTCAATCAATTGCCTTTCAAGGCCAATGATTGACAAGGCAAATGCAAAGTCTTCAAAAGGTTTTAATAGTATTGGAATACCTGAACATCTCTATATGCTAGTATACGGGGGAAACGTCTTCTAATCGTTACGGCAAGCGTTACGAACCATGAAATTTCTGCTGGTTAGGAAATTCTCTCGTACAGTGAACCGGAAAGTCTCATCGCATTTAAGCTGAAAAGCTATGCGATGTGCTGATCCGTATGGAGGACTGGCGTGAAGAGATCGCCTAGGCGCTGGAGGCGCTCGAGTACCACCTGGGTGGTCAGATCAGCGGGGTCTAAGGCGCTGGCATCCAGTTCTTCCCAGGTGAGCGGCGTGGAGACCGTTGGCTGAGGAGTGCTGGCGCGGAGGGTGTAGGGGGCCGCTGTGTTGCGTCCTATGCTGTTCTGTGCATAGTCAATCGTGACGCGACCTCCCCGATGCGTCGAACCCTGAGCGAGGGAAATCAGCTCCGGATAGGTGGTCGTGAGCTGCTGCCCCATCGCTTTGACCCAGTTGCGGACGCGCTCGAAGGTATAGCCAGCCGCTAACGGCACGTAGATATGCAGACCGCGTCCCCCACTGGTCTTCGGATAGCCCTCGACTCCTCCTTGCTCGAGCTTGTCATGCAGCCGCAGTGCTGCCTCCCGCACGTCATCGAAAGACGTCGTAGCGCCGGGATCTAGATCAATAATGGCCTGGTCGGGCTGCGTGAGATCTGGGACATGTGAACTCCAGAGGTGGAATTCGATGGCGCCCTGGTTGGCGAACCAGATCAGGCCCGCTGCATTGTCGATCAGTGGCAAAGGAACCATGTGCGTGACTGTCTTGGGGCGGTACTGGACCCTGCGGAGCCAGTCGGGTGCAGAGTCAGGACAGTCGCGCAGGTAGTATGATCCTCCATCTACCCCTTGTGGGAACACGCGCAGTGTCACTGGACGGTCTTTGAAATAGGGCAGCGCGACGGGAGCGATCTGGCGATAATAGCGCAGCATCTCGCCTTTGGTGAACCCCGTCTGTGGCCAGTAGCGTTTCTCAAGGTGCGAAACCTGGACGGTCTGGCTTCCTAGTTGCCACGTTTCAGAGGAGGCGCTCATAGGGCTGTACCTCTCGCCATGTGTATGCTGTTGCCGTTTTCACTGCACTTATCGTCTTGATATGATTTTCACCTTCCCTGATGATATCACTTTACCATACAATCGTCTCTCAAGCGTTACGAATTATCAAATTCCTGTTACCTTTATAGCTGCGTAAATCACAGGGCCAATGCAGTCCATGCGCATCCAGAAACAAGAGGGTGTGCAAGAACGTTTAATTAATATAGAACATAATTTCGATATGAAAAAGTTAATGTCCATGATCAGGCAGCCAATGGAAAGAATGCTTCGAAATGCTAACGATATACACACACCAGGCCAGGCGCATAGAAATCATTTTACAATCTGAGCTATGTGATCCTGTGAACATAGGCGAATATGTACGGGCATATTGTCATATTCACGGCAGTGACCACCAGCGCTCTCTATCGATTAATAAGGCGACTGGCTGGGGTCATTGCTTTAATGCTGCTTGCAACGCAACGGTTCTCGTAGGTGAATGGAATCCCGCTGTAGCCAAACGCCTGCTACAATTGTATTATCAGGGACTCTATTCAACAGCCGCACCTTCGTACCGGCCCCCTGATCAGCAGAGTAAGAGAGCGCCGCTTGTATCCCAGCCAATGTTGCTCCATCCCCCGAAACCCACAGCAAAGTGGCAGCAGGATGAACTGGCTGCATTGCTCTCGTTGGACGAGCAGATGCGTATCGCGCTGGCCCATTCTCAGAAAGTACAGGAGTATCTGAACGAAAGAGGGATTTCCCTGGAGATGGCGCTGACCACAGGTGTTCGCTATCTGCCAGCCGTCATGGTAAACAGGTTAGAGTCGCAAAAACAGCGGGGCATTCTGCGCAGGTGGGCAGAACGTATCCTTTTCCCCCTGGTTTCCCCAGTGGGCAAGGGATACATTGGGCGTTCCCTGTGGCACTGGCAGCCAGGCATGGATGAGAACATCCACAAGTCTCTGCTGGATCAGCCAAGAAGACCCAGGCGGTGGATCAAGACTAATCCTGCTGGCTGGTTCGGAGTTGAACTTGATGAACTTTCCAGCTCGATCATCCTCGTCGAGGGAACATTTGATCGATTGACGCTGCTGATTTGATAGCGACCAGGGCGGCAAGGAGGCGACCAGCAGGCTCGCCGACCAGTTAATACATACGGGCATTTGTGTCAGGCTATGTTCACCTCCGCAGGACACGTGGGGGAAGGACTGGAACGAACGATGGCGACGGATGGGGTTGCAGACTTTATCACCGATCATCGAAGCATCCTTCACTAGCGACGTTAAACAGGAGCAATAACTCCCCAGCAGCTTGCTCACGATCTCATGCAAGGCTTCAATTTCGTCGGGTCGCACTTGTCTTCGATACAGATTCATGCGTTGGTGCTCCCCTCCCTTCCCTCCTCGCTGGTGGCTGAGAACGAGTTCTTGGCTGTGTTCTTGACAATGCTCGAAGAAAAGCGGTATCGGTTGCTCCAGGCCGGGTCTTTCCTCCAAAAAGAGGATGGTTTTCTTCCAGTATACTGGCTCACGCGGTCAGGATCAATCCTGATTAAAGCAAACACATTCATACATTGACCCATAAAAATATGTTTATCTAGCGTCAACATCATAAACAGGACATTTATAAAACCCGATGAATCATAGAAGTAGAAACGAAATTCAAAGGTGAAGTATGATTTACTATCGCGTCGCATTAATGGGAGATCAATCAAACACCTGGCGCTGGATATCTACAGTGCTGTCATCCCTTGAGGCATTGTTTGGCTTCCTCAGGCTCTATAATATGATACCCAGGGATCGTATCCGTGTTTTCTTCTCATCCTCGGTTGAAAGCATGGACCTGATGCTGGCTCGTGAGAATAAAGGACTGACATCTAACTCCATTACCGCTGAACAACTCTTAAACGGTAGTGGTAAAATAAGCTCAGGCGAGATGACGCGTTTAGAGTCAGAACCTGGTACGCGCGAGAGCATGGGCATGGTAGTAGCTTCTATCGCCAGAGAACAACCTTTGAATGAGAAGAGCATGAGTTCTCCAGCTGAGAGGAGGATGAGCTTCCTGGATATGAGACGATTAGAATCAGAACTCGGCACTCCTGGAGATCATGACACTCCGTATAAATTCACATTACCCACTTCCATGCCGCAAGCCCTAGCCTGGACGAAGCTCCTTGTAAAGATACAGTCAGGTGAGTTAGACCCGTAGTACACAGTGGCATTGAAACGACCTTTTCCCCACCCATCTATCCTAAGACTTGCAACAGATTTTTTATGTAAATAAGAAAAAGTAAGTAAGTGTACCTCTGCTACTATACAAAAGATAAGCCATCGAGTAAAATACAGCTATAATCCTGGGTAGTCTTAATCTTGGAGTTAACAGCAAGAGGAACTTTCATAGCAACGTCTTTCGTAACGCTTTTCGTAACGTTTAGGAGACGTTTATCCAGTATAATTGAGCTAGAGATAAGAAAACATCTCACAAAGCCATGCAATAACATGCAAGACCTTGCGAGAGGACAACAGTGATGGAGTTAGAGCCTATGGCTACACTACGGCAACGCTTGCGACTGACGCGCACAGAGCAGACTAAGCGCGAATCACAAGTGATTCAGATGCGCAGTCCGGATCGTTCTCACCAGATAACGTCTCCACCTATCGATATCGCGGCCAACGATCCCATTGTAGCATACTTTCTAAGCGATCCAGGTGCAGTAGAGATCGACAAGCTGCATCTTGACTCGCCTGCATTACGGGCATTGAAGGAAACAGGCGTGAAGATGGCTGTACCGCTGGTTAGCCAGGGCGAACTGGTTGGTCTGCTCAACCTTGGCCCAAGGCTGAGTGAGCAAGATTACTCTACAGACGATCGAGGGCTTCTTAACACGCTGGCTACACAGTCTGCGCCTGCTGTACGGGTCGCCCAGCTTGTGCGCGATCAGCAAGTGCAGGCCCGCGAAAATGAGCGCATCCAGCATGAGATGCGCGTCGCCCAGCTTATCCAGAAGACACTCCTACCCAGGGATCTACCGGCGCTCCCAGGCTGGCAGATAAACGCAGACTACCAGCCAGCTCGACAGGTCGGTGGCGACTTTTATGACTTCATCTATTTTGATGATGGTAGCCTGGGTATCGTGATCGGAGATGTGACCGACAAAGGTGTGCCAGCAGCCCTGTTGATGGCGACCACACGCAGCGTTCTGCGTGCCATAGCCCAGAGGCTGGTAGCGCCGGGCCAGGTGTTGGAACGGGTCAATGAGGTAATCGTTCCTGACATCCCGCCCAAAATGTTTATCACTTGCCTGTATGCTCTCCTCGAACCCGACAGCGGGAAGTTAAAGTTCGCCAATGCAGGGCACGATCTGCCTTACCACCGGCACCATCAAGGGGATGTAACCGAACTGCGGGCTACAGGCATGCCCCTCGGCTTAATGCCAGGTATGAAGTACGAAGAGAAAGAAACCAGGCTGGCTGCTGGTGAGACTATCCTCTTTTATAGCGATGGTATAGTAGAGGCCCACAATCCGAAGCGCGAGATGTATAGCTTCCCACGCCTAATGAAACTGGTGGGTGAGCATGAGGGTGGTATGGCACTGAAAGATGTGATCCTGGATGACCTGGCCGAGTTCACTGGAGCCGATTGGGAACAGGAAGACGACATCACCATGGTAATACTTCAAAGATCGGGGGGCTATGGAGTATCCGGGATCGCCACCAAGTCTACAACCATGTCAGATGAAGCGGCTGGGAACAACGGTAACGGCTGGCGAACGCTAGCAGAATTAACCTTGCCCAGCGAACCTGGCAACGAACGCAAGGCCATGCAGCAGGTTGCTGAGGCCATCAGTCCACTTAATCTGCCCACCAAGCGCCTGGAACAACTCAAGACTGCTGTTGCCGAGGCCACGATGAATGCAATGGAACATGGGAATCATTATGAGCCTGACAAGCCAGTTTCTATCCAGGTGTTAGCCTCCCAGGCAGCTCTCTCAGTACGTATCTCAGATCATGGCGGCTCGCACACTCTCTCTGCTGACGCCGGAAGCGAGGTACCGGATCTGGAGGCCAAGCTGGCTGAACTGCAGACGCCACGTGGATGGGGACTGTTCCTGATCAAACATATGGTGGATGAGATGCATATCACTAGTGATGCGACCCATCACACCGTCGAATTAATTATGAACCTGGAAGGAGAAGACCATGGCAGCGGAAAGTTTTGAGGCGCATGTACGCCACCAACCACGGATTGCCATTATTGACCTGGAAGGTGAAATCGACTCCTTTGCGGAAGATATGCTGAACTCCGCCTATGCCGAGGCAGAGAGCCGGGATCCCAATGTCATCCTGCTCAACTTTAGCAAAGTCGATTACATTAACAGCACGGGCATCGCTCTAATTGTCGGCCTGCTGGCTCGCGCACGCAAGTCGAAGCGCCGTCTGCTCGCAAGTGGATTAAGCGAGCATTATGTGGAGATTTTCCAAATCACACGCCTGGTCGATTTCATGAGCGTTTTCCCAGACGAAGCGAGCGCCCTATCCGAAGGGTCTAAACGATCATAGACAGTTGGAAATGACGCGTGTGCCACACTGTGGTTCGAGGGCATCGTCAAGACACAACGCCAGCGGGTTAGCTTTTTTAAAATTCATTGTATGTAACGCAACAGCTAGGAGGACACCTTATGCCACAAGCCAATGTAGTGATGACAGTACGTAAGATAAGCGCTACGACCAGTATTATCGATATCGAGGGAGAAGTCTCTGCTTTCGCAGAAGATGTGCTCATGGAGGCCTATACCGAAGCCAGCACTCCGACCACGCGCAACATCATTTTGAATTTCAGCAGGTTGGAGTATATGAATAGTAGTGGTATAGGCCTGCTCGTTACATTGCTTATTCGCGTCAATCGACAAAAACAGCGCCTGCTGGCTTATGGGTTGAGCGATCATTACCGGCGGATTTTTGAACTTACCCGGCTGAATGAAGCGATCGGTATCTATGATACTGAGGCTGATGTTCTGACCGTAGCATAAGAAGTAATTCCTGTATGCCAGGTCGGCCTATCAAGTAAGGAGGAAATAGATTATGACTACCTCATCTACTCCGTCAAATGAAGAAGAGGCAGCACAACCACGTGATGAGGCCTTCTGGGCAAAGCAGGCCTCGACGTTCAGAGTAACTCGCGTACCAACCGGAGCGCTGAACCTGAATGTGGAAGGACGCCAGGCTCTCAGTCCATTGCAAGGCTTCGGCCAGATGTGGCAGAAAACCTACCGGGTGCAGCTCAAGGGGGTGACCGTACAGCCAGCCGAAGTTATTAAGGTGTGGAAGGAAAACTTCCCGAAGTTCTGGCCAAAGGGGAATCGTTTCTATGGACCGTTGACCGGCATTGCTCCTGGTGAGGTTGCACTACTTAACCTGACTATGGCTGGCGGGATGACACTCTCAACTGGCGTACTGGTGCTATATGCTGATGATGAGTCCTTCACGCTGATGACGCCACAAGGTCACATGTTTGCAGGTTGGATCACCTTTAGCGCCTATGAAGGGGATGGCTGTACGGTAGCCCAGTCCCAGGTGTTAATACGTGCCAACGATCCTATGTATGAAATTGGCTTCCGTCTAGGAGGATATAAGAAGGAGGACAAATTCTGGGAGCAAACTCTTACTTCCCTGGCAGCATACTTTGGCGTGGAAGCAGAGGTGCAAATACAAAGAATCCTTGTTGACCCTAAATTACAATGGTCGCAAGCGAAAAACATCTGGCACAACTCAGCCATCCGCACAACGTTTTATAAGATGACAATCCCTGTACGCTGGGTGGGTCGTCTGTTTCGAGCTACGCCTGAAACGAAACATTAGAAACTGGCACATGTATGTCTGAACATCACTCTTATGATGCTATTGTGGTCGGGTCAGGACCAAATGGGCTTGCTGCAGCCATAACATTAGCACAGGCGGGTTTAGCAGTGCTCGTGTACGAGGCCAAAGACACCATTGGAGGAGGTAGTCGCTCGATGGAGCTGACCTTACCTGGTTTCGTACATGATGTCTGCTCGGCGATCCACCCGCTTGCGCTCGGCTTACCATTTTTCCGCAGTCTACCACTTGAGCGGTATGACCTGGAAATGATTCACCCATTGGCTCCACTGGCACATCCGCTGGATGATGGTACGGCGGTGATGCTAGAACGTTCGATAGAAACGACTGCTGCCGGGCTTGGCAGTGATGCAAAGGCGTACCGCAAACTGATGACTCCACTTGTGGCTGACTGGCCTAAAATCGAAGGTATCGCACTTGCACCTTTAGGACTGCAATCTTTACTTCATCCTTTTGCACGCGCCAATTTCGGTTTTAAAGCGATCCGTTCAGCCCAGGGACTCTATGAGAGTTTATTTAAAGAGGAGCGAGCTCGCGCTATTTTCGCCGGGGTAAGCGCGCATTCGTTTTTGCCGCTTGAGCAGCCGCCTAGTGCCGGGGCCGGCCTGTTACTTGGAATACTTGGGCATGCCGTAGGGTGGCCCCTGCCTCGTGGTGGATCACAGAAGATCCCCAATGCGCTGGCAGACTACTTTCACTCTCTGGGCGGTGAAATTCATACCGGTGTGGAGGTCAAGTCGCTCGAGACTTTGCCAGCAGCGCGTGTTATCCTGTGTGATGTGACACCGCGCCAACTACTGCGCATCGCGGGTGACCGCTTACCAGGCCGATACCAGCACCAGCTCCGGCGTTATCGCTATAATCCTGGCATATTCAAAATGGACCTTGCGCTTGACGGTCCAATTCCCTGGAAAGCACAGGAATGCTTACGCGCTGGAACGGTGCACATTGGTGGCACTTTGCCAGAGATTGCCGCAGCCGAGCGAGCTGTGGCACAAGGTGAGCATCCTGAAAAACCGTATGTCCTGCTCGCACAGCAAAGCCTGTTTGATCCGACACGCGCACCGGAGGGAAAGCATACGTTGTGGGCATATTGCCACGTCCCCAACGGTTCGACCTTTGACATGACAGAGCGCATTGAGGCTCAGATTGAGCGTTTCGCGCCCGGCTTTCGCGACCGTATACTGGCGCGAAGTACAATGACAGCGCTCGAAATGGAGCGCTATAATGCGAATTACATTGGTGGCGATATCAACGGCGGTGTCCAGGATCTCTGGCAATACTTCACACGACCGGCGATCCGCCCTGTGCCCTACTCTACTCCTGTGAAGAATCTCTTTATTTGCTCATCGTCTACACCTCCCGGCGGAGGTGTGCATGGCATGTGTGGCTACTACGCTGCACAGTCAGCATTACGGTATCTAAAAGTATCAAAAAAGCAGCATTAGAGTATCTCTGAGTATCAAATGAGCGCAGATAGCTTGCGAAAAGGCCATCCTCTAGCTACCACTCGGCCAATTTCCAGATCTCAGGTCGCACTGCGCCTGCTTCGACGCCAATCTCTGCGTAAATGCTCACAGCTTGTTTGAGATGTGACATAGCAGCTTCTGAATTGCCGGCAGCATGAAATAAATCTGCCAGATTATTGTGTAATGCGGCCTCACGGTGGCGGTCTCCCTGTGATACACACAGAGCCAAAGCGTCTTGCGTTAGTATCACGGCCTTTTCAACCTCCCCACTTGACCTGCAAACTAAAGCCAGGTTGTTGAGAGCAGCTACGCGACCACTCAAGTCGTTCAGTTCTTCAGCGAGGGCAAGACTATGCTCCAGGTGATGTTGCGCTTCATCAAGCTTTTGTTGTTTGCTAGCGAGGATGCCCAAAATGTTGTGAGCCTGGGCCAGAGCGCGAGTATCATGAGCAGTTTCGGCCAGGCTTAGTGATCGCTGCGCCAGGTTCAAGGCCTGAGCTGCTCTGCCCCTATGATATGCCGCCAGGCTCCAATCGGCATAGATCCTGGCACGTTCGCCAGCCGGACTAATTCGCGCCTCCTGTCCTCCCTCAACAGATTCCCTCTCTCCAAAGGCATGAAGCGCAACCTCAAAATGGCTTTCAGCCAGGTCCCATTCCCCACTTCGCTCATAGACATTGCCTACTTTGTGCTCTACATTCGCTAAAGCAGATGGGGCAGATAGGGCAGCAGCCGTTTCGTAACTCTTCAAAGCGTTTCCGTACTCACCCAACAAGGTGTATAGATCGCCTATGCTTTCATGCAGCGCAGCGGCATCAGGATGACCCAGTGCCAGCGCCATTTGCAAATGAGCCAGCGCTTCGGCGTTGGCGTAGAGGGAACGCGCACGCTCTCCTGCCAGCTTAAAGTATTCTGCCGCGATTGGTTCATTGCCAGCCATCTGATAATGATAGGCAATTTGACCTGACAGCAGGCCGATGGCGCGATTCTCGCGCGTGGGTCCAACCAGGGCTTCCGCAACACGGCGATGCAGCAGTCGGCGGCGTGCAAGGCTTGTTTCTTCGTAGACCAGGGCACGAAGTCTTTCATGGCTGAAATCGTAGTTCAAGCTTTGTTCGCCGTCGCCACCTCGAACTTCTTCGATCAACCCCTGAGCTATCAACTCCTCGAGAGCTATCACTGTCTCTTCCTCGCCACGCCCACTTACTTCTCGCAACGTGTCAAAATCGAATGACCGGCCGATTACAGCAGCAGTACTGAGTAATTGCCTTCCTGTTTCGCTCACTGTGTTCAGGCGCGAATTGATCAGATCACGCACTCCGCCTGGTGTGAACCAATTATCGCCTTCGGCGGATAGCACGCCTTTAGTGATGGCCGTCAGGTACTCTATAAGGAAGAACGGTAGCCCTTCGGTCTCTTGATATAAACGCTCAACTAACCCGCAAGGTAAGGCTGTTGTGCTGGCTGGTGTAGCTGACTGCACTAATTCGCGGACACCGGCCAGGCTGAAGCGAGTTAATGAGACAATGGTCGCATTACCTGTTCTCATGGCCTCGTTCTGTAGTTGATACAGGCGATGGTCATTTAAAGCCTGTTTGCTGCGCCAGGTCACGACCAGGCATACTGGCTGTTCGCGTAGTCGCCTTACCAGGTAGCTCAACAAGTCAAGCGTGGCTCCATCAGCCCAATGTATGTCGTCAAAGAAGATGATACCAGACTGTGTATCCTGGCACATTGCAAGCAGCACCCGTCTGAGACCTTCAAAGAAACGGCTTTGAGCGCCTGGACTCTCAAGTGGTAAAGGTGATGGCAAACCTGGACGCAGCGTGAGCAGTTCTGGCAGTAAGCGAGCAGCTTCGCTTAGCCAGGACGCCGGGATATCCTCCAACCTGCGCTCCATGTCCTTACGCGCAAGAGCGACACGCAAGCCCGCCACAACGGGACCAAATGTGAGATGTGTTTCTCCCTCGTAACACTGTGCCGTGATTACGTTTGCACCTTTTGCCTGGGCATAAGACAGAAATTCCTCTGCCAGGCGCGTCTTGCCTATACCAGCTTCTCCTTCCAGAATGACCAGGTGACCGCTGGTACTTATGGCACTATACGCATCCATCAATGCCGACCATTCGTTTGAACGGCCCACTAGAGGATAGTTGACATTGGGAGGTATAGGCTGAGTATAGGGCAAAGCAGGAGAAGAAGGCATACCTGTTGTTAACGGTAGAGCGCCAACAGCCACCCTTGCTTCAGAAACGGCAGATGGAACTTGTACTGAAACCGGAAGTGGTATTTCCTGTTGTTCTTTAATTGCCTCATAAAGCCTGGTCGTTGATTCCAGAGGGGGCACACCTAATTCGCGTTCGAGTACCTGGACACATTCCCGGTATTGATGCAATGCAGCACTGCGCTGGCCATTCCAGGCATACAACTGTATGAGAATGCGATGCACCGGCTCATGCAATCGATCAAGTGTTAACCAGCGTCGAGCGTAGGTAATAGCCGATGCAAAATCACTGATGGCGCAATAACACTGTACAAGGCGTTCAAGCGCACCTGCGAGATCGCGGCGCAGAGTATCGGCTTGAAAGAGCTGCCAGTCGTCAAATTCCGGGCTATCACGCAGGCTGAATCCTGCCAAAAAATCATTGTCATACAGCGCCACAGCCTCGCTGAGAGGTTGCAAGCAGGCTGAGCATACCTCAGCTGGTGCGTGACTATGTGAAAGGCACTCAGCCAGGTAGTTACGGAACTTATGCACATCCACCCAGATGCCAGCATTGAAATTCAGACTGACATGCTCCCGATCAATCTCTAAGAAAGGTTCAGCGAAGGCTTTATTGAGCGTCGAAAGGGTGCGACGCAGAGCGGCTCGAGCATGAGCCTGGTCATAATCTGGCCAGAGCAATGCTGCGAGCGCATCGCGGCTGTGGCGCTGTTGAGTAATGGCGAGATAAGCAATGAGGGCAAATGCCTTGCGTGTATCAAGGTTGATGTTCTCACCATTATATTCGATGCGTGGCGTGCCCAGCAAAAAGAGGGCCAGTCGGGACATATAAACACCTCCACTCCACGTCGATTATATGCCAAACGCGCCAGAAACGCAACGAAATGCCCAGTGTCCGAATTTTCGTAACGTTATGAATTGGATTATGGTTATAAGACACCAGATTTTTGCAGGTATATAAGCCTACCTTCAAAGCAGATACGTGAAGAAGTAGAGATATCAGGAACTACTCCGCAGGAGTTTTTGGTTGAGGTGGCTCAAACATAGCTTCTTCGTACTCTTGAGGAGGTGGCTGGTTCTGCCGCCAACGGCTCCTTCCCATAGTACCGCCAATAACACCTCCAGCCAAGGCGAAGAGAACTCCCACCACGATGAAAAGACCATAACTAAGCAAGTAATTTACAATTATATCCGAATTAGTGTAGTGGGAATGCGTAGATTGATTGATGTTATTGGTTACGGAATTTATATTTACAAGGACGAGGATCATGATGAGAACGAAAGGAATGAACGAACCAATCAGGCCTGTCCACACGCCTGAGAGGGCACCAGTGATTGTTCTTCCTGTCTGCTGCGATGCTTGTCTGCCTGCTAAGAAGCCTGCTGCGATGGTGAGAAGCAATGGGACGATTGCGCCTAAGCTACTGAGATTCAAAAAACCAATGGCAATCAGGACGATGCCGAGAATAACACCAACCAAGATACCATAGCGCAGGGCCGGATTGCGTACTCTTGATAAGATGTTCTGCATAGCTTCCTCCAAAGGACCTATCAGGCCTTTGATGAATATTGCTTACTAGGGATAATAATCTTCACGCATCATACTCTAGTTGAGATGAATAAGCAAGCCTGTTTCGCATTGATTTGTTCTATCTGGCCTTCCCCCTACCTTCTCTTTGGGCTTTGGGGACGATGCAGCCCTTGCTCCAGTTGCTCAGCATAATGACGCCATTCGTCAACTTGCTCCTGTAATGAATCTCTCTCGCGTATGATTTGCTGGAAATTGTTTCGTAACGCCTGCCTCTCTTGCACTGTCCGCTGCAAATTATCCTGAATAGACTGCTTCTCCTGTATTGTGAGGTTCAGACTATGTTGGAGATCCTCCATCTTTTTATTGGCTTCTTCCAATTCTTCACTTCGCATACCATGCTCGTGACGCAATCCCTCTAATTCCTGTTCCAGGTCTGCGACTTGCGTACGCACGCTCAGGATTTCTTGCGAGAATCTCAATATGTTCTTCCGGTGTTCCTCCTGCTCGGTTTGTAGCTCATTCTCGAGTACGGTTATTCGTGGACTGTAGCGCCAGCCGAGCAAAATATCATATAATTCACGCTCAGCGCTGCGTTCCTTGCTGTGAAGGCGCAGATTTTGTAGTTCGGCGGCATTCCAATGACCACCAGCAAGCAATCCACCTAATGCGCGCAACGAGACAGCTAAGCGGTCGGGCTGCAACACGCCGGTTTGGCCAAACGATTGTCCAGCCCAGAGGCCGTACTCACCAAGCATCCTGGCATATTCGCGAATATCTACATTCGGCGCGAGTATGCCTAGCAAGCTAGCAGCTTCAGCGCGTAACATCGTTGATGCATCGGGATCATGTAGTATCTCTAAAAGCATTTCCTCCCCTTCCTCTCCCAGCAGGAGGAATGCATAGACGAGTAGTCGCTGGTGGTTCGGATAATCATACAGTACCTGCGTTAAATGCTCGATCACGGTAGGTCCGCCGAGTAAGAGCAATAGAGCGATGATACGCAGGCTGGCCCTCTCGTCACTATGTGTTTGCACATGTTCCAGTAGCGCTGGTATCATCTCGTGCTCGCCATTGCTTTGCAGAGCCTCATCATGAATACGCTCTAATAATAAAGCCAGGGCCATCGAAATATTGTCTGGTTCGCTGCTCTGCAGCAGTTGAACGAGCTCATCCTTAATCACTACAGTGCGCATTCTACGAAAGATGCTTCGAGCTGCAGCTCGCCGGGCATGATTACTGGTATCACTATGCGCGGCCCAGATAAAGGAGAAAGCAGGCACACCCATTTCACACAGAATATTTTGCGCAGCTTGAGCCACCGGCGTATCGGGATCAGTTATCAGATTACCAACGCCAGGCACAGCCTTTGGCCCAATCTCCACCAATGTGATTTCTGCCCCATGCCGTCTCTGCTCCATCCGTAAGGCCGCCAGGAGATCGTTCAGAACCGTTTCACTACGTGCATCGTCTTTATTCACAATGCTCACCAGGGCTTCAGAAACAGCGCCGACCAGGTGCGCGTCTTCCAGGCCTTCTAACAGAACGGGAACACTCAAGTCAACCAGTTCGTTGGTGAGTAGATGCACCAGCGTTTCATATGCACGCTGCGGAGGCGAGAGATTGAAGAGCTGCACGACCTCATACACTAACTCTGGCGTTTGTTGCACCAACGTCAAGATGATACGTCGTGAACGTTCCTGCGCCTGGTTGTTTAAGGCATCCAGCCCTGGCACCAGGTACGGCAGCACCACAGGTCCAAACTCTAACAAGATGATCTCAGCTGCATCGCCACGTTCATTATCATCCAAAAAGCCAACTAAGGGTGGAATGGCTTCGCGAGGATGCTTTAGTAAATATTCGGCAATCACCGCACGCCAGGCTGGCTCAGGATGGTTCAGCTCTTCCAGCAACGCTGGCACAACCACCTGTCCACTCATCTGCCCCAAGATGTTCCGCACATAGCTTTGTCGACGCCTGTCAGGATGGAAAAGATTTCCTACAAGTACCTGTGCTGCTTCGGCTCCCTTCATCAGAAAGATATTGATGATATGCTGCGCCTGCGTATCGCTTCCCTGCCCTAATACCTCGAGTAACCGATCGCCAGGGAAATGTGGCATGCCAAGCAGAGCACGCTCTATGCGAGAGGTAAGTATCGCTTTCTGTTCAACCTCGTGTTTCCTGTTCCCACCCAAAGGCTCTGCCGGACTTCCCCCCTCAATCTCCCCATCCAGTGCGGCAATGAGAGCACCCAGCGCCACATCTTCAAGATAACTCAGCGCATTAATCGCACCCTCATATATTAGGGGATTCGAACTCGCGAGCATGTCAAGCAAAGGTGCTACTACCCGTTGATCGGGGAACTGGCCCAGAGCGTGTACAACAGCTAGCTGGAGCGTATGCTCGTCCTGGTGTGTTTGTAGAGAAGAGTTCTGCGGACTCTTCGAGGAAGCTAAGGGAGGTTCCAAGAGAGCTATCAATGCTGGTATTGCTCGCGGATTACGTATGCGTTCAAGCACATGTACTAACAATTGAGTGCGTCCAGGTACAACAGGCGAAAGTGCCTGAATTACAGGAGTCGTTACCTCATCTCCTATATCGCTCAGAATCTGCTCTGCTCTGGTAGCAACAAGCTCACTATCGCTATGAAGCACACGTTCAATCAATCCCGGAATACTTTCAGGCGCAAAGGTATGCAGCGCAATCGCGACCTGCTGTTGAACCACTAATGCAGGATCATCCAGGAAGCGCAGTAAATAAGGCAAAGCATGCGGGTCGCGCAGAGCTCCAAGCACTTCGACAATGCGCACGCGCATTATTTCGGGCGCCTGCTGCTTGAGTTGCCCCAGTAGATAGGGAGTAGCTGTAGTGCCTATCTCCTTCAATGTCCTAATCGCAGCACGTGCTATTGCATCATCATCAGAAGAGAGGTTTTGAACCAGGATTTCTATTGCCTTTTCCCCTGCCACGCTCACTTCAGAAGTACCTGCCAGCCGTACAAGCATTTCTCGTGCTTTTTGCTGGCTTTCTGGCGCATAATTTGAGGTGAGTATCTGAAACAGTGCATTAACGAGAGGCGGATGTTGTGAGGGAGTTAGCTGGTGGACAGGCTGCGATTCACTGAGAAAGCGCTCCAGAATATGCAATATGGTCCATTGGACCTGTTGGCTGGTCGAGGTCGGAGTGTGATCTTCCAATTCGTAGATGAGGCGAGTAAAGCTATGTTCCGGACCAAGACGGACCAGCGCATTGGCGGCACGTCCAACAATGGCCTGGTTTGAATCACGCAAGCAGAGCATTAATGGCTCCACAGCACTTTGCTCGCCAGTTCCACCGAGGATGTTAATAGCAGCAGATCGCAAACGGCCACTCCTGCCAGGTGAGAATTGACTCAATTCTGCGGCGCGAGGAACTGCGACATCGCCAAAATGCCCTAAGACACGCACAAGCCGTTTGACGATCGTTTCATAGTTAGTATTATCAACCACATCGCACAGTTGTTTGAAGAGCATATCAAGGATAATTCCGGTGTTCAACCGGGTCATAAATTCCTCAATGCCATCTATCGCAAGTAGGGTAAACAGAGATTGATAGATTTCTTGCGCGCCCTCCTCAGCATAACGAGTGAAGAGGCGAGCCAGGGTATTGCATGCCTGCTCATCTTGCACAACCATAGCAATGGCTTCTTCAAGACCGGGTGGCAATTGAACCTGCTGCACATTACCGGACTGCGGCGGAATGTACGCAACACCCATACATAGCAGGCCCAGCGCCAGAGCTTCCAAATTGAAGGCAGGAATCGCTTTTCCAAGCGCCGCAAAACGTTTCGCATACTCAACAGGGTCATCCAGTAGCCCGGCCCAAAGTGCAATGGGCGCAATAAATCGGGTCTCTACCTCCCAATGCCTAGAGCTCTCTGTAGGGGTGTGATTCATCACATCCTTAGCATCAGTTTCAATGGCCTGTGTCCTGGCTGCTACCGACTGAGCCACAAAATACTCTGCAACAAAGTATGCTGCAAGCAGTTCATGGCGAAAGCTCATTATGCCAGCCGGGCTGATCTCAATCAGTGCTGCACTTCGAGCAAATTGTAGTTGCGTGGATAACTCTTCAGAGGGCGCAATAAATTGCGCCCCTACAGTATTGGGTGCGGCGTTAGGGGATGCAATAAATTGCGCCCCTACAGTGGGCTGATGAATCGGCTGTGGGCGCGATAAATCGGCCCCTACAGCATCGAGCGCAACCAGGCTTTGTGGTGGATGTTCGCTCAACCAGGCCTTTAATGCAGCTGCCAGGTCTTCAGTCCGCAATCCCCTATCCTTTCCTCTGACTGGCAGTTGGATTGCAGTACGAGCATTTGTCCACCTGGCAGCACAGGCTATCTCACCCAGAAAAAGCAATACCTCTTCCTCAGTTGGAGCTGAGTTACTCCATTGTGGTCGAGATATCTCATGCTGAATAACATGCTTTACAAATGCTCGCAAGAGACGACCGCGTGTATCGAGTTGCTTTCCACGATTGACACCTATGTCATCGATGATCCCCATCAAACTAAAAACCATCAGCGGGTTGGTGCAGTGTTCACGCAGGCGGCTGCTATTGATCACCTCCATCACCTGTCCAGCGGTATGGCGCCAACTTTTGCTAGAATCTCGATCTTCGATGAAACGCTCGACAAAACTGCGCATCTGTTTGGCATCCAGGGGACTAATATACATATGAACTACGAGGTTTCCTTCCGCTGCTTGCGCAAGTTGTGGCTGCTCCTGGTAATCGACTCCCCGGCAGGTCAATACCAACTGATTCTGATTTTGCCCCATCAACTCAGCCAATTCCACCGCGACGGCAGCCCGGAATTGATCGTCAACTTCATTTAAACCATCACAGAGAAACAAAATACGTCCTTGTGTTATCAATTTGCGAAGAAAAGGTCTCAGATGATGCATCCCCACCAGATCGCTTGTGTAGAGAAAATCGAGGAGCGACTGTGTACCTTCAACAGCTTTCTCTTGTGATAGCCCGGCATTGTGAGTTTCCAGGTAGAGACTATAGCTCCTCAAGGGAATATAAAGCGGGATTTTATCCCGACCAAGGATAAGCAAGCGGGATTGCTGTAATGTTGTGAACTGGTACAAATAGAGAAGGATGGTCTTGCCTGCTCCAGGGTCACCAAGAATGAGCTGATGGGACTGGGTAGCCGCAAGAGTAGCTCTCAGTTCTTGTGCCAGCTCAAGCATAGAGATACTGCGCACCCGGCCAGGAATCGAAAGATCTGGGGATTCCTGATAATGAGTGATAGTTGTTTCATAGATTGCTGACCAGGAAGTGAGCGGCGTATACAACGTGCGATACTGCTCCAACGCTTTTTGCACATCCCGCACATACCTTCGAAGCGCCAGTGGTTTATCTGTGATCTGCACCAGTATACAAGCTGTAACCACCTGCACGAGGGGAATGAGCAGTAGTAGAGGAGTATGCGTGGGGATCGCAAGCACCGTGGACAGGTTATGAGATGCGCCGCTACCGAATACATGGAAAGGGTTGAATATCCAAAGTGCCACTTCAATAAAAGTGAGCACAAAGGCTATGCCAACCCCAATCAGTATATTCCGAGGGATGCGAGACGAAGCGAGACGATTATTCAAGTGATAATCCATTACCTCTCTACTGGTGCCTGTGGGAGTTACAGGGCGTTGATCTTCCATCATTTCCTGCATAAAACACTTTCATCGTATTTACCGTTCTACGGTAGAAACAGTATATCGCACTCTACCTGCTTGAACAAGCAGTATGTCCGAGCATTTTTTCTTAACGAGAGAGTATTCTACAGAAGGACGTCACAAAAAGCCCAAACAGTCCTAATTTGGTCGGGTAATCCATAGCTTTTCAAGCTGATTTACGTTACTATAAATAAGGGGTATTATCGGCCTACCTTGGTTTGCAAGCCAGACGGTATGTGAATTGTACGCTGTGCACTTATTGATGTATTGCAAGTCGTCCCTGTGCTCCTATCAATACATAAAATTATGATGCCCTATCTCCTAAAAGCATGCATTCATTTTTCTGCCGAAAGAGGTATTTTATGGAGTCAGCCACGCCTCTTAGCAAAAAGCACCCCGGCGGAGACATTGGAGAAGAGGATACCCTAAAACTATTCACTTCTCATTCACCTCATCAAACAGATACGTTGGAGCAAAAACCTGGCAAAAAAGCAGATGACAGGGGATTAGAGGTAATTGACACTTCGAGGAGCTCCGCTATGGCTGACATAGCTCCCATGCCAGAGATTCTAACCACGCCCGTGAAGACGGGACCACAAAAAGGCATTACACGTGGGAAAGCAGTGATATACCTAGGTCTGCTCTTGATACTTGTCCTGAATGCCAGCTATGCTGGTTATGCACAATTTATTGGTCCCCAGGGTTGGGCTTTCGTAATTGGAGGGCCTGCAAACACACGCAACAATAATTTGCTCGCTACTATAAACAATCAGCTCAAGCATGATAATAGTCTCACTGCGAGAGCGACAGCACAACCAACGGCGCAAATGACACCCCAGCAATATATCAACCTGATTGTACAAAACATGACGCTCGATCAAAAGCTCGGCCAGATGATGATTGTCCAGTTTCTTGGTCCAACTTATTCGCTGGACATAAGCGCGATGATCAGTCAATACCATGTCGGGGCTGTTCTGTTGTTCAATGCCAACAATAATATTGTCGATAAAGTGCAACTCAAAGGGCTTATCCAGCAAATGCAAAGCAATAGTTCCATTCCCCTGGTGGTTGCCATCGATCAGGAGGGTGGAACGGTAGACCGCTTGAAAGCACTGGATGGTCCCCGTCCATCCGCTGCTGTAATCGGTGGGACCAATGATCCTAGCATGGCAATGGCAGCGGGCATCCAGGATGCTCACGACCTGGCATCGTATGGGTTTAATCTGAATCTTGCTCCTGTGGTCGATGTCACTGATATATATAACCCGCAGCTTTATGATCGCACTTATGGCAGCAACCCTGCGTTGGTTACGAAAATGGCTCAGGCTTATCTGAAAGGGCTGCAACAGAGTGGCAAGGTACTCGGTACGCTCAAGCATTTTCCAGGTCTGGGTGATGTAGGCATCGATCCGCATAGCGGAGAACCCAATCTGTACCGCTCTAAGAGCCAGCTAGAGGCTATCGATTGGGCACCCTACCGTGCGCTTATCCAGCAAGGTAATGTGTATGCGATCATGGTGACGCATGAAATTGTGCATGCACTAGATGATATTAAACCTTCTTCGCTTTCCTATAAAGTTGTAACAGGCATCCTGCGCGACGAGCTAGGCTTTCAAGGGGTAATTTTGACGGATAGCTTGACGATGGAAGGCATTACCGCTTACTATTCAGAGGCACAGGCTACAGCCGTGGCGGTCGAGGCTGGTTCGGATTTGCTCATGGGCGCCACTACCCCTGCAGGCGTGGCCGCCATGATACAGGGAATCAAAGAGGCAATGGCTTCAGGTGCGATTAGCCAGCAACGCATCGATGACTCGGTACGCCGCATTTTGATGCTTAAATTCGAGATGGGATTGTTTTCCATTCCAGCAAGTTAATTGATCAAGGCAGTGACGTTAATATTGTTGTAGGCTCCACAACGGGCGCAATAAATTGGGCCTTGTGGGGCGAGAATGACCTTTCAAAAAATAATCGGGATAGTGGAAAATCCACTAAGGGCCGATAAATCGGCGGTGGGCGCGATAAATCGGCCCCTACTAAGGATACACATGGTGCGTTCAGGCACATCGAATCCAGAGCGTGAGAAACGACTGTCTTTGCTAGTGATTGGTTTGGTAATATTTGAAACGATACTGGTGACCATGGCGCTGGTACCAGCACAGTTGTGGACGCGCCTTTTGCCAAATTCCACAAGCGCGGCAGTGGATGGGCCATTCCCTCCAATCCTTGCACCCATCATTCCAGCACTGCTTTATCTTGTCCCCACAGCAATTGGATTCCTGTGTCGCAGCTGGCAGCGAGCGCTGCTGTACGCTACCTTACCAGCCTGGATTGGATTGGGACTGTTTGTGATTGCTGCCGCCTTCAGAGTCGGTGTATTCTACCTGATCTCACCCACGCAGGTTACAGCGAATGTCAGTGTACTGGAACTGTTCGCTGCACTAGGCGCTATTGGCTGGCTCGGGCGGTATATTTTCAAGCTGCAATGAAGCGAATGTGGGTATAGATAGGGAAACTGATGCTACGACCGCTCAAGCCGGGACACCTTAATGTCGAGCAGTTCGAAGCCTCCACAGCGAGGAGAGAGGATGGAAATGTGAGGGATGTACAAGAAGGCGAAGAAGCTAAAAAACTTGAAGAAGCTGAAAGCCATGTTGAAACGCTAGATGTTGTTCCTGACGAGAGGCTTACCAGGTCTATTACCATTGCAGAAGCAGAGATCCCGCTTGGAGAGGCAGGCGCACGGTATCTGCTGAAGCGCACTCCTTCGAGTTACCTGCTCAACCAGGGCTATGGACTGTGGGTTTTTGCCTCTTTTTTCATCCTCACGCTGATCATGACACGCAAGGTGTCTGTTGTCGAATATGGCGTTTACGCTATTGCAGCGACAGCATTCAACACCATCGCATATATTGTCGCGTTTGGATTAGAAGACGCTACCACCACGTTTGTCCCTCGTGTCCTTGCAGAGCATGGAAAGGCTGCGGCAGCGCTGCTAGTGCGACGGCTGCTAGCGCTACGCCTGGCGGTCCTGATAATTAGTGTTGGTATCATGCTCTTTACGTTGCCAGCCCTGGCAGCCTTGATCGCTGCTATTCCAATTTCGAATTCAGCAAGCATAGCAGCAGGACTGCGCAATCCGGGCCTGCTTGGTCATATCACGCCTATCGCCCTTTGGGTGCTGGGAAACGGCATTGCCAGCCTGCTCGTAGCTGTATACGCATCTGAAATGCGCATGCGTATCGTGTTTTTGTTCGGCAGTGTGGTTCAGGTATTCTTACTGGTACTCAGTTTCATCACACTACAACTCGGTTGGGGTATTGATAGTGTACTGTGGTTGCTAGCGATATGTTCGTTATTGCATGCAGCGGCATTTACACTCTGGCAGGTTCCACTGCTACTCACAAGAGGGGCAACATACAAACAACCGATGAAGCCAGTCTTGCGAGTTGGAATCTCGGCCTGGTTAACGAATCTTGTCTCAGGTGCACTACTCAAGCAGGTATCAATCATCCTGCTCGCCTACTTCGCAGTCTCGGTGGCACAGATCGCTTACTTCAATCTCTCTTTCCAACTGGCGGACGCTGCCAGCCTCTTACTGGTGTCAGGATTTGGTGGAGTTGCTGGATCAGCGCTAGCTGCTGCATTTGTGGGAATGAACTACGAACGCATGTCTCGCACCTGGAAAACACTCATCAAGATTGAAACATTGCTGTCGGCAACGGTAATGTTGTTTTGCCTGTTCAATGCCCGAGCTATTGTGCATTTGTTATACGGTGCCAATTATGACCCGGTAGGTCCACTAATGGCCATTTTCCTCTTCTTTAATATCATCGTGCGTGTTCTTGGGACGACCATTCATCAATCGACGCTCTATGTAATGGGTAAGCCCAGATTGGTTGTGTTAGGGCAGTTCGTAGGATTGGTAGTCTTGATAGTGCTTGGCATAGCGCTCATTCCCCGCTGGGGACCAGCAGGCGCGCTCGTTGCCGACGGGATATCGAAAATCACTATGGGTGGACTGTTGCTCGCATTTCTCTGGCGGGATTTACCCGAGAAATATCCTCTGGGATACACATTGCGGGTTTTACTGGCGCTGACGATAGCGGCGTTGCCTGGAACAATCTGGCATCCTTCCGGTCGATTGTCGTTGGTGATATCTGGTACGGTGTTCCTGGTGCTGGCAATTGGGCTGTTGCTACTGATTAAACCGCTGAGTAGTAAGGATTTGCAGATGATAGGCGAGTCGAATAGATGGGCGGTGAAGTATTTGAGGTGGTTTGGGAGGGCTGCTAAGGCCTAGAGTGTCTCCCAGGTTGCTTTTTCTGCTGTTGTGCTGCCATGGTCCACAGTCTTGATGCTCAGCCAATAGCCAGGCTTCGATGTGATTATAGCACGATTTATTGTGTGGCATTTTTTGTATTCGCAAGAAACTGTTTGACAATGCTCCCCATGCCAGCATGATTTGCCATATCGCCACAACTCCAGGGAATATTAAGCGTTGTAGGAGTAAAATACGTATAGTCTTGAATAAGATGATATGGGTCAAAGTTCCAAGCTGTCCAGTTCGCCTGGTGCTGTTGCATGTACTGAAGAAACGACCATACTAACTGGTTGGCCTGGGGAGCGGTAATATTTTCACAAAACACGGAATAATTGGCATTGGGTAAAAATGCCCATTCACCGATAAAGACCGGGTGTGTCGCGCTCAGGTTCCCAAACTCCAAATCCCAGCCCCAGGGTGTCCTGTTGTGATCATCCCGGGCATAATTAAAATACTCGTGTATCGAATATATTATATTTGGGTCCTGAATCAGATCGTTTCCAATACCGTCAAATCCATTCAATGTGGTTGGGGCTTCCGCGATGATAATTTGTGGAGCGCCAACCGAGCGAATGGCATCGACCACGTCTTGCATACCAATAATTGGCGAGGTTTTGCCTGTTGAGCCTGTGATGAAGCCACCACCATGCAGCCACATGTTCCAGCTCGTTTGTTTCGGTTCATTGATGATGTCAAACATTAACATAGGATTGTATTTGTAGTGACTGGCAATGGCTTTCCAAAATGTGATGGTTTCTGGTTTAGGGACGGCAGCACCAGAGCCATAGGGAGAACCGCTCTGATCATCATCGTGATTGTCAATCACCACGTACAATTGTGCGGAATTTGCCTGCTGGATGACGGTGTCGAGCTTCGCCAGGTAGGAGGCAGGAGAGAGTTGATAGATCCAGAAGGAAATAGGAATACGCACTACATTCATGTCCCAGGAATGTACTGCGGCAAAGACGCCGGGGTTTAATGCGCCAAACGGATTTTCGCCATGATTCCAGGCAATTATGTAGTTGAATGCACTTGTAATATGCGCTCCTTGCAGGAGCAATGGATGCCCAGACCCATCAATAATATGATTTCCCCGAACATGTAGCAGACCAGGAACGTTTACCAGTGGGGTTGATGTAAGAGCATGCGGTGAAATCGGGACGGCAGAAGCAAGTGGATTTGATTGTCCTGGCAACCCAATCACAGTAGCTCCATGGCGTGAAAAAGGTCCTCTACCAGGTTCTATTACATATTTCCAGAAGAAAAAAAGGCCACTTAGAATTGCAAGCGCTAATATCAATCTGAGCAAGAGAGTTCCTCGTGAGCGCCTGGGTCGACCCGAACCGTTTCTCTTATTACGCAGCTTCATTCAATGCTTGCTCCACAATCTGTTGCGCCTGCGGCTCGACTCTCGCTAATAACACGGTAAATTGTTCCTTGCCCACTGTTGTGCGCAACGTTTCGATGCCGCGCTGTGACTCGTCACAGTAGGAGCTTTGTACCTCGTTAAGGATATTTCTCGCGAGCAGTAAAGTAGCAAGGGCAACTTCGTAACGCTGTTGATCGAGGTAGAGTTTGCCCAGGTTGCGCAACACCTTACCCTCACCCTCGTGATCTTCTACCTCCCTGGCAATACTCAAGGCTTCCTTGTAGTACGCCATGGCCTGTTGCTTGTGTCCAAAACTCTCATGGACTGTGCCTAGATTCTTGAGCGTTCGGCCTTCAGCTCTGCGATCTACCTCGCGCCGGATGCTTAAGGCCTGCTCAAGGTATTGCAAGGCCTGCTCATACTGACCCAACTTTCTGTATACCTTGCCAAGATTGTTAAGCGACCATGCCTCTCCTTTACGATCCCTCTCCTCTCTAAAGATGCTCAACGCCTGCTCGTAATACTCTTGCGCTCGCTCTCTCTGCCCGAGGTCCTCGTAAACCCGAGCGAGGTTGTTGAGGGTCGCGGCTTCTCCGATGCGGTCCCCTATTCCTCTAAAGATGCTCAACGCCTGCTCATAGTATTGCTGCGCCTGCTTACCCTGCCCCAGGGTAATATAGACCCAGCCGAGGTTGTTGAGAGCTGAACCTTCTCCCGTATGGTCTCCTTGCTCCTGGTAGATGCGCAATGCCTCTTCATAGTTACCCCGAGCCCGCTCCGTGTTTCCTAAATCGGCAAAGACGCGACCTAGATCGTTGAGCGCTCTGCCCTCTCCCAGGTGGTCTCCGTCCTCATGGTATATCTGCAATGCTTTTTCAAGATACTCTCGCGCTCGCTCCATGCGACCCAGCATTCTGTAAACCACACCGAGATCGTTGTAGATGCGTGCTTCTTGCGAACGTTCTGGATGCCATTTGTCCAATGGGAACAGCAGTAGATACAGTTCTAGCAGAATCGCATTGCCACCCGAACGCTTGAGAGTGGCGTAGATGCCCTCCTGATCCACCAAAGTGTAGGCTTCTTGCCATTGCCCGGCCTGGCACAACTGCCAGATGGCCTCAACCAGTGGCTCAACGTCTCTATACTGTCGTCGCTTTCCTCGAGGAGGACAATTCGTAGACGCATATTGCACATATTGCTGTGCAGCTTTGGCGTGTGCTGTTTGTATCGCCTGCTGGTTGGCCTGCTCATTGTCCTCAACAAAGTGACTTTGCGCATAACTGGCGATAATGGTATGCAACTGGAAACGGCCCTCACCGAAAGCCTGAAGCAGGTGCTGGTTCAGTAACGCATCAAGGGCCGAATGCGCCTGTATTTTTGGCTCCTCGTCAGAGAAATCTAAAAGGGCTTGCGCTGCACTCAAGTGTACTGGCTTGCGATAGACAGAGAAAGCCAACAGCAGTTTGCGCTGCTCTTCGTTCAGTTGCCGTGTGTAGATGCAATCAAGGAGGTTACGGGCAACGTTTCCAGTCCAGACCTGCGTATAGATTGAATCTTGAAAGAAGGAGGCCAGGCTCAAGTTACGGCTCCGCAGAAAGGATGCCAGGAGCGTCAAGGCGAAGGCATGACCCTGGCAGTGCTCTACAACAGTACGCAAGTCTGTTTCTGCTCCTTCGATTCTTAGTTTCCGTAGCAGCTCTATGCCCTCGTCGATTTCCAAGCCCCTAACAAAATATTCCTGCATATAGGTGGGAGGGAACTCGTGAGTTCCCTGAGGCCAGGGGCGACTGGTAAGTAAAATGCGACAGGTACACTGCTGGCTATTGATCGCGTCGAGCCATTCGCCGACCCCTGGGCGATCTGCCAGAGCATGCCCTGTTTGCAAATCAAGCAAGTTCTCAAATTGATCCAGGATTACCAGCCGTGGCTGATCAGCCGTGTTCAGTACATTGAAGAGCGCCATGGCCTGATGTTGCGGGGACAGGTTAGTAAAATCAGGTAGCGGCTTACCAAACACTTCAAAGAGGTTCCCGGCCAGGTCAGCAAAGGTGACAGCAGGATCGATATTCAGCCAGACAGGCTCGGCAGTAAATGGCCTGCTGCCCATACGACGCTCTTCAGCATAGCGATAGACGAGGGCTGCGAGTATCGATTTACCGACGCCACCGATACCTGTCAGCACAACGACTGTAATGTCCGGTTGAGCAAGCTTCTCATAGATATCTTTGACGGTTTTTTCACGCTGTTGAATAGTCCTGGGATCAGCCGGTGGGGGAACACCCATAATGCCCCGGTAGGCAGGTTTATCGAGAGGGCCCGATTGTTGAGGATGAGTTCGATCAGCCGGGGGAATGGGTACAATGACCTGTGGCGTTGCAGGTGAGGTAGGATTGGCTGTAGATACCTGTGGCAAGGGAGAGGGAGGGAAGATAGCGGTAGGACGATCTGGTGCGTTCGACGAGACAGGAAAGAGCCATTGGAAGAGGCCGATAACAACACCAAGAACGGTAAAGATGACAATCGGCAGGATAGTGGTTATAGAACCCTGGCTAGTTACTATCCAGATAATTGCGCCGACAGCAATGAGCAGGAGTATAATGCTCGCAATGACCCAGCGCATCCCAGGCCGCTTACGCCTTTGCTCATGTTGCTGAACGTTATCGAATTGCTGTCCCTGCTGTTGAGTTGCCATGCTCTAAATAATCCCCTGTACTGAAGGTATTTTCGGGCACCAAGGGGATTATAACATGGTATAAAGGGAATAGGTACAGATATTCTGTGTGGGGTACACCAATTAGCTGCAGGCAATGGAGTAGAAAATGCTCCCACTAGTATTGAAAGAGGGAGAAGTTCCCAGGGGGGCGATAATGACCTTTAATCAAATAATCGGGATATTGGAACATCCAGTGAGGGCCGATAAATCGGCCCCTACGGATGGCCCGATTATTTCGTTAATGTGCATTATTGGGCCCATACGAATCATACATCAGGCGCTATGAGGGCAGCAATGTGGGCTCGCCCCAATCGCCTATGCGTGTCTGGATCAGTTTCCAGTTGAGCAGATGGTTTTTCTGGATGGTCAAGGTGAGGATGCTGCCTCGCCGCACCACCTCCTCATACATATTGTCAAAAACAAAATTACCGAGGCTATAGACGATCAGCTTGCCCTTGTAGGACTCGTACGGCTCGATCACATGGGGGTGCGCACCAACAACGAGATCTGCACCAGAATCAATGGCGAGCTGGGCGAGATAGCGCTGGTGCGTGGTCAGCCCGGTAAAGTATTCGATGCCCCAATGTACAAAGGTAATCACAAAATCGGCTGACTGCCTAGCATGGGCAAGATCGTGCCGCAGGTCGTCTTCGTTCAGCCAGGCGTGACCAGGAGTGGTGCCGGTGGCGGCGAAGGAGTACGGATCAATCTCATCATAGGCAAGAAAAGCGATAGTGGTCCCATGCACGGTTTTGAAGATAGGCGTGTGTGCCTGTTGTTTGTTCTTGCCACCCCCAATAGGGGTGAGGCCGTGTGTGGGAAGGGTGAGGAATTCATCGAGAAAGGCGGCTTTTCCATAGTCGCCACTGTGGTTGTTGGCGACAGAAACCAGGTCAAAACCGGCTGTGAGCAGGCGATCGTAGGCACGGGCATCGCCACGAAAAACATACGACTTGGGAACCGGCGTGCCCAGCTTAGAGATAACGCACTCAAGGTTACCTATAGTGAGATCGAAGCGGCGTAAAAAATCGGCGGTGTAGGTAAACGGATATAGGTCGCTAGGCGCAGTGGCGAGCATGTGGCTGTTCACTGTACGGCCAAACATGACATCACCAGTAAAGGCCAGCGTGATGGGCGTTTCTAATGCGGGACTGGGTGAAGGACTGGTTGGCGCAGGCGTGGGAGATGCGCTGCTGGCAGAGATCGCTGTGCTGCCGCTGCTCTTGCGGGACAGGCTATTTGCTCCGCATCCTGCCAACCCGAGCAGAGCGACTCCGCCCGCAGCCAGCACTTCGCGGCGTGTCCAGTTTCGTTTAAGCGCATCAAAGCCGTCCATCTTCTTCATGAAGCCATTCTATCACAAGCAAACACAACTACCTGCCTGTCTATTTATGCGATAGATCAGGCCACTATTCTATGGTATCATGAGTACACAGATGCAGCTTACAAGCTAATATTGATAGATAATGAGACGTAGCAAATAAGTCATGTACCTTAAAGTACCAGAGCCACTCGATCCAATACTCATAATCAACGCTTACGCTCGGGGAATCTTCCCTATGGGGGATCACTCTGGCAGAATTAGATGGTATGCGCCTGATCCCCGGGCTATCCTGGAACATGAGAATTTGCATGTCTCACGTTCCCTGCGTGCTAGGATTCGTAAGGGTATTTACGAAGTGCGCATGGACACGAGTTTCGAGAAGGTGATGCGCTGCTGCGCCGAACGAGATGACACGTGGATCAATGAGGCGTTTATTACGGCTTATACGCAGTTACATCATGCAGGGCTGGCCCATAGCGTGGAGGCATGGAAAGATGGCGTGCTTGCCGGTGGGCTTTATGGGGTGTCGCTGGGAGGGGCTTTTATGGGCGAGAGCATGTTTTCGCATGCTACCGATGCCTCGAAGGTCTGCCTGGTTGTGCTGGTCGAACATTTGAAAGCGCGGGGATATGTGTTGCACGATGTGCAGTTCTGGACGCCGCACCTGGCAACGTTAGGCGCCAAGGAGATTCCGCGCAGGGTGTATGAACGGCGTTTAAGGGAGGCACTGCGTTTAAAGTGCACATGGGGCGAATGATTGTCACTAGTAGGCAAGAGCGGCTGCAATAGGCAGGCCGGGAAGGCAATGATATGACAATATGGAATTGTAACGCTTGTAACACTTGTAACAGATACTACTGTCGAATTTGATGGTGCGATTGCCTCAGCTCCCTCCAGGGCGCGATAAATCGCGCCCCTACACCATTCTCGATTACACGGGGAGGTTTTTTAGGAGAAGGGCCAGAGAGGCGGAGGGAAACGAAAGGATACCTGTCCCCCAGACAGGTTCCCGCAAGGGGTCCCGCATCCTCCCCCAGCCACCCCTGCCTCTACAGGCATCGAAAGACTTTCCAAAACACCTACCCGTGTAAGCACCGCCCTCGTCCCTATGGGAAGAGCCAAAAACATGTATAATAAAGCCAAATTGAGTTATCGATGGAGAGGTACTTATGCGGATTCTGATAGCCCCTCAATCACTCAAAGGGAGTCTCACGGCTGCTGAAGCAGGACTGGCTATCGCACAGGGGGTGCGAGCAGTCTATCCAACGGCGGAAATAGAAATCGTGCCGGTGGCGGATGGTGGGGAGGGAACGGTACAGGCGCTGGTCGATGCTACAGGTGGCAGGATTGTACAGAAGACGGTAACGGGTCCACTGGGCGAACCTGTTCCGGCTTTCTTTGGGCTGATGGGAGATGGGCACACGGCTGCGATTGAAATGGCAGCTGCTGCAGGGTTACCGCTCGTTCCTCCTGAACGACGCGATCCCCGTATCACGACTACCTATGGAGTGGGTGAATTAATTCTGGCAGCCTTAGATTATGGGTGTCGCCACTTTATCATCGGCATCGGAGGTAGCGCAACTAATGATGGGGGCGCTGGTATGGGGCAAGCATTGGGCGCTGCGCTGTTAACGAACGAGGGAACAGAGATCGCACGCGGTGGTGCTACGCTGACTACACTTGCGCATATCTCAACGGCAAAAATGGACGCTCGTTTGCAAGAATGTACAGTAGAAGTTGCCTGTGACGTGACCAATCCTTTGTGCGGACCCACTGGCGCTTCAGCAGTATACGGCCCACAAAAGGGAGCAACGCCTGAGATGGTGTTAGAATTGGATAAGGCGCTGGCTCATTACGCGCAAATTGTAGAACGTGACCTTGGAGTATCTGTGCGGGACGTGCCAGGGGCAGGCGCTGCCGGTGGGTTGGGTGCTGGATTAATAGCCTTTCTGCATGCAACCCTGCGACCCGGCGCACAGATTGTCCTGGAGGCCGTGCACCTGGAAGAACGCATACGCACAGCAGACCTGGTGATTACGGCAGAAGGGCAGATCGATTCGCAAACAGCATATGGAAAGAGTGTTGCTGCGGTTGCAGCCCTGGCAAAACGCTATGGACTGCCTGTAGTGGCGCTTGCCGGAAGCCTGGGCGACAATTATCAGACTGTCTACGAGCTTGGTGTGGATGCTTTAGTTGTGCTCCCTTCAGCACCTATGAGCTTAACGTATGCCATGGAAAATGCTGCCCGGTTGACAAGTGATGCTGCTGAACGAGTTTGCAGATTGCTCCAGGTTGGAACTAATATGAAAGACCTGTAATAGATTCTGCTGGCAAATCCAAAGGGCGACCGCAGGGTCCTTACACGGGGAGGTCTTTGTAGGAAAAGGGCCAGAGAAACGAAAGGATACCTGTCTCCCAGACAGGGTTCCCGCAAGGGGCCCCACGCCAGAGACGGAGAGAAACGAAAGGATACCTGTCTCCCAGACAGGGTTCCCGCAAGGGGCCCCACATCCGCCCCCAGCCACCCCTGCCTCTACAGGCATCCAAAGGCTTTTCAAAAACCTACCCGTGTAAAACTCCTCTCACGCACTTACAAAGATGTGGAGAGATTTGGTTACTGGAATTTTCTCTTTCAAAAAGAAGTTGTACTTTGTAAGAGTCTTAACGTTTTAAATATTAAGCGCCTTCTAATCTGGAATCTGTATCGTTAAGGCGGTACACAACGTATATATAATATGAATAGAAGGACTATCAAAAATCTGCATAAGTCCGACTCGTAGTTCGTTCCTTATAGAGGGAGTATTCTAAGCATGCCAGAACATGTGTACGCCACTGATAATGCGGACTTTGAACGCCTGATTTCACTTGGTTTTTCAGAAATTGAAGCTACGCGACTTGTCTATATGAAAGATCATGTATTCGATCAAATCGAATATCGTGAAATGCTCGAAGAGCAACATCGTTTAGACTTTATTCGCTGGCTGGTTAAGCATGACCGACTGGAGAAATAATTTAAGATAGATCAAGATCAAAACAGCGTGGCTGTGAGAGGGCCAGAACACCCTATGACTTCTCACAGCCACGCTGTTTTATTTGCTCATACTTTCGGGGTGGGTTTGAGCAAACCGTAAGCCGAATTCTGTACCCGTGTTGCCTTGCGACCCCACAGGTGGCAATCATCTGTCTGGG
>WNGD01000583.1_pt1 | contig 39749 bp, 36 predicted proteins | sample 5400671 | NCBI WGS metagenome assembly WNGD01 (sample SAMN13153369, study PRJNA577476) | soil metagenome | isolation source: 40 cm soil or saprolite under grassland replicate 2 | place: USA:California | collected 2016-06-15 | reverse complement strand
GAGCGCACGCCCGACCAGCAGCGTGACGCCGAGCTGGGCAGCCTGGCTGCAGACCGCGCCGAAGAGGTTGAGGCCGCCTCCCCGGGCCATGCCGAGCACCTGACGCTCGGTCTCGCCCGGTCGGGCGGCCTCCTTCCGCAGTCCGGGACGGCTGCGATGGGTCCCGTTCCGCTGCTCCTTGAGCCCTGTCCTGGTCGACGCAGCCGGTCGATCAGCCATCCACGAGTAGCCTCGTCATCGCATCATCCTCGGTACACCGTCGAGCTGCTGGTCACCCGGGAATGGGAGTTGCTGCTGGCGTAGCGCGGATCGCCGGGCGGGCGCGGGCGGCGCGCCACCAGCTCGACCATCATCACAATCAGCACCGCCAGGAACAGCCCGGCGCCAACGGCGGGCGCGGCCTTCTTGACCAGCTCAGGCAGGAACGAGGCGGCCTTGGTGGCATTCACCGACACCGTCGTCGCCGGGCTGGCGGCCTGGCTGATCTGCGCCGCCTGCGCCAGGGCGTTGTTCGCCGCGTCAAACGTCGCCTTCGCGGTCGTCACGTTGTCGTTGAGCGTGGTGTAGGGCGCCAGCAGCGGCGACAGCTTGTTGATGTCTGCCTGGAGCGCGGCAATCTGCTGGTCGAACCCGGCGGTGCTGTGCGCGGCCGCCAACGCGCCAGCGCGGCCGTTCTGGGCATTGCCGAGCTGCGACTGGTCCTGCGAGAACTGGGTGTTCGGATCGGTGACCAGCTGGTGGGCGGTGCGAAAGTCGGTGAGCTTCTTCTGTGCGGCGATGTAGGCGTTGTTGGCCGCCGTGAGCCCGCTCTTGGCCAGGGTGACCTGGCCCGCGAACAGCGCCGTCATGGTGGCGCTGGCGGCGGTCTTGGCGACCGGGCCGGCGTTGTCCTTGTGCGTGGTGGTGAAGGTCACGTCGATCAGGCCGGAGTCGCCGACCGGGGTCGACGACAGGCCGCTGTTGATCTCGTCGACCGTCACCTTGGTGGACTTGCTGACCGCGTTGACGACCTGCGGCGACACCACCAGGGCGGTGAAGTTGGCCACGAACGCCTTGATGCCGTTGGGGCCGCTGTACTGGCCGGAGCCGCCGCCCACCACCGCTGGTGCGGCCACGTCGGCGGTGGCCGAGTACTTCGGCGGCTCCCGCAGCACCATCGACGTGACGATGCCCCCGGCGAGCAGCGGCACCAGGACCAGGATCCATAGACGCCGCCAGATCACGCGTAGGTAATCGCTGATCTCCACGAACTATTCCCTCCGATCGTTGACGAGGTTCGCGTCGGCCGGCGCGGGCGCTGGCGCGGCTGGGGTGTTCAGCCTGACTACCGCCGAGGCGGCCGCAGCGAAGGAGAAGAGGTACCAGAGCGTTACCACGTTGGACATGACGTTGGCGGCGGCGCTGACCGCCACGAACGCGATCGCGCAGCCGAGGAAGCCGACGGCGATCCCCCGGTCCAGGGTGCCGCGCGGCCCGGCGCGGATAGCGCGCCGGCCCAGTCCTACCAGGGAGGCGAGCATGAACACATAGGCTCCGAAGCCGAGTATGCCCATCTCCACGTAGGCACGGATGAAGTCGTTGTGCGGCTGCTTGGCCGCGTCGGTGTTGTACTGGGTCATGTTGAGGCCGATGCCGGTGACCGGGTTGGAGTTCGCCAGCGGCAGCACCTGGGACCAGTAGCTGAGGCGCCACGCCAGCGAGTTCCCGGAGGGCCCGCTGACGCCGGGCGCGGAAGCGCTGTTGCCGAGGGAGCTGAAGCGCGACGACAGCGACGGCATCGCCACCAGCGCGCACACGGCTACCACCGCGAGCGTGAGCAGCAGCCGCTTGCTCTGCATGAGGCCGACCACGACGAGGCCGAGGACGGTGCCGAGGATCGCCGTGCGGGTATAGGTCAGCGCCAGGAAGCCGAAACTCGGGATCATCAGCAGCAACATAAGCTTGCGCGGGCGCCGGCTCAGGTACGGGTAGATCGCCACCGCCATGATCAGCATGAACATCAGGAACCGCCCGAAGTCGTTGGACGACTGGAAGGTTCCGGCCAGGCGGGTGTAGCCGCCCTTGAGGTCGCTGCGGGCATGGCCGGTGGCCAGCCCGAAGGCTGTATATGCCAGGGGGAACAGCATCGCGCAGTAGATGGCGACCAGGATGCGCTTGACCGCGGCGTGGTCGACCAGCAGCTGCTCCAGCACGATGAACATCATCACGGTGGCGAAGACCCGCAGCAGCTCCAGCATGCTCGACTGGATATTGGCGGAGCCGAGCGCGCTGAGCCCCGCTGCGGCCACAAACCACAGGAACGCGCGCCGCATCGGCGTGGCGGTGGGCAGCCCCCCCTGGCGGCGGTGCTGCGCGGTCAGCCACAGCACCGCCATCAGCAGGAACAGCACCGCGAGCAGGCTGGAGGGGTCCAGGCCGCGGGCCGAGGTGGAGTTGGTGGCGGTGTTGCCCGCCCCGCTGTTGCTCAGCTTGGTGATGTCCAGGGCGGCGCGCAGCACCAGCATCAGCGCCACGTACACGCTGAAGCGCGTGAGCGCGAGCACCGCCAGCGCCACCCCGACGCCAGCGGCCAGCGGCAGCACGATCAGCTGCTTGGATCCGGCGCCGACCGCCAAACCGCTGAGCGCGGCCATGCTCGCCGCGAAGAAGACCGCGACGAGCGTGACCAGCCTGGCCACGCCCCCCGGCCTGAATTCCGGCTTGAACAGGTCCTGGCGGACTGGCGGGTTGACGGCAGACACCGCGGCAGCTCCTATGGTTTGGACGGCAGTGACGCGAGCGGCTGCGGCTGCAACGCGGGCGCCCCCCAGCGGAAGTCGATCCCGGGCAGCCGGTACAACCGCTCGTTGTGCGGTTGGTAGTAGGACTCGAGATAGGCACGCGCGGCAGCGGGCATGGCCTGCTCGTAACGGTTGGCCTTGAGCACCGGCACGTCCTCCAGGCGATGGTCCGCCAGACCCAAAAACCGCCAGATACGGAGCAGCGTGGCAGCAGGGTCGGCAAACAGCGCCTCGCTCTGCAGCACGAGCACCTGCTGGGGCGGGAAGAGCTGGTAGAGCCGCTCCAGCTGCTCGGCGTAGCGGCCCCGGGCAAGATAGGTGTGGTGGCGGTGCGCGAAGCTTGAGCCGCCAGCCATGACCTGCTCGGCCCCACCCGCCAGGCGCTCGGCCTCCCGGTCCAGCGCCTGCTCGAAGGGGAGGTCCTCAAAGCCGCGCTTGGTCTCGTACTGGTGCTGCGACCAGGCGCGGGTGACCGGGTCGCGGAGCAGCGCGATGAGCCGGGCATCGGGCAGCGCCGCCGCGATCCGCTCGGCGGCCAAGGGGTGGAACATGTAGTAGGGGCTGGCCTCGCCGGTGATGACGCCGCGCCGGGTCGCCATGGGAGTCGCCAGTGGGAAGGTCGAGCGGAACCAGTTCCAGCCCCGGTTGTAGTTGACGTCGAAGTAGTGGCTGCCCTTGTCGACGGTGGCGGGCAGGACTGCCGGGTGGCGGGTGATGTAGTCGTACAGCGACGTGCTGCCGCCCCGTTTGGTGCCGATGACCAGGAAGCTCGGCAGCAGGCGAGCACGGCTCGTCGCCTGCGCCAATAGCCTCCCGCTCACCCGCACCATGCTCCTCTTGGACCCCATTCCTGTTGCTTCGCCCCCCAGCGGTCTAGCTCGCCTTGCGGCTTACTTACCTTGCGGCTTACTTGTTGAGACCACGATGAGACGCCAGTTCCGGGGCGCACCCCAGCGCTGGACGTCTTGTATGACATGCTCCCGGGAGAGCGTATGAGTGGACAACCTGCAATTTGCGTAGGCCCACTCGTCCACTCAGCGCCGAGAGGGACGCTCCAGGACATAGCTTCTCTCGTAACACAACCTATCCTCAAGTTGATGATTCCGGGAGGTTCGTGAGAAGGTAGCGTGTCCCCCATCAACCGGAACCCTCCGGGAGGCACGGTGACATCGCGGTCCCCCCAGCCGCGACGGCGCAAGCGCATGTTCGTGGCTGTGATTGTCGGCTTGGGTGCGCTGGTCGGCGCACTCGAGGTCACGGCGCACGCCGTCGGGCAGAACAATGTGCTTCGCCCGAGCAGCGGGCTGCTGCCGGCCACGGTCTTCAGCAAGCCGCAGAGCGCGACCGGCACGACCACCGCGACGACCAAGCCGGGGAAGCACTCGGCCATCGGGAGCAGCGTGGTAGTGATCATCGGCCAGTCGTCCAAGACGACCCAGCGGACGACCCCGCCAACCACCGCCCCTTCGCCGTAGACCACGCCGTAGGCCGAAGGTTCCCCCAACGGGTCGCCGCACACGTTAGCCAAACGGTTATACGGCTGATCTTGGCCAGAAGCCTACGTCTGTTACACTCCTGCGCTCACAACGGCGGATCGCGTCGGGTTTGAGTTGAGTTTGGGGGGAACGGTGAACAGCTTTTGACGGTGCGCTGGCCGGCGCCACTGTTCGTCATCGGTGCGCCGCGCTCGGGCACCAGCCTGCTCTACAAGGCACTCTGCCTGCATCCCGGGGCAGCCTGGATCTCCAACTGGGTCGGCCGCTACCCGGCACGGCCGCAGCTCGCCGCCTTCAACCGCGCCGCGCAGCGCCTGCCCGGCTCGCGCCGCCGGGTCTGGTTCGGCGCGGACGGCGCCAACGCCTATGTGTACGGCAAACCCCGCCCGACCCTGGAGCGGGTCTTCCCGATGCCGGTTGAGGGCGAGCGGATCTTCCGTCACTGCGGCATCGGCCTGCCAGGCCCGGAGAGCGGCCCCGCCGGTCCGAGCCCCTGGCCCGATGGTGCGGTCGACTGCCTGCGGGCCTCGTTCGGGACGATCACTCGCTGGTCGGGCGGGCAGGTCCTGGTCAGCAAGCGGATCGCCAACAACCAGCGCATCCCGCTGTTGGCCGCGGCGTTCCCCGAGGCGCGCTTCGTACACCTGATCCGCGACGGGCGCGCGGTGGCGTACTCGCTGTCGCGGGTCGACTGGTGGGACAAGGACGTGGTCTGGTGGTACGGCGACACCCCGAGGCGCTGGCGCGAGGACGGCAACGACCCCTGGGAGCTGTGCGCCGAGCACTGGAACCGCGAGCTGGCCTCGATCGGCGCGGGCCTTGCCTCGGTCCCTGCCGAGCGGTGCCTGGAGGTCCGCTACAGCGAGCTGATCGCCGACCCAATCCCTGGCATCGAGCGGATCGCCGCCTTCGGCGGCCTAGGGCCGCACACCGGCTGGCACGCCGAGCTGACCCGCCTGAGCTACCCGAACAAGGACGAGTCATGGCGCCAGCACCTCGACGACGACGTCCGCGCCCGCATCGAGCAGATCCAGGCTGGCACGCTGCGGCGGCTCGGCCTGCTGGTCTGATGCCAAATGAAGAAAGGCAAGCGATGACCACGATCGACCTCCACACCCACACCCGTGCCAGCGACGGCAGCGACACGCCGGCCGAACTGGTCGAGGCCGCGGCCCGCGCCGGCGTCAAGGTGCTGGCGGTGACCGACCACGACACCGTGGCCGCCGTGGCCGCCGCCCGGGCCGCCGGAGAGGAGCAAGGCGTCCGCGTCCTGCCCGGCCTGGAGATCACCGGGGAGGTCGGCGGCAGGGTGGTGCACCTGCTCGCCTACGGCGAGGGCCTGCTCCAGCCCGGCGCGGTCGACCGGGTGGAGGCGGTCCGCGACGAGCGGCTGCAGCGCAACCACCGCATCGGTGAACGCCTCCAGGCGCTCACCGGCGTCGGCTACGGCCAGGCGGCGGCGCTGGCCGGGCACTCGGCGCTGTCCCGCGCCCATTTCGCCCGCGCGCTGATCCAGGCCGGCGTGGTCGCTGACACCGCCGAGGCGTTCGACCGCTTCCTCTCCAACGGCCGCCCAGCGTACGTGCCCGCCCCGTCGCTGCCGGTCGAGGAGGTCGTCCCGCTGGTCCACGCGCTCGGCGGGCTGGTCGTCCTGGCCCACCCCGGCCGGCTCAGCGCCGCCGAGGCCGACGGCGTGGTCGCCGCCGCGATCCAGGCCGGCATCGACGGCCTGGAGGTCTGGCACTCGCAGCACGACGCCTTCGCCCGCCGCCACTGGCAGGCGACCGCCGAACGCCACAACCTGCTGACCACCGGCGGCTCCGACTACCACGGCACCCACAAGCCCACCGTCCGTATCGGCAGCGGCACCGACGGCAACGTCCACGTCCCCGAGCAGGCCCTCACCGACCTGGAGGAGCGCCTGGACGCCGGTGCCTCCCGCTAGTTCGTCTCCGCTTCGGCCTCTTTGAACCACGGGCGCAGGCGCTCCCAGGTCTCGGCGAGCAGTTCGGGGAGGACCTTGGTCTGGCCGACGACCGGCATGAAGTTGGTGTCGCCGCCCCAGCGGGGCACCAGGTGCATGTGGAGGTGGTCGGCGATGCCGGCGCCGGCGACGGTGCCGAGGTTCATGCCGAGGTTGAAGCCGTGCGCGTTGGAGCTCTCCCCCAGCGCCCGGATCGCTGTCCTGGTGAAGGCCATGGTCTCGGCCAGCTCGTCAGTGCTCAGCGCGGCGAAGTCGCCGAGGTGGCGGAAGGGCGCGACCATCAGGTGGCCGGGGTTGTAGGGGAAGGCGTTCAGGATCACGAAGGTGTGGCGGCCGCGCGCCAGGATGTGGTTGCGCTGGTCGTCGCCGCGGGCGGGCAGGTCGCAGAAGATGCAGCCGTCCTTGTCCTTGTCGCCGCCGCGCACCTCGTCGCGGATGTAGGCCATCCGCCAAGGGGTCCAGAGCCGTTCCATCCGGGCATGATAGGGGAACCAGGCCTCGGTGGAGGGCCAGCGCCGTCAGGTGGTGCTGGTGGTGGACGGCGCGGTCGTGGTCGTGGTTGTCGTTGTCGTGGTGCTGGTGGTCGAGCCGTTGTGCTTCTTGGTGGTGGTCGTCGGCCCGGTGGTGGTGGTCGGCGCGGTCGTCGTGGTGGTGGTCGAGGGCGGCAGGGTGGTCATCGGCGGGATCGTGGTGGTCGGCGGCGCGGTGGAGGGTGGCGGCTGCTTGACGCCCGGCTTCGGTAGCGCCGGGACCACCCGGACCGCCCCGGCGAAGCCGAGGCGCCAGACTGAGGCGACGCGGACCACGTCGCCGGCGTGGGGGGCGTGCGCCATCAGGCCGTTGCCGATGTACATGCCGACGTGGTGGATGGTCGCCGGGTTGGCCGGGTCGTCGGCGTAGAAGAGCAGGTCGCCGGGGAGCAGGTCAGCCAGGCCCGGGTGTTGCAGGCTGGCGTAGTACTGCTGGGCGGCGGTGCGCGGGATCGCCACCCCGGCGGCGCGGTAGGCGCTGCTGGTCAGGCCGGAGCAGTCGAAGGCGTTCGGCCCGGTCGCCCCCCACTGGTAGGGCTTGCCGAGCTGGTGCAGCGCGAAGGTCACCGCTGCCCGCGCGGCCGGGCCGGGCTGCAGGAAGGCCGACGCGCCCTGCCCGTGCAGCGCGGCCATGTAGCTCGCCCACGCTGCCCTGCCAGCTGCTTCGGCCTGGCGCTGCAGCAGCGTGAGGGCACCGGCGAGCTGCTTGTCGATCTGCTTGAGGCCCGCCTGCAGCTGGTCGGCGGCGGCCGTGACCTGGTCGCGCTCGGCCGCCACCTGGTCGTGCAGGCGCTGGCGCGCGGCAAGGTCTGCGGCGATACGGCCATTGAGCTGGTCGCTGGCGGCCTTCTGGGCGAGGACCCGCTGCAGGACCCGTGCGTCCGCCTCCAGCACCGCCTTCTGCAACGGCAGGCGCGACAGCATGTCGGCCATGTCGGTCACGCCGACCAGGCTGGACATGAAGAACCCGGGGCCCTGGATGTAGGCGGCCCGTGCCTGGTCGTCGAGCTGCTGCTGCGCGGTCGCAAGCTGGGCCGCCACGTCCTGCTGGGCGCTCTGCATGCCCTTGAGCTCGTTGCGGACCTGCTGCTCGGCACTGGCGATGCCGTCGAGCCGCTCCGAGAGCCGCTCCATGGCGTCGTACTGCTTGTCGAGCTGGGCCTGCAGGGCTGCCGCCTTGGCCAGCAGCGACGAGGTGCTACCTGCGGGGGGTGTCTCCGCCAGCGCCACCGACGGGACGGCCAGAGTTGCGATCACGGCGAGGAGGCAAAGCAAGGCGAGGAGACCGACGCCGCGCGGGACCAAGCCTCGGATCCCGGCGCGACGATTCGACAAGCCTGCCTCCTTGGGCTGCCTCCTTCGACCGAACCGCCCAGATCCTACCTGAAGGTACCTAGGTATGTGATCCCACAAATTTCGTAGCTGCGTGAATTCGTCGTGGGGTCATGGCGGCAACTTCTGGTGGCCTCAGTGGTGGAACTGAGCCTGCTCGGTCGAACCGGCCATCGCCAGGGTGCTGGTGTCGCTGCCGGAGACGGCCGCGGCGACCGCGTCGAAGTAGCCGGTGCCGACCTCGCGCTGGTGGCGGGTGGCGGTGTAGCCGGCGGCCTCCAGCGCGAACTCGCGCTCCTGCAGCTCGACATAGGCTGGCATGCCGTGCTGCGCGTACCCCAGGGCCAGCTCGAACATGCCCGCGTTGAGCGAGTGGAAGCCGGCCAGGGTGATGAACTGGAAGCGGTAGCCGAGCCGCGCCAGCTCCTCCCGGAAGCCGGCGATCGTCTGCTCGGCCAGGTGGCGGCGCCAGTTGAAGGACGGCGAGCAGTTGTAGGCCAGCAGCTTGCCGGGGTGCTCGGCGTGGACCGCGGCGGCGAACGCGGCGGCCTCGTCCAGGTCTGGCGTGGAGGTCTCGAACCACAGCAGGTCGGCGTACGGGGCGGCGGCCAGCCCCCGGGCAATTGCCGGCTGTAGGCCCGGGCGGACCCGGAAGTATCCCTCCGCGGTGCGCTCGCCAGTGAGGAACGGCCGGTCGCGCTCGTCGGCGTCGCTGGTCAGCAGCGTCGCGGCGAGCGCGTCGGTGCGGGCGATTAGGACCGTCGGCACCCCAGCCACGTCAGCCGCCAGGCGGGCCGCCTTGAGGGTGCGCACGAACTGCGCGGTCGGCACCAGCACCTTGCCGCCGAGGTGGCCGCATTTCTTCTCGGCCGCGAGCTGGTCCTCGAAGTGGATCCCGGCCGCGCCGGCCTCGATCATCGCGGCGGCCAGCTCGTAGGCGTTGAGCGGGCCGCCGAAGCCGGCCTCGGCGTCGGCGACGATCGGTGCCAGCCAGTCGCGCCGGGGGGCGGTCGCGCCCGCGCCCTCCACCATGACTTCGACCGACTCGATCTGGTCGGCGCGGCGCAGGGCGTTGTTGAGACGCCGCACCAGCGCCGGGACGCTGCTCACCGGGTACAGGCTCTGGTCGGGGTAGACCTGCTCGGCGGTGTTGGCGTCGGCGGCGACCTGCCAGCCGCTCACATAGATCGCCGGGAGGCCGGCGCGCACCATCTGCACGGCCTGGCCGCCGCTGAGGGCGCCCAGCGCCGTGACGGGGCGGCCCTGGTCCTGGCTGAGGAGCTGCCACAGCCGCTCGGCCCCCCGCCGGGCCAAGGTGTGCTCGACCGCCACGGAGCCGCGCAGCCGCAGCACCTCCCCGCCGTCCCAGTCGCGCCGGATCCCCTGCCAGCGGGGGCTCGACGCCCAGTGCGTCTCGAGTTCCCTCTCGAGTTCACGGCGAAAACCATTGGTGGAACCGTTGCTGGAAGGTGTGGAAGGTGACGGCATTCGAAATCACCTCGGCAAAGCAAACGGCCAATTGCGGCCTGAATGGTGAGGGGTGGGTGGGGAGCGCACGCCTCGGTCTCGTGGAGGAGACGCCGCTCGTCAGAGCAGGTACAGGCCTCGGACACGCGGTCGTACTGCGAGTCAGAACCTGTTATTGCACAGTAATGCCTCGGCAAACCTTTTTCCAATCGTTTCTGGTAATTCCCGTGATCGGGAAAACGAATGACAGCAGGTCAAGCTTGCTATTGGCGGCCGCACGGCACCGGGGTGGCGCTCGCCTCGGGCGGCTGCCTTCAGGTACTGTTCCTCAACGTTTTCCCTGGTCTGTAAGGTTGAGGAGGGCTTGTGAGCGTCCCAAGCGCGTCATATTCGATCACCATGCGCGTGCACCTTGGCGCCGACCCGCTTGGGATCGGTCGCATCACCACCGCGGTCGGCGAGGCCGCCGGGCAGGTGGTCGCGGTCGACATCGTCGAGTCCCACCCGGACCTCCTGGTCGTCGACCTCACCGTCAACGCCGCCGACGCGCGCCACGCCAGCGCGCTGCAGAGCGCCGTGGAGGCGGTCGACGGCGCCCACGTCCACAAGGCCAGCGACCGGACGTTCCTCTTGCACCTGGGGGGGAAGCTGGAGGTCACCTCCAAGGTCCCGCTGCGCACCCGCGACGACCTCTCCATGGCCTACACGCCCGGCGTCGCCCGGGTCTGCCGCGCGATCGCCGACACCCCGGAGGACGCGCGCCGCCTTACCATCAAGCGCAACACCGTCGCGGTGGTGACCGACGGCTCGGCCGTGCTCGGCCTCGGCAACATCGGGCCGGCCGCGGCGCTTCCGGTGATGGAGGGCAAGGCGGTGCTGTTCAAGCAGTTCGCCGGGGTCGACGCCTGGCCGGTCTGCCTCGACACCCAGGACACCGACGAGCTGGTCCGCGCCGTCCAGCTGCTCGCCCCCGTCTACGGCGGCATCAACCTGGAGGACATCGCCGCGCCACGCTGCTTCGAGGTGGAGGAGCGCCTGCGCGAGGTGCTCGATATCCCGGTGTTCCACGACGACCAGCACGGCACCGCCATTGTGGTGCTTGCCGCCCTCACCAACGCCCTGCGCGTGGTGGGCAAGAAGCTGCGCGACGTCCGCGTGGTGATGGCCGGCGCCGGCGCCGCCGGGGTGGCGATCATCAAGATCCTCCAGGCGGAGGGCGTCGGCGACATCGTGGCCTGCGACCGCAGGGGCATCCTGCACGCCAACCAGGACCTGGACGCCCTCGACAAGAGCAAGCGCTGGGTGGCGGAGCACACCAACGCGGGTCGGCTGCAGGGGACGCTGCGCGACGCCATGGCCGGCGCCGACGTCTTCGTCGGCGTGTCCAGCGCCAACCTGATCCAGCCGGAGGACATCCGCACGATGGCCCAGGACGCGATCGTGTTCGCGCTCGCCAACCCCGACCCGGAGGTCGAACCGGCTGGTGCGCGCCGCTTTGCGGCCGTGGTCGCCACCGGGCGCAGCGACGAGCCGAACCAGATCAACAACGTGCTCGCCTTCCCCGGGGTGTTCCGGGGCGCCCTGGACGCCGACGCGCGGGCGATCACCGAGCCGATGAAGGTTGCCGCCGCCCGCGCCATCGCCGGGATCGTCGCCGACGACGAGCTGCGTCCCGACTACATCATCCCGAGCGTCTTCGACCGGGCGGTCGCCCCGGCCGTGGCCAAGGCCGTGCGGGAGGCTGCCCTGGCGAGCGACGCCACCGGGGTGGTCGAGGCCATCGGGTGACGGGGTAGCGAGCGGGTGGACGCGGCGGCGGCCTCCCTTCCCGGCATCGACGCCGACGGGGTCGGCGCCTGGTTCGCCGCCAACGTGCCCGAGGCACGGCCCCCGCTCACCTTCGAGCTGATCGCCGGGGGGCGCTCGAACCTCACCTACCTGGTCCGCGACGCGGGGAGCGGCAGGTTCGTGCTGCGCCGCCCGCCGCTGCACGGGATCCTGCCGTCCGCGCACGACATGGGCCGTGAGCATCGCATCATCGCCGCGCTGCACCCCACCCCCGTGCCAGTCCCCCGCCCGCTGGGGCTGTGCCAGGACGAGACGGTCACCGGCGCCCCTTTCTACGTCATGGAGTACGTGGACGGGGTGGTCCCGCGCGACCGCGCCACCACCGAGGCGGCCGTCCCGGAAGCGCTCCGGGGTGCCGCTGCCCGCTCCCTGGTCGAGGTGCTGGTCACCCTCCACCAGGTCGATCTGGACGCGGTCGGCCTCGGCCAGCTCGGCCGCCGCGACGGCTACCTGGAGCGGCAGCTGCGCCGCTGGGGACGGCAGTGGGAGCAGTCCCGCACCCGCGACCTGCCCGTGGTCGACCAAGTCGGCGCCCGCCTCGCCGCGCGCATCCCGCCGCAGGGCCCCGCCACCATCGTCCACGGCGACTACCGGCTCGACAACGTGATCCTCTCCCCCGCCGACGGCTCGGTCCGCGCGGTGCTCGACTGGGAGCTGTGCACCCTCGGCGACCCCCTCGCCGACATCGGCCTGCTGCTGGTCTACTGGACCGAGCCCGGCGACCCGCTGGAGCCCCTCCGCGATCCCCCGACCACCCTGCCCGGGTTTCCCTCACGCGCCACCCTGGCCGCCGCCTACGCCGCTGCCAGCGGCCGCGACCTCAGCGACCTCGACTACTACCTGGCCTTCGGCTACTGGAAGCTCGCGGTCATCCTCGAAGGCGTCCACGCCCGCTCCGCCGCCGGGGCGTATGGCTCGGCTGATCCTGCTCGGTTCCGCGGCCTTGCGGAGCTGGTGGATCTGCTGGCCACCGAGGCCGCCGCAGCGACGACCCGCGCCGGGCGCTGACGCACAACGTGACCCTTTTGTTACTTACTGCTTGAAACGCACGGCGCTGCCGCTGCGCTCTTCGTGTGCGGTGGCCGCGACACCGCGCACAAGGGAGGGGGGACGGGGGAACAAGGAGAGATCGATGCGACGCGCCCGGCTGCTGCTCCTCCTGCTGACCGTGACCGTGATCGGAAGCGCCCTTCCTGCCAGGGCAGCAGCCGACTCCGCCATCGCGCCACGGCGCCTGTTCGAGCAGTCGAGGGCTGGTGTCGGCCTCGTCACCGCCGAGTTCTCAGCCGACCTGACCCTTCCCCAGCCCGGCGTCAACAGCGCCAACACACGAGCCCTCAACGCGCTCCTGACCCAGAGAGTTCAGCGAGGCGAGATCCTCCCAACCGTCCAGGCACTCAACGAGGCGTGGTTCGCGGAGCTGGCCCGAGACCCGTTCCGGTGGCTGACACCAACGGGAAAGTCCTTCCGCCCACTGGTCAAGCTCATCTTATCCGGATCGGGCTTCGCGGTCACCCCGGACGGCCATGTCGTCACCAACGCCCACGTGGTCGCCCCGAAGAGCTTGCGGACCGTCCTGGTCTATGCGGAACTCAGCTCGAAGGACTACCAGCCGTTCAGGAACTCGTCGGCTCTTGCGGGCATGCCCGCAAGCCTGCGGCAAAGCTGGTGGGCAGCGAACGAGCGTTGGTTCGCGAAGCACGCCACTGTCTCGCATCTCAGCAAGAACTACGCGGTGATGGGCTCCAGCGGGAGTGGCGTGGCCGAACCCCTCCGCCACACCGCCAAACTCGTCCTTGCCAGCTCCCAGCTTCCCGGCAAGGACCTGGCAGTCCTCAAGGTCGACGCCCACAACATGGGCACCGTCCCGATCGGCGATGACTCCGCGCTGAGCACCGGCGACCGGCTGTTTGTCCTGGGCTTTCCAGGACCGGCAACCTACAACCCGTTGTTGTCCCAAAACAGCCAGAAGGAGCCAACACTCACCCAGGGAGTGCTCAGCGCTAAGAAGACCGTCAGCCAGGGCTTCACCGTGCTACAGACTGACGCCGCAATGACCCACGGCAACAGCGGCGGGCCCGTTTTCGACGGCCAGGGCCGGGTCGTCGGGGTCGCCACCTTCGGCTCAGTCGACCTGCAGACTGGCCAGGAGGTGAGCGGCTTCAACTTCGCGGTCCCAGCCTCGGTCGTCCGCGAGTTCCTCGCCAAGGCCCACGTCACCCCGACCGAAGGACTCACCACCCACAAGTTCGACCTCGCCCTGGACGCCTACGACAAGCATTGGTACAAGCGCGCCCTGCCGCTCTTCAACGCCGTGAAACAGCTCGACCCCGGCCACCCCCTGGTCAGCCAGTTCATCCGCGACTCCCAGACGGCGATCAAGCAGGGCCGCGACCGCACCCCCCGCGAGCTCCTCGGCCTCCCCATCGCCCTGTTCGCCACCCTGGCCGCGGTTGCCGGCGTCCTCGTCCTGGCGCTGCCGCTCCGCCTGCGCCGCTCCCGCCGCAGGCGTGCGAAAGCTCGCCGCCTGCCGCCCACGCCATTCTTGCCGCCCTCCACAGCCACGGTCGCCAGCCTGCCCCCGTCCTTCTGGTCCCCGCCGTCCAACGGCAACGCCCCCCACCCGGTCACGGCGGAACTTCGCCCCCCAGCTCCACCGATCCCCTCCGATCCGGTCCGGCCGACACAGCCCCTCCCGCCATCCGCCGCCCCAACCCCTCCTGAGTTCTTCCAGCCGGGCGCAAATCACCGATTCGGCCCACCTCCGCTGCCTTCATCCGCATGCACCTGCCCCAGCTGCGGCCACCACAGCCCCCCAACCGCCCGCTTCTGCGAAAACTGCTGGTATGACCTGAAAACCCCTGGACCCGGCAGCCAGTAGTGCCCTCGCCGCGCCAGTGTCCGTACTCTTGTACGCACAACGGCGAAGGAGGTATCCGCGTGGCCCAGACAGCTGGATTCGAGTTCCGGGTGGACCCGGACGTGAAGGCCCGGATCGAGGCTGCGGCGGCGCTGGCGCACGAGTCGGCGTCGGACTTCGCGCGGACGGCGGCAGTGGAGCGGGCCGAGGCGATCCTGCACCGCTCCGAGGTCACGCTGGTCCCGCCGGACTTCTTCGATACGCTGCTGGCGGAGCTTGACGCCCCGGTCCAGTGGAACGAACGGCTCACGGCGGCGGGCCGCCGGTCACGCGAGGTGCTCCGCAAGACGCCGGATGAGGCTCCGAGGACGTGAACGAAGGGCCTCAATTTCTCACCACACCAGTCATGGACGCCATCGACGACGAAGCTGTCGCCTTCTACCAGGCCCACGGGTTCAGGCCCGAGCCCACGAACGCGCGCCGGTTGGTCCGCTAGGCCAGCAGCATCGCTGCCGACCTAGCCGACGAGTGGTCCTGATCGCTCCGGCGCCCAGGATCACTCGGGCCTGTCGCGTCCAGGCGGCGTGGCGCGCATGGCATTTCTAAACCGCTCGTGGGGGTAGCGGGATGGAGGCCGCCAGGATGGAGATCGGTTCCCCTGCCGCCGGTGCCAGCGCCGACGGCGTGCTGCCACCGACGCCTTACGAGTCCGAAATGGTGGACGGACTCCGCGTCAACGACCTCGGCGTGGAACTGGGGCTGGTCCTGCAGACGAGGTATGACCGGTTTAGTCTGGAGGCGCCTCCCCCCCGTGAGGGCGAGGTGAGAGGCGCGGTGGCGATCGTCGCCGACGGAGCCGGCGGGATCCTGCTGGTGCACCGGACCGACAACCATTTGCTGGGACTGCCGGGGGGCAGGATGAACCCCGGCGAGGCCCCGGCCGCCACCGCTGTCCGTGAGACGCAGGAGGAGGCTGGCCTGACAGTCAGGGTCGTCGGGGACTTCGGCAGCGTCGATCCCGGCTGGACCTTCCGCTACCCGGTGGACTGCCGGACTGGAACCGTGCGCTGGATGCCGTGCGCGAGCGCAGCGACGACCCGGACCGCGCTGTGCTGACCAAAGAGGATCGCTGGGCGCTTCCCGACAGGCAGACGGCAGGGGAGGAGCTGCGGCGGCTCACCAACGTCTACCTCGGCGTTCTCGACGGCGGCGGCCCGCAGGAACCGAGGCCGAGCGAGGAGAACTTCTCGGCCCGCTTCTATGACCTCGGCGAGATCACGGAACGGGCGGAGCGCGGGCTGCTCGATCCCGGCGACTTCGGCTGCGTGGTCAGGTTCTTCGACCGCTACCCGGACGGCAAGCTCCCGCTGCGGGACACGGCAGCGGCGGACGCAGTGGAGGCTTCGGAGTCGTAGGTCAGGTGCGCAGGACTTCGGTGGTGTTGGTGGCGGTGCCGGAGACCAGGGCGGCGAGGCGGCGGTCGCGGAACCAGGGGCGCAGGGTCAGGTGGGCGGGGGGCAGGTGGCCGTAGAGGAGGACGCCCTGGCCTGGCCAGATGCGGTGCAGGGTCTCGGCTGGGGAGGGGTAGCGGGCACGCAGGTCGGCCTGCTCCCTGCTCTTGCTGGCCGAGTTGGTCTTGGCGAACGCGGCCGGGGTGGAGAGGCTGCGGATCGCCTCGTCCTCGAGCAGGTGCGACAGCACCGTCAGGGTGGGCTGGTCGGTGATGCCCGACAGGATCACCTTGGCGCGGTGGCTGGACAGGATCATCTCCGCGCGGTCGCCGAAGCGGGCCTGCATCTGGCCGACGTGGCGGAAGGTGGTGAGCAGCTGCACGCCGTGGCTTGCGGCGGTCGCGGCCAGCACGTCGAGGTCGGGCAGGGAGACCGCGGCGGCGGCGTCGTCGAGGACCAGCAGCAGCGGCGGGTCCAGCGGCCGTCCCCGCTCACGGGAACGCTCGTAGGCGAGGTCGACGACCTCCTGGACCAGCGCGGTGAAGACCGGCCCGAGGCGGCGCTGCTCGTGCGCGGGGGCGCACACGTAGGCGGTGTTGGCGTGGCCGTCGAGCAGGCGCTCGGCAGACAGCTGCGCGGCCAGCACCGACGGCTTGACGCCCGGGTCGGCGTAGGCGGCGATCACCGCCACCACCGCCGCGTACACCTGGCCGCGGTGGGTGTTGGTGAGGCCGGAGACGAGCTGCAGGGCGTCGTTGGCGGCCGGCTCGCCGGCGACGCTCAGGGCCGTGGCGACCTCGGCCTGCTCCTGGCGCTGCACCCAGCGGGCCACGTCGCTCATGGAGCGGTCGGAGGTGGCGGCGGCCAGCAGCAGCGCGGCCAGCAGCGCCACCGCGGCGTTGTGCAGGAAGTCCCCGTCGGGGTCCGGCTGGCTGCCACGCCGCGAGGCGTCCACCAGCGAGCGGGCCATGCGGTAGGCGCCCTCCCAGGTGGCGCAGCGGCCCAGCGGCGACCAGCTGGAGCTGTCCAGGCCGGTGACGCCCGCCGGGTCGAACAGGTGCACCTCGCCGCGCTGCCAGCGCTGGCTCATGGTGTGGCTGATGAAGTCAGGCTTCATCCCGGCAGCCAGCACCGGGCCGTCCCATTCGAGGATCGCCGGCACCACCAAGCCAGTGGTCTTCTGGCTGGAGGCCGGGCCGATCACGATCACCGGCTGGGCTGCCTCGGCGGCGACCAGCCGCCCGTTGACCCGCCCCAGAGTGACCCGTCCGGCCTCCGGGCCGCGCACCGACAGCTCGCGGAACAGCTGCGGCCGTGCCCAGCCCGACGGGAGCGTCTGGCCAGGCGGCGGACCCTGGCGGGCCGGCCCGATCGCGCCCGTGCGCCGGCGCAGCCAGCGCAGCACCAGCCCCAGGCACATCCAGGCGACCGTGGCGACGACCAGCAGCGCCACCAGGATCCCGTAGAACAGCACCGGGCTCGGCAGCTCGCCGCGCACCGCCACCGGCCAGGCGGCCGCCGGGTCGGCGGGATGGCCGAAGAACCGCACCACCACGCCACCCATCTCGCTCAGCGACATCGCCGGCCAGTGCCCGGAGGCGAGGTAGCCGCCGACCTCCCCGGTCAGCCACAGCACCACCAGCGCACCGAAGGTGATCGCCAGCACGATCAGCAGGAACTGCTCGCTGGGGCCCTGCGGCTTGGGGAGCTTGCCAGTCATGACGCGTCCCCGCTGACGGCTTCGGCGTCGTCGGACTCGCCCGCCGCCCACGGTGGGGGCCGGCCGTCCATATTGGCGTCGGTGTCGACGATCTCCCGCTCGATCACCTGGTCGATGCGGTGCTGCACGATGAACGAGCGGCGCCCGACCCGCCACAGCGCCTCGCCGCGCTCCAGGGTGGGGATCTGCTCCACCTCGGTCTGGGTGAGGCCGAGCAGCTCGCGGGCCTGCTCCACCTCGCCGGGCGACTGCCGGTAGATCACCCTCGTCTCGGAGTCCTCCAGCAGGCCCTTGGCGAGCTGCACCTGCTCGCTGCCGGCGTCCCCGGCGGCGGTCAGGTCCGACAGCCGGTGCATCACCGCGATGTTCTGCACGCCGTACTGGCGTGCGAGCTTCCAGCTCTCCCGCAGCCAGCGCGCGATCGCCAGGTGCCGCAGCACCACCCACGCCTCGTCCAGCACGACGATGCGCCGCACTCCGTCGTTGCGCGCCCACGCCCCCTGCAGCCACGCCGCCGTGCAGGCCATCAGGATCGGCCGTGCCTCGTCCTTGACCTCCCGCAGGTTGAACACCACCAGCCGCCCGGTCAGGTCGATCCCCCGCGAGGTCGGCCCGTCGAACATCCCCCGCAGGTCCCCAGCCCCCATCCTTCGCAACGCCAGCGCCAGCTGCCGTCCGTCCTCCGCCAGCCGCCCCATCGAAGCCCGCAACTCATGCGCGGTCGCATCCGAAGGATCCAGCAACCGGTTCACCACCTGCGGCATCACCGGCTGCATCCCCCGATTGGACGCCTCAATCACCGCCTCGTGATGCGCTCGCTCCAGACAGGCGTCCTCCTCCGGCCGCAGGTTCCGCCCCAGCATCACGGTCCCAATCGACCGCAGCAGGGCAAGCTGCGACTGCCCACTGATCATCGGGTCGAGCGGGTTGAGCCGGAGGTTCCCCCCGGTCGCAAACCGCACTGGCTCGACCCCGCAGAACGCCGCTAGGCGGCTGTACTCACCCTTCGGATCGATCACCCATGCGGTGCGACCGAAGAGCATTTGTCGCCAAAGGTACGTTTTGGTCAGACTCGACTTCGCATACCCAATCTGTCCGATTACAAGCATATTGGGACCGGTAATTTCCCGCTGGTAAAGAGTCCAGGGACAATAGCAGAAACTTCCGCCAAATACATCGCGCCCGATATATACACCCTCGCTGCCAAGCCCGCCTTCCGAGACAAACGGGTATGCCGCTTGGAGGTGAGCGGTCGTGACCCGGTGTGCTGGCCGGCGCGCTCTACTTCTCATCGCAAGCCTCGGCAGAGGGGCAATGCGCCGTATGTGAACGCGACTTCTTGTTCGCCGTCGCAGCGTTGCAATTCGAGGCGGGATTGGCCGGCGGCGTGTTCGACTTCGCCGCAGGCTTCGAGGAGGGAGTCGGTGTCGTCGGAGGTGACGGTGATGTAGCCGGAGAAGCGGACGTCGGCGTGGCCGTCGGCGAGTTCTTGTTCGCGGCGGGCGACGGCGTCTGCTTGGTTGCGGCGCTTGGCGGTGCCGAGGAAGCCGAGTTTCTGGCGCAGTTCCTCGTCGGCGACATCGGCGGTCTTGGCGAAGCCCACGGCGCGCATGGCCTTGATGGGCGGGACCGGCTCCATGGTGACGGAGACCGTTCGCATGCAGCGGGTCTGGACCAGGAGGGGGGCGAGGAAGTCGGGGCCGATATCCATGCGGGGCCACTCGGCGATCCAGTAGGTGGCGTGGACCACGTCGTTGGTGCGGTAGTGGCTCCAGTAGGTCTGGGTGCGCTGCGGCCAGGCGTTGCGGGCGCTGACGCCCTCCTCGCGGCTGGGGTCGGCGGTGGCGAGGCGGGCCAGGTTGGTGCGGGCGTGGGGGTCGTAGGCGAGGCGGATGGTGGCGGCCAGGCGGCGCGGGCCGAGGGCGTGGAGGACCTCGACCTCGGCGGACTCCAGCCGCCGTGCCATGGTCTCGAGCTCGCGAGCGAGCACGGTGCAGGCGCCGCTGTCGCGTCCTCCTGCCTGGCGGATCATGCGGTGGGCCTTGCTGGCGCTGACCTGCAGGGCGATGTAGAGCTCGTGCTGCTCGGTGACCGGGCCGGCGCCGTGGGTGAGGCGCAGGTAGCTCTGCAGCGGCAGCGCGTCGATGCCGATCGACGGGTCGATCGCGTCGCGCAGGTAGCGGGACAGGGCGTTGCGGTCGTCGGGCACGGTCCGCTCGATCCACTGCAGGCGGCTGATAGGGCTGCCCTCGCGGGCGAGGCTGGCGACCACGCCGGCCCAGCCGGCCAGGCGGTAGGCCTTGTCGGCTGGGTCGAGCAGCACGAAGGAGCGTGCCCGCGCCTGGATCACGGCGGTGAAGGTGCCGTTGGCGCGGTCGGCGATCACGCCCAGCTCGACGCCCCGGAAGGGGAAGGCGATCAGCTCGATCTTGCCGATCGGGTCGGGCAGGCGGACCGGCACGTCGCCGCCCTGGAAACGGGTGCCGGCCTCGGCCGCACCCGAGCGGTAGTGGTCACGGCCGCTCAGCTTGCGGCCAAAAAACGATGCCATCACCGGTACCCACTCATTCAGTGTCCTGCCTCCGAAGGGCACGAAGGTGCCCAGCATGCCAACCCCGAGGATCATGGCGCCGATGCCGAGCCCGACGCCGTTGCGGATCGCCTCGACAATGACGATGACCAGCAGCACCGCCACGCCGAGGATGGCGACCTGGCCGGCTCGCAGGCTGCCGACGAGCCCGCGGCGCTCCAGCGGGCCGAAGCGGTAGCGGTAGACGGCCTGGCTGCCTGCCTGGTTACGCATCCGATCCGACTCCGCCCTTTGGTGCCAGCTCCGGCAGCTTCAGCGGCCTGGCCATGCCTCCGCCGAAGCCGCCGTTGGAGCTGGAGCCCGAGCCGTTGGACGACGCGGGCGCGGCCTCCGGCTTGGCGGGAGCGGGGACCGGCGCCGGCCGGGCGCCACCCTCAGGCATCCCACCGCCGCCGCTGTCCGGGGTCATGGTCGAAAAGCCCGAGTTGACCCGCTGGCGCGCCCCCGACACCGCCGAGGAGGCGGCGGAGGTGGCTGCGCCGGCCGCCCAGCCGCCCGCGCCGGCGGCGCCACTGCCACTGCCACTGCCGGCGCCGCGGAAGCGGGACTGGATCATCTGCGACACCACCGAGGAGCTGGTGAAGGCGGTGGCACCCTGGGTCGCCTGCCGCAGCGCGGCGCGCTGCTGGCCGGCGCCGACCACCGCCGCCTCGGCCAGGGGGATGAGCCGCAGCAGCGCGATCGGGGTGAAGGCGGCCATCAGCAGCAGGGCGCCCCCAGCGAGCACGCCCTCGAACTTGTCGGCGACGCCGCCCTGGGCGAGGCCGGAGGCGGCCAGGTTGATGATCGCCACGATGAACACCTTGGCGAAGATGATCGCGATCAGGAAATCGATCAGGCGCTTGCACCAGCGCCAGCCGGACGGCCAGATCATCGCCGACAGGCCGATCGGCAGGAACAGCACGGCGATGTAGATGGCCGCCGAGCGCAGCAGCAGCTCCAGCCAGATCGAGAAGGCGCCGAGCACCACCACCATCGCGCCCAGCAGCACGCTGAACACCGGCACGGCGGGGTTGGCGGTGCCGGCGCCGATGGCGCCGAGCCAGCCGCCGGTGTCGGTCATGAACTGCTGCGCCGAGGCCGAGGCGCTGTGGGTGATGGCGGTCGACATCCAGTCGCTGCCATCGATCAGCACCTGGACGATGGCCGGGGCGACCGCGGAGAAGATCGCCGCGATCGGCAGGTAGACCAGCGCGGAGCGCAGCGCCTGCATGACGTCGACCCGCACGATCGACTGCGCCACCGAGACCAGCAGGATCGGCAGGGCCATCAGCACCGCCAGGGCCAGCATCACCCGGTACTGGCTGACGAACCAGCCGGCGTCGACCACGTTCGGGCTGGTGGTGCCCTTGAGGAGGCCGCCGATCTTGTCCAGGAACCACTTGCCGGCCGAGGCGACCGCGGCGGTGAAGCTGCGCAGGGCGCTGTCACCGGCGGTGGAGACAACCCCCGTGGCGGCGCCGCCGACCGCGCTGCCGACCGCGCCGCCAGGATGCTTGGCGAGGGTGCAGAGCTTGCGCGCCGCCCCGGACAGCTTGGCGCAGTCGTCGGCCGGCTTGGCGGCGGGCTGCTGGGCCTGGGTTCCGGTTGCGGTGGTGGGTGCGGTGGTCGGCGGGGCGGCGAAGGCCGGAACGGCGACCAGGTAGGACGTGGCGAGCAGGGCGGCGACTAGCAGCAGCCGGCGCACGCCTGCACGGGGGAGCTCACGGCCCTGGCGCATAGTGGTACTCCTTGAATTGCTGCGCCTCGGGCACGATGACCGAGGCAGCGGTTGGGGCGCTATCGTCGGCGACGGGTACCGGACCGTCCCTGGTGGTCGCGCTGGTCTCCTTCCAGTCGTTGTCGGTCCACCGCAGGTCCACGGTGGTGATGCCCCAGCCCTCCTGGACGGGCACGCCGTTGAGGTTGAGGGAGCCGCCGATGCCGGTCGCCCAGATCGACACCCTGGCGCTGGTGGCGTCGTAGCGCTCCAGTCGCCAGCCGACCGGGATGAAGCGCAGGACCACCTTGCCGCCGCTGGCGCCGGTGCCACTGGCGGCGCTGCCTGTGCCAGCGTTGCCGAGCGCTTTGGTGATGGCGGGAACGGTCTTGGCGAAGACGCTTTCGAGCCCGGCGCGCGCCTCGGGCGCGGCCAGCGTCCCGATCGCGGCCTGGCGGCTGGCCTGGTCGAGGATCAGGTTGCTGGAGAGCACGGCGGTGTAGTTGGTGGCGGCGGCGACGGCGCCCTGGGGCGAGTGCTGGTAGCCGACGGGGACACCGTTGTCGCTGCGGGCCGGGCCGACCTGGCTGGTGGCGGCACCGGCGGTGGGCATGGCGAGCGCGGCCGTGGTGGTCGCGGTCGCCGTCCCGGTCCCGGTCGCGCCGCTGGCGGTTTGGGTTTTCGTGCTGCGGGCGGGGGTATGGGTGGCGGAAGTCAGGCGGCCGAGCAACAGGCCGCCGCCGAACAACAGCAGGGCGAGGCCGAGCACGGCGAACAGCCCGAACCCAGGGGCGGCCCCAGCCGGGCGTTGCTCAGGCAGCCGGTAGACCACCCTGGCCTTGTCCTGCTCACCGATCGCCACCGTGACGTCGCTCCCGCTCAGGCTCAGGTCGTCGAACCGAGTGTGAAGGCCCAGTTCACCAGCGCCGAAGCGGCGCCGATGACGATGGCGCCAGCAACCGAGTAGAGCGTCGCCCGCTTGCCCACCGCCGCCTGGTGGTAGTTGGAGCTGAGCGAGCCGACGCCCCACATCGCCCCGCCGATGATGATCCCGGTGAGCGATAGGAACAGCGCGAAGGCGCCGACCCCGTCGATGATCGTCTGGATGGGCCCCGCCCCCGGCAGGGCGTTGAAGTTGGGTGTCATGTGCAGGTTCAGCTTCGCGGCGAGCAGCTGTGCCTGTGCGTGCATCGCACGTCCTCCTTGCGTTCCTTGTTCACGGTCACGTCAGGAACCCGTCAGCGACGGCGGCCGCCACCCCGAGGTAGGCATGCCGCGTGGCTGGGCGAAGGCGACCAACGTCGGTCTCCGCTCCAGCCGCGAGGTGGGGGTCCCACGGCACCTGCACGACCGCGCGGCAGCGCCCAGCGAAATGTTCCTGTATTCGGTCGACTTCGACAAGCAAGTCTTCCTGGACGCCGTTCACGACCGCGACAGCGCTGCGGACGAGCTCGGCGTGCCGGTTCTCGTTCAGCCAGTCGAGCGTGGAGCTGGCGGCCCGCGCCGAGTCGAGGCTCGGCGACATCACCACCACGATCTGGTCGGCGAGCTGCAGGATCCCCCGGGTGGCCGACTCCAGCACGCCGGTACCGGTGTCCAGGCAGATCAGGTTGTAGTGGCGCTCCAGCAGCGCGATGGCGCGGCGGTAGTCCGCCTCGCCCAGTGCCTTGGTGATGCGCGGGTCGTCGTCGGAGGCGACCACCTCCAGCCGCGTGGCCGCCTGCGAGGTGTAGGCGCGGATGTCGGCGTAGCGGGTGATCATCTGCTCGTCGGCGAGCAGGTTGGTGATGGTGGCGGCGGTCTCGCGCCGGACCCGGTAGCCGAGCGAGCCGGCGTCGGGGTTGCCGTCCAGCGCCACTACCCGGTCGCCGCGCAGGCTCGCAAAGGTGTGGCCGAGCATCAGCGTGGTGGTGGTCTTGCCGACGCCGCCCTTGCGGCTGATCACCGCGATCGACCGGCACCCGGGGACGGGGGTCTTGGCGCGTGCGATCAGCTCGCGCTCGGCGACCTCCAGCGGGCTCGGGCCGGGGTTGATGCGCCCGCCGGTGAACCAGTAGACCGCGCGGCGCCAGCCGTCGCGCGGCGGCAGCCCCTGGCCCCGGAGGAAGCGGTCGGCGGTGATGTCGGCGGCGGTTGCGGTCGAGCCGGGCGGGGCCGGGAGGGTCACGCCCATCTGGCGCTGCATGCGGGTGAGCCGCTGCGCGTCGGCAGCCTCCGGCTCCGGCGGCGGCTTCGGCTCCGGCGGCAGCGGCCGGTCGTTGTAGCGGGCCGGCTGTGCCTCGCCGCCGCGCTCGCTGTCGCGCTGGCGCTGCCCAGGCTGCGATCGCGACGGTGACCGCGGCGATTCCGGCGGTGATTGCGGCGGTGATTGCGGTGGCGGGGGCGGCGACTTCGGGGCGCCAGGTGGCCTGGCGCCGGGGCCGCCGAGGGGGACGTAGGCCTCGTCGGCGGCGGCGATCAAGGGGCTTCTCAGCTGCTTCACGGCGAACCCCCTGTAGCCGCTTGAGGCAGACAGACCGTCCGTATGTGGGTGAATCTTGCACTATTCAATGTTTGCTCCGCGGCGGCTCGGGGAAGTGGGGAAGGTTGCGCACCCGCGTTGCGTGTCAAAGGTTACACTGCTCGGCAATGACGCAAAAGCGTGTGCGCGTTCCCACCTCTTCCCGGCGCAGGTGCGACCGGGCATCCCGCCAACCCTCCCGACTAACTAAAATACCATCCTCCGTGGCGGAGGTGTGGAACCTTCGCCTATCCCCCACCACGGCGCTGTGGTACACCTCGATCCGAACGTCGTGACTCCCCCCAGGACCGAGACCGCATGAAGAAGCTGCTGCTCCTGTTGTTTCTCACCCCCATCATCCTCTTTGCGCTCATTGGCATGGTCCTCATGGGGGTGGCCACCGGGATCATCGGTGGCGCCAGGCCCAGCACCACTGCGGTGATGGATATTCCCGCCAACTACCTCGCGCTCTATGAGGCGGCCGCCGACAGTTGTCCGGGCTTGCCCTGGCAGGTGCTCGCGGGGATTGGCAAGGAGGAGACCAACCACGGGCGGTCAACTCTTCCCGGGGTGTCATCCGGCATGAATTTCGCGGGCGCCGCTGGCCCTATGCAGATGGGAATCGATCCACGACTTCCTGCCGGCGCGGCGTTCTGGCGCTACGCGAAGCAAGATGTCGATGGCGGTGGCATCAGTCCCTACAGTCCCGCCGACGCGATCTTTGCCGCCGCCAATTACCTGTGCGCCAATGGCGCGGCGGGTGGCCACGACGTCAGCAATGCGATCTTCCAATACAACCACGCGCAATGGTACGTCGACAAAGTTCTTGGTTTCGCCTCGACCTATGCGGCAACGTCGGTGCTGCCGGCGGGGTCGTCGCAGCAGCAGGTGATCAACCAGGTGGTGACCTTCGCCTGGGACCAGCTTGGCCACCCATATCAGTGGGGCGCGGTCGGGCAGAACGGCTTCTACGACTGCTCCGGGCTGGTGCTGGCCGCCTACCGGACCGCCGGCATGCAGCTGCCACGCACCGCTGCGCAGCAATGGAACGCTGGCGCCAGGGTCTTCGACCTGGGTGCGCTGCAACCGGGCGACCTGGTGTTTTACGCCAACAACCCGGCCGACCCGTCGACCATCCACCACGTCGGGATCTATATTGGCGCCGGCAACATGATCGATGCACCGCACACCGGCGCGGTGGTACGGATCGAGCCGTTCCTGCGCGGCGATTTCATCGGCGCGGTCCGCCCGAGCGTGACGTGAGACGTTCCTGAAGCTCCCGTACTGGGAGGTTCGTGATAACGAATTGGCGAACAATCGCAGGGAGCGGGAGCGGCGCGACGGTGCGCCGGGCCGCCGCCGGATTGCTCGCGCTCGCGGTGCTCGCCGCTGCCGCCGTGGCGGCCCGCCAAGCCGCGCCTGGCCTGCGGTCGCGCCTCCGGCACGCCAGCAGCATCGGCCTGCCGGCCGTGGGCGCAAAAGCCGAGCCCGCTGATCGCCAGATCCTCGTCGGCGACGCCGGGTGGATCGCCGCCGAGAACCGCCACCCCGGCTCTGCCGCCTGGCGCATCACCAGACGCGGCGACCCCGCGGCGATCGAGGGCTACGCCGACCGGGTCAGCGCGGCCCCCGGAGAGGCGGTGCGCCTGTTCGTCTCCACCACCGCCCCCGGGTTCCACGTCGAGGCCTACCGCATCGGCTGGTATGGCGGCAAACGCGGCCGCCTGCTGTGGCGCTCGCCGCAACTGCACGGCCGGCGCCAGGCACCCCCGGACACGGCGCCGCTCACCAACCTGGTCGAGGCGCCGTGGCGCCCCTCGCTCCGGCTCACGGTCGGGTCCGACTGGCCGCCCGGCGACTACCTGCTCAAGCTGGTCGCCTCCACCGGCCCAGAGCGCTACGTCCCCCTCACCGTCACCAATGACTCCAGCCCCGACCCGCTGGTGGTGATGAACGCCGTCACCACCTGGGAGGCCTACAACGACTGGGGCGGCCGCAACCTGTACTGGGGGCCGGGCCGCGAACCGGAGCTGCGCTCGCGGGTCGCCTCCTTTGACCGCCCCTACCTCGAGGGCGACGGCGCCGGCGACTTCCTCAGCGGCGAGCTGCCCCTGGTCAGCCTGGTCGAGCAGGCTGGCTTCGATGTCAGCTACTGGACCGACGTGGACCTGCACCAGCGTCCCGGGCTGCTGTTGCGGCACCGGGCGCTGCTGTCGCTCGGCCACGACGAGTACTGGTCGACGGTGATGCGCCGCGGCGCGGAAGCCGCCCGCGACCACGGCGTCAACCTCGCCTTCCTCGGCGCCAACGCGGTCTTCCGCCATATCCGCCTGGAGTCGTCGCCGCTCGGCCCCGACCGCCACGAGGTCAACTACAAGCCGCAGTCAGCCCGCGCCGACCCGGCCTGGCGCAGCGACCGCAAGGAGGTCACCACCGACTGGCGCGAGCCGCCCCTGGACCAGCCGGAGAGCGACCTGCTGGGCGAGCTGTACGAGTGCAACCCCGCGCACGCCGACGCGGTCATCACCGCAGCCGACCCATCGGGGGGCCCCGCGGCCACCTTGGGATCGGCTGCCGGTACTTCCGGCCGCGGGACCGTGCCCCCCGAACCCCCCGGCTCCTCCTGGCTGCTGCGGGGCACCGGCCTGCATGCCGGCTCCACGCTCCCCAACCTCATCGGGCCCGAGTACGACCGGGTCATGACCACCGCGCCGACCCCCGCCCGCCTGGAGCTGATCGCCCACTCGCCGCTGCGCTGCCGCTTCCACGCCAGCTTCTCCGACGTCACCTGGTACACCACCAGGAGCGGCGCTGGGGTGCTCGACACCGGCACCTCCAGCTGGGTCTGCCAGCTCGACCAGGTCTGTGCGGCCGGGCGCAACAGCCCGGTCACCGCCGCCGCAGTGCGCCAGATCACCCTCAACCTGCTGCGCGCCTTCGCCGACGGCCCGGCCGGCTGGACCCACCCGGCAACCCCGAACCTGTCCCGGTTCGATCTGCGCCCCAGCGGGCTGTAGGCGATCCTCCGCTGGCCCCTCAGCGGTTCCCGTAGCGGCTCCGGCTGGTGACCGCACGGCGCAACAGCAGCACCAGCACCGCGCCGATCACCGAGAAGACCAGGCCGGAGCGGTGCAGCGTCCCGAGCTTGTGATAGGTGATCAGCTCATACAGGAACCCGCCCACGAACGATCCGATCACGCCGAGCAGCGCGGTCCCGAAACAACCCAGCGGGTCCCGCCCCGGTACGAGAAAGCGAGCCAACCAGCCGACTACCAGCCCAATGAGCAGCCACCCGATGATGAACATGTCCGTCTCCCAGCGCCGCTGCAGAAACCACCAGGACAAGCGTACTTGAGGTGGTTCAGCTTGTTCACCGAATGTGCTCAGCAGGTGGATCTGGTGAGGATGCGGAGGGAGGAGGCCTGGTCGTTGTCGGAGGACCCGACCCAGGGGTTGCTGGCGCCGACGGCCATGCAGTGGGCGAGGCCGAGCCCGTCGGCGGCGACGTACCAGATGGCGGCCTCGCTGTTGAGGTTGCGCCAGGAGCTGAGCTGGTCGTTGAAGTCGTAGTCGGCGAGGTTGATGAGCTGGCCGGGGTCCTGCCATTCCAGGCGCCGGCCGCCGTAGTTGATGTCCTGGTAGACGCAGGTGTAGCCGGGGGTGCAGGCGACCACGGCCGAGGCGGTGGCGGTGGCTGGGTCCTGGCCGGGGGTGAGCCCCTTGCCGACACCGGTCGAGACCCGGACGCCGTTGGGGTAGACGCGGTCAGCAGCGACGACCCGGGCGTGCCACCTGGAGCCAGCTGCGGCTGGGGCAGGGGCCGGGAATGGCCACGTCAAGGTGGCAGCCACCGCGACGGCCAACACGAAACCCAGCCGCCGCGGGCCTCTCAGACACGCGTAGACGGTCACCTAAGCAATATCGGCAACCTTCTGGCAGAACTTCAGCCGGCGCCGCCGGCACTGCTGCTCGGCCTCAGGTTAAGGTTCAAGGAGAGGTCTCGGTTGGGGTGGAGGCGGGGGCACAGCCGTCGATGGTCTGGACCACCAGGACCCGGCCGTCGACCGGGTCGATGGTGAAGTTGGCGGGTTCGCCGGTGCCGAGGTCGGCGACGGTCAAGGGGATGGCGTCGTCCCGCAGGGAGCCTTTGAGCAGCACCAGCAGCCGTTGCCGGGGCCAGCAGCGGTCGCTGCCGGGCAGGGCGGCAAGGCGGCGGCCGATGTCGGCCTGCCAGGTTGCCAGTTTGGCGGGGTCCAGATGCCCGGCGCCGCCCCCGCCGCTGGTCCCGCCCCCGCCGCTGGTCCCGCCGCCGCCGTCGCTGCCGTTGTGCGTGTTCCCGCTGTTGGGAGGGGCGGAGGTGGCAGCGGTGGTGACGGTGGGCGCGGCCGCAACGGTGGCGCCGACGGTGGCGCAGGCGTCGCTGGGCTGCAGGCCGCCGCTGGCGGGGGCGGGGAAGACGGCGGTCACGCCGCTTGGCAGCAGGCAGGTGAGCAGGCCCGGCGGGAGGGGCTGGCCGAAGACCGCCTGCCAGCGCAGCGCGCAGGCTTCGGCCGGGGTCCGCTGCGCCAGCACGGTGGGGCCGACCCCGGTCAGGTCGGCCCGCCGGTCGAGCCGGTCGTAGCAGGCGGTGTTGGCTTTGGGCTCGGGTTGGGCGATCACATAGGTCGCCGTGCCGACGGCGATCGCCAGCAGGGCCACCAGCGCCAGCGCGACCGCCATCGGATGGTGCAGGCGGCTGTGGCGGTGATGCTGGCGGTGGTGCTGGCCGCGCTGACGGCGGAGGCGGCGTGGCGGGGCGGCCTCCAGGATGGCGGAGAGAAGCTGCCGGCCCTCCCGGCTGCGTGACCAGCCGGCGGTCGTTGGCGGGGGGATCGGGTTGGCTGCCCTGGCTCGTTCTAGCAGTTCGTCGTCGCGCAACGCTCGCTCACCCCTTCAGCTCGACTCGGCCTGGGTCGGGCCGCCTGGTGGATGGTTCGGGGGGTTCGGGGGGCACGGTCCCGCGGCCGGAAGTCCTGCGGGCCGCTCCCACCGTGGCCGCGGGGCCCCCCGATGGGTCGGGAGGTTGCCTGGCGGGCCGCTTGGCGGGTGGCCCCCCCGGCCCGGCGACGCCGAGTTCCTGCAGCAGGTGGCGCCGTCCGCGGTGCAGGCGGACCGCGAAGGCCGCCGCGGAGCAGCCGAGCACCTGGGCGGCGCGCCGGTTGTCGAACCCTTCCCAGGCAACCAGGCAGATGGCCTCGCGTTCGAGCGGTGGCAGGCGCCGGATGGCGGCTAGCAGCTCAAGGCGGCTGCCGACCTCGTCAGCGGGGTCCACGCTGATCCCGCCACCCGCCCCCTGGTGCTGGCGTTGCCATCGCTGCCAGAGCCGCTCGCTGAGCGCCTGGCGGCGCTGCAGCGAGCGCCGCTGGTTGGCGAGCAGCTTGTGCGCGACCTCGTACAGCCACGGCAGCGGTTCGCCGGGGATCGCGTCGAGCCGGCGCCAGGCGACCAGGAAGGTCTCCGAGACCACCTCCATGGCCTCGTCGTGGGACGTGCGCCGGCGCGCGTAGGCGCTGACCTGGTCGGCATAGCTGTGGTACAGAAGCTCCAGTCGAGCGCGCGGATCGGGTTCCAGGTCTCGCACCCCCTCGTGTCGTACCCATCTCTGGCGGTGATGTGTTCGACTGATGCGGGATTCTTACGGCCGTGGTACCAGTCTTGCCAGTTATCCGGTGCTGGCTTCCCGCTGCCTCCCGCCACTTGGCGGCGGGATTGCCGGACGTGCCACTGTCACCAGTGGTCTAACAGTCCCTCACGCGGGCGTTTAGGGTCTCCTCCCCACTGGCGGCGACCAGATTCGCAAGGTTACGGGCCGCGTTCTCGTCCCGATCAAGGACCAGCCCACAGCGGTCGCACTCAAAGACCCGCACCGACAAGGCGAGCTTGGTTTTCACATCGCCGCAGCCAGAACAGGTCTTGGAGCTTGGATACCAGCGGTCGGCCACTACCAAATGAGCACCGTACCAGCCGGACTTGTAGTCGAGCATGCGGCGGACCGCGCCCCATGCCGCTGTCGGCCACCGCACGGGCCAGCCGCCGGTTTCTGGTCATCCCGGCAACGTTGAGGTCTTCGACGACGACGGTCCCGTACTCGGTTGCCAGACGGGTGGTGAGCTTGTGGAGCACGTCGCGGCGGACGCTTGCGACCCGGGCGTGGGTGCGGGCGAGCCGGGCGGCGGTCTCGCGCCGCCCGGCCGAGCCTTCCTTGGTGCGGGAGTAGGCGCGACTGATGCGGCGCAACTTGCGGAGGGATCGATCCAGGGGGCGAGGGTTGGAGATCAGCTCACCGGTGGACAGCACCGCAAGATGCCGGACGCCGACATCCACGCCGACCGTGGCGGTCTGGCCATTGGCGGCGGGGATGATGCGCTGCACCTCGACCGCGAACGAAACATACCAGCGATGGGCGGTGCGGCTGGCGGTGGCTGAGGTTATCCGGGCGGTGCCGTTGGCGAGTCGCCGGGAGAGCTTGCGGGTGGACTCGTGGGTGCGGATCGGGCCGAGCTTGGGCAGCGTGACGGTATTGTCCTCACAGCGGAGGGATTTCCCTTGCAGCCGGAAGGAATCACGGCAGCGGCCCCGCTTCTTGAACTTCGGGAACCCAAGTCGCCGGCCCTTCCGCTCGCCATTGCGGGATTTCCAGTAGTGACGTAGTGCCTGCTCCAGGTCACGGAAGGCTTGCTGGTAGACATACGTGGAGTTCTCCGACCACCATGACAGCCTCGGGTCGGTCTTCTTGATCTGATTCCAAGCATTGATGAGGTCGAACGCAGTCGGCACCCTTGTGACCGCTACCCCCGTGGCGGTCTTCTCGGCCGCACGAGCGTCAAGGGCTTCCCGCACCCGGCACAGCCCCCAGTTCCAGGCGAATCGGCGGCCACCTGCGTGCGACCACAGCGCCTGGTCCTGGCAGCGGTTTGGGTCCAGAGCGAACTGATACGCCTGTCGGACCGAGATGACTTTATTCGAACTCATGTTCGAATCCTAGCATACTGCCTCCTCTGCTACACGTCTTTGGTCGCACGCACGGCGAGAACTTGCGGTGCTGCGGATTTAGGCTATGAAACCGCTAATGACAAATGGTCTTGGGAGTTGGGTTGACGGGTTCACGAGACCGATGCGACCCAGGGGCCGGTACGAAATGGGATTAGCTGGCAGGACCACCAGAACCAGCAGGACCACGCAGGTCGCGGGGCTCGCCCTCGCGCCCTTGGCGGCGTCGGCGCTGCTGGCAGTGGTGCTGCTGGCCGGCTGCCGCCCGGCGGCACCCGACAACCACGCCCTGGTGCTCGCGTTGCGAGCCGGGCGCAGCGCCGAGGTGACGGTGCGCGGGCAGGTCACCGGTGTGCTGCCCGACGAGACTACTGGCCCGGACGGGCCGCATGAGCGTTTCCTGCTCGACCTCGGCGGCGGGGTCGTGGTGGAGGTCGACCACAACTTGACCCTGGCGCCACGGGTGCCGGTGACGCCGGGCAGCACCGTGACCGTCCACGGGCAGTTCGAGCCCGACCCGGGCCATCCGGTCATCCACTACACCCACCACGCCACCGGCAGCCACGAGGGCGGCTGGGTGGACCTGAACGGCCACCGCTACGGCTGATCGCGGGGTTGGCGGGAGTCGCGAACCTGATAGGCTTCCAGGGCTTCCCCACCGCGCGCAGACAAGCTATAGTCCGAACATGTGTTCGATGGGGAGAGTGGTCACGATGCCCGATGGCGTCGAGCAGCTGGCCGAGCAGGCCGCCGTGCTCGCGCTCGCTGCGGCGAGCCAACTGGAATGGCACCAGGCCGCAACCTTGATCGAGCGGGCCGGCAGCGCTCAGCGGATCCTCGCCGGACAACTCGATGACCTGGAGTGGTACGAACGCGACGACGCCGCGGCCTTGGCGCGGGGAGTCGGCCCGGAGTTGCTGGAGCGCGCCAGCGCCCTGGTCGCCAGCCTCGGCGAGCGCGGCCTTGGGCTGGTGACGGTGCTGGACGACGGCTACCCGGCCAACCTGCGGCTGGTGTTCGACCCGCCGCCGTTCCTGCTGCTGCGCGGCCGGCTGAGCGCCGCTGACGAGTGCGCCCTCGCGGTGGTGGCGGCGCCGGACGCAGCCGCTGAGACGGTCGAGCGGGCGCGGGAGCTTGCCGCCGGGCTTGCCCGCCGGCGGGTGACGGTGGTCTGCGGCCTCGACTCGGCGGCCGACGCCGCGGTGCACGATGCGGCGCTCGACGCTGGCGGCCGGACGATCGCGGTGCTCGCCACCGGGCTCGACTATCCCCATCCGGCGCGGCTGCGCGGCCTTGACCGCCGCATCGCCAGCAGCGGCGCGCTGGTCTCCCCCACCTGGCCGGAGGCGCCGGCCACCTTCACCTCGGCGGTGCTGCGCAACGCCACCATGAGCGGGATCGCGCTAGGGCTGGTGGCGGTCGACGGCGATGCCTTCAGCGAGGTCCGCAATCAGGCCCGCCACTGCCTCGAGCATGACAAGCGGCTGTTCATAACTAGATCGTTGGTGCTATGCGAACCATGGGCAAAGCATTATGCTGCCCATTCCGGCACAACGATCGTCGATGGCGTGGACGACGCGGTGGAGGTGGTGGAGGCCATGGTGGAGCTTCGCGCGCAGCTCGCCTGCGGCTGACGCCGCAGTGACAGTCTCGGTCGAGGATCTCACCGGGTCACTCGAGAAGTACACGGCGGTGCAGGCGGCGGGTTCGGGTGCCTGTGACCTCTGCCACGGCGCCTCGCCACCGGGCGAGGCGCTCTGCCCCGACTGTGCCACCATCAGCGCGCAGGTCAGCTGCCCGCTGCGGCTGGTGGCCCCGATCAGCCTGCTGCGCCGCGACTCGCAGCTGGACCGCATGCTGTCCGGCTACAAGAGCCGCTACCGCCCCAACCCGCAGCTCTCCTGGCAGGTAGGCGCGACGGTGGCGCGCTTCCTGGAGGCCCACGCGGGCTGCCTGGAGCGGGCCGGCGGCGCTTGGGACCTGCTGGTGACGGTCCCGAGCAGCCAGGGCCGCCGGGGCGTCCACCCCTTGCGCCATGCGATCCGCCACTTCCCCGCGCTGGCCGCCCGCGAGGCGGAGCTGCTGGAGCCGGGGCCGGCGGCGCTCGGTCCGCGGCGCGCCGACGACCGCGGCTTTGTGGTGAGCGCCTCCGCGAGGGGCGCACGGGTGCTGCTGCTCGACGACGTGCTGGTCACCGGCGCGCGGCTGCAGAGCGCCGCCTCGGCGCTGCGGCTCGCTGGCGCGACCGTCGCCGGGGCGGTGGTGGTCGGGCGGCTGCTGCAGCTCCATGACGAGCCCGCCAAGCGCGTCTGGGGGCAGATGCGCCAGCAGGGCTTCTCGTTCGCCAGCTGCTGCCTGGAGGAGCCGCGCCCCTTCCAGCCGGGCCTGGACCTGCTCACACCCTGAGGGCTTCGGGGCTATGGCGCTAGCCGAGCCAGGTGTCGATGCCGCCGTTGCTGCGGCAGGCCTGCGCCCGCTTGGGGGCGAAGCTGTAGGTGCCGTCGCTGCACAGCGCGGTCGCACCCGCTGGTGCGGTGGTGGCTGGGGTGGCGGTGGTCGGGGGGACGATCCATTGCGCCACCCCGCCCCGCTTGTTGCAGGCGGTGTCCTTCTTGGTGAAGGCGTAGCTGTCGTCGTTGCACAGCGCGGTCGCACCGGCCGGAGCGCCACCGGCCGCGGTGGCCGGCGGGCTGCCTGCTGACCGTGGCACGACCGCGCCCGCGGTGGCGGTCCCGAGCGCGCTCTTGGCCTGCTTGTGCGCGCCGGGCCGGACTTTGACCTGGGTCGCGTCGAGGCTGCGGGCGGCCACGTCGCCCAGGTTTCCCCGCAACCCCGACGAGTTCGTGCTGCCAGCCCCAAGCCCCGCACCGGCGGCGAGGGCGATCGACCCGACCAGTAGCGACGCGATCGCCTGCCCGCGGCTGCCCACCCCCGGCTGGCTGGCGGCAGGCTCGATGCGCCACAGGCCGAACAGGATCACCAGGGTGCCAGCGACCAGCAGCGGCCAGGCGACCACCACCGCCAGCGACAACAGCACGATCAGCGCGAGCAGCGCGAAGAGCGCCTGCGTCGAGCCAGGCAGGCGACGGAGGCGCCACCACAGCCCCGGACCACGCGCCCGCGACAGCGCTCGCCCCGCGACCATGCCAGACAGGGGCTCCGAGGCCAGCGGCGACTCCCAAGAGTTGCCGTCTTGGGCGTCTTGGCCGGGTGGAACCAACGGTCCTTCCAGGGTTCCCATGCACATCCCTCGGCCAGGCAAACCCGGCCACCGATGGCGACCATCATCAGCGACTTCGGGGCATGACCCTATCAGAATCAGGGCGGCACGCCATGACCACAATGCGGATTTCTTCCGAGGAATGGCCTCGGTGGCAACCGTCACCTTGAGCCCTTTTGCCGGTTGCGAGCTTCAAGCGTTGTAATCCTTCTACGCTGTTTCGATGGTTAGGTCTTGTCGCAACTTTCATGCACTGATCCCTCTTCACCACATCTAGTTGATTCGTTAGTATCGGGCTACAGAAGTAGATTCCACTGATTCGTGCACGATGGCGGGGGGGCCGGGCATGGACGTGGTGAGCTTGCTGTCGCCGCTGGCGCTCGATCAGAGCGATCAGCATCAGGATGCACCCGCTCCCCTGGTCGAGCTGGTCCGGGCAGCGGTCGGCCAGAACACAGCGCTCGATTGGCGGGTGGTGCTGGACTCGGTCTGGTGCCAGGTGTGGCCGGGTGAGCCGCTACTCCGCCGGCAGGGCTGGAAGCTGCACCTGTCGGCCACCCGGTCGTCGGCGCCAACCGTGCTTGAGCGCGCCCTCGGTGTGCTGCTGGAGGAGCACGCCACCTTCAAGTTCGCCCGCACCCTCGGCCAGCTCGGGCGGCTGAACTCCACCCACTACCCGCGCGGCGGCGCCGGCAAGTTCCTCACCGTCTACCCCGCCGACGACCAGCAGTTCCGCCGCCTGGCCGAGCAGCTCGACCGGGCCACCACGGGCCTGCCCGGCCCGGCGATCCTGTCCGACCGCCCCTGGCGCCCCGGCAGCCTGGTGCACTACCGCTACGGCGCCTTCAGCGGCAGCATGCGGCTCAGCAACGACGGCGACTACCGCCCGGTCCTCCACGGCCCCGACGGCACCCTGGTCGAGGACCGCCGCGACGCCTGGTTCGCCCCGCCGCCGTGGGCGCCTCCACCCCCAGGCGAACCGCCGCCGGTGGTTCCGGACGGCAAGGGGAAGGGTGCACCGCTGCAGGCGCCCGCCCCGGCACCGGTGCTGCTCGGCGGCAGGTTCGTGGTGCGGGAGGCGATCCGTCATGCCAACCGGGGCGGGGTGTTCCGCGCCAGCGACCGCAGCAGCGGTGCCGCGGTGGTCGTCAAGCAGGCACGACCACACGTCGAAGCCGGGGCCGGCGGGCGCGACGTGCGCGACGCGCTGCGGCACGAGGCCCGGATGCTGGAGCGGCTGGCGCCGCTCGGGGTGGCGCCGCGCTGCGTGGCGCTGTTCGAACGGGACGGCCACGTGTTCCTCGCCGAGGAGCTGGTCGAGGGCGTGCCGCTGCATCGCTGGATCCGCAGCCAGGCCGCCGACGGGGCCGGATCCGGGCTGGGAGTGAGGTGGCCGGCGGCGGCCGCGCTCGCGGCGCACCTGACGGACCTGCTGGCCCGGGTGCATGGCGCCGGGGTGGTGCTGCGCGACCTGACCCCCGCGAACCTGCTGGTCGGCGCGGACGGCCGGCCGATGCTGGTCGACCTGGAGCTGGCCGTGCCGTTCGGGGACGAGGCGGCGGCTGCTGGGACGGCTGGCTACGCCGCACCCGAGCAGCTCCGGGGCGCACCAGTACCAGCCCCAGCAGCGGCGACCGCCGACCTGTACAGCCTCGGCATGGTCCTGTTCCTGCTGGCCACCGGGGCGAACCCGGTCTTCCTGGAGGACCGTCCGGGCCGCCGCACCGCTCAGGAGCGGCTGCGGAACTGGCTGGCCCTCGCCACCGGAACCGAGCACGGCCAGACCGCCGCCTGCCTCACCCCCGCCATCCTCGGCCTGACGCAGGAATCTCCGGCCGAGCGCTGGCCCCTCGACCGCGTCCGGGCCTTCCTCGCCACGGCGGCCACCACACCGACCCAGACACAGACCGGGGAGCGCCTGGCGGCGCAGGCACCCGCCACCGCCGGGCGCTCCCCCTTCCGCGGACCGGGATCGGGTGGAGCAGCTGCACGGCGGCTGCCGGCCGAAGAGCAGGAACGGCTGCTCGGCGACGGGCTGGAGCACCTGCTGGCGGCGATGACGCCGGAGGGGCCGCGCCTGTGGCCAGCGACCTGCTTCGGCGCCACGACCGACCCGTGCAACGTGCAGCACGGCGCCGCAGGGGTCGCTGCGGTGCTGGCCCTGGCATGCTCCTGCCGGGGGGACGGCGGCGAGCGCCAGGGCCAGCGCCTGCACGGCGCGCTGCGGGTTGCCTGCGACTGGATCGAGCGGCGCCTGCCCGACGAGCCGCGGCTGCTGCCCGGCCTGTATTTCGGCCGTGCCGGGACGGCCTGGGCGCTGCACGACGCGGCCGTCGCCCTGGGCGACGCGGCGCTGGCTGGCCGGGCGCTGGCGCTGGCGGCGCGGCTGCCGGTCACCTGGCCTAACCCCGACGTGACCCACGGCGCCGCTGGCGCGGGGCTGGCCCTACTGCACCTGTGGCGCGCCAGCGGAGAGGCGGCTCTCGGACGGCAGCTGGAGCGCTGCGCGGACGGCCTGCTGGAGGCAGCAGTGCGCGATCCGGCCGGGGCCGTGCTGTGGCCGGTGCCGCAAGCGTTCGAGTCGACCTTTGCCGGCAGCGCCCACTACGGGTTCGCCCATGGTGCCGCCGGCATCGGCAGCTTCCTGCTGGCCGCTGGGCTTGCCACCGGGCGGGGGGACTGCGTCGCGATGGCCGCCGCCGCTGGCGCGACGCTCGCCGACGCGGCCACCCGCGACGGCGGCGCCGCCTGGTGGGGCATGGGCCCGCACGACCCGGACAAGCGGCTGTCGTACTGGTGCAACGGCGCCTCCGGCGTCGGCACCTTCCTGCTGCGCCTGTGGCAGGCGACCGGCGAGGCGCGCTTCCGCGCCTTGGCCGAGCAGGCAGCGGTGGCGGTGCTGCACGACCGCTGGGCGTGCTCCCCCGCCAACTGCCACGGCCTGGCCGGCAACGGCGACTTCCTGCTGGATCTGGCCTGGGCGCTCGGCGACGAGCGCTACCTCGCCTGGGCCGAGCAGCTGGCTGCCGTGCTGCTGGCGCAGTGCGCCTGGCGGGGCGGCCGCCTGGTCGCCCCCGACGAGAGCGGCAGCGGCCTCGGCACGGAGTACGGCGTCGGCCTGGCCGGCGTGCTCGCCTTCCTGCTGCGGCTGCGCCACGGCGGACCCCGCCTGTGGCTGGTCGACGCCGAGGCGGAAGCCGGGACCGCCCCCGGTGGCGACCTGTCAGCGCCACCGGGGACGGTGCTCGGCGCGCCGGGAGCGCCGGTGGGGGTGCCACGGTGACGGCCACGAGCGCCACGGCGACGGCGGCGCCTGCGGTCCGCGACGCCGGAGCGGACGCCGGGGCGCCGGTGCTGACGCGGGTGAGCTTCCGCTTCTCCCCCGCCGGCACGCGGGCCGTCTGCCTGGCCGCTGCCGATGGGCCTGCCGGCGGCGATGCCAGCGCCGCCGCGCTGTACCTGGAGGGATGGTCGTTCGAGGGAGAGAGCGCGGCGCCCCGGTGGGAGGCGCTGCCAGTGCCAGGCGGGCGGCCGGTCGGCCTGGAGGTGCAGCCGCTGCCGCTGGACGACGGCCGGGTGCTGCTGTGCCGCAACGGCGCCGGCGCGCATGAGGTGACCCTGCTCAGCGGCGGCACCGGGTCGGGCGGTCCGCCCTGTGAGCGCTCCCTCGGCATGCTGCGCGCCACTGGGTTGCGCCTCCTGCCGGCCCCCGGCGCCGACCCGCGCTGCCTCTGCTACGCGATCGCCTTCGAGGCGGGCAACGGCGAGGACAGCGACGACAGGAACGGCGACGGCGGCCGCTCGACAATCTGGCGGGTGCGCTCGGAGCCTCCCTGGCTGGAGCGGCTCGCCACGGTCCCCGGACTGCTGCAGGGCGGGGTGTGGCTCGACCAGGACGCGACCCTGCTCGGCGCGGACCTCCTCGCCCGCGCCGGTGGTCCGGTCAAGGCGGTCGCCATCGACCTGCGCGACGGCTCCCACAGCACCCTGCTCGACGTTGCGCCCGGCAGCAACGACCGGCTGCTGCTGTGCGCCCCGCGCTCCGGGCTGCTGCTGACCGCCACCGACGCCAGCGGTGAGGAGCGGGTGGGCTGGACGGTGCTGGGCCGTTCCCAGCTCCAGCCAGTCCGGTTCCCGCCGGGACTGTGCCAGCCGGGCGAGCCGCTGCGGCCGCTCACCCTCGACCCTGACGGGCGCCGCGTGCTGCTGCAGCTGGACCAGGGTGTCCGCTCCTGGCTGGCGGTCTACACCCCGGCCAGCGACCAGCTGGACGCCCTCGACATCCCCGACGGGCGGGTCCGCGGCACCGCGCACTGGGGCACCACGGCGATCCGCTTCCCCTTCTCCGCCCCGACGGTCCCCCCGGCGGTGCTGACCGTCGCCGACCGCCCCGGCGCCGGAGCCGACGCCGCAGCGCCCCCGGCAGTGCCGGCCTGGTCGCTGAGCGGTGCCGCCGCCACGGCCACGGCGGCATGGGCGGCGGCGCACGTCGAGCAGCTCGACGGCGCCGCCGGTCCGATCGAGGCGATCGTCTATGGCGGTCCCGGCTGGCGAGCCAGCAGGCGGCTGCTGCTCGCCCTCCATGGCGGTCCGGCGGCTGCCTGGCGGTTCGACTTCGACCCGCTGTTCCAGGCCTTCCAGGCCCTGGCCGCCGCCGGGATCGCGGTCGTCGCACCCAACCAGCGCGGCAGCAGCGGCTACGGCCGCCAGCACCGGCTGGCGCTGCGCGGCGCCTGGGGCGGGCCGGACCTGGAGGACATCCGCAGCATCGCCGGCACGCTGGTGCGGGAGCGCCGCGCGCTCGGCCTACGCGGCAGCGGCGGCGGCGGCGGCGAGCGGCTCGGCGTCCTCGGCGAGAGCTACGGTGCCTTCCTGGCGCTGCTCGCGGCCTGCACCGAACCGGCGCTGTGGTCGGGGTGCGTGGCGCTGGCGCCGTTCCTGTCCGGCCAGCGCCTGCTGCGCGGCGGCACGGCGTCGATCCGCGGCCTGGTGACGCAGCTCGGCGGCGACCAGGAGCTGCACGACCACATCGGCCCGCGTGACCTGCTGCGGCTCTGCGCCGCGTTGCGCTGCCCGCTGCTGATCGTCCACGGCGCCCGCGACTCGGTCATCCCGGTCGCCGAGTCGCGGGCGCTGCGGCACCGCCTGCTGGAGCTGGGCCGGCGCGAAGGCGAAGGCGGCGACTTCGAGTACCTGGAGGTCGGCGGCGGAGGCCACGACCTGACCGGCGCAGCCGGCGGCGA
>WNGD01001146.1_pt1 | contig 39772 bp, 34 predicted proteins | sample 5400671 | NCBI WGS metagenome assembly WNGD01 (sample SAMN13153369, study PRJNA577476) | soil metagenome | isolation source: 40 cm soil or saprolite under grassland replicate 2 | place: USA:California | collected 2016-06-15 | reverse complement strand
TCCTCTCATCTGTTGCTCGTTTTTCTCTCTCTGTTGCTATTTCTCTCAGCTCGTTTGAGGGCCATGTCTCGCTCCAGGCGGCTTGCACCCCCTCATCCAGCAATTAGCTCAGCTATAACCTCGTTGCGCAATCCGTGGGTTGCAGAGGCCCAAAAGATATGGGTAATCACCAGTTCTGATATTTTGATATAAGAAAGCTCATCAGTGGGAAGTCGCCAAAAACCGTGTGCCAAAAGGTTCAAGAACTTGCCATCAAGAGGAAAAATTGGTAGGGTAGAGCAAAAAGAGGCAAGAAAGATGAAAGCCAGTGAGAAGTCAGCCAGCAATGAGCCCCTGGAGCCAAGTGTTGTGCAAGAGCGGCTTTCTTGGCAACTAGCGTACCGAGATGATAAGAGAGTTGCCCAGGCACTCTATGAGGGGGAAGAAATAGAGGAGATGCACGAATTGAGTGAAGCGGGCTTGCTCGACGAGTTTTTTGCGTTCTTGGAAGAAGTGGGGATGATGGCCCTGTTGGAGGGGATGCACCCACGAGATGCGCAACGAGATTATTGAACTGAGCGGTAAAAGAGAAACTGGCGAAAGACCGAAGAAATGTGTCTCCTTATCTGGAAATAGACCAATCTGTTTTCAGATAAGGAGGACACACAACCAGTATGACGCATCCTTCAGTAACGATCCAGATTACTCCAGAATCGGTGCCCTCGACCCCTTCCTGGATGGGAGAAGTGGCAGCCTTGGCTCAGGTACTCACCCATACGGAGATCTTGAAAAAGATCCAGGAACAGGTGCGGTTCGCCCGTGCGCGCTTTGGGAAGTCAGACCTCATCGATTTTGTCGTGGTCCTGATCGGCTATGCGGTGTCCGGCGAACCCACCATGCTCGCCTGTTATGAACGACTCGCCCCGTTTGCCGAGCCGTTCATGGCCCTGTTTAATCGCCACCGTTTGCCCCATCGCTCGACCCTTTCCCGTTTTCTTGCCGCCCTCGACCAGAGCACCGTGGAAGCCTTGCGCGCGTGCTTTCAAGAAGATCTGCAGGCCCGGAACCCGTTTGCTTCCCCCGGCGGTTTGTTCGACCGGACAGGCAAATCTTGGCTCGTCGCCGATGTGGACGGAACCCGACAAGCCGCCCGAGAGCGCTGCGCTCCCGCAGATGGAGTCGCTGCCCGCCTCCCATCGTCGTGCGCGAGCAGGTTTGCGCGAAAGGCGTATCAAGGGCGCAAGCGGGGAGAAGTGGTGCGCACCCGTACGGTCATTCTCCAGGCACATACCCATCAGTTTTTGGGCACCTTTGGCGGGCCTGGGAATGGGGATGATCGCGGGGAACTGTTGCGGGCTATCCAGGTGATCACGGACTCTGCGACCAAACATGCGCTTTCTACCGCTTCTGTGCTGCTTCGTTTGGATGGACTGTATGGCGATGCTGCCCCGCTGATCGATGTCCTCACTGCAGGCCTTGGGGTGATTGCTTCGCGCGTCGTGACTACAGCCTCCTTGGTCTGGAGGTGGTTAAGCAGGCTCTTTCGCGTTCCCCGGATCAGGTGAGCACCCATCCGGAAAGTGGGATGACGCGTGCGCTCTACGATTGCCCAGCCGTTCCCCTGACGCCAGGCGGCCTCGAGATCCGCCTGGTGGTGGCCACCCATACTGTCACCTCCTCTCCTCCAAAAATCGGCATCGAGCGGGACGGCACCGTCTACGAGCTGTTTGTCAGCACCCTTCCCTCGCCCGCTTTTACTTCCTCGGATGTGCTGGATCTGTATCTGCATCGCGGCTCGTTTGAAATGGTGCTTGCTGATGAAGATATGGAGCAGAACTCGGATCGGTGGTATTCCCATACGTCCTGCGGCCAGGAGTTTTGCCAAATCCTCGCGCAGTGGGTGTGGAACGAGGCGGGCTGGAACTGGGGCAGAAGCTCTCCTCTTCCGAATTGCGCACGACCGAATTTGCCCCGGCATCGGTCGCCCAGCCTGTTCTCGCCGTCGAGCCCGCAGGCTCGGAGAAGCAACCGCCGAAGGTCCACTATGGTCCTGCCCAATGGGCACGTCCTTCGTTTACCGGAGGCTTTCCTGGCTCTGCTTTTATCCCACAACCGGATGGGACGCTACGCTGTCCCGCCGATCATCCGCTCTCCCCACAAGAGCGCAGGCCGGAGCGCAATGGCTCCCTTCGGGTGTTGTATGCTGCGCGCATTGGCCATTGTCGAAGCTGTCGGCTGCCGTTCGCAGTGTCAAGAAAGCAGTGAAGCCGTCAAGCCTCGACGGGTGAGTGCGGTGTTCTGGCCACTCTCTTCCCCACCCTCGGCTTCCTCTCCTCCTCTTGAAAACGCTCCTTCCCCGCTCCCTCTTGCTCCAGTGATGTGGAAAGACTGGCCACGTTGTCGCATTCGACGGGAATGGCTCAAGGTGATACGCCGCGAAACGATTGTCTTCGCCTTTGGAGCCATGCCAGCACCATCACCAGTCACCCCAACCACTGAGGACGTCTTGACCCGCGCACAACGGGCGCATTGGCGGCTTTCCTGGGGGCAACGCCTGGCACGCAATGTTCGCCCTTCTGATGCTCCCAGGCTTTCCGTTACGCTTCATGGTCTCCCCGCCACCTTTGCACAATCCTTTGCGTTTGATCTCCTCGTCATCGCGTAAGCGACGGCCTCACACTTGTCTCTTGCTTCGATATGGCCTTCCCTGGCCGTTCTTCTACATTGATGTTTATTCATTATCTGCACTTTTCTCTGCTTTTTTACTATGCAGCATCAATGGTTGGCTTTTTCTTCCCTCTTTGCTTGAGGTTATCTCGTTGCGCATCTCGTGGGTGCAACGAAGCGGCTCACAAGGCTCCCGATGTTTGCAAAGCTAAACCATATCAAAGCGCTTGCAAAGGACCTCTCGAACTTATGGGTAATCATCAGGTCATAAATATTCCTTGAGATGCGGTATTTCGCTAATGCAGTATCGTCTCCTCAGGAACCTCAAGAAGCAAAGCAGCACCCACGATTGGGGCATTCTCGCCCAGCACTGCAAGCTTTAACTCTAGTATGGCGCCCTTGATTATATCATTTACCTTCCGCTGCAACAAAGGCAACAAGAATGCATTGTTCAATGCAATCGCTCCACTTACCGTAACCGCCTCCACCCTCGTCAACTGAGCAAGGTTGACAAGCCCCAACGCTAACTTATCGGTGAACATCTCCCAAAAAGCATAGTCCGTCACTTGCGCTACAGAATGTCCGAGGCGTAACTCGAGTTGCTTGCCGCCGGTAAAAGTTTCCAGGCAGCCTACTTGCCCACAGAGACATATCAGCGTATTGCCGTCGAGAATCTGATGGCCGATCTCGATAGAGACAGTGAGCACCGTCTGCGCTTTGCGAAGCTGAAAGGCGGCCCCCGTTCCTGTAGAAAGAGTTAGATAGGCGCAGCGGTCGTTATCGTGGATACGCCCGAATTTCTTTTCACCTAACAGGCCGCACACGGTATCGTGAGCAAGTCGCACAGGGCAGCCAAACCGTTCCGATAAGTCCTGAGCAAACGGTTTGCCGACGTACTCAGGAAGGTTGGGAGCCACAAGGACCGAACGACCATCCTTTGCCATTCGTCCTCCAATGGAGACTCCAACACCCGCAAATGTATTCAGGGTGCTGTGTTGTATAGCAGCAGTAATATTCTGTATCTGCTGCTCATAGCTCTGCTGAGTGGAAAACCGTTCGATGAGGGAGAATGCTGGAGAATCGAGCGCAGGGAAGAGCCCTATACGAGTGCTGGTTCCGCCAACATCGACACCGACGTACATATTTGTATTTGGGGCTAGCATGTGTTTCACTCCAGGAGATGTAAGGGAGCAAGCAGTAACGCAAAACGGCACTTTCTTTTCCGTGTAGAACTCGATGGCGTCGCGTCCCTGAGCGTGCAGATCACCTAAGAAGCTTTCTTTCCAGCCAGAGAAGGGGAAGAAGGCTATCGGAGCCACGCGCTCATTGTAACCATAAGCGGCGGACCGACAGCTAGTGTCAATGTGACAGCGCGCTGCGCTCCAAACCTGCCAGTTTGCTCGTGCGATGAGGTCTGTGAGTAGCATTGGAAGCCTCCTGGTTCGCGTCGCGAGGAGACGTTCCATGCTACTCACAAGCCTCTTCTGCCTATTTACCTGGCAGCAGCTCGTGTGCGTAACTGATCGAGCAAGACCGCCACAATGATGACGGCTCCCTGAATGATCAACTGATAGAAGAAGGGCACGTTCATCAGGACCAGGCCGTTGTTGAGCACCCCAATGATGAGCGCTCCGATCAAGGTGCCGACAATGGAACCGACGCCACCGGTGAAGCTGGTGCCGCCCAGGATAACCGCAGCAATCGCGTAGAGCTCATAGCTTTGACCGCCCGTGGGTTGTGCACTCAGCAGGCGGGCGGAGTAGACAAGGCCGGCGATGCCCATGCACAGACCACTGATGGTGTAGATCAACAGGAGCGTCCGGTCGACATTGATCCCGGTCAAACGGGCTGCCTGTTCGTTGCCGCCAATGGCGTAGACGTGACGGCCAAAGATGGTGCGGTTGAGCACGATATAGCCGACGATGTAGACGATAATGGCGATGACGACCGGCCAGGGAAGGGGACCGACGAAGCCATTGCCCAGGAAGCCAAAACTGAGATTATTGACGACGATCGGATAGGCTCCAGTGAGGATGTAGGCGGCACCACGCAGATACGTCAAAGCACCCAGCGTGACGATGAAAGGCAGCAGCTTGAACTTGGCGACAAACACGCCATTGAGCAAGCCAGCCAGACTGCCGACCACAAGACCGGCAAGCACGTCAACGATGCCGGGAACTCCCTTTGATGCCAGCCAAACGGCTGCAACACCGGCGACGGCCAGCCCGGAGCCAACGCTCAGATCAATGCCGCCGGTCAAAATGACGAGCGTCATGCCGGCGGCAAGAATCGCATTAATGGACGACTGTTGCGCCACGTTCACCAGATTACTGCCGGTGAGAAAGTATGGCGCAAACAAGGCCATGAACACACATAAGAGGAACAGAACCACCACCATGCCCAGTTCTTGCCACAGCAGATACACGCGTGCCCGTACCTCGGCTCTGCCGGCCGTTTTTGCCTGTGCTCGGGTTTCGGCAGACTCGGTCTCAAGCCCGCCCGTTCTTTTTTTGAGTGCCATCGCAATGTCCTCCTGTCTACACGTAGAAAGCCTTCTTGTGTCCCTGTTCCAACAGTACGACCTCTATGCAGCCAGTCCGGCTGCATGCAGCATAATCTCTTCTTGCGTGGTGGTGTAGCCCGGCAGCTCGGCCACGATGCGCCCTTCGTGCATCACCACGATGCGATCACTCATTCCCAGGACCTCCGGCAGATCAGAGGAGACCATCAGAATGCCCATGCCTTCACGTGCGAGTTGATGCATAATGGCATAAATTTCGGCCTTGGCTCCCACATCGACCCCACGCGTGGGCTCATCGAGCAGCAAGAGCTTGGGATTGATGGTCAGCCATTTGGCTAACACGACCTTTTGCTGGTTGCCGCCACTGAGGCCCTTGACGGGCTGAGGCAGCGCCGACTGGCGAATGCGCAGTCTGGTCGCCTCTCTCTCTGCAAGCTGCCTGGCCCTATTGAAATCAATGAAGCCGCCAGCCGCCATCTTGGAGAGGCTATTCATCACAATGTTTTCTTGCACGGCCAGCTGTAGAAAGAGCCCCTGCTCCTTGCGGCTTTCGGGCACCAGGCCAATGCCTGCACGAATAGCGTCCATCGGTTGTTGAATGTTGACGGGCTTGCCATCGATGAGGATTTCTCCCTGCAGATGGCGCTGGGCCCCGAAGAGCAGACGTGCCAGCGTGGTCCGACCTGCCCCAACCAGACCGGCCAGGCCAACAATCTCGCCTCGCCGCACGTACAGGTTGGCCGACTTCACATACTCATTGGACAGGTTGCGCACCTCCAGCACGGTTTCTCCGCTGGCCTTGGGCTTGGCCTCGCTCTCACGACGGTCGTAGAGATCTCCCAGAGACCGTCCGACCATGCGCTGAACGACCGCCTCGTCACTGAAGTTGGCACGCTCTAACGTATCGACGTACTGGCCGTCACGCAGGACCGTAATGCGGTCGGAGAGGTCGTAGACTTCGGCCATGCGGTGCGAGATGTAGATAATCGTGATCCCACGACTGCGTAAGGCACGCACCAGTTCAAAAAGCTTGACGGCCTCGTGCTCGGAAAGGGAGGCCGTTGGCTCGTCCATGACCAGGATGCGTGCATCCTCCGAGAGCGCCTTGGCAATTTCCACCAGTTGTTGCTGGCCCGTGCTTAAGCGACCGACCAGAACGGTGGGAGGAATAGAGGTCCCGAGCTGGCGGAGCACCCCATCGGCTTTCTGGTTCATTGTGTTGAAGTCGACCCAGCCTGGAAAGAGACGTGGTTCGTGTCCCAGGCAGATGTTTTCGGCGGCGCTGATATTGGGAGCGAGATTGAGTTCCTGGTGGATGATCCCTATGCCCAGGGCGAGGGCCTGCTTGGGACTGTCGATGGTGACGGGCCGTCCCTCGATTTCGATGGTGCCGCTATCGGGATGGTAGACCCCGGCCAGGATTTTCATCAGGGTCGATTTGCCCGCCCCGTTCTCACCGATGAGCGCGTGAACCTCGCCCTTGCGCACTTCCAGATGCACATCCCGTAGTGCTTGGACGCCAGGAAAACCTTTTGAGATATTCGTCATACGGAGAATCGCAGGAGCTGCCTCTGCTCCCTGTGCAGCCGGCTGGGGGTGTGTACTCTCAGTCATAGTAGGTACTCGCCTCACTCTCTATGGACAACTCTGTCATGTTGATCTACGAGAGAATGCAGCCTGATAAATGCAAGAAGCGATATATCAGGTCGCTTGTGGAGGGACGTAAGCCCTGTATGCAGCCAGAAACGAAGCTGCCGCTTCTTCTTGATAGACAGCCAGAAACGAAGCTGTCGCTTCTAGCCTTCGGCTCATCTGGCTGAAAGGTAGTAATTCCGCCCCTCCGTAGGTGGCATACAGTTACTACCCCAACCACCCTTTGTAGCTAGCAACGTTATCTTGCGTGATCAGCTTCACTGGAATAGAGATGAGTGTCGAGCTTACCTTTTGGCCGGCAGCAACCTTCTCACCGATCTGGACAGCGGTTTCTGCCATCGTAAATGGCGACTGTGCAGCAGTCGCCGCGAAGATCCCCTTGGTCTTCAAGGCGGTGACGGCATCAGGTGATCCATCTACCGCGCTAATGAAGAAGTTGTTGCGCTTGGCCTGTTGGCCTGCCAGCATCACACCCAGTCCTTCCGGGTCATTAATAGCGAAGATAGCATCCAGGTGCGGGTTGGCCGTTAAGATATTTGTTCCAATTTGGAGCCCGGTGTCTTTGTCACCGTTGCCAACCTGGCGAGCGACGACTTTGAGGCCAGGATTCTTCGCCAGAACGCTCTGACAGCCCTTTATACGGTCCTGCACAGAGGTGACAGGAGGACCATCAGCGATAGCAATATCCCCCTGTCCCTTGAGTCGATCCGCGATATATTGACAGGCGAGTTGCCCGGCCTGGACGTTGTTTGATTCGACGGTGGTAATAACACCTCCCTGAGCTCCCACATCGAGGGCAATAACCGGAATGCCAGCCTTGACAGCGCGTTGGACGGCGGGAGCAATACCAGCGGAGTCAACAGCATTCAGCAGAATGAGGTCGACGTGCTTCTGGATGAAGTCATCCACCTGGTTGCTTTGTGTTCCAATATCGTGGTTGGCGTCCGCCAGAATCACTTGTGCACCGATCTTCTTGGCCTCGGCCTGAGCTCCTTGCTGGATGGCAACAAAGAAGGGATTACTGATCGCCTGAACGGTTAAGCCAATCTGCTTAATCGTCTTGGGACCACTGCTACTTCCAGGGTTGAGAGCAGTACCCTGGGCCCCGCACGCTACGAAGAGTAAGCTACATGACAGAACGAACGCGTTGAGTAACAACAAGGACTTTCGCATAGCAAAATCCTCCACTGGAGCAACGTGAAAATAACAACGCTTCATCAATGTAGATTGTCATCAATGTAGATTGCTGGTTCTCTAAAAGTCACTCACCTCCCTTCTAGCGAATCTTTCCAGCTATGGAGCGGCCCCCTCCTCTTTACATTCGTACGTAGTCAATGTAATCGATGGTGCTGGACGTTTCGTGCAAGTCCAGTTAAGTAAGCAGTTTCCCATGCCGATGAACCTCAGCAATGAAATTCAGATAGACTCTCATAGATTTATAGGTAACTATTAAAATTATATCCTTATTCTTAAATCAGCGTCAAGATACATCACATCTACTCACGTAACGATGTAGGCAGTAGGGACAAGGGGTGGTGGTGGGGTAGGGAGGGGGCCTTGCGCTTGTCCTCTCGCCAGCGCCAGAACTCATGAAGTGAGAGGGATTGGGCCTTGCGCGGGCCCTGAGAGCGGTTCCAGGGCCCGCGCAAGGCAGGCCCCTACTTGAGGAGCATCGCCAGCCTTCTTACACCCTCCTCGATCTGCTCGGGAGTGAGCGCGCAGAAGGGTAGACGGACGAAGCGCTCGCCCATGTTAGCCTCGCGCCCGTCCAGTGGATCGGCGAAGAAGTCGTTTCCATTCGTCAGAAGCAGTCCGGCCTTTTGAGCACGGGCCAGCAGGTTGTTGCTAGTGTACTGTTCCGGCAGCGTAATACTGACGAAGAAGCCGCCCTCCGGCTCGGCGAACGAAACGCCGGGCAGGTGCGTCTTGAGCGCCTTGACGATGGCATGGAGACGTGGCGCGTAGAGCTGCTTGAGACTCTCAAGGTTGCTGGCGAAGTAGCCGCGCTTATGGAATTCGACGACCGCCGCCTGCGTGGGAAGCACCGGAGCGAGTATTGTATCCTCCGCGAGCTTCGTCAGTGGCTTGACCAATTCGGTCGATCCGATCAGGTAGCCAACGCGTAGCGCCGGGCTGATCAGCTTGCTATAGGAGCTGAGCGTGATCGTACGCGTAGGGTTGAGGTCGCGTAGCAGCGGCACCGACTCGCCGGAGTAGCGCAGCGTGCGATACGGCACATCCTCGACCAGCCAGAAGCCATAGCGTTCAGCCAGGTCCGCCAGCGCCTGCCTCTTTGCGGCTGAGGTCGTCACGCCGGTGGGATTCTGGAAATCGGGGATGACATACAGGAATGCCGGCGTTTTCTGTTTAATGGCCTGCTCCAACGCCTGCAGGTTGATGCCGTCGTGTTCCAGCGGAATGCCGACGACCTTTGCGCCCCGACGCCGGAACGTCTTGATCGCCCTATCGTAGCTTGGCTGCTCGACCAGCACGACATCGCCGGGCTTGACCACCAGCGCCGTGAGTAGATCCTGTAAGTGCAGCGAGCCGTTGCCGACCAGGATCTGCTCGGGCGCGACGTTATACTGTTCGCCCAACAGACGACGCAGCGGGAGGTAGCCGCCGTTATGTCCATATTGCAGCACCGTTTTGCCGTCCGGTCCCGCCAACACTGCCTGCAGGCATTCGCTAATGAGCGCCGTGGGTAGCGCCTCGGTTGCCGGAACGCCTCTGGTAAATAAGATTTGCTCGGTCTCCACCTGTCCCGTCATCTAAGTATATCTCCTTAATTTGCATAAATTTCGTCAGGAGACCTCCAATCGCTCCAACAACGCTGTATGGAATGAGCCGGATGGAGGCCCCGCCAATTTCTAAGAATGTATCAGTACAATTTTACCCTGTGGTTCGCCTGATGCCAGCAGGCGATGGGCCTCCGCCGCCTGCTCAACCGGCAAGATGCGTGCTATCAGCGGCGTAACAGCCTTTTCCGCAACCAGTTCCAGTATCTGCTGAATGTTTTGTACAGAAGTATGCAACATCCCGCCACCGAACACATGCACGCGTTTGAGCCGCCAGGATTGCGTGTTGACGGTTGCCTCCTGCCCGCCGAGATTGCCGACCAGGACGACCCTGCCATCAACTGCTGAGGCGTCGATGCTGGTCTGTAGCGTCGAGCCGACCAGTTCAAGCACAAGATTGACGCCTTTGTCGCCTGCAAGCGCTTTGGCCAGATCTTGCTTGCGATAGTTGATCACTTCATCGGCCCCCAGCTTGCGCACCAGATCGGCGCGCTCTTCGCTACTCGCCGTCGTAACGACCCAGGCGCCCGCGTGCTTTGCAAGCTGAATGGCGAGCGAGCCCACGCCGCTGGAGCCGGCCCAGACCAGGACGCGCTCGCCCGCTTTGAGCCGCCCGAGGTCAAATAAACTGGCCCACGCCGTCGATCCTGCCAGGCCTACCGCGACCGCCTGCTCAAAAGTGACGCCATCAGGGATACGCGCCAGATCAGAGGCGCGTGCAGCTATCTTGCTGGCGTATCCACCTCCGCCTTTTGCGGTCTGAGCATTCTCGGTAAGCACACGCTCACCCGCTCGGAAGCCGTTCGCGTCCTGTAACACAACACCGGCTGCCTCTAATCCTGGCGTGAAGGGAAGTTGACCTACTGGCCGGCTGCCTGCCCGTTGGAACAGATCAAGACGATTGACCGTGGTTGCTTTGACCTCGATCAGCACATCCTGTGGGCCTGGAATGGGATCGGGAACCTCCTGCACCTGCAGTACCTCGGGATCGCCGGGCTTGCTAAACTGTACCGCTTTCATGTGTACCACTCTCCTCCTTACGTGATTTGCTGCTGTTGGGATCGTCTTCTTCATTGTATGCCCATCGTTTGTGGATGGCAAGGCTGGCGACTGCCCTGACTGACCGATGCTGATCTCAGGACCGTACGATAACAGAGAGCAAATCCTTGCTATTAGAACGAATGTTTTATATAATGGAGAGGTGCTAAAAAGAATTATTTCGTAGACGGCGTGTGTAGTTTATGCAAGCAAAGAGATAGATAGCACAAGAATAATGAAGCTCAAGACACGACTCACAATGGTCTCCATACTGGTGAGGGACCAGGACGAAGCGCTCCACTTTTACACCGAGAAGCTCGGTCTGGAGAAGCGCGCGGACGTTACCTTTGGACCGGGCCTGCGGCTGCTCACCGTTGCGCCCAGGGGTCAGAAGAGGCCGGAGATAGCGCTGGCGAAGCCGGATACAGCACTGCACAATCCGGACCGTATCAACGAGCTGATGGAACATATCGGCCAGGGGGTGCCCTGGATCTTTGACACGAACGATTGTTATAAGGCATACGAGATGCTGCTGGCACGCGGCGTTAAGTTCGTTAGTGGGCCTACGCAGCAGCTCTATGGCGTTGAGGCCGTTTTCGAAGACCCGTCTGGCAATACCTTTTCTCTATTGGAGGCGTCACCGGAGGTCCGCTCACTGCTGAAAAATCGGAGCGTAGGTAGCGCCGCGTAATTCATGTATTGGACGCTTTCATAGCTCTTTCTGGTCTATGAGAGCTATTTGTTACGTATATGCGTGACACCGTAAGCGAGGAGACGGCAGGCTGTATGGTACAGGCAGGTGACAGGCGTTTTACGCTTGAAAATGGGTATCTCGCGACCTGGAATGCGCATCTGCCGATGGTTGAATGCGTGATTCGGACGATGCGTGAGCGCATGTGCGAGTCTTTTTCGCTGGAGGATATGGCCGATGTCGCTTGCCTGAGTCCTTATTATTTCAGTCGCGTGTTTCACCAGATCATCGGCGTACCCCCTGGCGAGTTTCTCTCGACGCTGCGCCTGGATATGGCGAAGCGGCTCCTCCTGACCACGCCATTGAGCGTGACCGATATCTGCTTCGAGGTTGGCTATACTGCGCTCGGCTCGTTCACCACGCGCTTTACACAGCAGGTCGGTCTGCCGCCGCGCCATCTCCGACACCTTGCGCGCAATGGTCCTCTGCCAGCGTTTGCAAAGCGATGCGCTATTCCTCCTCTTTTCTATACAAAAGGTGTTAGCGGTCACATACGTAGCATTCGCCCTTTTAAGGGATTGATCTTCGCCGGCCTTTTCCCTAAAGCGATTCCCCAGGGGCGTCCCGTACGTTGTACGTTGCTCGCGGAACCGGGTCTCTATCATATCGACGCTGTACCGGATGGATGCTATTTCCTGCTCGTAGCTGCCCTGCCTGTGTCCGAAGATCCTTACACATACCTGTTGCCACAGAACGATGTGCTGGTCGGCACACACGGTCCCCTCATGGTTCAGAACGGCGAAGTGCGTGACGCCGTCGATGTGATCTTGCGCCCGCCGCGCCTGACCGATCCCCCGATTATCAGCGCTCTGCCCTTTATCTGATCCTCTCTTGAAGGGGAGATGAATGGAATGGTACACTGGGACAGGTTGCCACGCATACTTGAAGGTTCGGAGGAAGTTCAGCCATGTCCTTATCTGGTACAACGAATCACCCCATCCCTGACCAGATCCTGGTCGATATCGCGGAATACGTTGTCGATACAGCAATAACAAGCGAGGAGGCATTTACTAATGCGCGTCACTGCCTGCTGGACGCGCTTGGCTGTGGTATCCTGGCGCTGAGATATCCAGAATGCTGCAAATTGCTTGGACCGCTCGTCCCAGGGATAATCGTTCCTCATGGCGCTCGTGTGCCGGGAACGACATTCGAACTCGATCCCGTTCAGGCCGCCTTCAATATCAGTTGTATGATCCGCTGGTTAGACTTTAACGATACCTGGCTCGCCGCCGAATGGGGGCATCCCTCCGACAATATCGGGAGCATCCTGGCGGTTGCCGATTACCTGAGTAGAGTGCGGATAGCCGAAGGCAAAGCCGCACTCTCTATGCGAGATGTGCTGCTGGCAATCATCAAAGCCTACGAGATCCAGGGCGTGCTGGCGCTGGAGAACAGTTTGAATCGTATCGGGCTTGATCATGTGTTGTTCGTCAAAGCAGCTTCCACGGCAGTTGTCATGCATCTGTTAGGAGGTGGAAAGGAAGAGATTATCAATGCTCTTTCAAACGCCTGGATCGACAATAGCAGCTTACGTACCTATCGTCATGCTCCAAACACGGGCTCGCGTAAATCCTGGGCAGCAGGCGATGCAGCCAGCCGTGCAGTACGCCTGGCATTGATGACTCTCAAGGGAGAGATGGGGTATCCCTCTGCGCTCACCACTAAAACCTGGGGCTTCTACGATGTCGTGTTTGGAGGCAAACCCTTTACCTTTCAGCGTCCCTATGGATCGTATGTGATAGAGAATATTTTGTTCAAGATTTCGTTTCCGGCAGAGTTTCATGCACAAACGGCGGTAGAGGCTGCCATCAAGTTACATCCTCTGGTTGCACCTCATTTCGACGAGATCGAAAGCATTGTCCTCACGACGCACGAGTCAGCGATACGGATCATTGATAAAACGGGCCCGCTCTCTAATCCTGCTGACCGCGATCACTGCCTCCAATACATGGTTGCGATTGGCCTGCTCTTTGGAAACCTGGTGGCAGACGACTATGCAGATGCGCGGGCGGCGGACCCGCGCATCGATGCACTGCGCGGCAAAATGAGGGTGGTAGAAGACGAAGCCTATAGCCGAGATTACCTTGATCCGGCTAAACGTTCGAATGCCAATGCCGTTCAGATCCATTTCACAGATGGTAGCGCGACCGAGAAGGTTGTTGTCGAATATCCTCCCGGTCATCGCCATCGTCGTGCTGAGAGCGTTCCCCAACTCGAACAGAAACTCGTGAACAACTTGAGTACTCGCTTCCCCGCCCGGCAGGTACAGGAACTGCTGGCTCTGTGGCAGGACCCGCGTACAATTGAGACGATGGCGGTGCATGACTTTATGCGCAGGTGGATCATGTAGCAGAGAACGCCACTCACTTTTCCTGCCCCTGACTCCTGTAGAACAAATGTATGGCCAACGTGACAGAATTCTGCTATTATATGTCAATGAGCACATCGGTCTTCTTTCAGGGCGGTACTCTGGTTATACAGCAGGATGAGGAACAGGAGCCGCTTCCCGCACCGTTTCGCTTTATCAAGGGACGGTGGCGTTGTGAGGGCTATCATTATCGCGAACTCCAGCCGCAACTGCGCGACCTGGCTATACGGGACAATGTGCGGCGCTGGCAGCCGCTTGACGTGACCTTGCGGGAGGTACGAGAGCCGCACGACTATCAACTGGAGGCTCTCGTCGCCTGGGACGAGGCGGGACGCTGCGGCAGCATCGTCCTGCCCACCGGAGCGGGGAAGACCTTCGTCGCGATTCAGGCGATCTATCGCGTCAAACGCTCCGCCGTCGTTGTCGCGCCCACCATCGACCTGCTGCACCAATGGTACGCACGCCTGGTAAACGCGTTTGCCACCGACGTGGGCGTCTACTACGGCGGCGAGAAACGCGTCCAGGCGCTCACCGTGACGACGTATCACTCGGCTGGCGATCTGATGGCCGCGTATGGCAATACCTTCAAGCTGATCATCTTTGATGAGGTGCACCATCTGCCCGCTCCCAGTTGGGGCGAGGCGGCTCTGATGGCACCATCTCCCCTGCGCCTGGGACTGACCGCAACGTATCCCGAGGCGCACGAGCAGACCAATGGGCGCTGGCGCGTCGATGAATTGATCGGTCCCATCGTTTACACGAAGCGCGTCGAGGATCTCGTCGGCCAGCAACTCGCAAACTACCGCACGCAGCGCCTGCGCGTTGATCTCTCGCCCGCCGAGCGCGCGCGCTATGACGCCGACCACGCCACATATATCAACTTTGTGCGCGAGCGAGAGCTGCCACGCCGCCACGGTCCGGGCTGGTTGATGGAACTGATGCGGCTCTCTACCAGCGACGCGCAGGCACGGCGCGCCTTCCTCGCTCGCCAGCGCCTCTTGCGTCTGCTCGGCAGTTGCGAGGGGAAGTTTGCGCTCCTCGACGAGCTGCTGCGCGAATACGTCACCGAGCGCATCCTCGTCTTTACGGAGCAGAACGCGATGGCGTACGAAGTGGCGCGACGCCATCTCATCCCCGCGATCACGCACGAGACGAGCGCCGCTGAGCGCAAACAGATTTTAGATGGCTTTCAAGATGGGCGCTATCGCGTCGTCGTTACGTCCAGGGTGCTTAACGAGGGGATCGATGTCCCGGAGGCGAAGATCGCGATCGTGCTGGGTGGAACCTCTGGCGCGCGCGAGTATATACAACGCCTGGGCAGGGTGCTGCGCAAGATCGAGAATAAAGAGGCAATTCTCTTTGAAGTCATTGCCCGCAAGACTTTAGAAGAGGGCCGGGCGCAGCGGCGCCGTAGAAAACAGGAGGTCGATTGATGCTGACGGGGGAACTGGTGAAGCCGCGCCTGCGCATGCTGGGTTCGCAACTGTTTATCGATCTCCTCGATATGCACGATCCCTGCTGGCTGCAGACCGCAGCGGACCTGATCGCTCTGTTACAGGGCCATATCGGCCAGTCACAGACCGCGTGGGAGGCCGCGCTTGAGGCGTACGAGGGCGAGCGGGTCGATTACATCGTGGTGCGCGGACTCGCAAAGGTCCTCAGTGATGCGGCCAACTTTGCCCCGCTTGAGACGCCGCTGCCGCCAAAACAGATTCGCGAGCGCCTCTTTTCCTATGGTCCCGTCTTCTCGAACGCGCAGTTATTTCAGCAGCAGACGCGTCACGAGGTCATGCAAGCGCTGGCGAACGAACTCGGCAGCTCGGCGGAACACCTGGAAGCCTCCCTCTTCGCCGATCGCTTTGCATCTACCATCCTCAGCGACGCCGGGAACGACTGGACGCCCGCTGGATTGATAGCGCGCTACAATCTGGAACTGGCGCGCGGCGTCCTCTACTGGGCCAGCCATATGCGCATCGAGGTCCATGGAGGGTACAAAGACCTGTGGAAGTACCTCAAATTTTTTAAATTGATGTTCTGGATACAGGAGCAGGAGGACGGCTATGTCATCGATCTCGATGGGCCGATCTCGCCCTTTGTGAGCGCCACCACGCGCTATGGACGGCAGTTTGCCGCGTTTCTGCCCGCCCTGATGCTCTGTGAGCGTTGGAAGATGGTTGCCACCGTGCGCCCACCGCAGACCTGGGGCATGGCAACTTATCGGCTCGACGCGAGCTCCGCGCTGCAGTCGCACTTCAAGCAGAGTGGCCCCTTCGATAGCCGTCTCGAAGCCGACTTCGCCCTTGAATTCGAAGAGAAATTCGGCTCGAAGCGTGGGCAGTGGGCGCTCACCCGCGAAGACGAAGTGCTCAATCTGGGCGATACCGTCATGATCCCGGATTTTGCACTTACACACAGGCGCACGGGTCAAAGAATACTCATCGAACTGGTTGGCTTCTGGCATCCCGACTACCTGCGGCGTAAGGTGGAGAAGGTGCGCGCTGCCCAATGTCGCAACCTGCTCTTGCTGGTCTACGAAGGCGTTAACCTGGCGGCGGAAGCGTTGCAGGACGTACCCGGTGAGGTGCTCTATTTCAAGCAGAAGCCGGTCCTGAAAGAAGTGATGAGCGTTGTAGAGGCAATGGCTGAGCAGATAGCAAAATAGGGGTGTTGATAATATATCTGTATTCAATGGTACTCCCTCTCCGTTATATCTAGTGACGTGACTTTAGAAAGGCATAGCCCGTTCTGAATAGTGGGATGCAACATCCCTCTTTGCAACTATGGAGAATGTTTGGAGAATTGAATGACACAAAGTAATCTGAGAGAAGTTTCTGTAGCATCGGACGTACACCAACCACCCCTGGCAGTTCTTGAACTTGACGTAGAGAAAGTTCACCCTCAAAAGAGCGCACATACATATCGGCCCACTCCCTGGGCGCTTGTTAATCGAGTACTCGACATTGTTGACTCTGTATCAGGTGGTCGCGCCGGCCAGATCCAGCGGTTCTTCAGCTTTGTATTCATTGGCGGCATGGCGTCTCTTGTCAACCTGCTCGTTCTATACGTGGTGTACTACCACATCTCTATGTCGGGCTCTATTCATGTACACTATGTGGTTGCCTTCTTGTTAGCATCTGAAATCTCTATTCTTGCCAATTTTATTCCAAACGATTATTTTACGTTCAGGCACCTGCCGGGACACCAGCGTTCCTGGGGTGCGCGCTGCCTGCGTTATCACATCACATCCATCACTGGCACCGCGCTCACGTTCCTGATCAACTTTGGCCTGAGCTATGGGCTGCGCATCTCGCCCGTTGTGGCGCAGGCGGCTGCCCTGATAATCGTTCTCTTTTACAATTTCACCGTGCATCACCTCTTCACCTATCGTCATGTGAAGACGGCGGCGGCCCACTAAAACGGTCCTCTGCCAGGGACAGATAACAAAGAGAAAACCTCCTCGTCGCTGAGGAGGTTTTCTTTCGCTTGTTCAGTCAGCGCTATGCCCAGCGAATAAGTCCCATCTCGTACTTCTCGCTCAGGCTCGGATGAGAGGGAACGACGCGCACATTGTAGGCGATGCTGCCGCTCTCGGAAGGCTGCAGATGCAGGTCAAAGCGGTACGATCCATCGTGTTCGTGCCGTGTAAAGCTCATTGGCACGGTATGCTGCGCCAGGGCGAGCTCGTCCTGAATTTCACCGTAGACCAGTTCGACGCTGATATCCCCCGGCTCGAGTTCGCTCATGCGCACCCAGGCGCGAACATCGAGGCCCTCGCCCAGGCTGAGTTGCCCATCGCGCTTCCCGTCAATGTACAGTTCCAGGGTATTCCAGCCGTGCCGGACGTGTTCCTTCCAGGCGGCCAGCGTGCGGATGCGCTCGTAGTGGTTCTGTTCGACCTGCATACCCTGCTGGATCTCAGGCACATAGTAACGCGTGGTGTATTCCTTGATCATGCGCCGCATACTGTACTGGGGCGTACAGGTGCGGATGGCCTCTTTCATCGCGCCTATCCAGCGGTGCGGAATGTCGTCGGCGTCACGATAGAAGAACGAAGGAACGAGCTCGTCTTCGAGCAGGCGGTACAGGGAGAGGCTATCCGCCTCGGCCTGGATCTCCTGGTCGTGGTACTCGCGCTCTTCGCCGATCGCCCAACCGTTTTTGCCGTTGTAAGCCTCGGCCCACCAGCCATCGAGAATGCTGCAATTGGGTTGGCCATTCAGCGCCGCCTTCTGTCCGCTGGTTCCGCTGGCCTCGTAGGGACGGATCGGATTGTTGAGCCAGACATCGGTGCCGGCGACAAGGTAGCGGGCCATGTCGATATCGTAGTTTTCCAGAAAGATAATCTTGCTGCGCAGATCGTCGCTGCGCGAAATGCGATAGATCTGCTGAATCAGCGCCTTGCCGGGCTCATCTGCCGGGTGCGCCTTTCCGGCAAAGACGATCTGAACGGGGCGGGCCGGATTGTTCAGTAGCCGCTTGAGGCGTTCGAGATCGCGGAAGATGAGCGCAGCGCGCTTGTAGGTTGCGAAGCGGCGCGCGAAACCGATGATCAGCGCATTGGGATCGAGCATACGCTCGATCTCGGCGATCTGCGTCGAGCCCTCGCCCAGACGCAGGTGCTGGTTCTTCAGACGGTGCCGCGCGTATTGGATGAGCCTCTCTTTCCGTAACGTATGTGTCTTCCACAGCTCTGCGTCTGGAAGGTAGTCGATGCGCTGGTCCCAGAAATCCTGGTCGTCCACATAGCGGCCCCAGTCTTTATCCAGGTAACGCCCGAACAACTCGTTCAACTCCTGCGCGATCCAGGAGAACGTGTGCACGCCATTTGTGACATAGCCAATCGGCACCTCGTCGACCTCGATGCCAGGCCATAGGAACTGCCACATCTTACGCGACACCTCGCCGTGCAGCTTGCTGACACCGTTGTGATGTCCGGTCAGCTTAAGCGCGAGCACCGTCATACCATACGTTGGACCCCAGCCGTGATCTTCGCGCGCCACATCCAGGAACTGCTCGCGTGTCAGACCCAGTTCGCCCCAGTACAAGCCGAAGTACTTGTCGATCAGATCGTAATTAAACGTATCATTGCCCGCCGGCACAGGCGTATGCGTCGTGAAGAGCGAATTAGAAGCCACCGCCTCGCGTGCCTCGTTAAAGCTCAGACCTGAGGCGACGAGCTCGCGGCAGCGCTCCAGGTTCAAGAATGCCGCGTGCCCCTCGTTCAGATGCCAGGCGGACGGCGAGATGCCGAGTGCCCGCAGGGCGCGTACACCGCCAATGCCCAGCACGATCTCCTGTGAAATGCGAATCTCACGGTCGCCGCCGTAGAGGCGGGCCGAGAGTTCGCGATCGTTGGGCGCGTTGGGCGCCACATCGGTATCCAACAGGTAGAGAGGGACGCGACCGACCATCAGCTTCCAGACCTTGGCGTAGATGCGGCGTCCGGGCAGATCGACGCTTATAACCACCTCGTTGCCATCGGGCCCGATCGCCGGCACCGCCGGCGCCTCCGAAAAATGCAGCTTATCGTACGAAGCCTCCTGAACGCCATCGCGGGTCACCTGTTGACGAAAATATCCCTGCGGGTAAAGGAAGCCGACGCCTACGAAGGGCAGTCCGAGATCGCTTGCCTCTTTGCAATGGTCGCCAGAAAGAATGCCTAAGCCCCCAGAATAAATAGGGAGGGCCTCGTGAATGCCGAACTCAGCCGAAAAATAAGCGATCGTCTTGTCGGCGAGCTCGGGATAGTTGAGCGTAAACCAGGTCTCATCGGGGCGTGGATGCATGTAGTGATCAAAGTCACCAATGACGCTATCGTACTGCTCCAGATAACTCGAGTTCTCAGCAGCCAACGCGAGTAGATGAGGTTGTATCTCGCTGAGAAAACGTACAGGATTATGTCCTACCTGCTCCCAAAGCTCAGGATGGAGTGAGCTATAGAGCGCCCGCGCCTCTGGATGCCAGCTCCACCAGAGGTTGTACGCGAGCTCGTATAGGCGATTGATACGTGTTGGCATTATGGGGAAGATCGTAATGCGGCCATAAACTTTCACAGTGCCAGACTCCCTTTCTTCAAGACTCACGATCAGCATTATTAGTATATCTCTTCCAGGAAAACAAGGTCAATGGAAGGCGAGAAAATCAGTGTATTCGGACGCCCCCAACAGACGCGAAAAACCAGTGCCAGTTTAGCCTTGTTGTCTGCATGCTACTGGCACTGGTGCATCATAGAGGAACACAAACATGAGGTCAAGAGATAGCGCCTATCGGGCGATGCCCGCCCCCATTGTTCTGCTGGCTACTTTGCAAGAAGCCAGCAGAACAAGGAGGTACTCACAATACGAGGCGTATTGACGTAAAGATCAATTATCGTTGATCTTAATCCAACCATGTCGTAGCGCGTGAACCACTGCAGCGGTGCGATCATTGACCGACAACTTCTTCAGTATAGAAGTGATGTGATTTTTTACCGTCTGGTCGCTGATCTTAAGCGATTTAGCGATCTCCTTATTGCTATTGCCGCGCGCGATATAGTCCAGTATCTCCACCTCGCGGCTAGAAAGGGGTGAATAGAGATCTTTCGTGCCGCCATCCTCCTCTTCGACCGTCAGTTCACGGAACGACTTCAGAACGCGGCTGGCGAGTTGAGGCTTCGAGAGCACGTCATCGTTGATGAGGTACTCGCCGTGGCTTACCTTGCGGACGGCATCGGCAAGAGCGTCCGGTGTGATATTGCGCGAATAGTAAGCGGCGGCCCCGACCTTAATAGATTGAAATAAGCGCTCTTCATCCTCTGAAGGTGTGAGAATAATAATCGCCATACGTGGCGCAAGATGGCGTGTCTGGCGGGCTATCTCAAGCGGGTCCGAGGAGGTAAGTCCTGCGTCGATAAGCGCCACATCAGGGTTGGTCAGGCGCGCGATCTCAAACACGTCGCCGGCATCGGTCGACTCGCCGACAATCTCGCAGTCACCCATTCGTAGTAGGGTAGCACGGATGCCCTCGCGAAACAGAGGCTGTTCATCAATAATGATGACACGTATCGTTTCCATGTGATCCCTTCGTAGAAGAGCGGACAGCTCGAGGCACCACCACTACACTGCCTACACTCTTTTTCTGTCTATTCCAAACGTCCAAGAAAGTGATCGCCCCTGTATAGATGCAGGGGAAACCGCACACCTTTGCTGGTTGCACCATTATACACAGAAAGTGCACATTGAACAATTGGTAACAAGATAAATTGCCCCCATTTTGCCATGCTACCGGGAGAAGAGGCCATGCCGGACAGAACGCTAAGGGATAGGCGGGGCACCAGGAACTGTGACGCTCCGGCGTTCGTCTCGCGCCTGCTACCTATCGTTTAGATACGTTCCAGTCTGTGCAATGTAGAGTTAATAGCGACGCGCAGGCAATCGATCACGCCTTTACCCGTCACTGCAACGCCCTCGTAACTCGGAACACGGTAAGGATTGAGGTACTTTTCTAGCACAGAAACAGGCAGCACGTCCTGTAGATCGCGCTTGTTCCATTGCATGACCAATGGAAAATCCGCCACGTCCTTGTTCATCCGGCGCAGTTGTTCTTGCAGCTCGTTCCAGCACTCGATGTTCTCTTGCAACTTGCTTGCCTGCGAGTCGGCGACAAAGATAACGCAATCCGCGCCTTTGAGCACCGAGATCCGTGTCTGCTGATAAAGGATCTGGCCAGGAACCGTGTAAAGCTGGAAGCGGATCTGGAAGCCATGCACCTTCCCCAGCTCAAGCGGGAGCAGGTCAAAATACAACGTACGCTCGGTCTCAGTGTCGATGGAGACCATATCACCGACATCCTGTGGATTCACAGCCTGGTGTATGTAATGAAGATTGGTTGTTTTACCGCAGAGACCAATTCCATAATAGACGATCTTACAGTTGATCTCTCGTTTCGCCATGTTGATCAGGGACATATACTCTCCTGCCCACTCATAAGTGCCCGTCCTTCACTCTCCAAACTATCGAGTAGCCATGTATGCTACTGGTTCGGGGACAGTATACATGATTTTGTTTTACCGCGCAATTGCGTTTTGAGCGGCTACATGAGTGCTGGACCGAACGGCATTGAACCACGCTACGTCAACTACCTACTGTCTACCTCTGTCTATGAAATGAACCCCCTTTTTGATCAGATTTGCTGTCAAAACTGATGCAAGCCCATTTGAGAAAGAGGCAATTGCTGTCAACGGCCCTTCAACCCCGCTAGCACCATAGAGCTAGTAACATGATAGGTGATAATGCGGCGCCGCCCAAATAAATAGCCCGTATGGGCTACTCTTGTTTTGAAACAAGAAAGGGCATTTGCGCGACCGCGCTCCCCTGATCTCCCTGAAAATCCGTCGACATTGATTGTGCATGCTGTAAAGTATATTTTTACCTGTAAAAATATATAGATTTATTGCTGTACTTTTTGTGGTTATATTTTGCTTTGCCTCTAGCCCATATGGGCTATGTTTCATAGTGTATCAAAAAAAGTCGATGTATAGCATGCTATGATACCCACGTTCCACATCTTCATTCCGCGAGGACTCTCTGTCTTCGTGCCCGTTCCGGCGCTCAGGAGAGTTGCGTGGGAGCATATCTGCTCCTGCCAGACGCACTATCCCTGGTTGGAAGGTGTGGAGCAATCGCTTGCAGGGAGCTGCAAGTTCACTTTGAAAGAAAGAGGGTATATGCAAACATATCAGTACATTCGAAAGTACTTACAGCAGAAAGTTAATACGTACGTATGGCAGCATCGTGGAGAACGTTTCGTAGTCAGGATCGGTATGGGCCTGGTGGCCGCTCTCGCACTCTTCGTCATGCTCTTCGGCGTGGGCGTGCGAGGTGCGTACGCGCATCCGACTAGCAGTCAAAGCAGCGCCCGGGTCGCATTTACCGCGTCGGTGTCCACGGCTGAGAACGGCAGTGTTGTCGCAATGATCGAGCAGGTATTTGGGTCATACGCAGGTACTGCCGTCAGTATTGCGAGTTGTGAGTCAGGCTTGAATCCTGCTGCCACCAATCCGTATAGTGGCGCTGCCGGCGTGTTCCAGATCATGCCGGGCACCTGGAGTGGCACCTCGTGGGCGGGCTACTCCGCATATAACGCGTGGGCGAACATCAACGCCGCGCATGAAATCTTTGTACGCGACGGTTATAACTGGCATGAGTGGGTGTGCTAGCCTGTTGAGCGTCGCCAATGTCGATGATCCAGGCAGCATAATCTGTCATGAAGCACAGCTCCCGGCGGGAAGAGACCTCTTTTTCAGAGGTCTCTTCTTTTTGTTTGGGGAAGATGGCACCAGGGTGTGGTGGCGCGCGCAAAGAGTTGATTTTTGCGCCTGCTAATGCTAGGATAGCAAAGAGAAGGGCTTTCTCTTTGTTAGTGGAGGACCCGACCCTGGCGCGATCCTTTCTATTTGCTCAATTATCGCAGCATGTTACAGAGTGAAACCACCGGCGCGCATGTACGTAATTATAAAGAGGCGAGGCAGTAAGGAATGACTACAACTATAGATACACCAATTGATACTGAATTCGAGGTCGTCATCGGTCTTGAGGTGCACTCTCAACTGCTGACGAAGAGCAAGATGTTCTGCCCGTGCAGCACTGGTTATGCAAACGCGGCACCCAATACCCACGTCTGCCCTATCTGCATGGGGATGCCGGGCGTTCTGCCGGTGATCAATGAAGAGGCTGTGCGCTACACGATTATGACGGCTCTCGCCCTTAATTGTACTATTCCCGCATATTCGAAGTTCGATCGCAAAAACTACCCCTATCCCGACCTGATGAAGGGCTATCAAATCTCGCAGTACGATATTCCGCTCAGCAAAGATGGCTACCTGATCGTTGATCTGCATAGTCAGGTGCGGAAAATCGGCATTACCCGCGTTCATCTAGAAGAGGACACAGCACGCTTGCTGCATCATCCCGGGTACAGCCTGATCGATATTAACCGCTCAGGTACGCCGTTGATGGAGATTGTGAGCGAGCCCGATATGCGCAGTCCCGAGGAGGCGCGGCTCTATATGCAGAAGCTACGCGAGATTCTGGTCTACCTGGGCGTATCCTCTGGCCGTATGGAAGAGGGGAGCCTGCGCTGTGACGCTAATATCTCGATTCGGCCCTATGGGCAACAGGAGCTGGGCGTGAAGACCGAGATTAAGAATATGAACAGTTTCCGTGCGGTAGAGCGTGCGCTCGAGTACGAGGCCCGCCGGCAGATGGCGGTTCTGCGCGAGGGTGGCACAATCCACCAGGAGACGCGCGGCTGGGTCGAGACGCGCGGCGTCACGGTCGGTCAACGCAGCAAAGAGCAGGCGCATGACTATCGCTACTTCCCGGAACCGGACCTGCCGCCTCTGCTGATCAGCCGTGCCTATGTCGAGGAGATCCGTTCCGCTCTGCCCGAACTGCCCGATGCGCGCCGCCTGCGCTACAAGACAGATTTTGGGCTCTCCGAGCAAGACGCGAATGTGATGACGGAGGATAAGGCACTCGGTGACTACTTCGAGCGTACCATGGCGGTCTCAACGGTCAAAGATCGCAGCGCCAGGGCGAAGTCCGCCAGCAACTGGCTGCTGAGCGAAGTGGTACGCCTGCTCAATGCGAGCTCCATTGCCATTCAAGACAGCCCGTTCAAGGCTGAGGCACTGGCAAATCTGCTCGACCTGCTCGATAAAGAGCGCATCACCGGCAAGCAAGCGAAAGAGGTGCTGGACGAAGCCTTCACCTCGGGCGAACTGCCGGAGGCGATTGTCACCCGCAAAGGGATCAAACCCCCGATCAGTGATCAGAGCGCGCTCGAAGCCATCATAGAGGAGGTGATAGCGAACAATTCGAAATCTGTGAGCGACTATCGTAGTGGGAAGGCCAACGCCGTGCAATTCCTGGTTGGTCAGGTAATGAAGCGAACGCGCGGTCAGGCCAGAGCTGATCTTGTACAAACGTTATTAAGAAAGAAACTGGACGAGACTCCAGCATAGATGCCAGGAGCTCTCGATCCCTAAAAAGGAGAAAGCAGGCAATGCACAACGACGTGACGTCTGCCACATTTAACCCCTACCAGATGGCGGTGCAGCAGTTCGACCTGGCCGCCGAGCAACTGGGTCTCTCCGAAGACATGCGAGAGATCCTGCGTCAGCCTAAACGTGAACTTATCGTCCATTTTCCCGTACGCCTGGACAGCGGGCGTATTCAGACGTTCACGGGCTACCGCGTGCAACACAACGTGAATCGCGGCCCGGCCAAAGGCGGTATCCGTTACGGCCCTGATGTTACCCTGGATGAAGTGAAGGCTCTAGCCATGTGGATGACCTGGAAGTGCGCGGTCGTTGGCATACCGTATGGAGGAGCCAAGGGCGGCGTGCTCTGTGATCCCAAGCACATGACGCCCGCCGAATTAGAGCGCATGACCCGTCGCTACGCGACTGAGCTATCCATCGTCATCGGGCCTCACAGCGACATCCCCGCGCCCGATGTCAACACGAATCCCCAGGTCATGGCCTGGATCATGGACACCTATTCCATGCACGAGGGCTTCTCTATCCCCGCCGTCGTGACCGGGAAGCCGCTGTCGATTGGAGGAAGCGAGGGCCGTAACGATGCCACGGCCACAGGAGTGCTCTTCGTGACAAGGCAGGCGGCAATGCACATCGGCATGCCCTTGAGGGGCGCGCGTGTCAGCATCCAGGGGTATGGGAATGCTGGTAGCGTCGCCGCGCGCCTCTTTCATAAGGAGGGCTGTAAGGTCGTTGCCGTGAGCGATACCCGCGGCAGCATTTATAACGAGGCTGGCCTGGATGTCGCGGCGGTCCTGCGTCACAAGCAAGAGACCGGTACGGTAACGAGATTCCCGCACGCGCAGACTCTGGGCGTCTCGGACGTACTCGAAGTGCCTTGCGATATCCTGATTCCCGCCGCGACGCAGGGTGTGATTACCGTGGCAAATGCCGAGCGTGTGCAGGCGCGCATCATCGCCGAGGCTGCGAATGGCCCAACGACGCCTGATGCGGACCGTATTCTGTTTAAGCGCAACCGCATGGTCATTCCAGACATCCTGGCGAACGCTGGCGGTGTCACGGTCAGCTACTTCGAGTGGGTGCAGGATTTACAGAGCTTCTTCTGGGGCGTAGAGGAGATCACCAGGAAGCTGGAAATGATTATGAACCGCGCCTACGATGCGGTCGCTGAGCTTGCCGATAGACATGACTGCGATCTGCGCCTGGCCGCCAATATGCTTGCCATCTCGCGTGTTGCAGAGGCAACCCAGATGCGTGGCATCTATCCGTAGGCTTCCTGGTTCGCCGGACCATGGCGCTACCCAAAAACATGAGTTATCCCGGTGACTGTTCAGGACTCATCAGCGCCAGGGCGCTTCGCAAGCAATTTACTGTAGGTGGCGGGGTGGCGGCCTGAGCCACCACCCCGCCACCTACAGCAGGAATCGTGCGAGCCGCGTCGCGCGCGGAGCCACGAGGAGTCAGGAAAGGGAACCCGAAGAGTTACCACGATGACTCATGAACGGTTCCTAAAAACCCCGGCGTGGCTCGCGTCGCGTGGTTTTCTTGGGTGGCACCTTCGGGCGCACGGGTTTGTTCCGCTTACGACCACGGGCACTCCAGCTTCCATCATCCTCGTCTTCCTCTTCCTCTTCCTCCTCTTCGTCGAAGAGATCGTCTTCCTCTTCCTCTTCAGCCAGTCCGAGGTCCATATCTGGAATATCGGTGTCCTCCACAAATTCGTCCTGAACGTTCAGGTCGTCGACATTGTCTGTGTCAAGATCGATATCTTCTGCTTCTGGTTCGATGAACTCTTCCGGCGTTGCCAGTGGCTCCGCTACGGGATGAACGATTCTCTCCGCGTGCCCATCGGAGGTAGCGCGGTCATCGACGTCATCCTGTACTATACTGCGTCCACTCCTGCGTAGAGAGGGAGCTAGTTCGGGCGACTCTAGCTCGGCTGCTTCTTCTTCGGGCCTGGGCGCACCAATGACCCGACGTCCTGCCGCCACATCCAGCCAGAACTGCGAATAGTAATGTGGGCGCTCCGAGTCTTTTTCGCTGTCTTTTCTCGTCATGTTGCTGCGACACCATCCCTCACAGATATCGTAGGGAGAAAGTGCCGCCTCTCCTTTCGTTATTGACGCCGTTCTTGCGTCATCTTGTTGTTATATGCCTTACAGGCGCATTGTACGCCTTCCACATACCAGGTAGTTCTACATAATACGGACCAAGGGTATATAAAGATACCGATAGGATTTTCCTACCGACTCATAATAAAAAGAAAGCGCAGTGCTGTCAAGAGAGGATATAACGCTGTCAATCGGCATGAGAAGCCAGCGGAGGCCGTGTCAAGACCCTATGTGCATGAATTTTTGGGAGCAGAACGTTTGCTGACCTTGCTTCGCGAACCTATAATAGAGGGAAGATGTTTTACACCAGACCCTTTTTCCCGTCTTTGAGCATCTTCATTATGATGATCTCACCTCTTCATTGGCATTCTCTGGTTTCTGGTACGGGGTGCGAAAGGGGCCAGAGTGTAGTATTGGAGGAAACCTTTGGCAAGGATTCTTGATGGTATTAATAGTCCAGAGCAGTTACGTGCCCTGACAATCCCACAAATGGAGCAGTTAGCGCAGGAGATTCGCCGCGAGATCATTGAAAAAGTTTCAGTGAGGGGCGGTCACCTGGCGCCGAACCTGGGCGTGGTCGAATTGACCATGGCTTTGCATTATGTTTTTAACGCGCCCGTGGACCAGCTCGTGTGGGATATCGGCCATCAGGCGTATGTGCATAAACTTCTCACTGGCCGCCGCGAGCGTTTTCATACTATCCGTCAATTCGGCGGCCTCTCTGGCTATCTGCGCCGCGAGGAGAGTCCCTACGATGTCTTTGGGGCCAGTCACGCCAGCACATCTATCTCCGCTGCCCTCGGTATCGCTGCGGCGCGCGATCTGCAAGGCAAGGACTACAAGGTCGTCGCGATCATCGGCGACGGAGCCTTGACGGGCGGTATGGCGCTGGAGGCGATTAACAACGCGGGAAGTTTGAAGAAAAATCTTATCATCGTCTTAAATGATAATGACAAATCTATCTCCGATAATGTCGGAGCGCTCCATCACTACCTGGGCAAGGTGCGCCACGTGGAGACTCTGCCAAGCTATCGGCGTCTGCGCGAGATGGCGAAGGAGTCGATCGAGCGCCTGCCGGTTGTCGGTGATAAGGCCCGCGAAGCCGCTGGTCGGGCTGAGACGAGCTTCAAGCAATTCGTCATGCATAGTAAGACTGGAGCGATCTTCGAGGAACTCGGCATCAAGTACTTCGGCCCATTCGATGGGCATGATATCGGCCTGATGTTGGATGTCTTCGAGAATGTCAAGAAGATCGAGGGACCGGTGATCGTGCAGGTCGTCACGAAGAAAGGCAAAGGCTGGGACATTGCGGAAGATGATTCGACCAAGTGGCATGGTCCCGGCGCTTTCGACTATGTGACTGGCACGATCAAAAAGAACGCGGGTGACCCGCCCACCTATACCGAGGTCTTTGCCAACACCCTGGTCGCAATCGCCGAGAAAGATACCTCCGTGGTGGGCATCACAGCTGCTATGGCCGAGGGAACCGGACTGAAGAAGTTGCACCAACGCTTCCCCGAGCGCTACTTCGATGTCGGCATCGCTGAGCAGCACGCTGTGACCTTCGCCGGGGGTATGGCGGTAGGCGGCTTGCGCCCGGTCGTGGCCATCTACTCGACCTTCATGCAGAGAGCCTTCGACCAGGTGATCCATGATGTCAGCGTGCAGGATCTCCATGTCGTCTTCGCTATGGACCGCGCGGGCATCGTGGGAGAAGATGGGCCGACCCAGCATGGCGTCTTTGACATCGCCTTCATGCGTCCTATTCCGAACATGAAGCTGATGGCGCCAAAGGACGAGGAAGAGCTGCGCCACATGCTCTACACCGCCGTCTACATGGATGGACCGGTAAGTCTGCGCTACCCACGTGGCAAGGCCGTCGGTGTGCCCATGAGCAGCGATCTGCACAAACTGGAGCTCGGCAAAGCCGAGCTGCTCAGTCTGTCAACACTCGATGAGGCTGTGGACATGGATTGTGCTATTCTCGCCTACGGGACGACCGTTGCCCAGGCTGAAGAAGCTGCCCGCGAGCTGGCAGAAGAGGGCATCCACATGGCTGTCGTGAACGCGCGTTGGGCCAAGCCGCTCGACGAGGACCTGATCCTCGCGCTGGCAAAGGGTACGCGTCGCCTCATCACCATCGAAGATCACGTCGCCGCAGGCGGCTTCGGCAGCGCCGTACTCGAACTTCTGGAGCGCCATGCCGTCAACGACGTCCATACGTGTGTCCTCGGTCTGCCCGACAAATTCGTCGAACACGGAGCGCCGACCATCCTGAAGGAGCTGTACGGCTTATCGTCCGCCCACATCAAGGAAGTCGTACACGATCTCATGGGCGCTCACAAAAGTACTACCGTGTAGCTGTGTCGCGCGAGGCATGATGGCATCAACAGCTCATACCTCGCGCGCGGCGGACTCAGCCCTGTTCGCCGACGATGCGTCCGTCGCGCATGGTGATGATACGGTTTGCTCTTTGTCCGACCTCCAGCGCGTGTGTGACGACCACAAAGGTCTGCCCATTCTCTTTGTTCAGGCGGCACAACAGGTCCATGACCTCCAATGCCGTCTCGCTATCCAGGTTCCCCGTTGGTTCGTCTGCCCACACAATAGCTGGATCGTTGGTCAGGGCGCGCGCGATAGTGACGCGCTGCCTCTGACCGCCGGACAGTTCCGCCGGTCGATGTTGCGCGCGCTCGGAGAGGCCGACAATATCGAGCATCTCCAGGGCGCGCTTACGGGCCTTTTTGCTCGGCGTGTGCGAAACGAGCATCGGTAGTTCTACATTTTCCACTGCACTGAGCACCGGGAGCAGATTGAACTCCTGGAAGACGAAGCCCATATAGCGGGCGCGAAAGGCCGTGCGCTCGTTATCGCTCAGGTCGCGCAGGTTATCGCCGCGGATATAGATGTCGCCCTCATCGATCGTATCTAAGCCCGCGAGGCAGTTGAGCAGCGTGGTTTTGCCGCAGCCGCTCTGCCCCATGATGGCGACCATCTCTCCCTGTTCGACCCCTACATCGATGCCCTTGAGCGCCTCCACGCGCAAATTTCCGGTGCGGTAGATCTTTTTGACCTTCTGTGCCTGGATAATCATGCTTTGTCCCTGGAAACCTGACTGATCCGATCAGGCCGATAATAGATTGTGGCCTATATTATGCCTCGGCCAGCTCATTAAGCAATGTGAGCTGGCTGATGGTGATGTGTTTGCGTGCCAGTGTAATGGCTCCCGTGTCCTTCAGTTCGCGCAGAGCCGCGCTCACCGTCTCGCGGTAGACGCCCAGGCGTTCCGCCAGCTCCTCGTGGCTCAGACCTTCTACGACGGTGGGATGCCCCTGCTGCCGGGCCAGTTGTAGCAGGAGCGCGGCGAGTCGTGCGGACGTGTTCTTGAACGCCGTATCGACGAGTTGGGCCTCGCATTGCACGAGGCGCTGCCCCAGCATTTTGAGGAGCGCCAGTGCGATCGTGGGCCTCTGGATGAGTAGATACTCCATATCATGGCCTGTTACGACTCCGATCTGTGAGCTCTCGACCACCTCCGCAAAACTCGTCTGGGTATGCTGCCCGATGAGGGATAGCGCCCCAAAGTAAGCGCCCATGTGTAGCGTTGCCGTAACCAGTTTGCGCCCATCCATCGAGAGGTGATAGAGCTGTACATTACCCATATGCAGCAAAAAGAGCGCCGTACCTGCATCGCCTGGACGATACAGGATGCGTCCGGGCGGGCAGGTAGTCATCGTCGTAATGCGTTCCAACTCGCCCAGCTCTGTCGAGTGAAGCTGTTTGAAGATGTTGCTCTGGGCCAGGAATCCCTCCTCCTGGCGCGAAGATGCTGTTCTCGCGTCTGGGCGTTGTTTTTCTTGCACCTCTATATCCTGTGTGACTGTCTTACTGCCGACACAACGTATTGTACCACTCGGGGGCTATACCCCCGAGCTCGTCAGGTAGATAGCTTCGGTGCGGTTACGAGCATGCAATTTCTCGAAGATGTTCTGAACGTGCTTATGGACCGTTGATTCAGCGATATTGAGTTCGCGTGCGATCTCACTGTTTTTCCGCCCCTTACGCATCTGATCCAATATCTGGCGTTCGCGACCGGTCAGTGGTCGGGGAGCGCGTGGGGGCGCGTCCGCTGCGTCTGCCGCTTTGGCCCGCCTTGCGCGTCGCGGCTTCCGAGCGACCATTGAGTTCATCGCCTCTGGCGGCCAGTAGAGGGCTTGCGAGAAGGCGAACCCTTTCCCTTCGCTGCGCTCCTTCTCGGCCAGGACTGAGCTCCAGGCCATGGGTTCCTGCAAGATAGCGCGCAGGTGGGCCATAACACCAGATGCAAGCGCACCGGGGAGGCAAAGATCGTTGCGTGCCGCGCAACGCAGGGCGTGAATCAGAGCATCCGGCTCGACGTCTTTGGTAAGATAGCCCATGGCGCCGCCCTGGAGCGCCTGAAACACATGCTGGTCCTGGCGTGATGATGTGAAGATCACAACGCATGCATCGGGGGAGCAGGTGCGCATGCGTTCCATCAGTTCAAAACCGTTCTCTCCGGGGATATCCGGGTCCATCAAAATGACGTCAGGCTGAGTTTCCATCGCCAACGCCTCAGCATCGAGGCATGTGTAAGCCTCAGCTACTACCGACATATCATCTTCTTGCTCGATCACCTCACGCACTGCACGGCGCATGAGCGAATGGTTATCGACAATCATTACCTTTGTCATGTGTTCTTCCCTTTCTACTTCTACAACCCCTGGTAGTAATATGTGCGTTATAAGTTTGCACTACTTACACTATCTACTATACTTCCACATTCAAGAGGCAGGCGGCGATAAAGAGGAAAGCGGCCCTACTCATCCGGTTTTCAGGCGATGTGCGTGCTTGTAGTTGAAGCCGCTCGTAGTCGAAACTATGCACGTGCCAGGAATAATTGGCGCTTGTCGACCGTTATACTAAAAGAGTAGATTACCGTAGCATGTCCAGACGCCGGGACAGATCGGTGGCATATGACCATGGAAAAGATTCTTGCTTCCCAGGCGTGACTGTGTTATACTTCTCACTCAGCAGGAGGCATCCCCTGCTATTATGTGATTACGGCAATTGCATCATTAAGTACACACGCTCTTCGGGCCGCGCCAACCCTGGGGCCCAAGTTATGCCCACACCTGGGGAACCCTGACGCAAGGTAAGAGGAGAGCGGAGGATCAAAGGGAGGATCCGTTTTTGGCAAACATCATTTCGATGAAACAACTTTTGGAAGCGGGTGTTCACTTCGGGCATCAGACCCGGCGCTGGAACCCCAAAATGAAGCCATTTATCTTTATGGATCGCAATGGCATCCATATTATTGACCTCCAGCAGACGGTTACTCGCCTGAACGATGCCTACAAATTTGTTGAGCAACTGGTGGCGCATGGCGGCACTATTCTCTTTGTAGGGACCAAGAAACAGGCTCAGGAGGCAGTAGCTGAAGAGGCGCGGCGTTGTGGTATGTTCTATGTCAACCAGCGCTGGCTCGGCGGTATGCTGACCAACTTCCAGACGATTCAGTCTCGTATCCGCTATCTGCGCGACCTGGAAGCAAGACGTGATCGCGGTGACTTCGAGCGTCTGCCCAAAAAAGAAGTACAGCGCTTGCAGGACGACATGGTCCGCCTGGAGCGTATCCTGGGTGGCATCAAAGATATGCGACGCCTCCCCAATGCTATCTTCATTATCGATACTCGTAAAGAACGCACGGCTGTTGCCGAGGCACAGCGCCTGGAGATTCCCATCGTTGCTCTAGCCGATACCAACTGTGATCCCGACGAGATGGACTTTCCCATCCCGGCCAATGATGACGCGATCCGCGCGGTTCGCCTGCTTTGTGCCAAGATTGCCGATGCCGCCGTCGAAGGTCGGCGCGAGCTAGAGGCACAGCAGAAGGATGCCGAGCCACAGGTTAGCGAGGAGCCCACTGCTACTGAGGTGACAACGGCTGAGGTCTCGGCTCCTGCAGAAACGCAGGCGACCGCCGCGGCCCAGACAACCCCTGAAGCGCCCGCTGCGCCTGCTGCTGCTTCGGAGACAGAGACGCCCGTCGTGCCTGCTGAACCGGAACTTGTAGCGAAAGAGGCTCTCTAGAATCGAGCATCGATCAGGCGGGGGGTAAGGGGCGAGTCGCCTCCTGCCTCCCGCTTCTTCCTGCATTATCGAAGAATTTGTTCCATACAATGCTGGTGTCGTGTGATACCGGCGCGAAGCACACCTGTCAAGCACTCGGATGCCATAAAGGATGGTCATGGATCGTTGCTCCATCATCGCTATCTGAGTATGATACACAACAGATTGAGGAGAAATCACGGGTATGAACTACGCTGCTGCTGATGTGAAAAAGCTGCGCGAGGAGACTGGCGCGACTTTTGCTGATTGCAAGAATGCCTTGACCGAGGCAAAGTCCTGGGATGACGCGGTCAAATATCTCGAGGCCAGAAGCGATAAGAAGGCGGAGAAGATGATCATGGCTGGTCGCGAGACGAAAGAGGGTGGAGTTTTTGCCTATGTCCACCATAATCACAGCGTAGGCGTGTTGCTTGAACTCAATTGCAGCACCGATTTTGTGGCGCGTAGCGAGAGCTTCCGCCACCTGGCGAATGAGTTGTCTCTGCATATCGCAGGCCTGGGGCCGACGTATGTGAACTACGAGGATATCCCTGCCGAGGTGCTTGAGGAGGCTCGTCGCAAGGCGGCGGAAGATCCTTCGATGGCGCGCGTTCCCGAGGCTAGGCGCGAGGAAGTGCTCGACAATAAGGTCAAGAAGGCTATTGGTGAGCAGGTTCTAATGCTGCAACCCTGGGTAAAGGACGAGTCGGTGACGGTCGGCGACCTCGTGCGCAAGGTCATCGCTGAGACTGGCGAAAACATCGTCGTGCGGCGCTTCAGTCGTTTCAAGCTGGGCGAATAGATAAGAGGACGTTGAGGGTTTGCTATGGCAGTCAAACTGAAGTATCGGCGTATCTTGCTCAAGCTCAGCGGTGAGGCGTTGGGAGCACAGGGAGATGGCATCGATGCCGCCACGGTGCATCGTCTCGCGGGCGAAGTCCAGCGTGTGCACAGTTTAGGCATAGAGGTCGCCATGGTCATTGGCGGAGGCAATATATGGCGTGGGGCCGACGCAGCCGCAACGGGCATAGATCGCGGCACCGCCGATTATGTAGGTATGCTGGCAACAGTGATGAATTCACTGGTCATGCAAGATGCGATGGAGAAGCGTGGTATGGCCACGCGCGTGCAGACTGCCATAGAGATGCCGCCTGTAGCAGAACCATTTATCCGCCGACGCGCGCAGCGTCACCTGGAGAAGGGACGAGTGGTTATTCTTGCTGCAGGCAGCGGCAACCCATTTTTCACAACTGATACGGCTGCAGCCTTACGCGCCGTAGAATTGAATGCAGAAGTATTACTCAAAGCAACGAAAGTTGATGGCGTCTATGACGATGATCCTATGCGCAATGCTCATGCTCACAGGTTTGATGAGATCAGCTATATGCAGGCATTGAATATGGGGTTAAAGGTGATGGATAGCACCGCGCTTTCGCTCTGTAAGGATAATCACATGCCCATAATCGTCTTCAATCTCCATCAGGAGGGCGCATTGGAGGCCATTATACGTGGCGAAAAGTGTGGTACACTCGTTACAGATGACGTGCAAGAGCCTGTTTCTTAGTGAAGCAGGTGTCTCATCTCTACGTCGTGTTGCATGTTGAGGGTAATATTTCGTCCATAGAAAAAGGGGTAGGCTATGACAGCAGATTTAATGGGAGATGGGGAGAGACGCATGCAAAAAGCGGTCGAGGCTCTGAAACAGGATCTCGCCGCTATTCGCACCGGGCGCGCCAGCTCGGCTCTGATTGAGCGAATCACTGTCGATTTCTACGGCGCGCCAACGCCAATCAATCAGGTTGCAACGATCTCTATCCCAGAAGCTCGTCTCCTGGTGATTCAGCCGTGGGATAAGAAGATGCTGACCGATATCGAGAAGGCGATCCAGCGGTCGGATCTGGGTATTAACCCGAATAATGATGGACAGGTTATTCGCTTGAATATTCCGCCGATGAGTGAGGAGCGACGGCGCGACCTGGTGAAGACGCTTCATAAGAAGCTCGACGAACACAAGGTCGCTGTGCGCAACGTGCGACGGGATGTTCAGGATAAACTCCGCGATCGTGAGAAAAAGAAAGAAGTTTCCGAGGATGAGCTGAAGCGTAGCATTGACAAGCTGCAGAAGCTCACCGACCGCTTCATCGATGAGATGGATAAGGTCGGTAAGACCAAGGAACAGGAGATTCTGGAGGTCTAACGTTGGCCAAGATACAAGATCTCTTTTCTTCAACTAAGAAGAAAGAGGCGGCACAGTCTATTGCATCAGAGCAACACCCGGTACGCCACCTTGCCATTATTATGGATGGCAATGGGCGCTGGGCTACACAACGCCATCTGCCGCGCCTGGCTGGACATAAAGCGGGCGTGAACGCCCTGCGACGCGTCGTAGAGTGCGCGGCTGATGAAAATATCGAAATGCTCAGTGTGTATGCCTTTTCAACCGAGAATTGGGGACGACCACGTAGTGAAGTTGATGGCCTGATGCGTCTCTTCTGGGAGACGATTCGCTCGGATTTGGAGAAGTTACATCGCGATGGAGTGCGACTGCGCCATCTTGGCCGTCTACAGGATCTCTCGCCCGACATTCAAAAGGCCGTGCAGGATTCCGTGGAACTGACGCGCAATAATACCCGCGTTGGCCTGAATGTCTGCTTTAACTACGGCGGGCGCGCCGAACTGGTGGACGCTATGCGCCAAATCGTTGCGGATGGACGACCACTGGAGACCATTACGGAAGAACTGATTAGCTCTTATCTGTATACGCGCGATCTGCCTGACCCGGATATGGTGATCCGTACCGCCGGAGAGATGCGTGTCAGCAATTTCCTGCTGTGGCAATCCGCATACAGCGAGTATTATGCGACTCCAACTCTCTGGCCCGACTTCGGACGCGAAGACTTGCTCGCGGCCCTGGATAGCTTCCAGCAGCGCCGGCGCCGCTTCGGTCGCCTCGTGTCTCCAACCTAGTGAAATACGTATCAGTAAGTAGGGCCACTTGACGTGTCCTTGTAGGAGTGGCCCTTGTGGTCGCCCTGGGCCTGGGTCTCCGTTGCGAAGAGGATGGTAATCGCTTGCAAGGCACCGGTGAACAGAATATAGAATCGGGTACGCCCGAACCTGAAAAGGTCAACAAGCAAGGCCAATCCGTAGGGCAGCGCTGGTTGACTGCTGCAATCGCTATGCCTATTGTTTTAGTGTTTGCCTGGTTTGGCGGCTGGTTTGCGTTTGTCGCTGTCGTGCTTGTGGTGGTGTTAGGAACGGTGGAATTACACAATATGTTGCTTCATGCAGGCTATCACCCACTCATCTGGATGAGTTTTGCCTTGAGCATTCTTTTTCTCTTGGCTGCAATGTTTCCCCCCTACAGGCTCTCGATCATTGAGATCAGTCTGGGGGGCTCATTGCTCGTTTCGTTTTCCTGGCTATTTTTTCGTAAGCGACTCGATGGCGCTATGGTCGACTGGGCGCTGACGATGGCGATCTCTATTTATCTGGGTTGGCCCACCAGCTTCCTGTTGCTCCTGCGTGGCTACGCGCCTGGTACGTTTCAGCATGGCGGTCTTATCGCGTTGCCGACAGGGGCGTGGTGGCTGCTTGTGGTGTTGCTCGGCGTGTGGGGCTTCGATGGGGCCGCGTTCTTCAGCGGACGCTATTTCGGGCGGCATAAGCTGGCACCGGAGATCAGCCCCGGCAAGACGTGGGAGGGTGTGCTGGGCGGCCTCGTGCTCTCTATTGCCGCCGCTCTTGTACTTACCGTTGTGCCGCTGCACGTGCCCTGGTACTTAGCGATCCTGCTGGGCGTGCTGATCGGGATGGCGGCGGCGCTGGGCGATCTTGCGGAGTCGCTTATCAAGCGGCAGACGCATGTGAAGGATAGCGGGCAGATCATGCCGGGCCATGGTGGTATGCTCGACCGCATCGATAGTCTTTTATTTGTCGCCATAGTAGTCTATATATTTGCGCAATTTTTTCATTAAGGTATGCTCGCTTTTCAACAGTAGGGATGGGCAAGCCCCTATCCAGCTCGGGGAGCGCGTTCACCACAAATGGTCACCGGATGGGGGCAAGCCCCTTCCCTACTGGTATGTTAGTGCTATAATCTGGATGGAGGGATAAATCTCCTGCTTGCTTACTATTGAGAGGGCAGCAAGGATTATTGAATGAAAATGACTACGTTTCCTAGACGTATTGCTTTACTTGGTAGTACAGGTTCGATTGGTCGGCAGACGCTCGACGTAGTGCGGCGTTTTCCAGATTCTTTCAAGGTCGTTGCACTCGCGGCCCGCAGCAATGTGGAACTGCTGGCGAAGCAGGTACAGGAGTTTAAGCCTTCCCTCGTCACCTGTTTCGCCGATACGCCTGGCGTTGAGGAGAAGGCTCAGGCCGCCCTGCCAGGAGTGGTTCTCGGCGAACAGGGCTTGCTGGAGGTCGCAACGTATCCCGAAGCTGATATTGTGGTAGCCGCGACCTCGGGTCTGAAGGGTCTCAAGCCAACTCTGGCGGCGATCGGAGCGGGAAAAACCATCGCTCTGGCGAACAAAGAGACGCTGGTGATGGCGGGGCACCTGGTGATGCAGGCGGCGCAAAGAGCGGGCGTCTCGATCCTGCCCATTGATAGCGAGCATAGCGCGATCTGGCAGTGTCTACGCGGTGAAGACAGCCAGGCTATCAGCCGCCTGCTCCTGACCGCTTCCGGTGGACCGTTCCGCCGTGCCACACTGCAAGACCTGCAAGCGGTGACGGTTGAACAGGCGCTGGCTCATCCTACCTGGCGCATGGGTCCCAAGATCACCATCGACTCAGCGACTTTGATGAATAAAGGGCTGGAGGTTCTCGAAGCACGCTGGCTCTTTGGCGTGCCGTATGAACGTATAGATGTTGTGGTCCATCCCGAGAGCATCATTCATTCGATGGTTGAGTTCGTCGATGGATCGATCAAGATGCAAGCGAGCCTGCCCAGCATGCATCTGCCGATCATGAATGCCCTGGCCTATCCGCAGCGGCTGAATAACGCAGATAGCAGTTTTATACGCGAACTGCGCTGGGCCGATGTGGCACGCCTCAATTTCGAGGATCTGGACCGTGCGCGTTTTCCCTGTTTCCGTCTCGCGCTGGAAGCGGGCGTACGCGGTGGGACTTATCCCTGCGCCCTGGTCGGAGCTGATGAGGAGGCCGTCGAGCTCTTCCTGGCGGGCGCGATCGGCTTTTTAGAGATTGCGCAGCTCATAGAAAGTGTGCTGGAGCGGCATCAATCGATTGCGCAGCCCGATGTTACGATGATTCTGGAGGCGTGTGCGTGGGCGCGCAAGACGACGCGTGAGCTTCACGCGCGTCGCTACTAAATAGTAGTACTAGGTGAACTTTGATGAGCCTTGCCCGGAACAGAAGGGCTTCACAACATAGCGATATTACAATCCTGCTCACCTTGCTCATTTTCACAAGCGAAATGCAGAAAGGGAGCGAAACGGAGTAGTTTGAGTATGCGCAGAAAAACGCAACAGATTCATGTTGGTAATGTAGCGATCGGTGGCGATGCACCGATCATCGTGCAATCAATGACCACCACATATACGCGCGACGTAGAAAGTACGCTGGCGCAGATTTATCGCCTTGAAGATGTTGGCTGCGAGATCGTGCGCGTCGCGGTCCCTGAGATGGAAGATGCCGTTGTGCTTGGCGAGATCAAGCAGCGCATCCATATCCCTCTCGTTGCCGATATCCACTATAATCCTGCATTGGCATTGGAAGCGATCAACCAGGGCATCGATAAGGTGCGCATCAATCCCGGCAACCTGCTCAACGGGCGCAAGTCGCTGGAACAGATCGTGAAGGCGGCGAAAGAGCATGGCACAGCCATGCGCATTGGCGTGAACTCTGGCTCGATCGACGCCCTTGACAAGCTGGCGCAGATGCAGCGTATCCAGGTGCGCCTGCGCGATGATGGGACGCTGGAGCGCAGCGATCCCGCCGAGGCGCGGCGCAAGGAGCGCGAGCACCTGGCTGAGCGCATGGTGACGAAGGCGCTGGAGTATATTAGCTGGTGCGAGGAACTGGACTACCACGAGATCGATGTCTCGCTCAAGTCGTCAGCAGTTCTGACCGCCGTCGAGGCATATCGCCGCTTCTCGCAGCGTTCGGACTACCCGCTCCACCTCGGCATCACCGAAGCTGGAACGCTGGTCAGTGGCTCGGTGAAGTCCTCCATTGGCCTGGGATTGCTGCTGGCCGACGGCATCGGTGATACCATTCGTGTCAGCCTGAGCGCCGAGCCGGAGGAAGAGATTCCGGTGGCATACGAAATCTTGCGCTCGCTGGAGCTGCGCAATCGTGGCGTCACCTTCGTCTCCTGTCCCTCCTGTGGGCGCGTCGAGATCGATGTGATCGGGGTTGCGAACGAGGTTGAGAAGCGCCTGGCGAAGGTGCAGACGCCCATCCACGTTGCCGTCATGGGCTGCGTCGTAAACGGCCCTGGCGAGTCGCGCGATGCCGATGTCGGGCTCGCGGGCGGCAAGGGCAAGGGCGTCATCTTCCGCAAGGGCGAAGTGGTCAAGACTGTGCCCGAAGACCAGTTCCTTGACGCTGTACTCAAAGAAGTCGCCAGTCTGCTGCCGGAGCGCGAGGCGCGTATCATCTATCCCGAGGGTGGCATCAAAGAGACCGCCGGTTTCCATCGCACACGTGATGAGGGCATGAACCTGCCGATCTTGCCGCGCGCATAA
>WNGD01000619.1_pt1 | contig 39775 bp, 40 predicted proteins | sample 5400671 | NCBI WGS metagenome assembly WNGD01 (sample SAMN13153369, study PRJNA577476) | soil metagenome | isolation source: 40 cm soil or saprolite under grassland replicate 2 | place: USA:California | collected 2016-06-15 | reverse complement strand
ATCGAAGATGAGCGACTTCATCCCCTGCTTGCTCAGCGTGTCGATCGCCTGCGCCACTTCCCGGGTCGAGTTCTCGCTCACCGGCGACAGGGCGATGTATCCGACGCGATCGTTGAGCATCAACGTGATGCGCGGATCGACCGACCGGATGTGAATCGTGGCGCGCGTGAGCTTGTAGGTGATCGGCTTGTCGACGCCGCTACGCCGGATCAACAGCTCCGCCGTCGTCCCGGCCGGCCCGCGCAGTTCCTTGACCGCTTGATCCTGTTTCCACCCTTCCGTCGAACGGCCATCGAGCTGGACGATGCGGTCGCCCGTCAACACGCCGGCGCGCTCGGCCGGCGTATCGGGCAGCGGCGCGACGACGGTGATCCAGCCATCGCGCACGTCGATCTGAATGCCGAGGCCGGAGTAGTTGCCGGTCGTGGCTTCGGAGAGCTGGCGGAAGTCGTCGGGCTTGAGGAAGACGGAGTACGGATCGCCCAGCTGATCGAGCATGCCGTCGATCGCCATCTGATAGAGCTGGCGCTCGTCGAGCGAATCGACGTAGTAATCGGCCACGTGGGCCAGCACGTCGTCGAACAGCCGCGCCTGCTGATAGACCGATCCCTCCGGCTCCGTTTGTCGCTGCAGGAACCAGCCGCCGCTCACCAACGCGGCCAGGACGACGACGGCGACCACGGACCCTTTATGACGAATCATCATGCACCCCTTAGCCGGCGACCACGGACCCTTTATGACGAATCATCATGCACCCCTTAGCGATAGTGCCGTTGCCGCCGCAACTTCCCGCCAGGCGGCTTCCTGGACGGCCTTCTTGGACTGACTGGCATCAATATGAACAATTCCGGGCCCGGATGCGCTGCGATAGGCCTCACGGACCCGTGTGTGAAACGTGTCATCCTCGCGCTCGATGCGGTCTTTGACCTTGCCGGCGGCCTGTTGACGCTCCCGCCCGACGGCGACGGGGACGTCGAGCACCAGCGTGAGGTCCGGCGCCAGTCCGCCCGTGGCGACCCGCAGCGCAGCTTCCACATCCTCCCGCGGCAACCCCCGCCCCGCGACCTGATACGCCATCGTGGACAGGCCGAAGCGGTCGGCAATGACGATCTGGCCGTCCGCCAGCGCGGGCCGGATCACCCGCTCCACCACGTCGGCACGCGCGGCCAGAAAGAGGAACAGCTCCGCGCCGAATGCGCGATCGTGGCGCGACTTCAACGCCAGCTTGCGGGCCGCTTCGGCGATCGGCGTGCCGCCGGGCTCGCGGACCGTCACGACCCTTTGACTGTCAGCGCGGAGCTGGCCTGCAAGCCAACGCACGAGCGTCGACTTGCCGGCACCCTCGGGACCCTCGACCACGATAAACGGATTCACCCGAGCGTAATGATGGGGCTCGCGGCGCCCTTTTTGATGCCTTCGTAAATCCGGGCGTTGATTTTGGCCATCAGTTTTTCAAAGTTCGCCTGCGCCGCGACCATCTGCTGATACACCGAATTTCCCTGCACGCCTTGGAGCGCGCGGTCGTACTGTTCGACCTGCTCCTTGGTCGGCTCGTTCCCTTGCTGCGCGACGCGCTCGATCTCCTGCGCGAGACGCTCGGCTTCCGCCAGGACCTTCTGCACGGCCTGATCCTCGCGGAGCGCCTCCGTCGCACGGCGCAACGCCTTGTATTCGTCGGTCTGGCCGAGCACGCGCCCCAGGTCCTCTGCCTTCTCTTCGAGCACTAGTCCTCCTGTGTAGAAAGCGCGTAACGGGGGCGACCAAACAGATCATAGTGGATTTCCACCGCCCATTGGTGTTCCCGGGCCAGCGCGCGAACGGCATCGGCTCGCCGTTCATCGATCTCGAGCGCCAGCAGCCCGCCGGGCTCGAGCAGCGCCCCAGCCTCGGCGAACAGCGTCCGCGTCGCCGCGAGGCCGTCGGCGCCGCTCACCAGGGCATGCCGGGGCTCGAACTCCGAAACCGATGGGTCGAGGTCCGCATACTCGCGGTCGGTGAGATACGGCGGATTCGACACGACCGCGTGATACCGTTCTCCTGTGTCCAGCAGCGGCGCGAGCAGGTTCCCCTCGCGCACCTCAACCGGTGTCACGGGTGAAATGCGCGCGACGTTCTCGCGCGCGAGCGCGGCGGCCGCAGGCGATTGCTCGACGGCGACGACGCTATCGAACCGGCCCTCGACGGCGAGCGACAGCGCAATGCAACCGCAGCCCGTACCAATATCCGCGACGCGTCCCGTCGAGCACCGTGCCAAGACGAGCTCCACCAGGCCTTCGGTCTCGGGACGTGGAATCAACGCGCGCGGATCGATGGCGAGATCGAGTGTGCGGAAGCCGGCACGTCCGACCGCATAGGCGAACGGCACACCACGTTGCAATTTCGCAACCGCATCTCGATACCTGGCAACGAGGTTGGGCGACTTCGGCTCGTCACGACGTAGCCACGCTTCGCCGACCGTCGTCCCGGCAAGTGCCGCCCAGACCGCCGCAGTCGTTGCTTGACCGCCGCCGTTGCTTCTTGACCGCAGCTCAGGCACTCACCCGCTCCTTCTCCTGCGCCTGTTTCACGGCGGCGATCAAATCATCAAGCTTCCCATCGAGCACTTGATCCACGCTGTGCGTCGTGAAGTGGATGCGGTGATCGGTCACACGATTCTGTGGAAAGTTGTACGTGCGCACTTTCTGCGAACGGTCACCGGTGCCGACCTGGGAGCGCCGCTCACGCGACCGGGCCGCCTCCTGCTCCGCCACTCTGCGGTCGAGGAGTCGCGAGCGCAGGATCTCCATCGCTTTGATCTTGTTTTGCAGCTGGGACTTCTGATCCTGGCACTTCACCTCGAGGCCCGTTGGGAGGTGGGTGATGCGCACGGCGCTGTCCGTCGTATTGACACTCTGGCCGCCGGGGCCGCCCGAGCGAAACACGTCGATACGCAGATCCTTATCCTCGATCTTGACGTCCACCTCTTCCGCTTCCGGCAGCACCGCGACCGTTGCCGCCGAGGTGTGGATTCTCCCCTGCTGCTCGGTCACCGGCACCCGTTGCACGCGGTGCACACCCGATTCGTAGCGCAGCGTGCCATACGCCTTGGGGCCGCGCGCCGCAAAAACGGCCTCCTTGAGGCCGCCGAGCGTGCCTTCCGAGAGCGACAGGATTTCGACCTTCCAGCCGCGACGCTCGGAGAAGCGCGTGTACATGCGAAACAGGTCGGCGGCAAATAGCGCCGCCTCGTCGCCACCGGTGCCGGCGCGAACCTCCACGATGGCATCACGGTCGTCGAAGGGATCGGCGGGGGTCAGGAGCTCGGCCAGCTCGGTCTCGAGGCGGTCGATCTCGGGCCGCAGGCGTTCGATGTCGGCGCGGGCGAGCTGCGACAACTCGGGGTCTTTATCGGCGAGCACTTCGCGCGCCTGCGCCAGCTCGGCCTCGAGGCGCTCCAGGCGCTGGTGTGCCAGCCGGATGGCGTCGAGTTGGGCGTGCTCGCGGCCGAGCTGCTTGAGTTTCGCCGGGTTCCGCGCGGTGGCGGGATCGGCCAGCTGCCGGGCGACCTCCTCCGCCCGCGCGAGCGCCTGGCGGAGTCGGGTCTCCACGGGATCAGCTCGCTTTGGTTCCGTACTTCTGGCGGAACCGCTCCACGCGGCCGGCGGTGTCGAGGAGCTTCTGCTTACCCGTGAAGAAGGGGTGGCAGCTGGCGCAGACTTCGACGTGAATCAAGGGCGTCGTGGATCGCGTGACGAAGGTATTGCCGCACGCGCACTGCACGGTGGCCCGCTGGTATCTCGGATGAATTCCGGGTTTCACTGCACGTATCCTTGCCTGAAAGTCGGACAGAACGAAGTGCGGAAATATAGCCGGGACACCAACTTGGGGGCAAGGCTCACCCTCGCGGTTCGATTGACACCGCCGTGGACAAGGCGTAAGCTGTTCGGCGTGTCGGCAACCGAAATCCTCCAGAAGGTCCCGCTCTTCAGTCAACTTTCCCCCGTCGACCTGCAGCGGGTGGTGGAAGTCGCCCGCGACCGGGCCTACCCCAAGAATTCCGTCATCCTGTTCGAGGACGATCCGGGCGATGCGCTCTACGTCGTCGCCAAGGGCCAGGTCAAAGTCGTGCTGATCGGCGAAGATGGCCGCGAAGTCATTCTCTCGGTGCTCGGCGAAGGAGAGTTCTTCGGCGAGATGGCGCTGATCGACGACGAGCCGCGCTCCGCGCACGTCATCGCGATGGAAGACTCGACGCTGTACGTCCTGCGGCGCGAAGACTTCCAGGGCATCCTCGAGCACGCGCCGGGGATCGGCCTCGCGCTGCTGCGGGAGCTGTCGCGCCGGCTGCGTCGCGTGGACGAGAAGGTGGGCAGCCTGGTGCTGCTCGACGTGCACGGGCGCGTCGCGCAGCTGCTGCTCGATCTCGCCGACGAAACGGACGGTCAGCGCATCACGCGCCGCCTCACCCATCACACCATCGCTCAGATGATCGGCTCGTCGCGCGAAACGGTGTCGCGCACGATGCGCGAGCTCGTCGACAAAGGCATGATTGACGTAAGCCGCAAGGACATTGTGATCAAGGACCGTGGCTCGCTCGAGCAGGCGGCCGGGCGTTCGTGACTGGCGTCACGGCTCTACGTCACTAATTACCAGTAACTTAGCCCGGGTTTCTGGGTGCCGACACGCATGGCCTACACGGTGACATTCTGGGGAACCCGGGGGAGCATTCCGACTCCCGGGGCGGGCACGTCGCGCTACGGCGGGAACACGCCGTGCGTCGCCGTGGAAAGCGCCAGCGGTCAGCTGGTCGTGTTGGATGCGGGCACGGGCATTCGAGCACTCGGTCTCGACCTGGTGGCAAAACAAAATGGCGCCGCGAAAGTCGAGATTCTGCTGTCGCATGCGCATTGGGATCACATTCAAGGGCTTCCGCACTTCAAACCGTTTTTTTCGCCGGGCAACACCGTGCGCATTTGGGGATCGCGCCAGGGGACGGCATCCCTCGAAGCGATCCTGCGGCAACAAATGGACCCGGCGGTGTTCCCCGTGCCCCTCGACGCGCTGTCGGCGTCGCTCACCGTGCAGCAGGTGGACACGGACGAGTTCTCGGTCGGGGAGTTCCGGGTTCGGGCGATGAAACTGCGGCACCCCGGTACGACATTGGCCTTCCGGCTGACGCCTGCAAAGGCGCCAAGTGGACCGAGCATGGCATACGTAACGGATAACGAGCTGGGCTCGGGGGGGCAGTACGACGTTCCGGCGAGCTGGCGTCGCGATTTCGTGGCGTTTCTGAAGGGCGTCGATCTCCTGATTCACGACGCCATGTATACGCCGAAAGAGCTGGAGCAGCACCGCGGCTGGGGGCATTCGACATATGAAGAAGCGGTGACCCTGGCACAGGATGCCGGCGCGAAGCAGCTCGTACTGTTTCATCACGAGCCCGAGCACGGCGACGAGGCGATGGATGGCTTGGTGGCGGCCGCGCGCAAGTTTGTTACGGCGCGCAGTGGATCCCTGAAGGTCGAAGCCGCCCAGGAAGGCATGCAGGTGACCCTGTGACCCGAGGAGTAGCTATGCGTTCGCGTGCAGTGATGACTGTGTTGAGCCTGGTTCCGGTGCTCCTGGGGGCGCAGCAACGTAGCCAGGATACCCGCCCGGGCATCGCCGTCTTCCCGTTCAACAACGGCGGCTCCTACGGTCAGGGCAAGGAAGACTTCGACGCGCTCGAGCGCGGCATTGCCGGCATGATGATCTCCGAGCTGGCCCAGAATCCCGCGGCGCGCGTGGTCGAGCGTCAGGAGATCCAGCGGCTGCTGGACGAGCAGAACCTCAGCGCCCAGAACCGTGTCGATCCGCAGACCGCCGCCAAGGTCGGCAAGCTGGTCGGCGCCCGCTACGTCGTCGCCGGCACGTTCATTGATTTCTACGGCGACTTCCGGGTGGACGTCCGTCTCGTCAACGTCGAGACCGGCGAGATCGTGAAGACCGAGTCGGAGCGGATGCAGCGCGATCACATGTTCGACATCATCCGCAACGTCGCCGCGCGGCTCATGAAGGACGCGAGCCTGCCCGCCGTGCAGCGGCCGGCGTCGGATCAGCGCATGAGCCGGCAGGTGCCGACCGAGGCGCTGACGTACTACTCGCGCGCCCTGCTCTTCCACGATCGCGGCCAGAAGGACAAGGCGGTCGAGATGTACACCCGCGCCCTGGCCATCTTCCCCGATTACACCGAGGCGCAGGAAGGCCTGCAGCGGGAGAAGGCGTCCTAGATCTCTCCCGCGATCAGATGTCGCGGCGCCCATTCCGCGCGCTCACCGGCGTGAAGCCTCTCCCTCCGCTTCCTTCCGCCGACAGCGCGCGAGGCCCCGTCCCCGTAGGGGCTAAGCCGTGAGATATCTCCTGCTGCATCCGCCGCAGTGGCGGCCCGATGCCGTGGCGCCCGCGCTCGAGACGTCGCAAGTGGAAGCGCGCGCCGTACGACAGGCCCGGGAGCTCGCCGTCACCGACGACCGGCCGACCGTCTTCCTGCTCGATGCGGAGAGCCGATCGGCGTTTCCGGTCGACGTCATGCGCGGCTTTGTGGACGCGGGGGGCGCCATCGTCGCGCTGGGGCGCAACGGGGAGATCGACGTTCCGGAAACACTGCCGACCGAATTCCTGTCGGGCTTTCTCACGCACCCGACGAGCCCGCGGCGGCTGCTGGTCGCGATCCGCGCCGGCTTTCGCGAAGCCGCCGCGCGGGCGGAGACGGCACGCGCGCGGGGCGAAGCGGCGCAGCGGGCCCGCGAGATCGGTGAGCTGACGCGCATCGGCGTCGCCCTGGGCACCGAGCGCGACATCAAGACGCTGCTGGATCTGATTTTGACGCAGGCGCGGCGCATCACGCAGTCCGATGCCGGCAGCCTGTACCTGGTCGAGCTGAATGAGGAAGGGACGAAGCGGCTGCGGTTTCGGCTGGCGCAGACGTTTTCCAAGCCCGAGGCGCCGTTCGTCGAGTTCACGATTCCGGTCGACCGCACCAGTCTTGCCGGCTATTGCGCGGTCACCGGCGATCCCCTGGTGATCGACGACGCGTACTTCCTCCCGCCGGACGTGGAATACACGATCAACCGCACGTTCGACGAGCGCTACGGCTATCGCACGAAATCGATGCTCGTCATCCCCATGAAGGATCACAAGGACGAGATCATCGGCGTGCTGCAGCTCATCAACCGCAAGCGCAACCTCGACGCGGTGCTTGCGACGCCCGCCGATGTCGAGCAGCAGGTCGTCCCCTATTCCAAGCGCACCGTCGAGCTGGTGACGGCGCTGGCCGGCCAGGCGGCAGTCGCCATCGAAAACAGCCGGTTGTATGAGGACATCGAGAAGCTGTTCGAAGGCTTCGTCCTGGCCGCCGTGCACGCCATCGAGCAGCGGGATCCCACGACGTATGGTCACAGCGGCCGGGTGGCCGGCATGACCGTGGGCTTGGCGGAAACCGTGGACCGGGCGGGGGACGGGCCGTTTCGCGGCGTGAAGTTCTCGCGCGAGCAGCTCAAGGAAATCCGCTACGCCGCCTTGCTGCACGACTTCGGCAAGGTCGGTGTGCGCGAGGAGGTGCTCGTCAAGGCGAAGAAGCTTTACCCGTCCGATCTAGGGTTCGTACGCCATCGCCACGCATTCATCCGGCGCACGGCGGAGCGCGAGTTCTGGCGCAAGCGCGCCGAGTTCCTCGAGTCGAACGGCAAGCAAGGCTACGAGAGCTTCATCCAGGAGCTGGCGCGGGCGCACCAGCAGGAGCTGCAAGAGCTCGATCGCTTTCTCGAGATCGTGCTCCGGGCGAATGAGCCCAGCATTTTGCCCGACGGCAGCTTCGAGGAGTTGACGGGGTGGTCGAAGCGCACCTACCTGGCCCTTGACGGCGCCCCGGAGCCGTTCCTGTCACCTGACGAGATGCGCTATCTCACGATCCGCAAAGGCAGTCTCGATGACGCCGAGCGGCACGAGATCGAGAGCCACGTCACGCACACGTTTCAGTTTTTGCAGCGGATTCCGTGGACGCGTGAGCTGCAGCAGATCCCGCTGATTGCCTACGGGCACCATGAGAAGATGGACGGCCGCGGCTACCCGCGGCGGATTACCGGCGAGGCGATTCCGCTCCAGACCCGCATGATGACGATCAGCGACATCTACGATGCGCTCACGGCGCAGGACCGGCCCTACAAGCGCGCCGTGTCCATCGACCGGGCGCTCGACATCCTCACGATCGAGGTGAAAGAGGGACAGCTCGACGCCGAGCTCTTCAAGTTGTTCATCGACGGCAAAGTGTTCCAGCGCCAGGCGGAGGAGTCGCCCTAGGAAACCAACAGTTTGATCGACACGAGCAGCAGAAATCCGCCGAACGCCTTCCGCAGGGTCGCGTCCGGAATGGTGCCGGCGAACCTGGCGCCAAAGTAGGCGCCGATCAACAAACCCACCGCGACGACCGCCGCGTACGCCCAGTTCACCTGCTGTCGCTTGGAGTACTCGAGCACACCGAGCAATCCGACCGGCAGCAGCAGCGCGGCGAGCGACGTCCCGTGCGCCGTATGCTGCGGCATCCTGGTGATGAGGACCAGTCCGGGGATGATGACGACCGCGCCCCCCACGCCGAACAGTCCCGAGACGACCCCCGCCAGCAGACCGAGCAGTGAGACCAAAACCCATGTCATTGGTTGTGCCCTTTCCCCCAGCCCCCGCCGCCCGGGGTCTCGATGCGGAGCACATCCCCCGCATGCAGTCGCAGAGTAGCCTTCGAAGGAATCAGCTCGCCGTTCAGCAGATTCGCGCCCGCCGCGCCAGCGCCGCCATCGGCGCCTCCCGCGGGACCGTGGCGCCGTCGCTCGGTGAGCAGCGTCGCCTCCATCGGCGCCAACGTTTCGAATTCGCGCACCACGCCCTCCCCCCCGTCCCACGTCCCTCGTCCCCCACTTCGACTGCGAAGCGCATACGTTCGCACGCGTAGGGGATGTTCCATCTCCAAAACCTCGACGGGCGTATTGCGGGTGTTCGACATCCCCACATGCACCCCGGACGGCCCATTCGCGCCGTTGCTCGCGCCCTGCCCGCCACCGATCGTCTCGTAGTACGTCCAGGGATCGCCCCTTCCCCCTTCCCCCGTCCCCCTTCCCCCAAAGGTCACGTTATTCATCGTCCCCTGTCCCTGCGCGGGCACGTTGCAACCGCCGGCCGCGAGTGCGCGAAACACGACGTCCGCGATGCGCTGCGACGTCTCGACATTCCCCGCGGCAACGGCACTCGGCGCCCGGGCGTTCACCAGGCATCCCGGCGGCGCCGCCACGTGCACGGCGCGTGACACGCCGCCGTTCATCGGGATTTCGTCCGGCAACAGCGTGCGCACGACGAATAGCACTGCCGAGCGCGTCACGGCGAGCGGGCAATTCACGTTGCCCGGCGCCGCTGCGCGTGTGCCAGTGAAATCGGCGTGGAGAACGCCGTTCTCGATCGTAACCCGGACTTGAATCGCGAGGTCCTCGTCTACTACTCCGTCACCTTCGAGGTAATCGGTCGCTGTCATCGAGGTTGCTGACGGCAGACGGCTGAGGGCTGCCTTTGTCCGTCGTTCCGCGTAGTCGAGCAGCTCGCCCGCGGCTTCGCGCAGCGCGTCCCAGCCGTGGCGCCGCGCCAATGCACGCAATCCCTCCGCGCCGCGCTCGACGGCGGCACGCTGCGCGGCGAGATCGCCGCGCCGCATCGCCGGTGTACGGACGTTGGCCAAGAGCAGCCGCTCGAGATCGGGCGTGAACCGCGTCGGCGGGATGACGAGTCCCTCCTGATACAGCTCCCGCGCGCCCGCCGGCATGCTGCCCGCCGTCATCCCACCGATATCCGAGTGATGCGCGCGGACGACGCTGTATCCGCCGACTCGTCCGTCAATGTCGATTGCGCCGATGAGCGTGAGGTCGGGCAGATGGCTGCCGCCGGCATACGGATCGTTGAGTAAAAAGAGCTCGTTGGGGCGCGGGTCCAGCCCGCGCACCGCCGCGACGGCGTCCGCCAACGCGCCCAGATGCACGGGAATGTGCGCCGCCTGCGCGATCATCTCGCCGCCCGAGTCGAACAACGCCGCCGACGCGTCGCGCCGCTCGCGAATGTTGGGCGACAGCGCGCTGCGCACCAGCACGAGTCCCATTTCCTCCGCGATCGACGCGAAGGCGTGGGACATGACTTCCAGCCCGACGGCGTCGAGTTTCATGTGCGCTCCACGATCACGGCGCCCGACTCGTGCACCACACCGCGCCAGCCCAGCTCAATGAGGCCGGTCGCATCAGAGCCCGCTAGAACAGCCGGACCTTTCAGCTCAAGGCCTGCGGGCATGTCCCCCAAGGGCCACACGTCGCCATGCACCCGTTTGCCATCGCGCGTCACGATTTCCCGCCGCCCCCTCGCCGCCCCTTCGCTGCCCCGCGCCGCCCCTCGCCGCCGCTTCATCACCACCGTCCGCTCCGCCACCACCCGGAGATTCACCAGCTCCACCGGTAGCTCGTTGTCAGCGTGACCGTGGCGTGCCCGGTGTGCCACCCGGAACGCGGCGGCAAGCGTCGCGGGATCGTCACGCGGCGCCGGCACGGTGACCTCGTAACCTTGACCGGCGAAGCGGCAATCGATGAAGCGTGTCAGCTCGGCACTAGGAAGCGCCGCAGACGCGGCGTCGTCGAGCGGCTGGAAGGCCTTGGCGAGATCGCCGTTCTTCAGCTCGTGCAGCGCGCGGTGCAACGACGCCACCACATCCACGCGCTCCGGCGCCGCGGCGAGTCCCAGCGCGCTCAGCACGCCGGGATGCGGCGGAACCACGACGCGGGACATCCCCAGCGCATCGGCGAGCGCACAGCCGAACAACGGGCCCGCCCCGCCGAACGGCAGCAACGTCATGCCACGGGGATCGATGCCGCGCGCCACGCTGACGCGCTTCAGCGCGCGCGCCATGACCGCTGTCGCGACCTGGACGATTCCGGCTGCCATCGCGGTAGCGTCACCGCCCAGCGTGGCGAGGGCGCGCTCTGCGGCCGCACGATCCAGTCGCACCGAGTCCGCGAGCGGGTATTCGGGATCCAGCCAGCCGAGGACCAGGCATGCGTCGGTAACGGTGGGTTCGCTGCCTCCGCGGCCATAACACGCGGGTCCTGGCTCGGCGCCGGCACTGCGGGGGCCAACGCGCAGGGCGCCCCCTTCATCGAGCGACGCAATGCTGCCGCCACCCGCACTGACCGTCTCGATGAGAATGGCGGGTAATGCGAGCGGCACGCCCGCGATTGCTGCCGCGCCTTCGGTGAGGGCGACCCCGCCACTGACCAGGCTGGCGTCGGCGCTTGTGCCACCCATGTCGAGTGTGAGCAGGTCGCGCGCATCGACTGTTGCACCGACCAGTCGAGCGCCCACGACGCCTCCCGCCGGACCGGAGAGCGCCAGGCTGGCGGCCCGACGCGCTGCCTGCTCGGGACTCAGCGTACCACCGCCCGACGTCATGATGCGGAGGGACTTCACCCCGTGCTGCTCACTCAGCGCCGCGGTCTTCGCGACGTACGCACCGACCTTCGGCCTCAAGTAGGCTTCGGCGACGGTCGTGCTGGTGCGCTCGTATTCGCGGAACACCGGCAACACCTCGTGACTCGCTGCAATCGGGATCGCGGGCAATGCTTCACGCAGCGCGGCGGTCAGCCTGCGCTCGTGCTCGAAATGTCGAAACGCGAACAGGAACGCGACGGCGATCGCTTCCGGCGCGAGGGCGCGGACGGCAGCGGTGACGCGCGCCAGTTCGCCGTCCGACAGTGCCTGGATCACTCCATCCGGTCCCATGCGCTCCTCGACGCCAATGACGTCCGATCGCGCGACGAGCGGAGCGGGATGGTCGCGCGCCAGGTCGTACAGCGCCGCCCGATCCTGGCGCCTCAGCCAGAGCAAATCTTCGAAGCCCGCCGTCGTCACCAGGACGAGGCGCGCGCCGCGGCGCTCGAGCAGCGCGTTCGTCGCCACGGTCGTACCGTGAACCAGAACGTCGATGGGGACGAGGGAGGGGGGACGGGTGACGGGTACACCCCTCCCTCGTCCCCCGTCCTCCGTCCCCAACGCATCGATCGCTCGGAACAAGCCGATGGTCGGGTCCGCCGGAGTGCTGGCCACCTTTCGGATTTCGATTCCGCCGTCGGGTCTGAGTGCGACGAGATCGGTGAACGTCCCGCCGACATCGACACCGACGCGGGTCATGGACGGAAGCGGCGTTTTACGAGAAACGCGATGCCGGTGAGCGTGAGGGCAACGACCAGCGTGCCCACCCAATCCCCCAACCGTACGTACAGGGGGATGACGTCGGTAGTGCGCACCACGCCGGCAACGAAGGTGCGCTCGTCGAGCTTGGTCGCCGCGTAGACGCGACCCATCGGGTCCACGAACTCGGAGATCCCGGAATTCGCGGCGCGCGCCACGCCCATGCGCGTCTCGATCGCGCGCAGGATCAGATGCGATGCATGTTGCCGCGGCGCGGTGGTTTTCCCGAACCATGCATCATTGGTGATGTTGACCAAAAAGTTGGCGCCCAACGCGCGATATTTGCGCGGCAAGTCCTCGAACGCCGACTCATAGCAGACGATGACGCCGAAGCGGCCCAACTCGGACGTGTACAGCGGCAGATCGCGACCCGGGGAGAACCCCCCGGACCAATTCCGGAGGCCGGGAACGGCGCGGAAGACGCCGACCGGTACGAACGGCACGCGCTCGGTCACGGGCACGAGGTAGTGCTTCGCGTAGACGGGATAGGGGCGCCAGTTCCCCGTCGTATCGATAAAAATGGCCGCGTTGTAGTACGGATCGAGCCGGCTGCGCCACGTCGGATCGGCCCACACCACGCCCGTGAAAATCGGGACGTGACCTTCGCGCACCAGATTGGTGATCCGATTCACCCAGCTCGGCCGCCGCCACAGGAAATCGGGAATCGCCGCTTCCGGCCAGATGATTAATCGTGGCCGGGGGAATTCGTTCATGAGCTGCCGGGTGCCTTCGATCAACGTGCCGACGACGCTGTCGGCGTGTGCCGGATCGCCCTTCTCGTCGAATGCCTCGTTCGGCTGGACCAGTCCCGCGATGCCCAGCTCGCGATACGGCAGCGTCCTGACGCGCCACGCCCCGTACGCCAGCGCGAGCAGCACCGTGACCAGCACGACGCCGTACCCACGCACCACGTACCACGCACCACGCACGTCAGTTGCCGTTTCAACGATGGCCACGTTGCACCACGCCAGCCACAACGTCACACCGCGCGCGCCGGCAATATCCGCCCACTGGACGAGCACCGGCGCGTCGGCGAGCGAGGTGCCGAGCCCCAGCCAGGGAAAGCGAACGTCGCCGAGATGCCCGATGAGCCACTCGAGCGCCGTCCAGGCGACGGGCAGGACGAGCAGCAGCGGCACCGCAGGCGCCGTCATTCGAATCCGGACGACGAACCAGAACATCACGCCGGTGAGCAGGCCGAGCACGGCGAGCGTCGCGAGATAGCCGAGCGCCGACAGCGGCGTGAAATGCCACAGGGCGACGACCATCCAGTAGAGCACCAGGGCGTTGCTGACGAGACCGTACCACCAGCCCCAGCGAAATGCGGTGCGGGGGTTGGCATCGGTCACCGCCTGCCGGATGAGCAGCACGGCGGGCGTGATCGCGAAGAAGCTGAGGAACGGCAGCGGGAACGGGGGATAGCTGGCGGTGAGCGCGATCGCGCCTAACGCGATGAGTGAGGCAGCCTGACGGCGACTCACAGCAATACGTCGCGCCCTTCGTCGGCCGAGCGATAGATCGCATCGATCACGCGCTGCAGGGCGAGCTGATCGCGGGGTGGCGGCGCATTCACGTCCCCCTTGATCACCGCCAGAAAGTACATCCACTCCGCGCGGTAGGACTGAATGAACTGCGTCTCGCGCCCCGTCGCTCCGGTGGGCGTGACGTCGACCGCGGCGCCGTGCTGCTCCTTGAAGATGCGCAGCGGCTGGATCATGGCGGAGCCCTTCGATCCGACGATGTCGAACCAGAAGCGCTCACCCTGGCCGAGGTGGCGCCAGCTCACATCCATCGTGATCGAGACGCCGTTTTCACACACGATCAGCGCCGAGCCCATGTCCTCGACGGCATCCTTCGCGGGTCGCGTCAGATGGGCGGAGATCCGCTTGGGGGTGGGCCAGCCGGCCAGCCACATCCCGAGGTCGACGAGCGGCAGCCCGAGATCGAGCACGGCTCCGCCGCCGGCCTGTTCGCGTCGCAACCGCCACCCGAGCAGCTGCCGGCTGGGCTGGAACGTGTACCAGCCGCCGCGCACCGCCTGCAGCCCGCCCAGGTCGCCGCCGGCCAGGAAGCCGCGCACCGCCTGCACGTCGGAGCGAAAACGGTGATTCATCCCCACCATCACGCGCTTGCCGTACTTGTCGCTCGCGGCGAGGGCGCGCTCGACCCCCGCCAGGGTCAGCGCGAGCGGTCGCTCGCACAGCACGTGCACTCCCGCCGCCAATGCCGCGGTGACGTGAATTTCGTGCAGGTGATTGGGGGTGCAGATCACGACGACGTCGACGTGGGCGTAGCGCAGCACCTCTTCGATGTCGTCGTACGTATCCTTGACCTCGAAGCGCGCAGCGAGCGCTTGCGCTTTGCTGACGTCGTTGTCACAGATCGCCGCGACCTCGACGCCGGGCAACCGCCGCAGCACCGGCAAATGGGCGACCTGTGCGATCGCGCCCGCGCCAAGCACGCCGACGCGGATCGGATCGTTCACCTGCTCCGTGCTCCCTGCTCCGTGCTCCGTCGAAAGCGGTACATGATCCCCGTCCGCAGGCTCACGGTCTTTAGGCCGCTCGACAGCATGCCGCGCCCATCGATGCTGAAGCGCCACGCGCGCGACAGGTTGAACTCGAAGCCCATCGTGCCATTCAGCCCCGCGGTGATCACGTCGAGGGCGTCTTCCACGAATGTGCCGTTGATCGCGGCGCCGCCGCCGTTGCGGAGATGGATGCTCACGCCCGTGCCGAGATACGCGGTGACCCCGTGTCCCTGGGGAAGGACGTACTGGAAATCGACGTCGCCGATGATGTCGCTGAGCGAGATGCGGCCAAGATTGATGCTATCGGGCGTGGATGGATTCACGATGCTATCGAGCCGCCGCTCAAACCGGTCGCGTGCCTGCTGGTCGAGTTGGGAATGAAAGTAGGAAAGGCCCAACAGCAGGCGAACGCGGGGCGCGATGCGGCCATAGTCGACTCGCAGCCCGCCCACCGTCGCTCCGGTGAGCTCCGACGCGCCCAGCACCCCTAAGTCGGCCTGAATGCCGGACAAGCGCAGGTTGTCGTAGGAGAACTGGTTGAGGACGCCCTGGGCGGAAAGATGGAATGATGGAAAGATGGAAAGTAGAAGCACGAACAAACATTCCATCATTCCAACTTTCCATCGTTCCATCTTAGTAGAGCTTTTCAATCTTCGTTCCAGGGAAATAGGTGGTTAGGATGGACCGATAATCCTGTCCCGCTCGCGCGCGACCGATCGCTCCCCACTGGCACATGCCCACGGCGTGCCCCAATCCCGCGCCCGCTGCGACGAGCCGCGTGACCTGGCCGCCGGCTTTCGTGACCGTCAACTGAAACGCGGCGCTCGACAGCATCCGGTCGGCGTCGGGCCGCAACACATCGCGGACATCGGGGCCCGGGATGCGAATGTCGCCCCGCTCGAACACGATGCGCAGCTCGCCGACCCGCCCCGACTTTGTCGTCCGGCTCACCGTGACATCGGTGATCCGTTGCAACCCGTCGCCCGACAGCGGCGTCACGCTGGGAAGCGTTCGCGACAATATAGCGCGCAGCTTGGAGCCGTCCCATTCTTCGCGCCAGCGAAATCGCGGTGAAATGTCACAGTAATAGTGGCCACCACCCCGATCGTCCGAGACAGGTCGCAAGTAGGGACGGGTTCGGACGGTCGCAAACGCCTCCTCTATTCCGGCGGTGCTGAATCCACACGTCGAGTGGAAATAGGCGTCGATGACGTCTCCCTGGTACTCGAGTACCTGCCCCGCCGTCTTGCGCACGGCGTCCCAGGCTTGCTCCGATTCCACCGCGACGCCGAGGTAGACCTGGTCGCGTGTGTCGGCATACGCGTCGAAGCCGAAGGCTTCCCAGCGGCCGCGGTTCTTGATCGCGAAGCTGCGTGACACGACTGCCTGCGCGAGCACGGCCGCGAGCTCATCGGGCCGGCGGGGGCCGATCTCGGGGCCGACGACGCCCGCGACGTAGCTCTCGACATTGACGCGATTCACGACCGTGAGACCGGCTCGGCTCGACGTGATGTTGATCCGGCCGCGGTAGCGCCGGCCGTTGGCGACCACGAAGCGGTTCTCTGTGACGTTGACGACCGCGATGCCGCGCAGCGCGTCGGTCCGTGTGCTGTCGGGTCGCAGCAGCCGCAGGCGCGAAGCGTCGGCGGAATCGGGCAGCACGACCCAGCGCACGCCGGCCGGCACCGATCCCACTGCCACGCCGCTCGCCGCCTCGCTGATGAACAGCTCACCACTTTCTGCGCCGCCGATCGATGTATTTGCCAGTCCGACCGCGAGGCCGATGCGCAGCTCAGGCTCACCAGTGGCCGGCTGCGGCCCGGCCGACGGCCGTGGACATCCGGCCCCCGCCGTCGTGAGGACGATGAGGCTAGCGACCTGCTTCGCCCAGCGCTGCATCAAGCTCCCGGAGGGTGAAATCGATGTCCGCCGCAGTGTGCGCGCTCGAGACAAAACCGGCCTCGAACGCCGACGGCGCGAGGAAGACGCCGCGTGTCAGGGCGGCCTTGTGCCAGCGCGCGAACAGCGCGGTGTCGGCTTTCCGGGCGTCGCCGTAGTTGCGCACGGGACCCGCGGTGAAGTAGGCACCCCACATCGACCCGGCGTGCCCGACCGTCAGCGGCACGCCGTGGCGTTCGGCGCTGGTCTTGAGTCCATCGGTGAGCCGCGTGGTCATCTTCTCCAGTTCGTCGTAGAACAGCGGCCGGCTGGTCTCCCGCAGCGTCGCGAGACCGGCCGCCATCGCCACCGGATTGCCCGACAGCGTCCCCGCCTGGTACACCGGTCCCTCCGGCGCCACGCGCTTCATCAAGTCGGCTCGGCCGCCATACACGCCGACCGGGAATCCGCCGCCCACGATTTTGCCGAGCGCCGTCAGATCGGGTCTGATGCGGAGACGCTCCTGCGCGCCACCCGGCGCTACCCGGAATCCGGTCATGACTTCATCAAAGATCAGCAGCGCGCCGTGCCGGTCACACAGCGATCGCAGCGCAATATGAAACCCGGGCTGCGGCGCGATGAATCCTGCGTTGCCGACGTACGGCTCGACGATGACGGCGGCGATCCGATCGCCGTGCCGCTTGAAGAGATCCGCGACCGCCTCGGCGTCGTTGAATGGCGCCGTCAGCGTGAGACCCGCGAGTGCCGCGGGCACGCCCGGGCTGTCGGGCAGTCCCAGCGTCGCGACGCCGGAGCCCGCCTTGACCAGGAAGCCGTCGGCGTGGCCGTGATAGCAGCCTGCGAACTTGATGATCAATTCCCGGCCCGTCGCGGCGCGCGCGAGCCGTACGGCCGCCATCGTCGCTTCCGTGCCGCTGTTTACAAACCGCATCATCTCGAGCAACGGCATCCGCCGCCGGACTTCCTCGGCCAGCTCGACCTCCGCCACGCAGGGCGCGCCGTAGGTCCAGCCGCGCTCCGCCGCCTCCCGCACCGCGTCGAGCACGGCGGGATGGGCGTGGCCGAGGATTAGCGGGCCCCAGGAGCAGACGTAATCGACGTAGCTGTTGCCGTCGACGTCGGTGAGCCGCGCACCGGCGGCGTGCGCCACGAAAAAAGGCGTCCCGCCGACTGCGCGGAACGCCCGCACGGGTGAATTCACGCCACCGGGCAACACCCGTTTCGCCCGGTCAAAGAGCTCGCTCGTCCGCTTCACGTCAGCGCGGCCGCCTGGAAATCGTAATCCTCGCTCGCGGTAATGCGGGCGCGCACGAAGTCGCCCGGCTGCGCCCAGCCCGCTCGCTCGAGGTAGGTAACACCGTCGACGTCATCGGCCTGCCATTGCACTCGGCCCGCTTTGATACCGTCTTCCGTTTCCAGCTCGTCGATCAGGACGTCCACTTGACGTCCAATAAACCGTTCCAACCGCTCCGCAGAGATGCTACGCTGTACCTCGACGATTTCCGCTAGACGATCCTGCTTGACGATTTCCTCGACGTCGTTTTCGTACTGCATCGCCCGCGTGCCCTCCTGCGGCGAATAGGCAAACGCGCCCATGCGGTCGAACTGTGCTTCCTCGAGAAATGCGAGCAGCGCCCGGAAATCGTCTTCCGTTTCGCCGGGAAATCCGACCAGACACGTCGTGCGGATGGCGAGATCAGGGATGGCGCCGCGCAGCCAGGCGAGCTTTTCCCGCAGCGTCCGCAGCCGCTCGGGACGCCGCATCCGTTCGAGCATGCGATCGCTGGCGTGCTGAATCGGCATGTCGATGTAGGGCACGATGCGTGCCTCGCGCGCCATGATCTCGACGAGGCGCTCGTTGATCCCGGCTGAGTAAACGTACAGGAGACGGAACCACGGCACGGTCGTCTCGCGTAGCAGCGCCTCGAGCAGATCAGGCAGTTTCGGACTCCCAACTCCTAGATCCCGACCCCAGTGACCCAGGTCCTGAGCCACGAGATTGATTTCCTTCGCGCCCTGTGCCTCGAGCTGTTGCGCTTCGCGGATCAAGCGGGCGAGCGGCTCGGAGCGGTGCTTGCCGCGCATCAGCGGGATCGCGCAGAAGGCGCAGGTGTGATCGCAGCCTTCGGAGATCTTGAGATAGCGCACATGCGACTGACGCCCGAGGAACTGACGCACGCCGGGGTGCGATGCAACGGGATCCTCGATGAGACCGCGTTGCGCCAGCTCGGGGACCAGGTGGTGCAGCTCGGAGAATCCCAGAAAGAGATCGACTTCGGGAATTTCCTGCGCCAACTCCTGCTTGTAGCGCTGCACGAGACACCCGACCGCCACGACCGCCTTGACGCCACCGTCCTTCAGCTTCGCGGCTTCGAGCATCGCATCGATCGATTCCTGCTTCGCGGCGTCGATGAAGCCGCAGGTGTTGACCAGAATGACGTCGGCCGACGGGAGCTCCGGAGTGACGACGGCGCCGTGTCCGACCAGTTCGCCGACGAGCCGCTCGGAGTCCACCGTGGCCTTGTCGCAGCCGAGGGAGATGACGCCGAGCTTCATCCGCGGTAGTTCCCGAACTTGAGCTCGATGCCGAAATCCTGCGCGCGCAGGAAGGCGATGACTTCCTGCAGCTCGTCCTTCGACGGCGCCTGCACCCGGATCTCTTCGCCCTGAATCGACGCCTGGGCTTTCTTGAACTTCTTGTCTTTGATCGCCTTGACGATCGCCTTGGCCTTCTCCTGCGGGATGCCCTGCGTGAGCTTGATCTCGCGCCGCACGGTGTCGTTGGCGGCCGGGGTGATCTCGCCGAGCTCCATGTTTTTCACCGGCACGCCGCGCTTGATCATCTTGGATTGGAGCACGTCGAACAGCGCTTTCATTTTGAAATCATCGTCGGCAATGAGCAGCAACAGGGCTTTGGCACGGTCGAAGCTCAGCGAGGCCTTGGAGCCTTTGAAGTCATAGCGCTGGATGATTTCTTTGGTGGCTTGATTGACGGCGTTGTCGACCTCCTGGAGGTCGGCGCCGGTCGAGATGTCGAACGATGCTTGGCTGGCCATAGGGCGGGTAATCTACCCGCCCCGAGCCTATGACAGGAAGCTCTCCAGCGCGCGCGCCCGCGACACGTGCCGCAGCCGCGCGAGCGCCTTCTCCTTCAGCTGCCGTACCCGCTCGCGCGTGATGCCGAGCTGCGAGCCGATCTCCTCGAGCGTCATCGGCTCCTGGCCTTCCAGCCCGAAGTACAGCCGGAGGATTCTGGCTTCGCGCTCCTTCAGGGTCGCGAGCACCGACTCGATCGATTCGGTGAGCGCGTGCTCGAAGATCTCGTCGTCGGGACCGGGATTCGTAGTATCGGGCAGGTAGTCCAGCAGCTTGTTGTCTTCGCCCGGCGTGAGTGGGGCGTCGAGCGACAGATGCGCCTGCGAAATCGACAGCGTCTTAGCGACTTCTTCCTCCGAGATATCCATCCCCTCGGCGATCTCTTCGACGGTCGGCTCGCGGCCCAGCTCCTGGAGCAGCGACGCCGAGCGCTTGCCGATGCGATGCAGCGTGCCGGCGCGGTTCAGCGGCACGCGCACGATGCGCGACTGTTCGGCGAGCGCCTGGAGGATCGCCTGGCGGATCCACCACACGGCGTAGGAGATGAACTTGATGCCTTTGGTCTCGTCGAATTTGTGCGCGGCGCGGATCAGGCCGAGGTTGCCCTCGTTGATCAGGTCGGAGAGGGAGACGCCTTGATTCTGGTATTTCTTGGCGACCGACACGACGAAACGCAGGTTGGAGCGGACCAGCTTGTCCAGGGCCTCGGGATCCTGTTGTTTGATCCGCTGCGCGAGGGTGACTTCTTCCTCCCGCGTGATCAGCGGATACTGGCTGATTTCCCGGAGATACTGATCCAGAGATCCCTCGTCAAATGATGCGCGCTTCGCCGTATTCAATTGCATGGAATGGTCACTCCTCGAGGGGTTGCACCACCCTAGCGAATCAGCGAACCGAGCCGGCTCCAGCGAATGTCCGTCAGCCAGGGAAGCACATCACGTGTGCCCCGGTCATAACTGAAATAGACGACGAGCGGGCGGCCCTTCACTGCGCTCGCGTCTACAAAACCCCAATAGCGTGAATCCGCGGAATTGTCGCGGTTATCGCCCAGCACGAAATACTTGTCCATCGGGACCCGCAACGGACCCCACGTATCGCGCGTGGGATGATAGCGGCGCCGCTGCTCGTCGGAGCACCGCACCAGATACTCGCGTTGCCAGTTGAAGTCGGGATCGAAGCCGTCGTGCAGCGGATCCACGCGCTGCACGTACGGCTCTTCCAGTGCGCGGCCGTTCACGTACACCTGCCCCAGCCGCATCTCCACGACGTCGCCGGGACTCCCGATGACGCGCTTCACGTAGCTCAGCGTCGGGTCTTTCGGGTACGCGAAGACGATGACGTCGCCGCCGTGCGGCGTGTTGAAGCCGGGCAGGCGCGCGTTGGTGCCGGGAATCTGCGCCCCGTACACCGCCTTGTTCACGAACAAAAAATCCCCCGCCAGAAGGGTGCGTTCCATGCTGCCGGAGGGGATTTGAAATGCTTCGAGCAGAAACGTGCGAATGATGAGGAAGAGCACCAGCGCCATCCCGAGCGATCGCATCCAACTGTCGAACCAGCGAGCTAATACGGAGCGCCGCGATGCCGGAGACGACGGGAGCCGTGGGGTGTCAACGCCCTTTCCAGCGGGTGGGGCTCCCAAGTCAAGCATGTGACTTATCTTAGCAATGCTGACCGCACGGCGCAACAGTGACGCTCCATCCTCGAGGCCCAGCCCATTGCCGGACTCGGACTCGGAATTCAGAAACTGGGTCATCATGACGCACTCGGGCAGCCAGACACGCCACTCGACCTTCCCGTTCGACACGTATCCATGTGACCGTCGTCTCGGGCAACGCGTCGAGTGCATCACGTTCGAGGCTCGCGCCACCGGTTGCAAGGACGACGACGACCGACTCGTACGGCATGCCCCGACGCTAGCCGGTGGCGGGTGATAACCATCACCATTTTGTCGCGCGTCTGCGCGTTTCGACGCATTACGGTCTGTTCACACCCACGCCACCGGCACCCGATACGGCTCGAACGCGCGGTCGGAGGTCAGGACCGTTAGCCCTTCGTCTAGCGCTTGCACGATGAGCAACCGGTCGAATGGATCGGCGTGATGCAGCGGTAGGTCGCGCAACAAATCGCCGTGTCGCACAGTTACGGGGAGCGCGACAAAGGCGTTCCGTGCCACGACGTCTTCCACGAGGTCGTCCATTCTCAACTTGCCGACGGCCCGCTTGATGGCGATCTCCCAAGCGGTGATCGCGCTTACCGCCACAAGTTCGGCCCGCCGCACGGTACGAACGGCGGCGGGCCGAAGCTTACCCGCGTGCCACTGAATGAACGCGTTCGTGTCGAGCAGCAGCCTCACCCGGATTCGCCGGTAAACAGCCGCAGGATCTCGGGCGGCAGCGGCGCGTCGAAGTCAGGCGCGATCCAGATCCCCCGGCCTTTCCCCAGTCCGGGCTTGCGCAGATGTCGCGTGTCTTTGGGCGCGAGCGGCACCAGCCGCGCCTTGGGCTTTCCGGACTTGGCGATGATGATCTCCCGCCCCCGCGCGGCCTGCTCGACCAGCTCGGAGAGGTGGGTCTTCGCCTCATACAGGCTCACGGCCTCACGTACCAGACGGGGTTTCTTCTGACGAGTCATGCACCACTATAGCTAATTTGACCAAATTGGTCAAGTTTCAATAGCGCGGCAGCGTTGGGTCCACCTCCGCTTGCCAGCGCAGGATGCCGCCCGTCAGATTCGTCACGCGCGGGAATCCTGCGTCGGCGAGATGCGTCGCGGCCGCCCGGCTCCGACTTCCTCCCTTACAGTACACGACGACTTCCCGGTCGCGATCGAGCGTCTCGACGACGTCGGGGAGCGTCGCCAGCGGTACGAGGCGCGCGCCGGGAATGCGCGCGATGTCCCACTCGAACTGCTCGCGCACGTCGATCAGCTGCAGCTCCTCGCCGCGCGCCAGGCGGCTCTGCAGCTCGCGCGGCGTCAGCTCGACGAACCCACCGACCGCCCTCGGCTCCGCCTCCGACGCCCGCACACCGCAAAACTGCTCGTAATCGATGAGCGCCGTGATCTCGTGCGTGCCACACGCAGGACACGTTGGATCTTTCCGGATGTTGACCGTGCGGAATTGCATCCCCAGCGTATCAATGAGCAGCAGCCGGCCCGCGAGCGGCTCGCCCACCCCGACGATCAGCTTGATGGCCTCCGTCGCCTGAATCGTCCCCACGAGACCCGGCAGCACGCCCAGCACGCCGCCTTCGGCACAGCTCGGCACGAGCCCCGGCGGCGGCGGTTCCGGAAAGAGGCAGCGATAGCACGGCCCATCGGGTAAGGCAAAGACCGATGCCTGTCCCTCGAACCGGAAAATGCTGCCGTACACGTTCGGCTTGCCGAGCAGGACGCAGGCGTCATTGACGAGGTAGCGCGTCGCGAAGTTGTCGGTGCCGTCCACGACGATGTCGTAGCCACTCAGGATGTCGAGCGCGTTCTTGGACGTGAGCGCCGTCTCGTACGTCTCCAGCCGCACGTGCGGATTCACGTCCGCGATGCGCTCACGCGCCGACAGCAGCTTGGGCCGCCCGACGTCCTTGGTGCCATGCAGGATCTGTCGCTGGAGATTCGTGACGTCGACGTTGTCGAAGTCCACGAGGCCGAGCGTGCCGACGCCGGCCGCGGCCAGATAGAGCGCCGCGGGCGATCCCAGCCCGCCGGCGCCGATGAGCAGGACCCGGGCGGCCTTCAGCTTTTCCTGACCAGGAACGCCGACGTCGGGAAGAATGAGGTGCCGGCTGTAGCGCAACAGCTCGGCCTGGGCGAGAGTCGTCATCGCTCAACCTCCCGCGATGGCGGGAACGATGATGATCTCATCGCCGTCGCGCACCGCCGCCGAGAACCCGCCCTGCAGCCGCGCATCGTCATCGTTCACATAGAACGTCACGAACGGATACGGTTTGCCTTGCGCGTCCCGCAGGCGCGGCGCAAGTCCCGGAAATCGTGTTGCGACATCAGCGACCACATCGCCCAACGTTGTCCCTTGGGCCTCGAGCGTGCGCCGGCCGTCGGCGAGCTTCGCGAGCACGGTTGGTAGTTGCAGCGTGACACTCATAGTGACTCCGTGGAAACAGGATGAGCCTTGCGATGGACGCTGGCACCCGGAACGGGATGGGCACTCCGTACGAGCTCGGCGTCGAAACCGGACGCGCGCCAGGCGGCGAGCATCGCGGCACCGACGAGCGTCGCGCGACCCTTGGGCGCGATCGCGAGAATCGCCGAGCCCGCGCCCGATAGCGTCGCGCCGAACGCGCCGGCGGCGGTCGCCGCCTGCACGACCGCGTCGTAACCGGGGATCCGCGCCCGGCGGAACGGCACGTGCAGCACGTCGTCGAGCGCGGCGGACAGGAGCGCGCCATCGCCGGTCGCGAGTCCCTGCACCAGTGCCGCCGCGCGGCTCGCGCCGAGCGCCGCGTCGTGGTGCGGCAACGATTTCGGGAGTGCCGCCCGGGCCGCCTTTGTCTCGTTCGTGAACGGTGGTACAGCGATCAGCAGCTCGATGCCGTCCGCGACCCGCAGCGACGAGGCAACCCACCCGTTCGCTGTGTGGACGCCCAACACCGCGCCGCCGTAAATGGCCGGCGCCACGTTGTCGGGATGCCCTTCGATCGTGGTGCAGATGTCGAGGACCTGCGCGCGCGACAGACCCAGACCAAGCGCGGCATCCGCGAGCAGCGCGCCCGCCACGATGGCCGCAGCCGACGAACCGAGGCCGGAGGCAATCGGAATGTCCGACGTGGCATCGATCGTTACGCCGGCGGGCGTCTCCGTGCCTCCGGCGGCGCACGCCGCACGAAATCCCCGCGTGAACAGATCCTGATCAGCTCGTACACGAACCGCACTCAGTTTCCCGCGACGTTGAATTGAGAAGCCGCTGCCACCCTCATTTTCGATCGTCACCGACGCACTGAGCCAGCGGTCGATGGCGATCCCCACGCAGTCGAACCCGGCGCCCAGATTGCTCGAGCTCGCGGGAACGCGAACACGCACCGTCATGATTCGCTTTCCTTCACCAGCGCGCGTACCTCGGCAAGACGGGGCGCGATGAGCGGAGCGGCCGGCAGCGCCGGAGCAACGGCGTCGATCGTCTTCAGGCCGTTTCCCGTGATGCACAACACGACCTCGTCATCGGGGGAGAACCGGCCTTCGGCCGCGAGCGCCAGCGCCGCGGCAACCGTGACGCCGCCCGCCGTTTCGGTGAAGACTCCCGCCTCCTCCGCCAGCAGCCGGATCGCGGCGACCAGCTCGGCATCCGACACCGCGGCGGCCCAGCCGCCCGATTCGAGAATCGCGCGCTTGGCGAAGAGTCCGTCCGCAGGATTGCCGATCGCGATGGACCGGGCAATCGTCTGCGGCACCACCGGTACCACGGCATCGGCATTCTCGCGCACCAGCCGTACGATCGGCGCGCATCCCGACGCCTGCGCGCCGAAGATGCGGGGCGCAGCGCCACCGACCAGCCCGGCCGCGCTGAACTCCCGGAATCCTTTGCGCAGCTTCGTCACGAGCGAGCCGCCCGCCATCGGTGCGACGACCGCCGTCGGCAGGCGCCAACCCAGCTGCTCGGCGATCTCGAACGCGAAGGTTTTGGATCCCTCGCCGTAGTAGCCGCGCAGGTTGACGTTCACGATGCCCCAGCCGAACTGATCGGCCACCTGCGCGCACAGACGATTCACGTCGTCGTAGTGACCACGCACGCGCACCAGCCGCGCGCCGTAGACCGCAGTCCCGACGATCTTGGCGAGCTCGAGGTCTTCCGGAATGAAGATCCACGCTTTGAGACCGGCGCGCGCCGCCTGCGCCGCCACGGCGTTGGCGAGGTTGCCTGTGGACGCGCACCCGATCGTGTCGAGCCCGAACGCGGCGGCCGCGTTGATGGCGGTCGCGACGACGCGATCCTTGAAAGACAACGACGGATGAGAGACGGCGTCATTCTTGACCCACGTCCGCGCCACGCCGAGCCTTGCGGCGAGTCGTGGTGCCTCGACGAGCGGCGTACCGCCGCTATCGAGCGAAAGCACGGGCTCCCCATCGAACGGCAGCCACTCGCGGTAGCGCCACAACGACCACGGGCGCGCCGCGATCGCGTCGCGCCCCGGCAGCACGCGGGCGGGATCGAGGACGGGATCGAGCGGGCCGAGGCACTGCTCGCAGATCGCGACGGGGGCCGGCTCGTGTAACGCTCCGCAGGCGCGGCACACCTGTGGCCGTGGCCGCAACGCCACCGGCGGAGCGACGCTCGTCGTCACGGCCGGGCCTCTACTGTCGGAGCCGAACGTTGCACCGGTCGGACTTTGCGGGTCGAGCGGGCCGCGCGAATCAGCGCCTCATCGGCGGGATCGATTTGGTAGCAATGCTCGGGACCCGGAAACACACCGCTACGCACGTCACGCGCGTAATCGCGGAAGGCCCCTTCGACGGCAGTGCCAACTTCCGCATAGCGCTTTACGAACCGGGGCGAGATCTCCCCCACGAAGTTGCCGAGCATGTCGTGCGAAATGACGAGCTGCCCGTCCACGTGCGGCCCGGCGCCGATCCCGTAGACAAATACGCCGACGCGCTCGCGCACAAACGCCGCCGTCTCCGCGGGGACAGCCTCGAGTAGAATCGCGAACACGCCGGCGCGCTCCAGCGACTCTGCGTCGCGCAGCAACTGCTCCGCCGCGGCTAGCGATTTCCCCTGCACGCGGTAGCCGCCGAGCTGGCCGAGGTTCTGGGGCGTGAGGCCGAGGTGCCCCATCACCGCGATGCCGGCATCGACCATCGCGCGTACGCGCTTCGCGACGCGCGCGCCCCCTTCGCATTTCACCGCGTCACACCCCGCCGCCACGAATGCGCCGGCGCTGCGGATCGCGGTTTCGTCGGAGGGCTGGTAGGACAGGAACGGCAGGTCTCCGATCACGAACGCCCGCTGCGCCGCGCGCGTCACCGCCCGGATGAACACCAGCATCTCGTCCAGGCCGATCTGGAGCGTGCTCGGCAGCCCGAGCATCGTCATGGCCGCGGAATCGCCCACCAGAATCATGTCGACACCGGCGCGATCGGCGAATGTCGCAGTGGGATAATCGTAGGCGGTGACGAACACCGCCTTTTCGCTGCGGGCTTTCAACCCCGCCAGCGTAGCGACCGTGACCTTGCGAGTGGGCATAAAACCCTCGGACTCCGGAGACGAAAACGGCCGCTCAACTGAGCGGCCGCGGGAAGCGACTCCCTGAAAACACCATCGCCCGGACTAATAAAGCCGCGGGCGAGTCGCTTTTTAGCACCTTGTTTAACGTGGCGGCAATACGCGGCAAATCACCACGGGTCTTCAGTTGTAACCGTAGTCTACCGCTCTGGTTCCTGCCCCGTCAAGGGCTGAATTCCGTATCGATCTGCGCTCGTTGCAGCGTCCCCGAGTAGTCGACGTAGATCGTCTTCGTTTCGGAGTAGAAGTCGTAGACCTCCCAGCCGCCTTCGCGGTGGCCGTTGCCCGTCTGCTTCACGCCACCGAAGGGCAGATGGGCCTCGGCGCCGATCGTCGGCGCATTCACGTACGTGATGCCGGTGTCGAGGTCGGTCATCGCTTGAAATGCTGCGTTGACGTCGCGCGTGTACAGCGAGCTGGAAAGCCCGTACTTGACGTCGTTGTTGATGCGAATGGCCTCCGGGAGGTCCTTGGCCTTCAGAACGGCGAGCACGGGGCCGAAGATCTCCTCCTGCTCGACGCGCATCCCCGGCTTCACTCCGGTGAGCACCGTCGGCTCGTAGAACCACCCGCACTCGAGCCGCTTGTCGCCCTGGGGGATCTTGCCGCCCAGCGCCACACTGGCGCCCTCTTTTTTGGCGATCTCGACGTACTCGGCGACCTTCTGACGCGCCTCTTCGTGGATCAGCGGGCCGACCTCGGTCTTGTCGTCCAGGCCGGGGCCGACGCGGAGCTTCGCGGCGCGATCGGTGAGCATCTTCACGAACGTGTCGTGGATCTTGTCGTGCAGGATGAGCCGGCTCGTCGCCGTGCAGCGCTGTCCCGTCGTCCCGAACGCGCCCCACAGCACGCCGTCGAGCGCCAGATCGAGATCGGCATCATCCATCACGATCATCGCGTTCTTCCCGCCCATCTCGAGCGACAAGCGCTTGTGCATCTTGCCGCACGTGGCGCCGATCGCCGAGCCGGTCTCGGTCGATCCGGTGAACGAGATCACCGGCACCTCAGGATGCTCGACCAGCGCGCGTCCCACGACGGAGCCCTGCCCATGGACGAGCTGCACGACTTCGGGCGGCAACCCCGCCTCCAGCAGCACCTCGACCAGGAGATGCGCGGTGTGCGGCACATCCTCGGCAGGCTTGAAGACGACCGCGTTTCCGCACAGCAGCGCGGGAAACATCTTCCAGGTGGGTATCGCGAGCGGGAAGTTGAACGGCGTGATCAGCCCGGCGACCCCGATGGGCCGCCGATAGCTCATCGCCCATTTGCTGCGTAGCTCCGACGGCACGACCCGCCCGAACAGTCGCCGGCCTTCGGTGGCCGCGTAGAACGCGGTGTCGATCCCTTCCTGAACATCGCCTCCCGTCTCGGCGACGACCTTCCCCATCTCGCGCGTCATCGCACGCGCGATCGCGTCCTTGCGCTCGACGAGCAATTGCGCGACCCGTTGCAGCACCTGCCCACGGATCGGCGCCGGCGTCTTCGACCACTGGGCGAAACCGCGCTTCGCCGAGGCGATCGCGCGCTTCAGGTCATCGGGACCCGAGCGCGGAAACCTGCCAATGACGTCGTTCCAATCGGCGGGATTGCGGTTTTCGAAGTATTCACCGGTCGAGGGAGCGACCCAATCACCGGCGATGAAATTCTTGAATTCGGCAGCCATGGATCTCAGCGTTAGGGACAGAAGAAGGGAACGGGGGTTTTACCGTACACGCGCGGCAACAGCTGGCGACCGGCCAACGCGAGACCCCAGATGATCAAGACGATCGACAGCGCGTGCGCAATGCCAAGCCGCCGCTTCCACGAGGTCAGGGCGCTCCACACCCCGGCGACCGTCACCGTCGTTGCGCCGATAAGATAGAAGACCAGCTTGAGGCCGCAGGCATGCGCGTACGGCCACACCAGCATCCCCACACCCAACGCCAGACCGAGTCCGACGCGCATCCATGTGCTGATCCAGGCGCGTCCGCGGGCCGGGCCGGTGGGCTGGAATCCTCCGGAGTCTGGTACGCTGCCGACCGGGGGACGAGGCGAGACGGGCACCGTGGGCACGCCGCGGCCGAGCGTCGGCTCGGCCTCCGGCAGCTTCGCCAGGAGCTTGTCCACCTCGCGCATCTCGCGGTCCCAGTCGCGCTCTTTCTCTTTTGCCACTAGGTCGCTCCGCCTCCGCTTCCCTCGCCGCCGCGAGCCAAGCCGTAGCGTTCGATCTTCTTGTACAGGTTGCTGCGTGGCATCTGCAATGTGCGCGCAGTCTCCGACACGTTCCAGTCGTGCTCCTGCAACTTACCCACCAGGAACGCGCGCTCGGCCGCTTGCTTGAACTCCTCAAACGTGGCGGCCCGCAGCCAGGTTGCGTCGCCTCCACCGGGACTCGCGGTACCCTTCCCTCGTCCCCCGTCCCCCTTCCCCACCAGTCTTTCGACGTCGCTCTGGGTCACGGTCGAGCCAGTCGCCAGGATAAGGAGCCGCTCGACGGCGTTCTTCAGCTCGCGGATGTTCCCGGGCCAGTCGTGTGCCGTGAGCCGTTCGATGGCGGCGGCATCGAACTCCTTTGATGGCAGCCCGCCGCGCTGCGTCAGCTCAGCGGAGAAATGGGCGACGAGCTGCGCGATGTCGCCGCGCCGCTCCCGCAGGGCCGGAACGTGGATCGGAACGACGTTGAGCCGGTAGAGCAGGTCCTCGCGAAAATGTCCCTGCTCGATCTCCGCGCCGAGGTTCTTGTTCGTCGCGGCGATCACGCGGACATCGACGGGCAGCGCCTTGCCCGATCCCACGCGCGAGATCACGCCTTCCTGGAGCGCGCGCAGCACCTTGGCCTGCGCCGACAGGCTCATGTCCCCGATCTCGTCGAGAAACAGCGTGCCGCCGTCGGCCAGCTCGAACTTCCCGGCCCGATCGGCGAACGCGCCGGTGAAGCTGCCCTTCATGTGGCCGAACAGCTCACTCTCGATCAGCTCCGTGGGAATCGCCGCGCAGTTGACCTCGATAAACGGACCGGTGGCGCGCGGGCTGAGGGCGTGAATGGCGCGGGCCACGAGCTCCTTCCCCGTCCCGTTCTCTCCGGTGATCAGCACGCGCGCCGGCGTGGGCGCGACCCTCTCGAGCAGGCCGATCACGTGGCGAATCGCCTTGCTCGAGCCCACGATCTCGTACTGCGCGCGCACCTCCTGCTTGAGGCGCACGTTCTCGCTGACGAGCACGATGTGTTGCAGGGCGTTGCGCAGCGTCAGCAGGATACGGTCCGTATCGAGCGGCTTCTCGAGGAAGTCGTAGGCACCGAGCTGGGTCGCTTCGACGGCGGTCTGGATCGTCCCGTGGCCGGAGATCATCACGACCTGCGCCTGCGGATCGAGCTCGCGCAGCTTCTGCAGCGTCTCCAGGCCGTCCATCCCTTCCATCTTTACGTCGAGAAACACGAGGTGCGGCTTGAAATCGGGATATACGCGGATTGCCTCGTGCCCCGACGCGCTCACCTGCACTTCGATCTCTTCGTATTCGAGTACCTGCTTCAGCGCATCGCGAATGCCCTTTTCATCGTCGACGATCAGCACGCGGCGCTTGCTCATGGAGCTTTCCGGGGGGGGCGCTTGTACAGCACGACACCCGTCGTATGCACTTTCACGTCGGTCACGGCCGGATCCACCTTGACCGGCACGCCCCCGTTTGATGACGCCCCCGCCATTTGCTTCGTGAGCTGCTTCACGAATGGACCGGGAATCTCGAAGCCGCGCAAACTGACTTCCGTGATGTCGTACAGGGCCGTCCCGGGGCGCGCGATCGACACGGTGCCGCCCATGCGCAACGGCTCGTGCTCGCCGAACATGCTCGCAAACGGCCCCAGCGTTCCCGGCGGTAACGCGCGTGTATCGAGGCGGGCGTGCAGAATCAGCTTCCCTTCCTGGAGCTCGACGCGCAACGAGTCGTACATCTTGCGGACGTTCCAGTCGATCCCGCCGCCGATGAGCGACGCCATCTCGTTCGGCGTGAGTACCACTGAGTCGGGGCCGGCGCTGGTCCGCAGATTCCCGACTTTGGCCTGACCCGACGCGATCGCCTTCGGTGTCGGTGCGCCCACGGCCGTGTCGGCGACGGGCGGCAGCGCCGTCGACCGCCCGAACCAGCGCGCCGCCGTGCTCATGATGGGCTCGCGGAACCACCAGGCAAGCACGAGCGCGCCGAGGATGACCACGGCGCACCCGAGCCTGAGCGCTCCTTTAAGACAGCCGTTCATGGTATTTCACTTGATACACCGGCCCTTCCGCTTGGAGCGTGCTCTGCATCAGGTCCACGTCCGTCACGGTGACCGTCTCATCGAAATCGATTCCCGAGAGCAGCTCCTCGAGCCCCGCGAACGCGCGTGGGCGCGCATCGCGCGCGGCGCGCGCCAGCGTGACGTGCGGGCGAAACGGGCGCGCGTCCGTCGGGAACCCGAGCGGCGCGAACGCCTGCTCGACGCCATGCTGCAGCAGCTCCAATGCGGGATCGGGCGTGACTCCGGCCCACAACACTCGGGGGCGGTGATAATCGGGGAAGACGCCCAAGCCCGTGACCTGCAGCGTCAGCGGCCGCGGCTCGCTCAGCGTTCCCGCCGCACGTTGCAGCGCCACGCGCAGCTCGGGCTCACGCGCGGCGTCGACGTCGCCCAGAAACTTGAGGCTCAGATGAATGTTCTCGGGTTGCACCCATTTCACCGGCAACTTCTCTCGGCGCTGGCGCAGGGGCGCGAGCGCGTCCCACAACTCCTGGCGCATCGGGTCCGGAAAATTCAGGGCGACGAACGCTCTAACAGGCTCCCCCGGCGGTAGCCGCGCGGGTCGATCTCGACCTGCGCGAAGCCCAGGGCCGCGAGATATACGCTGATCTCTTCACGGCGCGTTTCGACGAACGGGATCCAGGACGATTCGACCTCGATGCGCGCGACCTCACCGCCGTGACGAACCCGCAGATCCCCGCGGATGCCCAGACCGCGAAGAAACGCTTCGCCTTTCTCCACCTGCGTCAACCGCGATGGCGTGATGGAGAGTCCGTATTGGACGCGACTCGAGAGACAGGGCGCCGCGGGCGCATCCCACGTCGGCAGGCCGAGCTCGCGGGAGGCCGCGCGAATCTCCGTCTTCGCCATCCCGACTTCGGCGAGTGGTGAACGCACGCCCGCGGCGCTGCCGGCGGCCTTCCCCGGCCGATGCTCGTGCAGGTCGTCCGCGTTCGTGCCGTCACACACGACGGCCAGCCCGCGCTCGCGGGCGAGCGGCACCAGCCGGCTCCACAGCTCGGTCTTACAGAAGAAGCAGCGATTGGTCGGGTTGGCGAGATAATGCGGGTCTTCGAGCTCGTGCGTGTGGATCTCGACGAGCGGAATGTCGAAGCGCGCCGCCAGCTCGAGCGCGGCCCGCCACTGCGCTTCCGGATAGGAGGCACTGCGGCCGATCGCCGCCAACATCCGATCCTTGCCCAATTCCTGCCGCAGCACGACGGCGAGCAGGGTCGAGTCGACGCCTCCCGAATAGCCGAGCAGTGCTGAGGAGTAGGTCCGAACGAGGGCGCGCAGAGCCTGCATGGCCCGAATAGTAGCCCTGCGATTGTCCTAATCAAAGGACATTTTGAAAGTCAAAACCGGATATTCCGTCGGAGAGGAACTTGTTAGACTTATGATGCGTTCACGGACGAACGAATTCGGCGACGTATAGTCGGACAATACCGTGGAGAGCTTCCCAAATGCCCGCCAAGACTGAGCTCGACGCCACCGACAGACGAATTCTCCGCATTCTGGGGCAGGACGGCCGCGCCAGTTACCAGGCGGTCGCCGATGAAGTCGGACTCTCCCGTCCCGCGATCATGGAGCGCGTCAAGCGCCTCGAAGAAGCGGGCTACATCCGGGGCTATCGCGTGCAGCTCGACCGCGCCAAGGTCGGTCTGCCGGTGACCGCGTTCGTCGCGGTCCGGTACGGCTCGAGCGACTACGTGGGCGACGAGCCGCGCATGCGCGAGATGGAAAAGCATCCCGGCGTCCTCGAGTGTCATCACATCGCCGGCGACGATTGCTACATCCTCAAGGTCGTCGCGCCCGATCTCGAAGGTGTGCAGGAGATCCTGCGCGATCTGCGCGGCCCCAACGCGCAGATGAACACGCGCACGACGATCGTGCTGTCCACGCTGTTCGAGAAGCCGGGCTTCATTGCCACGGAGCCCGACTGATGGCAACGCTCAAGGGCAAAGCGCTCATCGCGTATCTGGTCGTGTGCGTCTTCTGGGGATCGACCTACCTCGCGATCAAAGTCGGCGTCACGGAGCTGCCGCCGTTTCTGTTTGCGGGTCTGCGCTTCCTGGTGGCGGGACTCGTGCTCCTCACCGTCGCGCGCGCCTTCGCCGACCCATGGCCACGCCGCAGCGACTGGGGCACCCTCGCCATCGTGGGGCTGCTGCTCCTCGCCGGCGGCAATGCATTCGTGGTCTGGTCGGAACAATACGTCGGGTCCGGAATTGCGAGCATCTTCGTCGTCACGGTGGCGATGTGGACGGCGCTGTTCGACGCAGTCATCCCCGGCGGTCAGAGTGACCTGAACTGGCGCATCATCGCCGGTCTCTTGCTCGGATTTCTTGGCACGCTGCTCCTCGTCGGCGCGACACCGGCCGAAATCCTGGCGGCCGACAAGCGCGGGCCGATCGCGCTCACGATCGCGAGTGCCTCCTGGTCGCTCGGCTCGGTCTACGCCAAGCGCCATCCGACCAAGGCCAGCCCCTACATGGGCGCAGCGTTCCAGATGATCGTCGGGGGCGCGGCGGTGGCGCTCGTCGGTACGCTGCTCGGCGAATGGCCGTCCTGGCACCTGAGCACGCGGGGCATTGGCGCGATTGCCTATCTCGTCGTCTTCGGCTCGGTGCTTGGCTATAGCGCCTACTCGTATGCCCTGCGTCACGCCTCGGCGACGATCGTCGGGACGTATGCCTACGTGAATCCGGTGATCGCCGTCATGCTCGGCTGGCTCTTGCTGCGCGAACCGGTCAGCGCGCGCACATTTATCGCCATGGGGATGATCCTCATAGCTGTCGTGTGGATTCAGTTCTCGCATAAACTCCGGCGGTCAGGCGGTCAGGCGGTCGAACAAGACGCCGACGCGTCTTTGACCGCCCGACCGACCATCCGTCCACCGCAAGCCGGTGAGGCAGCGTCATGACCGCCATGTCCGCCTTTCCCCGTGATGCGGTTCTCTTGATCGTCGACGTCCAGAAAGGCATGGATGTCTACGCCGAGCGGTACAACCGCAACAACCCGGACCTCGAGACGAACATTGCGCGGCTGCAAGATGCGTGGCGCAAGACGGGACGGCCAATCATCCACGTGCAGCATCTGTCCACGGAACCCAATTCGCCGCTGCGACCCGGCCAGCCCGGCGTCGAGATCAAGGATGAGGTTCGGCCGATTGCCGGCGAGCCGGTGGTGCAGAAGTCGGTCAGCAGCGCGTTCATCGGCACGAGCCTGGAGGCCGATCTGCGGCGCCGCGGCGTCACGACGCTGATCGTGGTGGGCATGCAGACGAACATGTGCGTCTCGACGACCGCCCGCATGGCCGGCAATCTCGGGTTCACGACCTATGTCGTATCCGATGCGACGGCGACATTCGACAACACCGGGCCGGACGGCAAGCACTATGGCTCTGCGTTGCTGCACGACGTCGCGCTCGCCGACCTGAACGGTGAGTTTTCCACTGTGGTCGATACCAGCACGGTGTTGGCGCGCGCGTCCGTAGACGGCAGGGCCGCATGACCGTCTCGATCGGCTCTAAACCGGGGCAGCTGATTGCCCGGATCTGGCACGGCGTAACGGAAGCCGCGCGCGCTGACGACTACGCGGACTACCTGGGGCGCACCGGGTTGCGGGACTGCCGAGCGACCGTCGGGAATCGCGGCGTATTCGTATTGCGTCGCCCCCTGGGCGACCGCGTCGAATTCACTTTCATCTCGTTGTGGGAGTCTCTGGACGCCATCCGCCGCTTCGCGGGCGACGACTACGAGAAGGCCCGCTATTACGACGAAGACCGGGATTTCCTGGTCGAGCTCGAGCCGTTCGTCGATCACTACGACGTGGTCGCCGCCGCTCCGGCTTGAGTAAAGTGCCCGAGATCTCACTCGACCCCGCCGACGACCGCGGGTGGGAACAGTTGCGCCTGCTCGGCCACCGCATGGTGGACGAGATGCTCGAGTATCTGCGGACCGTGCGCGAGCGGCCGGTGTGGCGACCGGTGCCGGCGGACGTGCGCGAGCGCCTCTCGGGTCCGGTCCCGCGCGGGCCGACGCCGGCCGGCGACGTCTACGAAGAATTCAAGCGTGACGTGCTTCCCTACCCCACCGGCAACATCCATCCACGATTCTGGGGGTGGGTGATCGGGACCGGCACGCCCGTCGCGATGCTCGCCGACATGCTGGCGTCCGGGATGAACCCGCAGGTCGCTGAATTCGACGATGCCTCCGCGGTCGTCGAGAATCAGGTGATCGGCTGGCTCGTCGAGCTGCTCGGACTGCCCGCGGAAACGCACGGCCTGCTCGTCTCGGGCGGTTCCATGGCGAACTTCGTGGGACTCGCGGTCGCGCGGAACGCGCACGCGGGGTTCGACGTCCGCGAACTCGGCCTGAATGCCGCACCGAAACTCACGGTATACGCGTCGAGCGAAACGCATTCCTCGGTTCGCAAAGCCGTCGAGCTGCTTGGCCTCGGCCACGATGCGTTGCGCAGCATCCCCGTCACGGCCGACTACACGATCGATCTACGGACGCTGCGCAAGACGATTGCGGCCGACAAGGCGGCTGGCCGCCGGCCGATCTGCATCGTCGGCAACGCCGGAACGGTCAACACCGGCGCAACCGACGATCTGCGCGCCCTGGCCGAGCTGTGCCGCGAGGCAGGGCTGTGGTTCCACGTCGACGGGGCGTTCGGCGCACTTGCGGCGCTCGCGCCGCAGCTCCGGGCCGTGGTGGCCGGTCTCGAGCAAGCCGATTCGATCGCATTCGATCTCCACAAGTGGATGTACATGCCCTATGAGGTGGGATGCACGCTGGTGCGCGACCAGGGGGCGCATCGCGCCACGTTCAACGTGACGCCCGCCTATCTCGCGTCATTCGACCGCGGCATCGCCGCGGGCGGCTTTCCCTTTGCCGAACGTGGCGTGCAGCTGTCGCGCGGGTTCCGCGCGCTGAAGGTCTGGATGTCGTTCAAGACCCACGGGCTGGATGCGTTCGCGCAGCTGATTCACCAGAACGTGCGCCAGGCGCATTATCTCGCGGGGCTCGTGACGCAGCACCCGCGCCTCGAGCTGCTCGCTCCGGCGCCGCTCAACGTCGTGTGCTTCCGGTTCGTGGTTCCGGGAGCGGATGATGCGACGTTGAACGCGCTGAACAAGGAGATCCTGCTGCGCATCCAGGAGAGCGGCGTGGCGATTCCGTCCCAGACCGTGCTCAACGGCAAGTTCGCGATTCGCGTCGCCATCACCAACCACCGCAGCCGCCGCGAGGACTTCGACCTGCTGGTACGGGCGGTCGTTGAAACCGGGGCGGCGGTGCGCTAGGTGTCGGGCGTGCCGATGATCTTCCCTTCGATCGGGTTGCTGAACGACCGCACGGTGTGGTAGGCGAGATCGATATCCTTGGCTGTTGCAAATTCGGTGAGAATGTCGTCCCAGATGGCCGAGACCGTGCCGCGGCGGCGACGGGGCTCGATCAGGTAGCGAATGGTCAGGAGAATGCCGGACGCCGAGGAGCTGGTGTAGACGATGGGGGTCAGCTTCCGGTAGTTGATCAGGTACTGCTGTGACGCGGCGAGTAAATCGCGCTCCGCCTCCGCCGTCAGATGCTCGGCATGCTTGAACGCGATCGCCGTGAGAATCTCCTTCGCTTTCCGCCAGTTGCTCTCGTAGGTCACCAGCACCGGCACTTCGTTCCAGATGTACTTGAACCCCTTATCGTAGTTGGCGACCGGCTCGGTAAAGATGAGTTGATTGGGGATATGGATGATGCGGCCGGTGCTTTGATCCGCGTCGACCCACACGCCGATTTCGTTCAACGTGAACTGGAACAGATGCACGTCGATGACATCGCCCCGGTGCTTGGCGACTTCGATGCGATCGCCGACCTCGAACGGCCGCCGCCACACGATGAATGCCCATGCCGCGAGATTGGTCAGTGGATCCTTGAGAGCGATCGCGAAGCCCGCCGAGGCGAGGCCGAGGAACGTGGCGAGCGACGTGAAACCCTTGAGCCACTCGCGGCCGATCACCAGGACGGCGATCGCGAGGGTGATGTAGGTAATCGTCTTGCGCCAGCGGTAACGCTTCCACGGATCGGTGACGCGCCGATACACGACCGCGAGGACGAGGCGCTCGACCACCCACAGCGCCACGATCGCGACGATCGTGACGAGTAGATGCAACTGCACCGCGGGACTCAGCCCGATACGAGTTTGCAGCCAGTCGCGCACGGTGGCCAAAGCTACGAGTCCTCCTAGCTTTAGGCCACCGTGGAACAGCTCCACATCCTGCGCGACCTCGCGGTCATCTTCGCCGGCTCCCTGCTGGTCATTCTCGTTTTCTACCGGCTCAAGCTGCCGGCCCTGCCGGGATTCATCGTCGCCGGCATACTGCTCGGCCCCAACGCGCTGGGGCTCGTCTCCGATCCTCGGGACGTCGAGGGACTCGCCGAGGTCGGCGTCATCCTGCTGCTGTTCACGATCGGGATCGAGTTCTCGCTCAGCCGCCTGAAAGAAATGGGCCGCCAGATTCTCGTGGGCGGCCTCTCGCAGATGGGGTTCACCGTCCTCGCCACGCTGGCCGCAGGGCTCGCGTTTCTCGGCAATTGGCGCGTGTCGCTGTTTCTCGGATTCCTCATCGCACTGTCGAGCACGGCGATCGTGCTCAAGGTGCTCACCGACAGCGGCGAGATTGACGCACCGCATGGCCGTTTGGCGACGGGCGTCCTGATTTTCCAGGATCTCTGCGTCGTGCCGATCATGCTCGTGCTGCCGTTCCTGGCAGGCAAATCGGAAGGCGGTGGTCTCGGTCTGCTGCTGGCGCTCGGGAAGGCGGCGCTCGTGGTGGTCGGTGTCGTCCTCGCGGCGCGCACGATCGTCCCGCGCGCGCTCGCCGAGATCCTGAAGACGCGCAGCCGCGAGCTGTTCCTGATCGCGGTGATTCTCATCGGCACCCTGACGGCACTGGGCACCGCCGCGGCCGGCGCCTCGCTCGCGCTCGGCGCGTTCCTCGCCGGCCTGATCATCTCGGAATCCGATTATGGGCACCAGGCGCTCGCCGAGCTGATGCCGTTCCGCGACATCTTCATCTCGCTGTTCTTCGTCGCCGTCGGCATGCTGGTCAGGCTGGACATCATCCGCGAGCACATCGTACTCACCCTGGTCGCCGTGGCAGTGATCATGGGTGGCAAGACGTTGTCGGCGGCGGTCGGACCAGCCCTCCTGGGCTACTCAGGTCGAGTCGCGTTGCTCGCCGGCGTGGCGGTGTCGCAGATCGGCGAATTCTCGTTCGTCCTGGCGAAGGAGGGGCGCGTCGCGGGGCTCCTGCCCGATCTCTTGTACCAGCAGTTCCTGGGCGTAGCGGTGATCACGATGCTGGTCACGCCGTTCCTCTTGCACGGCGGCCCCGCGCTGCTCGATACACTCGAGAAGGTGTTGCCGCTCGATCGCGTGTTGCCGGGATTCCGGCCGCGGGCGTTCGCGCCGGTGCAGGATCCCGTCAAGGATCACGTCGTGATCGCGGGCTATGGGCTCAACGGCCGTAACCTCGCCGCGGCGCTGCGGGCGATCCACGCGCCGTATCTGATCGTCGAGCTGAACGCACAGACGGTGCGCAAGGCGCGCACCGAGGGGGAGCCGGCGTTCTCCACGCGCGAGGAGATTCTCCGCGCCCTGGGGATCGATCGCGCGCGGATGTTCGTGATCGCGATCTCCGATCCGTCCGCGACGCGGCGGATGGTGCGCGTGGCGCGCGAGATCAACCCGAAGCTCCACATCATCGCGCGTACCCGGTACGTGATCGAGATCCCGGAGCTCACGCGCCTCGGCGCCAACGTCGTCATCCCGGAAGAGTTCGAGACATCGATCGAGATCTTCGCCCGCGTGCTGGCACACTACCACGTGCCGCGGGACGCGATCGAGCGACTGGTGGGCGAAATCCGCGCGTCACACTACCAGGCATTGCGCCCGGAGGGGGCGGGGGGAGGCGCCCGCCCGCGGCTCACGCTCAGCGGCACGCTCGGCGCGATGCCGCAGATGCACATCGAACGCATTGTGCTCGTCGAGAAGGCCCCCGCCGTCGGTCAGACGCTCGCGGAGACCGGACTCCGTTCAAAAACGGGAGCGCTGGTGCTGGCGGTGCGGCGCGGGGAGAGCGATCTCGCGACACCTGGCGCCGACTTCCGGCTGGCCGCGGGCGATGTGCTGGTCGTCGTGGGACAGCCACAACAGATCACAAGCGCGTACCGCCTGCTGACCGGCGGGGAGCCCGCCTAAGCCACCCCCCTTCGATCCAGGCTCCGATACTGAATCGCCTCACTTACATGCTTCGGCTCGAGCGATGCCGCCTCATCGAGATCGGCCACCGTCCGCGCGATCTTCAGGATGCGATGATAGGCCCGCGCCGATAGCCCGAGCCGCGTGATCGCCGTCTTGAGCAGCGCGTCGGCGCCGTCCGACACCTTGCAGTGCGCGCGGATGTCGCGCGGCGCCATGTGCGCATTAG
>WNGD01001197.1_pt1 | contig 39857 bp, 37 predicted proteins | sample 5400671 | NCBI WGS metagenome assembly WNGD01 (sample SAMN13153369, study PRJNA577476) | soil metagenome | isolation source: 40 cm soil or saprolite under grassland replicate 2 | place: USA:California | collected 2016-06-15 | reverse complement strand
GCCGTATCAATGATCCAGAACGTCGGCGACCAGATATTAGTAAAGCGCAGCAGATGCTAGGCTGGCAACTCAAAGTCTCTATGGAGGATGGGCTGAGGCGTACAATTGAGTGGTTTAGTAATCAGACCGCCCATTTATCCACAGCTCGCTCGTAGCTACTAGTAGTTTGTTATTAAAGAGATTGTAGCAGTCATGAACAGTCCAAGCGTTGGCAGCTTTGTACCAGTTAGCCACGTTTCCTGGCTTAATACACTATATCGCGCGTCTCGCAACTTCATTAGGTCATCAAACTTTGCGGGTTTGATAGCTGGTATTATTGTCCTTTTCTTCTTGCTTGTTCCACCTCTGCCCTGGAATATTCGCCTGACACTTTATCTTGCCATACTAGTGTGGACAATTCTGCGTCCACGTGTTGCACTCTACTTGATACCCATTTGCGTACCATGGGGTTCGCTAGACTTCGTCGATATAAGAGGATTACGCTTGAATAGCGCTGATCTGCTCGTAGTATTCCTGGCAATAGGCTGGCTTTTGAGTTTCGGATTGCACCAGAAAGTTGGACCGCGTGATCGTGAGGCTTCGCACGTTCCTCCCTATCTCGTAATCGCAATACTGGCGCTCGTCGGTACCATGGTCCTCTCAATGACGGTGGCGCTTAACATCAACTCCAGTCTGAAGGAAATCAGCAAATGGCTGGAATTTGTGTTAGTGATCCTGCTGGGAGGACAATACTTGCGCACCCGTCGCCAGGTCTGGACGATTATCGTCCTTGTTTGCCTCGCGGGGATTTCGCAAGCTTTCTACGGTTACATCCAGGCGTTGTTTAGCCTTGGTCCCCAATCATTCATACGCGATGCCAGCTTGCGCGTTTACGGCACATTCGATCAGCCCAATCCTTATGCAGGCTATATTAACATACCTTTGAGTATTGCCCTTGCACTGACCCTGCTCGGACATGTTTGGTTGACACGCATTTTAGCAGGGATAACCACCTTCCTTCTCGGCACTGCAGAATACCTCACGCTCTCACGGGGTGGAGAGATGGCCATTGCAGCCGCTCTTGTCTTTATTATATTAGCTGGAATGCCGCGCATACGTGTATTTATACGAGTGCTTATTATCCTGCTCCTGGCCTTCTTCGAAGCACTGCTAGCCGGATGGATACCTCAGTATTTCTTTACCCCCTTGCTACGCTTTTTGGGCCTGGTTCAAATCTCCTTCATAGAACCCAGCGTTCAGGATTTCTCAGCCGCCGAACGCCTGGCGCATTGGTTTGCCGGGTTGCATATGTTCCTTGATCATCCCCTACTCGGCGTGGGTATCGGTAACTACGCAGATGCCTATCCCCGGTACTTTATAACTATTTTCACAGACCCTTTAGGACATGCACATAACTATTATATTAATATAGCTGCAGAAACCGGTACAATTGGATTGATAGCCTTTGTACTTTTCTTGATCGCTGTTTTTGTTGCAGGCAGCCATTCGCTCTTACAAATCAACAAGAAATGGAGACAGGCCAAAGCACAGGAACCGCAATCGCAGCCTGTCATTCAGGCACCCCTTGGTCGGCAGAACAAGATCACACTGCTTTTGCGCCCGCTCAGGCTGGTACGGCATTATCGAGGGCAACAGCAGTGTGAAATTCTAGGCAAACTCACCAACGATAGAGCTTTGGCGGTTGGACTAGTAGCCGCCTTGATTACCATCTGTGTGCATAACCTAGTTGACGATCTATTTGTTCACAGTTTAACTAATCTTTTCGCGTTACTACTCATTGTGCTAATCCGTCTAGAGGGGGTAACCCCTGACGTGTCGGATCAAAGGCATTGGTATTGGAGGATAAGTTGATTAGACCTAACACTGGTAGTGCTTCCAAAACAGATGAGCAATCTGTAGTAGACGATCAAGCTGATGCTATCGAGAAAAAAAATGCAGAACTTCTCAATGAGGAGACTCAGGAAGAGCCAGAGATAACTGAAGAGCAGCTGTCGATAGGTAAGCGGCTCCTGAATTGGCGCACAATTGTGCCGCTAGTTATCGTAATCGCTGCACTCGTTTACTTTGCGCAAAAGGCTAATATAAATCCACGGCAGACGTTGGCTGCAATTCGCAGCGCCAATATATTCTTTGTTCTCGCTGCTTTCTTTATCTATTACCTATCATTCCCGACACGTACATTGCGCTGGCGAATGCTCTTGCAAAATGTTGGTTATACTGAAGAGAATGGAGTTCATTTACCCAAATTCTGGAAACTGCTTGAGATTATCTACATCTCCTGGTTTGCTAATGTGATTGTTCCTGCCAAACTGGGTGATTTGTACCGGGCATACCTGTTACGCAAGGAAGCGGACCTCCCAGCCTCAAGGACTTTCGGGACAGTGCTTGCTGAACGCTTATTGGATCTGATCGTTTTGCTGCTACTCTTTATCCCTGCTGTCATGATCAGCCTCCACGAGAATCTCCCCCCACAATTGCAGATCGGTCTGAAGATAACCCTGGCAGCCGTAATCTTAGGGATTATAGGGTTGTTCTTGCTACGCATGTTTCCCTCCCAGATCGCCAGGCTGGTACCAAAACGCTTTAGAGGTCAATACAACCATTTGCAGGAAGGCATGCTTGGGTCATTTCGCCGCGTCCCTAGATTAACAGCTTTCACAGTTGGGGTGTGGGCTTGTGAGTCGTTGCGTTTCTTTTTTATTGCTTTAGCACTTAACCTGATTGGTGGAAGCCTGCTTCACATCCTTGCTGCTTCACTCTTCATTGCACTTGGCGAGGCACTATTAACAGTTGTGCCTTTCACAAGCGGCGGTATCGGCCTGGTTGAAGGCGGTATGTTAGCCATGATTGCGCTTTTTACACCCAATACGAGCCTGGCAGCGGCGGCTATTCTGATCGATCGCACGATTAGCTTGTTCAGCATACTAATGATTGGCTTCATAGTATTCATGATCGCCTTTGGAAGGGAAGCGGCAAAGCAGAGCCAGTCAAAAAAACCCGTGGTTGTTCCGCAACAAAATATTGACACTCTATAGAGTCTGGACTATAATTTTTGCGCAGGTCGATGAGGGTACGCAATGTTAAACACCTTGTACGCCTCGAATACGGGCCACAAGGGGGTGATGCTGGTGTCAGAAGTTAAAATCGGCGAAAATGACTCTTTTGAAACGGCTCTGAAGCGTTTCAACCGCAAGATTCAACAAGATGGTATACTGGCTGAAGCTCGACGCAGAGAGCATTATGAGAAGCCGAGTGTCAAACGCAAAAGAAAAGAAGCCGCCAAAAGACGCAAAAGCGCCCGTAAAGGACAATAAAATCAATTTGGCCTCCGCCAGAAACTCATAGCGCATCAATGTGTACGGTATTATATGTGTGACTGGTGGAGGTATTCTTTTCCAGGCTTTCTATTGAGGCACTATGGCAGAACATGACTCACAGGTGGAACTCTCTGTAGACCTGGGTAATGATGAGAGCGATAGAGCTTTACAGCAGCTCATTTCATCCCTTCCACTTGAGACAGTGGTTAAGCAGACCTTACATCTTGCAGGCATCACGCAACCTGTAATGCTCACGCTACTGATTACCAGTGATGAGACTATACGTAACCTGAATAAACAATATCGAGGCCAGGATAAACCCACCGATGTGCTTTCATTTCCCTTGGTTGAAAAGCCTATGGTAAACGCCCCCGCCGATCAACTTTGGCTGCCACCCGAAGCACAAAAAGGAGAGAAAGCTGAAACAGGTGGAAAAATGCAGGCGTTTGTATCCCCAGCCGAACTTACCATAAATCTAGGCGATATCGTTATTTCGTGGCAGACTGTGGTACATCAGGCCACCGAATCTGGTCACAATCCCGCATACGAATTGCTCTTTCTCCTTTCACATGGTGTACTGCACCTTATTGGCTACGACGATCAAACCGAATCAGGCTACCAGGCGATGATACAGATGCAGCAGGCCGTGTTGGAAGCAACTGGTTAGAAGGCACAGTCATCATGAGCGATCCCAGTCCTCCAGATCAACCGCTACAGAAGAGCGAGTGGGTAAAATTCATCGCTGGTTTCGAGTATGCTTTTAAAGGTCTGTGGTACGCACTACGCACGCAGCGTAATGCTCGCATACATATCGCTGTTGCAATCCCCGCAATTCTGCTTGGCTTAGCATTGCACATTTCCGCGGTCGAGTTTGCCATGGTTTTTGTGGCAATTACCAGCGTGTTCATTGCAGAGATGTTCAATACGGTCTTCGAGTTATGTGTTGACCTTACTTCACCCGACTATCACCCCCTGGCAAAAATCGCCAAAGATGTGGCAGCAGGAGCGGTTTTGCTGAGTGCAATGCTCTCCGTCGTTATCGGCTTGTTTGTTTTTGGGCCACATTTGTGGGGGCTTATAAAAAGATAACCGTATCTTATTTTACACGTGAAACATACTGTCCAGTGCGCGTGTCAATCCGAATTTTATCACCAGGATTCACAAACAAAGGGACATTGATAACAGTACCGGTCTCCAGAGTCGCAGGTTTGGTGACATTGTTGGCCGTATCACCTCTCACGCCCGGCTCGGCGCTCTCAACCGTCAGTTCAAGGAAGTTGGGCAGTTCTACGGCGACTATATTCTCAGTCTCGCTGTCTACCAGCAGTTCCACAACATCCCCTTCTTTCAGGAAACGTACAGCATCACCCAGCATTTCTTTTGAAATGGGCTGCTGATCGAAAGTCTCAGTATTCATAAAAACATAATCGTCGCCATCGACATAGAGAAACTGCCAGTTCTGATGTTCAACGCGCACGGCATCAATCTCTTCACCAGCGCGGAAGCGATGCTCTATGACACGTCCAGTTCTCAGATTCTTCAGGTTTGTGCGAACAAACGCACGCCAGTTACCTGGGCTTACATGATGAAATTCAGTCACAGTATAGAGGTCGTTGTTATAGCGTATAACCATGCCGTTGTAAAAATCGGCTGTTGTTGTAGCACCCAATGGAGGGTTCTCCTTTCGTTCAAACAAAAAAGTACATTCATTTTTAATCTAAGCCAATAGCCTGGTCACCTTATCAGTATGCTCAATAAATTTCGCGAGCCGTTTCTTCTTCAGATTCTCATGCAGCACCCAGTTGATATCGGGATCACTCCATGCAGCACATTCACTCATCAGAGCAAAGCCTTTTTCAGGAGCAGCAGCAGCCACTACACTGACCGTATAGCCTAACGCCTGGCGTAATGCACGAACATCCTCACGTTTACGTTCGGCAGTTGGAAGCGCATGTAAGCGCTCTAACACAAGGTGCTGTATAGTGAGCGACGCATCGATCATAGTAGGTGTGTTAAGCAAAGGCGGCTCAGCAATAGCTGCTATACTAGCACGCTGCTGGAAGCAGTTCCCCTTCATGGCTAGCTCTGTCAGGTACTCAATGGTTTCTTGCGGCGCTACAGGCAACAAGCGCTGAAATGCCAGGGCTACCCCTTCGCGCACACGCCATGAGCCGCTAGATGCAAAGCGGCCCAACAATCCAAAAACTTTGTTACGCCACTCTGAACGAACGGTTGCGCATGCGCCAAATGCGACAACGCCACAAAGGACAACGAATTCATCAGGCGTGTTACTCGTAATCGTCGTTTCGTCTCGCACAAGGTAATTCAATAATCTCCACACCTGATCAGGTTGTTCTGAGGACACTGCCGTCAAGAGATTGCTCAAACTGCCCACCAATTCCAGATTTGCACGTGAACCCGGCAAGCGACTCTGTTCACGCAAATAAAACTCTAGAGGATGTTGGTTGCCTGTAAAAGCCCTCTCTACCAGAGACGATAGGGTATCATGCATACTTACACATCCTAGCATTTTATGATTGCTTCTGCGATATGTCCACTTCTGCGAGCAAAAACCAGCAATTTGATAATGATAAGTTGAGTATACAACCATTTTATCACAAGGACCTTATGGTACTTTACGTGCATGTTCGAAGCAGAACAAGCATCGTTATTCGATAGCTCTTTACTCATCCTTTGTTCTTGCTGTTCTGGCAAACGAACCAAATAGACCACTATAATAATTCATATCCCTGTAGCCGATAGCCCATGACACAGCAGAAGGAGATTTCTGTGACGGAGAGAAGAGAGGGGACTGAGCCAAATGCATCACCAGGGTCGGCGTGCACCAACAAATCGCCACCCCAGCCACGAAGCCCTCAGTTCGCTGAGGTGGCCATAGTATTTCTCCGTTTAGGCTTCACTGCTTTTGGAGGACCGGCTGCGCACATTGCCATGATGCGCGACGAAGTGGTTCGTCGTCGCCACTGGATCAGCGACGAGCGCTTCGTCGATCTGTTGGGCATCACTAATCTCATTCCAGGCCCTAACTCGACCGAACTTGCGATTTACCTGGGTTATGTACGTGCGGGCTGGCCTGGCTTGCTCGTCGGGGGAGTGTGCTTCATCGCTCCAGCCATGCTGATCGTCCTGGTTCTGGCCTGGGCATATGTCATTTACGGGTCGTTGCCTCAGGTGGGCTGGCTTTTCTACGGCATCAAACCAGTGGTGGTGGCCATTATCGCCCAGGCCCTATGGGGGTTGTGCCGGACGATTCTCAAAGGAGTCTGGCCTATCATGCTGGCCTTGCTTGTATTGGGGCTGTACTTCTTTGGGGTCAACGTGATTGTCCTGCTCTTCGGCGGTGGGCTGCTTTTTGGGCTCCTGCGTGGGATCGAACGCTGGCGCAAGCATAAAAAGAATAATGCTCTTGCCAGCATCTTAATCCCGTTTCTCTTCGGAAGTTTACGAGTGAGATGGCAAGCTCTTGCAGCGTTCTCGTTCGGTGCTGCAGTCGCTCCTGTCAGTCTCCTCATACTCTTTCTGACCTTTCTCAAAATCGGGGCAGTGCTCTATGGGAGTGGCTATGTCCTGCTTGCTTTCTTGAGAACCGACCTGGTGCAGAATCTGCACTGGCTCACCGACAAGCAGTTGCTCGATGCCATCTCCGTTGGGCAGTTCACGCCTGGCCCCGTCTTTACTACAGCGACGTTCATCGGTTATGTGGTAGGGGGGATACCAGGGGCGCTGCTAGCGACCCTCGGGATATTTCTGCCATCCTTTGTATTCGTGGCACTCATTCACCCACTGGCGGCACGGTTACGCAACTCTCCCTGGACAGCATCGTTCCTGGATGGAGTAAACATAGCGGCCTTGGCACTCATGGCGGGTGTGCTGTTCCAACTCGGTCAAAACGCGCTGATCGATGTACTCACATGGGCCATCGCACTGGTATCTTTTGTGGTGCTGTTGCGCTTCAAGATCAATTCGGTATGGCTGATCCTGGCAAGTGCCGTCATTGGCTTGGCAAGGTTTTGGCTGATGTAGCGAGGCATGATAGATGTGTGATGACCATCCAAGACTATTTGCCAAACACAAGGAGACCAATACCGCTTCAACTCGCCAAGCATTCGCCTATCACTTCGATCGGGCACGTGCTTCTTTAGCAACCGCCTGGAGTGTGATCGCATCAACATCGGTTGTTCCTTGCTCATAGGCACATCGTAGACTCCTTGTCACCAGCCGCGTTAAGTGATCCATCGTCACTCTTCCCGTGGCATCAGGATCAAGGATCGGGTTGGTGAGCCAGGTGAAGATGCTCTTCGTCCAACGGTGCAGGTTGAGATCCAGGAGTTGACTACGGTAGAGCTCCTCAAAGGTGATTAAGCTGCGGCGTACTTCCTCCTCGAAGTGTCCAGGAACAATACAGTATGGCTGTTCCGTATCCATTCGGCGACGAAATTGTTTCCAAAACATTTCAGGACGTGCAAAGGTTTCTCTGAAAGGAATGCGGGAAACGGGACGGAAAGCACAAACGACTGAGAGACGTTCTTCCCCGTGGAGGATGTTTAAGGCCAGATCGAGCCTCAACCACTTGGGATTCCTGGTCAATGGATTTGAGAAACGCATAGACCTGCTTGTAGGTTGGAGTGCGCACCAGTATGCCTTCGCGGTCCGAGAGTTGCCATAATGGTAGGGCGCAGCGCCTGCATGTACAATTTCCGCATCAAGTGTTGAAGCTCAGGATGAATGATGCGTTCACGATGATAAACCCCCATCGGGACACACGCGGCCTGTCCATACACTTTCACGCGCTGACTCAGCCGAGAAAGGGTTGCGGAGGCCATCCCGTGCTCTTGTGCGGATTGGCGAACACCTTTTCCATTAAGCACATCGGTGACCGCCGCAAGATTGCGCAGGAAACGAGCACGCACCTCTGGATCTAAGACAGAGTCATCGAAGGTCGAGCCGCGTGGACTGCCTTGTACGACCAGGGAAGCTTCGTTCTCTAGAGCAAAGGAACCGGCGATGCTCTCTCCATCCACTGCTTCTAATGAAGAGGGCAAAGGATCAGTAAGGATAGGCGGAAGGTCGAGATCAAGCAATGCAAGAGGGATGGTAAGGGAAAGCTCCACCTCTGTTAAATCAACCAGGAGCCGCCCTTGCGCCGCGTCACCAACCAGTTTCCACACTGCCGCCTCAACTTCATGATCCGACCAGTGGCTGCCGAACCGCTGCACTAGTTCATTGACGCTACAGAACTCTCCTCTGGGCCAGTATGCAAGCAACGTAGTCGCAATCTCGTCATACGTGTGGAATGTTTCGCGTCGAACATTGAGAAACTGTAAATTCAAATGACGTTTGAGGGAGAGGTTCTTTTCGGTGCCCATCCAATAGACGCCGCCTTTGATCTGCGCCAATCGTCGAGCCGCTTCTGCTTTCGCCAGGACTTGCCCTTTGCTTTTTTGTTCTTCTAGCCCAGCCTCAGCAATGAACAACGTCCCATCGCAGAGGGTGCCGACGAAGTCTGGCAGGTAATCATGCGATTTCTCCTCGTAGTGATACGAAATGGGATAAGGGGTACCAAGAGGTGTGTGGAGATGGCGCGCCTGCGCAAAAGCTTCACTTGCATCACCACGCTGGTAGAAGCTCACATGTGGATGGTATTCCAGGTAGAGAGCAAGCATCTGCTCTGGAAGACCGGTGTATGGTCATCGAATTGCTCGTGTGTTTCCCGTTTTCAAGCCAGGAATGTAGCCAGAGATAGATTGACCGGCAATTTTAAAAATATCTAGGCCAGGTGTACCAGTGTGTTCTGAAGAGGCATTTGGCAGCTTTTTCATACCGAAATCCTTTTCATGAAATGACCACAAACGCTCGAAGCGTCGCTTGTTAGCGGTTTTGAGGTAGGACTAGGATCACTGCGAAAACCTATCACAAAGCAATTTGCTATATTTCTTAGAGGGAATTATAGGTCAGACCGGCCAAGTCTGTTGTTTGTTTGGTAAAACCGCATTCCAGGCCTTCATATCGTGTCCATTATGCTATTACTGCCTTGTCCAGGTGCCACAGCTGTCGGATTGGAAGCCTTTGTCGGAGGCTGAGATCGTCACAATTGCAGCCGTGTCGGTATTGGCGTTAGAGATAATATCATCGACGGTCCCTCCAAAGCCGCTCAGGCGGGCATAGTAGCATCCTTGCTGGCCGCCGCTCTTATATGTCCCTGGTTCAATATCGGGGCCGATGATGTACATGCCATCGCTGAACGATGTCTTGCTGGTGGTGATCGCGGAGAGATCCTTCGTCCAGGTGCCGCAGTTGGTGGATTGGAAGCCTTTATCTGATGCGGCAATAGTTACGATGGCTGGGTTGTCAGTATTGGCGTTAGAGATAATATCACCGACGGTCCCTCCAAAGCCGCTCAGGCGCGCGAAATAGCATCCCGGCGAGCCCGTCCGCGTTCGGTAGGTCCCTGGCTTAATATCCTTGCCGACCACAAATGTCCCATCACCAAAATGCGCAAAGGATGGCGCAGGTTTTGCTGTCGGTTTTGGTGTGGGCACCTGCGTTGGCGTGCTGGTTGCCCGCGAACTGGTCGGCGTAGGTGTCGGCGCGCTGGTTGCCTGCGAACTGGTCGGCGTAGATGTCGGGGCGAAACTTTCTTGGATGCCCTGTACTACACCAGTGATCGCAGCGGCGGCCACAAAGAGCACACCGATCCACACCAGCACTTTCATGAATAAGGGTTGCTCGCGATACCAGGATTGGAAGCGAGTCGCACGCCCTGGACGCCGTGATGGCTGCGGCGGAGGTGGAGGCGCGGGATAGACAGGATACGATGACGGTTGAGAGGGTGGATCGGCAGGCGGTTGATCGTTTGATTGCATAGGAAAAACCTCGCCCCTCGTGTAGGTAGCAACGATATTGTGCTTGGCAAACCCCCAAGCCTTATACGACGACGACTGAGACTGCAAGTGCCAGCCTTCCGCAGCCATCTTACGCGAGTCCCTATTGAAGCGCCGAGTCACGCCCCGCCAGGTCGCGTAGCTCGAATAGTGCTTTGTTATCTGTTCCATTTCAATCTCCTAATTGAGGGCAGGAAGAAATTCCTACTAGCAGGCGAGCAGTATTAGAGACTTTTCAATCTCCTAATTGAGGGCAGGAAGAAATTCCTACTAGCAGGCGAGCAGTATTAGAGACTTGACAAGGAGAACAACTCCTGAACACAGTAGAAAGCAATTTGCCAACGCATCTACTTGGAAAGGAGTTGTTGCTCATGCCTCCTATTCTACCTGTCTCGCGCCTCTTTGACCAGCCGACCCTGGCCAAGATCATCGAAGTCGATGCCCTCGTGCAGCGCTATCGGGCCTACTTCGCCCTTGTCGAGTGGGACGCCTACGACCGGCCTGCTTCTCCCCGCCGACCAGGACGCCCGGCTCATCCGATGAGTGCCTACCTCAAAGCCTTCCTCGTCAAAGTCACCGAACAGAAGCGCTCCATGCCGCAGCTGCGCGCCTTTCTGCTCGAGCATCCCCTGCTCACGCTCGACCTGGGCTTTCGTCCCGTCCTAGATGTCACCCACCCCTACGGCTTTGATGTAGAACGCACCCTGCCCGGCGTGCGCTGGCTCAATGAGCAACTCCGGCTCTGCGACCCGCGCATGCTTGCTGATGTGTTCGCCCAAACCTTGCAGGCGCTCCAACGCGAAATCCCCGACGTGGGTGAGGTAGTGGCTTTCGATGTCACCCACATCTATGCCCATGTCCGTGAGAACAATTCGCGCGCCTACGTACCTGAGCGTTACAACAAAGATCGCCAACCCACCGGTGATCCCGATTGCCGTCTGGGGGTCAAGAAGAGCACCAACCAGGAGCAGGCCGATGGCTCCACCAAAGAGATCAAAGAGTATCTGTGGGGCTATGGCTCCGGCGTCGCCAGTGCTACGCTGCCTGAGTACGGCGATGTGATCCTGGCCGAGTACACCCAGCCGTTCAACGAGAACGACATCACCTACTTCGTGCCGCTGTATCTGCAAACCCTCGCCATCCTGAACCGCTTTCCCACCCATATCACCGCCGATGCCGCATTTGATGCCTGGTATGTCTACCAGACCTGCGTCTTTCGGGTGGGGATGGCGGCCATCCCGCTCAATCAGCATGGGCATCCTGAGCACCAGCGCACCGCCACGGGCATCCCGTTGTGTCCCATGGGCTTGCCCATGCATCCCACCTCCCAATTCGAGCACACCTATGGCTATCGTGCCCAACGCTTTCGCTGCCCGCTGCTCTTTCCTAGCGCAACTGGCCAGACCTGTGAGCATGAGCAATTCGCCAAAGGCAAGGGCTGTGTCAAGGACGTGAACTGGGAGGCCGGGGCGCAGATGCGCGTCACGCTCGATCGCAGCAGTCTGCTCTACCAACTCGTCTACCGACAGCGCACCTCGTGCGAACGCATCAATAGCCAGAGCAAAGACCTCGTACTCAAACACCCGTTGGTGCGCAACTTCCGCTCGGTGCGCAATCTGAACACCCTCACCTACATTCGCATCAATCTCAAAGCCCTTCAGCGGGCCAGATCGATTAATGCTGCGTGTTCCCCGCCTTTTCCACTGCTAATTTAATTCCTACTCTCCTAATTAAGAGGGTCGGCTGTAATGTTTTAAGCAAACAACTTCGTTTAGAGTTTTTTTATTTTTAACAAGTACTGGCCTGTTGAGCCCGCCAAAGCAATCTGCAGCGTTAAGCTCTCAATCAGCCTGAAGAGCCAGTTGAGGTGCCTTAATTGCAATTCATACTACCAGGGAGGGAGTCTGCTTTTTTCTGCAAGGCGCTTGCTTCCTGGTCGTACTGGTTCACACTCGATTGTGCGTTCCCCCAGACTCCCTGAGCTGTACCTATTGCCTTTTTGCCTTGATTGATCGCAGATTGTATGTTGCTTGCCGTATAGGCTGCTCCTGGTGTCCCGCTTGGATTGTTGGCCACAGCTTGTTGTAGTTGCGTCCAATCGTTCTAGACGTTTTGTATGTCAGTCTGGACCGCTGAGGTTTCGAGATCGTATTGTGTTTTATCGGCGCTGAATTGGTTATCGTCGGCTGATATCTGGTTCTCGTCTGCATCTACTTGATTAGCATCAGCCGCAACTTGATTCTGATTAGAATTGCTTGGCCCACATCCTTGTCGGGCCTGTTGCTGTTCGGTTGCATAATCGTCCTGCATCTGTTTCCAGTCTTTTGTGTATCCTTGAAGTGTATTGCTCTCAGAGAATTGCGCAAGGGTATTGCTGTCCTGTTGGAGAGACGAGAGGTCGTTTGCAAGTCGCTGATTGGCATCTTGCACCGCCTGCTGTTCCTGTTGTTGAGCTACGGCGGTAGATTGTGCCGCTGTGGCCGTGGTCTGGGCGTTGTTATATTGCTGGACCTGGTTCGCCACTTGCTGTTGCAGTGCGGCAATCGCCTGGTTGTATTGCTGAAGTGATGATGCAACAAACTGTTGTGCCTGTATGCTCCCATCCGATTGTGGAAGGTCCAGTATGAGCGTATTGCCGTTTAAAGAGCCAGTATAGGATGAGGAGATGCCAAAGAAAGAAATAGTGAGTGTAAGCGCAGAGCCATTCTCGACGCCAGTAAACGCCGTCGTTGATGTGTTGATTTTTGGCGGATTGTCGCTCGTGTTTTCCTCCACTTCGTCGATATTGCCATTGATCTGCTGTTGGTTCTGGCCTGTCGCGGTGAATTGAATGAAGATAACCGATGTGGCTGTTTGTGACAGATACCCTCCTGGAGGATTGTCTCCACAGGAGGCAAGCGCAATGCCAGCAAAGATGGAGGAAAATAAAATGGCAATATATAACCATCTGTGCATAGAGATATTCCTTTCCTCTTAAGGGGACGTTCCGTAAGCTGTAGTCCACCCCTAAATAGCCAAGTGGTTTCCGTTCGCTGTGCCTGGAATCGCCCTTCTTCTATATTTATCGCATTGATTGATATTTCATGAACACACTCCTACGCTTGCCGCGCTGCCCTTTTTTGGGTGCGATCAGCTTACCATAACGGTTCCTATGTGTCCCTGGTCCTCCTGGCCCTTCAAGCTTTGCTACAGGCGTTGCTTTCATTGGGCCACGATAGCGGTACACTGGACCTATTTTTGTTGGGCTGTCATATGTCGGTTTGAGCGATTGTGGTTCCGATTTTTCCAGAAAGCGTTTTCCCCTTGGAGTTCCCGTAGCAAATGGACGAAATCCAATGTTAAGAGAGATGAAATATAACTTTCCCTAATTTCATGATGATGAAATATACTTTCCCTGCTGAAAAAAATAGAGCAGTGTCTTATACGCACAGGAAACTATTTGTTGGTCCATCTCCGAAGAGAGCGCTTTTTCACCAAGAAAGAAATTGCATCGTACTTGATACAACGCAGCCAGAGTATGTGGCCAATCAATTGGTATCTTCTCCCCAGCCTCTCTATGCCTTTTAGCGCACTGTGGGGCAAACAGCACATTACCTTGTTCCAAATAACGGCTGACCATCTCCTCCCGACTTTTTCCAGGAAGTCTGCTCACTCCAGACCGTCTCAATGATTGATCTTTAAAGATCGGCCAGAATTCTGCAAACTGCTTAACAGCACAAGCAAAAGGGGATTCCCGATCAGCAACAAACTTCGCAAAGTCCTGACATAACGTGGAATCGCATTCAAGCGCGTCAACATATCCTCTTGGCCCAGTATCTCTATCACACTCGGTGACACATTCTGCCCACCCATTCACTGCAATCCATGCGAAAAAAAAGGCTTCGAAGCAGGCATTACCCTGATACTCTCTCATCTCCCAAGATCGTGCAAACCAATCAGAGATTAACCTCCTCCCTTCAGGGGGAAGCATCTCGTACCGCTCAAAATCAACGTGGATTTGAGTAGGTTGATTCCCAAGGCAGATCATAAAAGGGCTTTCCCTCCCTCAATCGTTTACACTAACAGCCAATGTGGGCGTTTACCGCTAAACCCCTTCAATGAAAGTGAGTATATCATGAGCGCTGCTCTGTTAAAGCGAATTTCCCAAAAAGTAGCCCGAATGTCTCTTAGCTCTCTCTCCTTTCCACCAGCCTCTCAAGACGTTTCGTGGAGCTTTCTGGCAGATCTCTCGATGAAGATTTTAGCTGATCTGTTCGACGGTTGAGGGAAACGTTCGAAGGTCCAGGTCAAAAGTGTTCGAAGTTTCGGGTAAATTACCACTTTTTGCAACACAGTCTGACCGGATGTCATACAATAACCTTGACGTAAACGGTAACCTTATGGTACAATATATGTGTCTCCTCTTAACCGTTATGAACGATCTCATTTTTTATATAAATGAGGAGGTTTGAAAACTATGGTTGCTGCTGATGAACATTACGCCTCGCTGGGCATTGACGAAAGAAACCTGTTTACTATTGAACAGGTTGCAGCACGCACAGGACTGACGAAACGCACGCTGCGCTATTACGAAGAAGTTGGGTTACTGCCCCCCACAGATCGCACCGAAGGAAATTATCGGCGCTATAGTGAAGAAGATATACAACGCTTGCAGCGCATTAAGAATCTACGTGACCTTCTGGGATTTTCTCTAGCCGAAATCCGCGAATTACTGAATGCAGAAGACGAACGAGGACAGATCAAAGTTGCCTACCAGCATGAAACGGAGGCAGCCGCAAAAATCGCTCAACTTGTTCGAGCGGATGAATTCATCCGCAGCCAGCTCCGTCTGATTGAGCAGAAGATAGATGGACTCGAGCAGATGCGTGCAGGGCTTCTGGCAAAGCTCGAACGTCATCAACATACACGTGAGGAGTTACTGAAGAATTATCAATAAGACATTGTAACAATTCAGGTATCTTTGCTCTTGCACCGCCTCCGGCGGCAGGGTGGGGGAGGAAGGCGGGGACACCCCGCACCCCGCCAAGGGGCCTTGCAGGCCCCTTGGAACCTCCTGCTGAATAGTTACAAGACATTTTTATAAACTAGATTGGATATATATGAAAGCTCTTTATGAAGACCACGAGGAACATCCTGTTTCAGAACTGGTTCAAGAACAGCAGCAGGTCAAGGGCCTGCTGCGAACATTTATAGCCCTACGCCATCGTAATTATCGTCTTTTCTGGTTCGGCCAGCTTATTTCATTGATTGGCACCTGGATGCAGTCGATCGGCCAGGCATGGCTCGTTCTGGAACTGACGCATAGCGCATGGTTACTTGGAATTGTGGGGGCACTGCAATTTTTGCCAGTCATGCTTCTCTCACTTTTTGGTGGGGTATTGGCCGACCGTTTTCCCAAACGCCGCGTACTTTTATTCACCCAATCATCTGCCATGCTCCAGGCATCTATTCTCTGGATACTGGTAGCATCTGGCCAGGTACAAATTTGGCAAGTACTGGTGCTTGCAAGCCTATTGGGACTCACCAACTCATTTGATATGCCCACACGACAGGCATTTGTCGCTGAGATGGTGGGACGCGAAGACCTTCCAAATGCCATTGCCTTGAACTCATCGCTTTTTAACATGGCACGTATTGTTGGTCCCGGCCTCGGCGGCCTCATCATTGCTTGGCTCGGTGTAGCGCCACTTTTCCTGCTTAATGCAGTCAGTTTTATTGCCGTCATTATAGGATTGGCTATGATCAAAATGGATGATCTGTACGCTCACTCAAAGCGTTCAGTTCCAGGAGACGTGACAAGAAAGATAAGTACGCTGCAAAGTTTGCGTGAGGGCCTGTCCTATGTTGCCCACACGCCTTCAGTGCTATTGATCATTACAGTAGTTGGCGTGATTTCCCTGTTCGGCATTAACTTTAACGTCGTTCTCCCGCTCTTTGCGACCGACGTCCTGCATGCAGGGCCCAAGGGATTTGGCTTCATTTCTGCTGCATTCGGGCTGGGGTCGCTCTTTTCAGCGCTCTGGTTGGCATGGGGTAATAACAGACCCAGTATACACCAGCTACTCGCTGGGGCATTCGCATTCTGTATACTCGAAATTCTTTTTGCCATCTCACACCTATACCTGCTCTCGCTCGTTTTGATAGCAGGGGTAGGATTTGCGCAGATTGCATTTTCGGCAACCTCGAATACGACATTACAGACCGTCTCGCCAGATCACTTGCGCGGGAGAGTAATGAGCGTCTACATGCTGGTTTTTGCTGGTAGCGTTCCCCTCGGCAATCTTTTTACTGGAGGATTGGCACACCTGGCAGGCGCACCCATCGCCCTGTTAATCGGCGCGATCATTAGCTTGACGGCGGCGATCATTGGTTGGATAGTTCGTACTCCTGCGGAGAAAAGCCTTGCAGAGTCCTCACTTATCAATTCATAAGTGGCAGGTGCTGCCGCTGACCATTGCTCCTCAGCAATATCACATTGATCTGAGCGAGCAATTGCTCATGGCCGTATCACCCGCTGCACCAGCGATGCTCTCCTGGTCGCAGGCAGAGCCAGCAGGACTTGTATTGGGCTTTGCACAGAAACATGCTATCCTTAATCCAGCCGCCCTAGCTGCTCAACGACTACCAATCTATCATCGGCGAGCTGGCGGTACGGCTGTATTGGTAGGGCCAAGCTTGCTTAGCCTGGATGTCGTGTTGCCAGCGAGCCATCCGTTGGTTTTGCCGGATATAGTGGAGTCCTACCGTTGGCTTGGAACGGTGTGGGTAGAAACACTAAAGCATTTAGGAGTTGAGACTCGCTTAGTGCCACCGCAGGAAGCGCATGCACAACAAGCTCTTTTAAAACACGAAGAAACACGCGAACGTGAATCTATTCTACATCGTGCTTGTTTTGGCTCACTATCACCCTATGAAGTAGCAGCAGGGCAACGTAAAATTGTGGGATTGGACATGATTCGCCGCCGTGCTGGCAGCTTGCTACAGGCGGGCCTGCTACTCCATTGGGAAACCGAGCAACTGGTAGAACTTCTGGGGCACACAGCTGAAGAGCAAGTTATCTTGTTTGAAGGACTGCTTGAACGCGCAGTAGGATTGGATACCCTGGCAGGCCGAATTGTAACGGCGGAAGAGGTGGCTGCCGCATTTGAAGAAGTACTGCTTTCGATGTAATCCGCAAAAAACTTGACACAGATCCCAATTGCATCCTATAAATACTTAGCTTAACGAATAATGTCCAGAAAATTTTGAAAGGTTTTTGAGATATGGCAGATAGGAATGCTCCGGGAGCATTACAGGTTATTAAAACGCCTGATTACGAAGCTATGGTGATAGGTGCACACCCTGACGATAACGACTTTGGTGCAGGTGGTACGAGCGCTTTATGGGCAAAGCAGGGCAAGAAGATTGTGTGGGTGGTAATGACAGACGGAGCTGAGGGCAGCGAAGTTCCTAGCCTGATCGACACTGATTTGATGCTTACACGAGAACAGGAACAGCGTATGGCTTGCGAAGTGTTGGGAGTGCAGGCCGTCGAATTTTTGCGCTTCCCAGATGGGCACCTGACCAATAGCGAAGCGGCTCGCAAGGCTGTTGTGCGACTCATTCGCAGATACCGCCCACGCGTTGTCATCACCCACGACCCAAGCCAGCACATTTTCGCACCTGATCCCGATGAAAAACCAGATGGAACAGCGTATCTAAATCATCCCGACCACCGGGCAACTGGTAATATCGTACTGGATGCCATCTTTCCGGCAGTCGGTAATCCCCGTTCTTACCGCGAATTACTTGCAGAAGGACTACCGCCGTACCAGGTACACGAAATTTACCTTTTCTTCACAGGGCAAGATAACACTTACATCGATATCAGCGAGACTATCGAGTTAAAGGCCAGGGGGTTAAAATGCCATGTCACCCAGTTCGGCCCAGAAGCAAATATGCTCGACAACATCCGTGAGTGGGCTATTGAGACAGTAAAAGAGGCAAAAGAGAAGAAAGGTCTGCAGATGCAGTATGCCGAGGCTTTTCGTAGAATAAAGCTGTATATACCCGAACGAGAAGAGCACGAACCCAAGAAAGAAGAGGTGGTTGAAGCGTAAGAAGTGCTTTTCACCTCCCTGGGCGATCCTATGTGAACGCTCAGAGGGGCATCATCCCCTCTATTTTGGTGTCACGATTGCATAGAAGCCTTCCCACCAATTCAGGAACCGCGCACGTGAAAGTGAGTGATAATTCCAGGAGGATGAATCAGCAAGATATACATACTTGCTATTGCCGCCAGTGACTACGAGAAGGTGACCGCCAGCATATCTGTCTGGAGGGAAGCTTACAATTACAGGTCTCCCCTGGTTTGCGACAGTAGTAATCTGATCAAGCGAGAGATTATGACCCCAGGTCGTCTTGAAACCAAATTGTGCTACGGTGCGCTGTATTCCAATATCTTCTAATAACCCCAATTCAGGAGTAATTTCACCTATCCTCGCCTCAACTTTCAAAATATCTGTTACGCGGTAATGATGCCCATAAGCATTGATAACCTCTGTCATCGCAGCTGTAGAACACGCTGAATACGCCCACAGATTGTATTCTTGTGTGGTATTGTATTGAGCCGGATCAAGCTGGCCGATGCGAACGAGATTCTGCGTTGCTTGATAGGTTGATGGTTGACTTGCTGGGTGTGCAGCAGTAGCATTCTGATTGAACCATACCAGACTAAAGAGTGCATGGTGAGGAAGTACGAAATTAAAGGCGTAGAGGCCTAGTATGAAAATCGAAACAAGTCCGATAGTGATTACAGACCAGGGAACCGGATCGGCGGCCCGGCGCCACCTGATTCGTTCTAATATAGCCGAAGCTGAAATGTATCTGGCAGCCTGGAATTCACTTCCTATGCTAAGGTGGCTTGTACGTACCGGCACAGATTCAACGACATGCCGTCGGGCTACTGGCAATGAACGATCTATGTATCTTCGACCTGGTGGTACTGCATCAATAACACTCCTTCCACCAATTGGCACAGCATCAACAACGCGCCTTCCTCGCAATGGTACAGGGTCAACAACTCTGCGACTGCTAGGGGCTAGCGTAAATTCAGGGACTTGAGTGCGCACGTTGGATTTTGTGGTAAGAATGAAGCCAATCAGCGTGACGATGAGTGCAAATGTGAGCAACGTGACCAGGAGAAAGGTCATAAATAAATGCTCCTAGCTAGTAGCAGGTAACAAATAAGTTGAAGGGAATAGGTGCTAGTTAGTACAACTTTTCTAAAGAAATATCTGTGGCAAAGTATACCACAACATCTCAGGTAATACAACGTTTAATTTGTACCCTTTTGCCGAAAGCTAATACCAAATTACGCAACTGTACTATGCCTTCTTGAGATAACACCAGGAGATATCTCCCTATGGTGTAAACGGTTTCTCGAAAATTGATTTCTGGCTCTCACCTGAAGGCCTACACTTGTGGTAGTATGATAAAGCCTGACAGGTACCTTTTAGCAAATACTAGGGAGCAGCGAGGTTTTTATGTATATTTACTACATATTACGAGGAACGCAAGGAGGAACCTTTGTCGAGTTGGAGGGGGATATCGACGAAGCGAACTTCCCCGGCATTGATCTCGACAATGGTCCCGCTATCATCGATTGCTTGGTGCAGAAGATAAATCAGGAATCAAGTTCCATTGGAACATGGGAAGAATGTGATCTGACAGACTCATTCTTCAATCGCGAGGACACCTATCTGTTTTATAACGGGCGATGGATGAGGAGATCGGATACCCCCTGGCGCAGGGATAAGGGTATATAGATTGCGATTTGCCCCATTACCCTTAGTATTGCTTATGATTGAGGAAAATGCCGCCTTAGCACTACATTTAGCCAGCATGGGCAATAGTCTGTGAGGGCCATTGCCCATATCTAAATACTCAAAACAATTGATTACAGCTCTTCACCCCTATGCTCCGCTAGGCATCATGTACCTACTTCTCAGCACCTTCTTATCGAACTTACCCACACTCGTTTTGGGAATGGCATCCACAAACACCACATCGTCGGGTAGCCACCACTTGGCAACGTGAGGACGTAAATGATTGATTATTTCATCTTTGGTGATCTGTCCAACATAATCGGGCTTCGCAACCACGTAGGCAAGTGGTCGCTCATCCCATGTTGGATGCGGTACCCCTATGACACAGGCTTCCAATACTTTCGGATGGCCCATTACCAGGCTCTCCAGTTCGACTGAGGAGATCCACTCGCCACCGGACTTCACCAGGTCTTTGGTGCGATCAACTAGCTGGATGGTGCCATCCTCATCCACAACTGCCACATCGCCTGTGCGCAGCCAACCTTCGGCGAATTTCGCACTGGATTCGCTATCCTTGTAGTAAGCCCGGGCAATCCAGGGACCACGCACCTGTAATTCTCCAAAGCTTTTATTATCCCATGGCACCGCTTCCCCGGTTTCCATGTTTACAACGCGGAAATCAACGCCCGGCAATATAGTGCCCTGCCTGGCTTTGAAGCGGAACTGCTCATCAAGTGGAAGATTTGCCTGGTAACTACGCAATTTGCTTAGAGAACCCAGGGGAGAGGTTTCGGTCATACCCCACGCATGCACTATGTTGATACCCTTGCGATAAAGCCCTTCAATTAATGAACGTGGCACCGCTGAACCACCACAATAAATAGCTCGCAGTGAGGAGAGATCAATCTCCTCCTTCTCAAGCGCATGCAGCATACCAATCCAGATAGTGGGGACACCAGCCGCTACCGTGACTCGCTCTTGGGACATTAAATGGGCTATTTTCACCGGGTCCATGAAACGTCCTGGGAAAACTAGCTTTGAACCCATCATGACGCCTGCGTGTGGAAAGCCCCAGGCATTAGCGTGGAACATTGGAACCACTGGAAGTACTACGTCTCGCTCGGATAAGGCAGCTCCATCAGCAAGCCCTACGCCCATCGAATGTAGGAACGTGGAACGATGGCTATAAACCACACCCTTAGGATTGCCGGTTGTACCAGAGGTATAGCACATGGCGGCGGCGGCATTTTCATCGATTTGGGGCCAATCATATTGTTCAGGCTGACCCGCGATAAAGGTTTCATAACCAATCGCAGGTTGTAGTTTGCCCGTGGCATTTGGTGCTTCACCCATAACTACATACTGCTTGACGGTGGTCAGTTGATCGGCCAGGTTTTCCAGAATGGGCACGAGGTCACTATCAACGAAGATCATCGAATCTTCCGCGTTATTGATAATGTAGTTCAACTGATCAGCAAAGAGACGAATATTGAGGGTGTGCAGAACTGCACCGATACAGGGAATAGCAAAATACAATTCGAGGTGACGATAGGTATTCCAGCCGAAGGTAGCGATACGATCACCTTCTTTGACCCCTGTGTGATGAAGCGCATTGGCAAGCTGAGTAGTGCGCTTGCCCCACTCACCAAAGGTGTAGCGATGCAGCCCTGTTTCAGTCTGCGTCACGATTTCTTTACGGGAAAAGATATGGACGGCACGATTGAAAAAATACTGCAATGTTAGTGGATAGTCCATCATTAAGCCTTGCATTTATACCTCCTGAACAAAGTGACGATACTCGACTAAGCTTGAATCAGTGCGCTAAAGTTACTCCCATATTCTACAAGTCTTGTATGAATAACTCAAGTATCGCGAACCAAGCATAAGAAAGCTGAACAAATGGTTAGAAATTGCTGAGAATTACTTGAAACTCTGTAAAATCTATTGCGGCTCAGCTTCTTGTCTGGTATGCTGTCAATAGCGTAGAGAGGCGGCGGAAAAGTGTAACCATATCTGCTGATGAGTCGTGTAAAGTATGTAGCTTGTAGGCTACAAAAGTAAATAAGAACGAGAGCGCCATACTGTATTACATCTACACATAAATGGTACGAGAGGAAGTTAAGATGATCTTACAGACAAATATCAGACGTGCGCGGGGTCTTGCTGCAATGAGTCCAGAGCGTCGTCGAGAGATTGCCAGTAAGGGCGGGCGTACCTCGCAAGCCCGTGGAACTGCTCATCAATGGACAGCGGAAGAGGCTTCAGCAGCAGGTAAGAAGGGCAGCGCACGATACGCACTAAGAAAGATAGAGGCAAGCAGAGCCGCTCAGTGATCTATCCCCTCGATAGCTGCTGCTGCCACTGCATCACCTCGAGCTGCAGCCCAGCGCAGAACTTCTCCTGCCAGATAAAACGAACCGGTCGCGCAGATCAAGTCGTTGCTGCCTGCCAGGTCAAGGGCAAGTCGCATGGCAGTACGACTATCATCAGCATGATGGATAGTGACATTGGGTGAGTGCTCGGCAAATACCTCCTGCATCATCTCTATCGAAGCGGCGCGAGGATTCGCCATGCGGGTGAGTATAACTGCATCCACTTGCTCTAATGCTCGTGCTATCCCCACCAGATCTTTATCACGTGCCAGGCTCAAGACCACTATCAACCGGTGTATAGTAAATGAGGCACGAAGAGCCTGTATCAACTTTTCCATAGAATCGGCATTGTGAGCGCCATCAACTACAATTATAGGGTTGTGTTCTACAACGTCGATACGCGCAGGCCAGCGTACATTTCGCAACCCGTCACGTAATGCCCGCTCATCCCAGGATATGCCCTTTTTTCGCAACATATCTAGAGTAGCCAGGGCAAGAGTGGCGTTTTCTAGTTGATGTTGACCTGCCAGGGGTATTTCCAGGCCCGTATACGTTCGTTTGGGTGCCCAGACCGTGAAATGTTGGTGTTCCTCAGTGCGTTCCTCCAATTGATAGCGATAGCTAAGAGCAGGCAACTGTCCCGATTCTACCTCTGCCTTTGCAGGATCAAGCTCAGCAGCACCAATGCGTATCATCTGGGCATGTTGTCGCTGGCACACGGCGGCGAGGGCTAATAAAGCCTCAGGAGGTTGTGCCGAAGTAACTACCACACCGTTCGGCTTAATGATGCCAGCCTTCTCGGTAGTAATTTTCGTCAAAGTATTACCCAATATCTGTATATGATCGTAACTGATAGAGGCAATCACCGAAACAAGGGGAAGTGTGACATTGGTAGCATCAAGCCGTCCACCCAGTCCAACTTCCAACACGGCATGTTGTACATGCTGGCGATGGAAGTAAAGCAATGCCAGGGCTGTCGCAATTTCATAGGTTATGAATGGGCCAAATTCGCGCCTCTGCTGTATCTCTTCGGCAGCAGCACGCAAGACCGGTACCAGCTCTGCAACCTCGTCTTCACTGATGAGACGCCCGTTGACACGAATGCGCTCACGAAAGGTATGCAGATCGGGTTGCGTATACAGTCCTGTACGCACATCTGCTTCACGTAAGACACGTTCAATAAAGGCAGCAGTCGACCCTTTCCCTTTCGTCCCTGCAATCAACGTGTTGGTATAGCTGCGTTGAGGATTGCCAAGTACTTCGAGGAGTCGCGATTCGCGTGGTAAATTTTCTTCTGGATTGCGGGTAAAGGGTCCGCCACGTTCAAAATTGCTCAGGCTATAAAGATACGCTAAAGCTTCTTGATAGTTCACTATATTCTAAACCTTTGTATTCAAAACAGACAGGAATCATGAGACATTAAACTTACCACGAACAACCGCGTCGCTCACCTTGACGACGCGCATCATTTCTCGCACGTCGTGTACCCGTACAATATCTGCTCCCTGGGCTATCGCCATCGCTACAGTAGCTGCGGTTCCCTCTAATCGTTCGGAAGCGGGCAAACCACCAAGCACAATGCCGATGGTTGATTTGCGCGAGGTGCCAATCAAGATGGGACGGCCCAACACTCGTAATTCACTCAGCCGGCGTAGCAACGTCAAATTCTCCTCCGGGGTTGTACCAAAGCCAATTCCAGGGTCGATGATGATGCGCTCCCAGGCAACACCAGCTACCAATGCAAGATCAATGCTGTGGGCTAGAAAACGCACGACATCACTGACAATTTCATGCTTATCGTAACCTCGCATGTTGGCCATTAAGATGACGGGGATCTCTCGTTGGCTTGCCAGGGCTGCCATAGCTGGATCACGGCGCAATGCCCAGGTATCATTGATGATGCAGGCCCCAGCATTCAAGGCCTGTCTTGCAACCTCCGCCTTATAGGTATCAATTGAGATCATCACCTCCCTTGGCAAGGCATCATACAATGCCCGTATAACGGGAAGTACGCGAGCCAGTTCCTGCTCTGCGGGAATAGGCGCAAAATTGGGACGGGTTGACTCACCGCCGACATCGATGAACGTTGCTCCTTCAGCCACAAATTGCTGAGCCTGGGCAACCGCGCGAGCAACAATGGTGTCTGGTGCGAGTGCCTCTTCGATGATACCATCACCTGAGAAGGAGTCCGGCGTGACGTTGATAATGCCCATGACGTATGTGTGTGCGCCCCATTCCAGGCGATGATCGGCCCAGGTTGTCGCTGCTAACGCTGCTGGCATGGATTGATTTCCTCTGGTCTATATTTATCGGGCTAGCAACCGATGTACTATAAATACACCTGCTTGCTGATAGCATCGGCAAGCTGCTTGTAATAGACTGCATCATCATATCCTTTTTCGTTGCTCCCTGCAAATAGCAATGTTATACTATCTTCAGATTATTCATTCGATGACTTTCGAAATGCACAGACAGGAAATAAAAATATAATGAGAGAGACTGCTCAATTAACAAGGCGACGGAGTGATTCACCCCCGATTCGCCGTTGTCATGAATGTAACGAAGAAGCTCTGGGACGCTGCCCAGATTGCCACAGGGGGTTATGCCAAGATCATTTCCCCAAGCAGCAACATTCTCCCTGCGTCCAAAGGCAAATGAAGCTGGCGCAAATGCAGGTCTGCTATGTATGTGGCACCCAGGTCTATCCCGACCAGTGGTCTATTTCACGCACCTCTCATTACATTGACCAGTTCTCTTGTAACGGCTGTGGGCGCTATATTTGTGACGAGCTACACACTCAGCGCAAAGGCGAACAGATCACTATTGTCCGCGAAAGCCTACGCGGGCATCGTTACCAGTACACAACACGTTATTGCGATTTTTGCGCACCCTTTTACCGCATTGGGGGAATCAAGGGTTTGGCACGCTGCGTTGTCTTAGCAGGAACAATAGTAATTGGCATCCTTTTCTATATACATCCTTAACAACTTTTCTGAGAAGGGAATGGGCGGAGAAGATGAAGCATTTATCTGCTCTGCCTATATGTACCATGACATTGACACCAACCATACAATCCACACTATTGCGGTATCAAAGCGAGATACTGGCAACGCTACAGCGCGCTATACAACGTGCCACAGGCAATGCAGTATTTCCTGAGGCAGGTGACCTTACATCTTTTTATGGGCAGATGCAGTATCACCTTGGTTGGCTAGATACCAACTTCACTCCCGTGATCAGCAACCCGGGCAAATTGTTACGCCCGACGTTGCTCCTTTTGGCCTACGAAGCTGCTGATGATTACAATCCTAACGCTGAAACAACTTACAATTCGAATCATTTACGCCAAGCGCTGCCAGCTGCCGCCGCGGTTGAATTAACACATAATTTCACTTTGATTCACGATGATATCGAAGATGATGATGCCGAGCGCCGTCACCGCCCAACCCTCTGGAACGTATGGGGCATTCCCCAGGCGATCAATACAGGCGATGGTATATTTGCGCTTGCTCGCCTCACACTGTGGGACGTGGTAGATGAAGGGGTAGATACCGGTACTGCTGTTCATCTTGGAGGCATACTTGACAGGGCCTGCCTCGTACTGGCGGAAGGTCAATTTCTCGATATCAATTTCGAAACCCGGGATGATATTTCTGTTGCAATGTACGTGGACATGATCAGCCGCAAGACTGCTACCTTGATGGGCTGCGCCGCCGAAATGGGAGCAGTACTTGGATCACATAACGCAAACGCAGACACTATCGCCCGCTTGCGCAGTTTTGGCTATGCCATGGGTTTAGCCTTCCAAGTACGCGATGACCTGCTCGGTGTTTGGGCCAGTACCTCGGAACTGGGCAAGACTCCAGCTGGCGACATCTACCGCCGTAAAAAGAGCCTGCCCGTTTTGCATGCGCTCGAACTTGCAGAGGCACCTGATCAGCAGTTTTTACGCCAGCTCTATACACAAAAGTCATCCCTTACAAGTACGCAGGTCGAAGAAGTATTGGCCATTTTTGCGCGTACACGCACAAAAGCATATTGCCGTTCGTTTCTGGCTGAGCATTGTCGTTTAGCACATGAGGCCCTGGCAAATGTCACGCGTAACTCCAACCCTGTCTCTGCACGCGCACTCAACGACATGGAGAAGCTGGTTCATTTTGTTGAGGAAGCGGCAAAGGAGTGAAACTCCACCTCATACCGTTAGACGCAGTCGTAGTATACAATCGTATTGAACGAGGAGGTCATGCCTGGCATCCCTCCAACTATCGGTGGTCGCTCGCCAACGGCCGTGCTAGGCTCATCTTCCAGTCCTATCCACTAGAGTAAGTAAATATCCTTCCTGCCTTCGTTGCACCCAAAAAGGCATTGCAAAGCGTATAATATATAGTTACTGCTGAGTTGTATGTATTTAGTCTTTGGAGAGCTTATCATACCCTTTGTGTTCGATGCTTAGGTCAATTGTTTAGGTTATATTCCTTGTTTGTAGATGCAGAAGGACGATTCTCATCCATGGAAACACGAGAACGTGAGGCACACCTGCTTGCAGCCACCTCGACACAGGTAGAGGCTCATTTTGCTGACTTTGATGATCTGGCACATGGCTGGGAGCATGTGCAACGAGTTTACCACCTGGCTATGCGCCTGGCTGAGCAGGAGCAGGCCAACAGCTTTATTGTGGGAATGGCAGCCCTGCTGCACGATCTTGGACGCACCACGAAAGATCCCACACGACCACACGCGGAACGCTCCGCTATACTCGCTACAACGCTACTGGCTCCATATGACCTTCCCCTTGATACCCAGTTCGCCATTCTCCACGCGATTCTCGCCCATAGCTATAGACGAGGCATCGCCCCGGCAACCCTTGAGGCACGCGTTCTTTATGATGCAGATCGCCTAGACAGCCTGGGCGCTAGCGGAGTGATGCGTTGGGCTATGACAGCAGTACGTCGAAGGTGGCCCGAATCGAAGACGTATCATCCTGATGATCCTTTCGCGGAACGAAGGACCCCGGATGATAAACGCTACCTGCTTGATCGTTTCTTCACCAAGCTCTTGACTCTTCAAGAGGTCATGACCACCCTATCGGGGCGGGAAATGGCTCAGCGTCGCACGGACTTTTTGCGCTTCTACCTGGAGGAACTCCAACACGAACTAGAAGAAGCAGGGTATATCCCTTCAGCATCGACAGAGAAATCCTCTTTTCCCTGAGCTCTCATAGAGGTGACAGAGGCTTAGTGCAAACCCCAAATGGTCACACTATTACCAGAAGCCGTTGCTACCTGTTTGCCATTCGATGACCAATTGAGGGCCAGGACAGGCATATTATGGTGTACCGTCAACAGTGGAGTTTGTCGTTGCGCCGGGTACCAGATTGCTAGTACACCATCATCTCCCCCCGTTGCCAGGAAACGGGCATCGAGAGACCAGGCTACTGTGCGTACGCTGCCAGTATGGGCATGTAAACGCTGCGGTACATCAATACACTGGGTTCCAAAGGCATTTTGTTTCTGTTGCTGGCAGGCAAGGCCATCCCAGAGACGAACGATGCCGTCATCACCGCCAACTGCCAGCTGTCCTCTAAAGGAAGCAAAGGACACTGCGCGCACAGGAAGTTGGGCGTCCATGAAGAAACCATGCACCTGCTGGCCATTTCCGGCATTCCAGACACGCACGACCCCACCATGAGATGATGTAGCCACTGTTTGACCATCCGCTGCCCAAGATGCGGATTCAATCGCGCTAGTATGCTTGATGAAAATAGTTTGAGGCATATAGTCGGTAGCATTCCAGACGATGGCTTGTTTATCTAATCCACCGGAAACTACTTGTAAAGACTGTCGAGGCGACCAGGCAAGTGTTGTTACTGCCGCGGTATGCTTTTGTTTAGGCTGGGCCAATGCATTGCCGGTCAGCGGATTCAAGAACATTACCAGGTTCGCAGCTCCGACGGCGAGTTGTCGACCATCTGGAGACCATGCTACTGCACGCACAGCACCCGCTTGCTGTTTCTGTACATGCACAGTGCCATTCAGATCCCAGGCGAGCAGTTGAGCATCGTCCGCGCCACTCGCCAGCATTTTACCATCAGGTGACCAGGTCAGCGAACGTACAGTCTGATGATGTTGCGAGAAGACCAGCAGGGATCTTGCCGTTGTAGGAATGGCTGGTTGTGCCGCTGTTGGTTGGGCTTGTGCGGGTATTATTGGTGATTGCTTGGTTGCCGTCTTTGTTGTAATCATAGAGTCGGCGACTAGCGAGCGATAAGCGGCATAACCAAAACCGAGACTGCCGGCCCCTAGTGCAGCTCCACCCAGTATTAAAAAGGCCCTGCGTGTCCAGTGATGCTGTTTCCTTTTCTTCCCGACCGTGGGAAGTAATGCAGAAGTATCTTTACCTAGCACAGGAAAGCTCTCGGCATCCGCGATTGTCTGTGAAGAATAGAAGGAAGGTTGTACACGCACCTGCTGGTCATACATCAGGGTTGCAACAGACCCCTCCATCACAAACGAATCCAGGGCCAACTTCGCGCCGGAATTTACACCTGCTGCCATTAAACTCCTGTCTTCGTGCAGAACAGGTCCACCGGAGGGATAGCGCAACATATATATAAGTTTATTGCCGAAGAGGTCCGTTCGTGGCAATTTCAATTCTTCAACGATGGCTGGGACAAGCGCGGAAACGGGCGCAGTAGCAGCTACTTCCATAGGGCGCACCGCGCCGTATGCATTCTCCTCAATCAATATATCAAGTGTTTGCAACTGTATCCTCCCCCTTAATCTAGACTTCCAGGTCAAAGTGTACCATGCTGTTTCTTTTTTGTTCAGCCTTATGGGGCAAATAGGCTATGTAGAGTACATAACTCGGCTTTTATAGCGCTGTCATTGTTCAAAATAAGCGATCCTGGTTGGTTGATGTGAGATTTAACCAGCAGTGAACGCATATTTTATACGTTCGTTTTGTATGACCGGAGGTGCCACTGCATGCTTAATCGGAGAACACGGCTCTACTGTTTACTTTTGCTTATTATGAGCTTCTTTATACCTGCCACAGTTAGCGCCAGTGCATACACATCGAAACCTCGTCAACCGGTTCTGGCAGATTTCCCTACTGTTGATCCCAACTATATTTATGATCAGCTCTTTTACATGGCAACCCAATTTCAACGGCGTGAAGCCGGCTATGATAACAACCTATCCCTGAATGTCAACGGACATGACGAGTTTGCTACGTATTGGGCACAAGAGATGCTGCGTAACTTGAATGGCTTTGGAGCACAGGCGAGACGTGACGAATTCCAGGTACAGGGCTGGAAAGGGCGTCCAGCAATCGTTCCAGCATTCAACGTAGAAGTCACTGTTCCAGGGGCTTCGCACCCTGAGCAGGTAGTGGTCATCGGCTGCCACTACGATGGAGAAGCCAGCTCAACTCAATCAGCCAATGATGACGCAAGTGGCTGCGCCATCGAACTGGGGATAGCCAGGGCAATGGGAGCATATTGGCATAGCCATCATCTCTACCCTGCACGGACGCTGCGCTTTGTGATCTTTGATGCCGAAGAACAAGGATTGCTCGGCTCCTTTTACTACTTGAATAGTACGATTAACGGCGATGTAAAGAACCTCGTTGCTATGTTCAATGAGGAGCAGAACGGTATCGCCTATCCACTCCGCTACCTCGGCCAGATGTCCAATCCTCTCCTACCGTTTTACATTGATATGTCACCACTACAGGATAATCAGTTATATGCGCACCAGGATCAGCTCTCACAACAGCAGAAACAAAACATCTCGCATTTTCGGGCATTGCTGCAGCAAGCTGTCATGGCCTCATTCGAGCAGTTCCGGGCAATGAGTTATCAGATGCTGTCGTATCACGCCAGCAAGCAGCAAGATGTCTTTCAACCCATTTTCACCTCTGAACATTTAAGCTATATACAGCAGGAGGATGATACCCTGGGTGGCAGTGATCAGATTCCATTTACACTGGCCGGTCTGCCATGTGCCACATTTGTGGGTAACTTCAGTTACTACGACTCACAACCACCGTCCTGGTCGTACCCATTTGATCAACCAGAGGATACTATTCAACTTATGAATACCTATGCCGATGGCAGCTCGCAGAAGTCCCTCGCGCTTGTTATGGCGCTGGGATTACCAGGGATGATCACTACATGGATGCTCAATCAAACGGAAATTCTTGGGCAGGTTTCCTCTGAAGATGGGACTTCTGATTTCATGCCCATTGCAGCGATCAGCGATATTGGGAAAACTGTGGTTGGCCAAAGGATTACACTCGATGCCAGGGCCTCATTCGAACCTGCTGGTGGCGCTTTAACGTACTCTTGGGACTTTGGTGATGGCACAAAGGCCAGCGGTATCGTCGTGACGCATACATACACTAAAGCAGGTAATTACACGTTGAAACTAACTGTCAGTGCAACAGGAGCAATGCGCGACGTCGTCAAGGTGATCAATGTAGTAAAGCACTCAACCAGCTACGGTAATCCATATGCACACTCTAAACAAGATGGTAAACCACCACCCAATCCTCAGGTCATATATCCCACATCAAACGACAGTTTGTCAGATAAAGTCACAACAGTTGCTGCCGCAACCGCTATGGCGTCGACATCATCAACATTCCCGTCAATCTCTGCTCTAATAAGCTCTTCTATTGGCCGGGTAATTGGTACGCTGGTCCTCATTGTTCTGATTATCATCACAATAGTGGTAGTCGTGCAGCGAAGAAAACCAAATGCTTAACATTGTTTTGCTCTTTCGCTCAGGTAAAAAGGATCACTTGTATCTCCCTGAATGCTTGTGTTAGGGCTAGGATTGCAACTGGTTTACTCAAGCTTATCCTGTCCTGAATCAGGGGTTTCGGTGATGGTGTTTGCGGGTCTTGTCCCGCTTTCCCTGCATCTGGTTTTGCTGGTCCTGCTGTTGTTTCATCTCATCGTTGTTAGCATTATTATTATTCATGTTCATGGCCTTGGCATTGTTCATACACACAGTCATATCCACTTTATTGCCAGCACTATCGAAGCATTGGGTTTGACCATTCACAGTAATGGTAGCAGAGATGGCGATACCATTTGCATCTTTCTGTGCTTGAACTGGCCCATTGTTTGGTGCAGTACACTGGAGGCCAGTACCAAGTGGCCCTTCAAAAGTGGTCTGGAAACGCTGTGCCAGGAAGGTGAAGAGTGTGTTTGCTGCCGCCGGGTCGGGTGAATTTGCTGCACCTGTAAGTGGAGCATCTGTCAGCAGTCGTTGTGGTGCAACATTGAGGAGATTGTTGCAATATATGGTGGTTTTGCCGCCATCTGAGGCTGCTACAAGTGGCTGATCCACAGCTGCTCGATAGGCATCAGTTTTCATTGCGTTAGGATTGTTGTTCACCAGTGTCATTGGATCACGCTGCGGCACAAGAGCTATAGGGGTAGCTTGCTGCGACGCTGCTTGTAGCTCATTGAGTGGTAATGCCGTGGTCATCTGCCCAGGGTGAGCGAGATCAGGTGCCATGAGCGGTGTACAGCCAAGAGCTCCATCCAGAGCCACAGCCAGCAGACGGTTATCACTGCCATTGACCTGTTGCGTCCCATTCATCATATAGGTGGTTGTCACATTATCACTCTGATCCTGATCAACGACCGAGAAGTCGCGTACACTAGGGCAAGGAAGTCCATCTTTTGCTGTCCCCAATGGTGTAGCAGCATTGGGATTGAGCGTACCAGCTGCAATTGCAGCATGGGCTGCCTGGAAGAAAGCTGGCGCATTACAGTAAGCGAATTGCCCGAAGATAGAGCCATCGGGGCCACCATTGACACAGTTGCCTTGCTTCAAACTACCTTTCATATCCTTGAGGGTGAGGTTGTTACCATTGAATCCGAACCAAATACCCACCGTAGACCCTGGCACAATATTGGGTACGAGCGGGACTACTGCTGGCTGTTGACCCCGATTGACGACCAGAGGGTTATAGACCGAAATGGTACCTGCAGGATCAATAATTGCTCCCTGAACAAACGCTGCCTCCATTTTATTTGCCTCATCACAGCCACCACCAAGCTGATATGGTGTTGCAAGTCCTTGTGCTGTCAATGGGTTGGGAGGCACAGTAAGTGTGCAATTGACCATTTGCTGTTGTTGTTGCATTTGCTGCTGTTTATGCTTGTGATTGTGTTTTTGTTTATGTTCCACACCTTCTGCATGTGAAGAAAATATTTGAAGTGTTGCAAGGCTTACCACAGCTATTATGATCAAGAGAGCAGGCACAATGATGCCTACAAGTACTAGGGGCGAGAAACGTCGGCGTCGTGATCGAAACAGCGATGTCTTGCCCAATGGCTTTCGCATGAGAACTTCTCCTTTTACTTATCAGAGCGAGTCGGATGTAGCGATATGCAGTCGCTGTGAGAATGTCGCACTGTTCAACTTGCCATCATGATGACAGCTTTTCTTGTCGTCTGCTTTCCCCATCGTCGAGTTGTCAATATGCCTGCTAACGATGTAGTTGCTTTTCTGGTAGATTTGCGCGTCTCATGGCGGTCTACTTCACTCCTTCACGCCATCTCAGTCAGCGTTCAGATCTTCAACAACAAGTTCAATGAGAGGAAGCAGAAGCTATACATGGATCACCATGGACTCCTATGAAATGTAGTGATACACTTTGAACTACGGTGCGATAGTAGCATATCGAACTCTACCAATTCGCGGAGAACGACTCAAAAATGGTAGGAAAGTACCAGATTTTGGTTAAGGATTCTGAGACCTTCTTATTAACAGCGTTGTTGACAACTATACAGATAAATAAACTTTAACGACTGTAAACACTTCTGAACGCATAAAATTGCCCACATCAAGGCAGAGGCCATTTGGGGGCAAGTAACGAAGACCCAAAAAGGGAGGAAATATGGCAAGGCCAGTCTATGTGATTGGACACAAAAACTCAGACCTGGATTCGGTTGCCTCGGCCTATGCCTATGCGCTCCTGTTAAGGTTGCAAGGAGAGGAACAGGCTCTCGCCGCTCGAAACGGCCAACTTAAGCCGGAGGTACGCTTCGTGCTGGAGCGTTACCAGGTCGAACCGCCGGAAGCGATCGACGATGTGTACTTGCAGGTGCGTGATGTCATGAGGCGCGGTGTTATATCCGCTTACATCGACCAACCTCTTCTGGAAGCTGGACAACTCCTGCAGGAGCATAACCGGCGCTCGATGCCTGTTGTAGATGCAGAGAACAAAGTACATGGTATTCTCGCAAGTGAGGATTTCGCAAAATTATTCTTCAATGACCTGGACCCCCGAGCAGTCAACCGTGTACCACTGCACCGCGATAACCTGGTGCGAGTACTCAAGGGCCGTGTACTGGTAGAGGGACGCCGCAAGCTAGGGAATCGTGTTCTAGTAGGGGCAATGCAGGCAGAGACGATGGTCGATTACTTGGAGCCGGGCTGCCTGGTGGTCCTAGGAGATCGCGAGGATGCCCAACTGGCAGCCATTGAAAACGGCGCGGCGGCCCTTGTAATCACCGGCGATCTGCTGGTATCGGAGCGCACGCTGGCAGCGGCAAAACAATATGGTGTGCTGGTCATTAGCACTGGGCACCATACTTTCACAGCTGTACGCCTGATAAACCTGAGTATAAGCGCTCAGCAAATAATGAATCGCGAGTTTGATTTCTGCCATCCAGAAGACCAGATGAGTGAAGTACAGCATACACTGGCGCGTCGTCGCTCGCTACCAGTAGTGAACAACGAAGGCAAGCTTGTGGGGTATCTCTCACGCACTGATCTCATCAATGCCCACCCTAAACGGATCATTCTGGTAGATCATAATGAGCAATCACAGGCAGTGGATGGCATTGACGAAGCGGAACTCCTGGGAATCATCGATCATCACCGCATAGCTGATGTACACACAAACAAGCCCATTATGTTTCGTGCCGATCCGGTTGGTTGTACAGGTACGATTATCGCGGGATTATATCACGAGGCCGGTATTGCCATCCCGCGTGAAGCAGCCGGATTGTTACTCGCGGGACTGCTTTACGACACCCTGATTTTGCGTTCACCCACCTGTACACCACGTGATGAGAGGGTTGCCGCCGAATTAGCTGAGATTACAGGAGAGCAAATCGACCAATACGGGCAGGAGATATTCGCCGCCGCCGCTGCTGATCTCAATGAACGCAGTGCCAAGGAATTGTTAACAGCCGATTTCAAAGAGTTCTCCGTACGTGAAACACGGTTTGCCATCGGTACCGTTGAAACAGCAAGCCCATCAGCCATCGAAAAACGAAGCCAGGAGCTACTGCAAACCATGAATCAACTTGCGCAAGAACGTGGTTACAGCTCGTTTCTCTTCATGATTGTCGACATCATCAACATGAGTTGCCACTTGTTAATCTCCGGTGGAGAACGCGCGGTAGCGGAGGTACTGGGAGTACCCCTGGAGCCAGATGGGCATTCCGTCATAGTGGAGAATCTTGTATCCCGCAAGAAACAACTGGTGCCATTGCTTTCACGGATTCAGGCCGCTCTCTAGCCTACACGAAACAAAGTAACAACCGTACTCTAAAAGCGACGAATTGCATACACCAGTTGGACATTCGACTTGTTAAACTGTTACGATTCTGTTACTAAATATGCTTGTCATAGAACAAACACTATGTTACACTTAAGTTCGAATTGATAGCCTCAATTTGAGGATGGTGGACGGTCGCTATAGGGGCCAGAGGACTACCGCTTCTGCTTTTCCCTATACATTGTATTTCAGCTACATTACGATGCGTATGTATCCTGGTCAATGCTGACCTACCGATCAACTTTTCTTTTGCCTTAAGGAGGGCGTTTTCTATCGTGAACAACTATATCTTTGTTCCTATTGTTGTAGGACTTCTTACCGTGGCATTCGCCGCCTATCTTGCAAGGTATGTCCTCAGCAAAGACACTGGCACACCTGCCATGCGGAAGGTCGCAGATGCCATATTTAAAGGCGCAATGGCTTTCCTCAACAGACAGTATCGTACAATCGCTATTCTCGCAGTTTTTGCCGCCATCATCGTTGGTCTGGTGCTTGCCCTGCTTGGTTCAGGTGACAAGATCAGCCTGGGCTGGCATACGTCGGTTGCCTTTTTGATTGGCGCACTTTGTTCTGGTGTCTCCGGTTATATCGGCATGTATGTCGCGGTGAGATCCAACAGCCGAACAGCCAGTGCCGCCACTCGTAGCCTGGGCGAAGCACTAATGACCTCCCTGCGTGGCGGCGCTGTTTCGGGTTTCCTGGTGGTCTCGCTCTCCCTGTTGGGCGTAACGCTGGTATTCCTTCTTTATGGTGGTCTTACTAATCCAGCACTGGCTCCAGCTTTGATTGTCGGATTTGGCTTTGGCGCCAGCTTTGTCGCTCTATTTGCTCAACTCGGCGGCGGCATCTATACAAAGGCCGCTGATGTTGGCGCTGACCTCGTTGGTAAGGTAGAAGCGGGTATACCCGAAGATGATCCGCGCAACCCTGCTGTGATCGCAGACCTGGTGGGCGACAACGTAGGTGACTGCGCTGGTCGTGGCGCCGACCTCTTCGAGTCTACAGCCGCTGAGAATATTGGCGCAATGATCCTGGGCGTAGCATTGTATCTGGCTACAAAGAATGTCGGCTGGATCCTCTTCCCTCTTGTTGTGCGCGCCTTTGGCTTGATTGCTTCTGGCATTGGATTGCTCTGGATTCGCCCCTCTGTGGTGACTGAACCTGACAAAGCCGCAGGTAAAGATCCAGGCGAAATCGCCATGCAGCAACTCAACAACGGCTATTTCATCACTTGTGGACTGTCAATCATTGGCGTCTTCTTAGGGAGCTATCTATTATTGGGCGGCACAGGAGTAGCATCCAGTAACGGCGTTCCTGCCTGGGTATGGTTCGGTCTGGCCGGTACTACCGGTATTCTTCTGAGTATCGCCTTCGTTTATATTACACAATACTACACTGCTGGCACCTGGCGACCAGTGCGTGAAATCGCGGCTGCAACATTGACCGGCCCTGCCACGACCATTATCACTGGTTTCGCTGTCGCGTTCGAGTGCACTGCTCTCCCCGTATTGGCTATTAGTGCTGCATTGTTCCTATCGTTCTTCTTCGGAAGCCATGTACAGATCCTGGATCCGAGCATTCCTCACTTCATCAACCCTGGTGGCATCTTCGGTACAGCCGTTGCCACAATGGGTATGCTGATGAGTTGTGCGTATATTCTTGCTATGGACACCTTCGGTCCCATCACCGACAACGCGGGTGGCATTACAGAAATGGGTGGGGGAGCCGAGACTGTACGCGACATTACTGACGCGCTGGACGGTGTAGGCAACACCACAAAGGCATTGACGAAGGGCTATGGCATTGGTTCCGCAGCTCTGGCAGCCTTCCTGCTCTTCAGCGCTTACCTGGACGTTCTTTATTCCTTCCACCACGACCCGTCGGTCTATCGTGTTGACCTTGCTCAAATCACGGTCTTCGTAGCGGCATTGATCGGTCTTACGCTGATCTTCTTCTTCAGCGCGTTGGCAATTCGCGCCGTGGGTGCTGCCGCCAAGCGTATGATTGAAGAAGTACGTCGCCAGTTCCGCGCCAATCCCAAGATTATGGCAGAAGACCCCGCGGATCGTGTTGACCCTGATTACGCACGCTGTGTAGACATCAGCACTCGCGGAGCACTACGAGCGATGATTCTACCTGGTCTGGTAGCTGTGCTGACTCCCATTGCAGTTGGGACTATCCTCGGCCCACAGGCTGAGGCGGGTCTATTGATGGTCGGTACAATGGGTGGTATTGTCGTCGCAACCTTCCTGAACAACGGTGGAGGGGCGTGGGACAATGCCAAGAAGTACATCGAGGCCGGTTACCTGCGTGTGAATGCCGAAGGTGAGATGGTTGATCGCCTCGACACCACTGGTACCGTTCTGGGTAAGAATAGTGATGCACACAAGGCAGGCGTGGTGGGTGACACTGTCGGCGATCCTTTTAAGGATACTGCTGGCCCATCGCTCCACGTAGTGATTAAGCTGCTTAGCACCATTACTCTGGTGCTCGCTCCTTTATATGTGGCACTGCACCCATAGAACATAACATATTGAACCAGTAAAAGCGCCCGGCTTTTATACCAAGTTAAGCTGTGCGCTTTTTTCACGATTTCCAATCCTCACCTGTACGCAACAGGTAGTACGCATCCGTTATGTATTAAGGAAGGTATTTTCTTACGAAAATCACCTGCCCGTAACGTTCATGCTTGAAATAGATATTCACCGACTTCTCGGCCGTCAAGACATGACGCTTTTTATCACCTGCATATCATGAGTTCTATAACTTTTTACATACATCAGTTCAATAATGAAAAAGAATAGTTGACTATATAGAACAGGGAGTGAAAGAGGAACAGTTATGTTTCACCATAGATTCTTCAGGTCCAAACCAGATCTCATTTTTCTTAATTACCTAGCAGTCGCAGCAGTATGTTTAGTACTAGCTGCGTGTACAGTGAACATAACACCTGGAAGCAGTACTCCTCCTCAATGTCAGAGCAATTGCACTGTTGGCTCCGGCGTACAAGGTGTGCGGGTCTTCGTTGAACCTGATGATGGCGAGCAGGTAATAATCAATGCTATCAGGGGTGCACAAAAGTCTATCTGGTTGGAAATATATATCCTGTCGGATCGTAATGTAATCCGTACACTCCAGGAAGCGGCTAACCGGGGTATAGATGTACGCGTTATGCTGGAACCCCATCCTGTTGGCGGTGGACCATCCACTTCAAGAACACTGGATGAATTGAGAGCCGCTGGTATCAAGGCTCAGCCAACAAACCCCAGCTTCACTTTGACACACGAGAAAGGCTTGATCATTGACGGGACTACCGCCTATATTATGACTTCAAATTTTTCCCGTTCAGCCCTTGGTGGCACAAGCGGCAGCAGTGGTTACAGCAATCGTGAATATGGCATCATCGACACAAATCAACAGGACGTCCAGGCTGTCACCGCCATCTTTAATGCGGACTGGAACCACGCAACCGCACAATTCGCTGATCCCAACCTGGTCGTCAGCCCTATCAACTCGCGTAACGCTTTCAACACACTCATCAGCAATGCTCACCATACGCTACTGGTCGAGGCAGAAGAGATGAACGATAGCGATATCGAACAGGCGCTCGCCAATGCAGCGCAGCACGGCGTGCAGGTTGAAGTTATCTTACCCGCTGCCCGCGGTTCATCGGGGGATAGTAACAGTCAGGGCATCGCAACCATCCAACAGGGAGGCGTGCAGGTACGCGAGGATGCGAAACTGTATATGCATGCAAAAATCATAATAGTTGATGGTCAAAGAGCCATCATCCCTTTGGCTAAGCCGCATCCAACGTCAGGGTAATCTTGACGAAAAAATACTATTACCATATAACTGAGAAAGAGCGTTGCAATGGTAAGAAAGAAGGAGTCAACTATGACAAACACATCCATTCCGGCCGAGACCCGCATTGGACACGTCCACCTCAAGGTCGCCGACCTGGACCGCGCTATCGGCTTCTATCGGGACTACTTGGGCTTCGACCTGCTCTTCAACCTCGAAAGCGCAGCCTTCCTCTCCGCCGGTGGCTACCACCACCACATCGGCCTCAACACCTGGGAGAGCAAGGACGGGCCACCTCCCGCCCCCGGCACGACTGGCCTGTACCACTTCGCCATCAACTATCCGACGCGCAAAGATCTGGCCGCCGCACTCAAACGCCTGCTCGATCATGGCTGGTCGATCGATGGAGCATCAGACCACGGCACTCACGAGGCTATCTACCTGCACGATCCAGATTACAACGGGATAGAGTTTGCCTGGGACAGGCACCCCAGCCAATGGCCAAGCAGAGACGGTATAGTCACGTTCAGTCGAGAGCCGCTTGACTTCGCGAGCCTGCTCGCCGAGCTTGGAGAGCCGGACCAGGCGGGATACCTGGCAGTCTTGTCAGCATACAAGTAGGGCAGGTATCTTTTCCTTCTCTGAGACCTCCCTTTGCATAATGAGATTTACCAACCACTATCGGTCCTGTCATCCTGAGCCCTTCGCTGCGCTCAGGGTAAACTCCGCGAAGGATCGGTCTGGCCGGGCACCGAGATCCTTCGCTACGCTCAAGATGACAACATATTACGGACTTGGTCGGTAAAGTTCATCATGCAGAGGGTTCTGTGCATGATCTGTGTGTCAACGTGATCTCCGTTTCAGTCTTGGGTGGACTACACTATGACTATCGAAGGGCAGCCTAAACGTGAGGATGCGCGTTTAGAAATTGTCGGAAAGACCATAACCTCGCCAGTTCTGACGTATAACTTCGCCAGCCCATTGAGCTTGAATAGATGAGTCAAAGATGATTTCTCTGACGCATAACTTCGCCCGGAATCCATTTTGACGCATAAACCTGCCGCAAAA
>WNGD01000554.1_pt1 | contig 39886 bp, 52 predicted proteins | sample 5400671 | NCBI WGS metagenome assembly WNGD01 (sample SAMN13153369, study PRJNA577476) | soil metagenome | isolation source: 40 cm soil or saprolite under grassland replicate 2 | place: USA:California | collected 2016-06-15 | reverse complement strand
TTGCCCACGCGGGTCCAGCTCGCGCGGAGCTTGCCGTACGACATCCAGTTGCTCTGCAGCCCCAAGGCGTCGGTGAAGATGAACGCCGCGCCCACCGAGGGATAGAACAGCGAGTTGTTGTTCTTCGGCAGCGTCGAGGACCAGTCGTTGCGGCCAGTCAGGTCGAGGGTCAGCCAGTCGCGATAACCGAAGCTCGCGGAGCCGTAGAGCGAATTGACCTTCTTATGGCTCTGGTACAGCTGCGCGAACGGCTGGCCATTCGAGTTCGCCAGCGTGTAGACGCCGGGAATCACGAGCTCGGCGACCTGGCCCATGTTGGTGTTGTAGTCGTTCTTGCGCTGGTTGCCGCCAGCGTTCACCGTCAGATTGATTGTCGGTGTGAGCGAACGGTTCGCGGTGATGAGGAAATCGTTGTTCGTCTCACTCCGCGTCTCGCCCACATCCAAGAGCCCACCCTGATAGAAGGGTGAGATGTCGTTCACCGGGTAGTTGGCGCGGAACTGGTTCTGATACCAGTCACGCCCCGTGCGCCCCGTGACGCTCAACCAGTCGTTGACCTTGTAGCTGACGGACGCGTGACCGAGCCCGCGGTTGCGCGAATAGTTTGTCGTCTTGACGTTCGCCATCCAGTACGGATTGGGGTGATAGCTGTAATTCCAGCTGTATTGAATCGGTGCGTCTCTCCGCATCAATGGATTGCCGACCAAGATCTGCTGCGTGAACGGATCGTTCGGATCGCGGTACAGGTTGTTCTTCATCAGCTGCATATCGACCTGGCGGCCGAACCAGATGAATCCCTGCATCGGATCGATCTCTTCATACGCCTGCGACGGCTGGTTCTTCATGCCGTCGTTGATGTAGTTGACCGATGCCTCGGCGCTCCAGTGGTCCGACACCTGCGTGCCGCCGGAGAGCGCAATGTCCGTCCTGTTGTTCGTGTTGTTCGGGTACATGCCGCTTTCGTTGGTGCGGCCAACGGACAAGCGGACGTTGCTGCGGTCGCTGCTGCGTGCCACCGCCACGTTGGCGTTGACCATGAGACCGGTCTGCCAGAAGTCGCGCACGTTGTTCGGGTGCGCCATCCACGGCCCTGCGCCGAAGAATTGATTGCACGGATGGGTATTGTCATAGACGGCAGGTTGGCCAATTACCGTTATCGAGTCGGCCTTCACCCTCACGCATCCGGTCGTCCGACCGTCGAGCCTTGGTCCCCAACTCTCGTCGGCAAAGTCGTTCGTCCCACCGCCGTTACCATCGACGAAGTCGAACTGCCCGCCGAAGCCCTGGCCGTACTGATTCTGATAGTTGGGGAGCCGCAGCGGCGTCTCGGCGGTTGCGCCGAACGTGGCCGTCACGCCGAAGCCCTGCTGCGGTGCGCCGCGGCCGCTCTTGGTCGTGTACACGATCGCGCCGTTCGCGGCGCGCGAGCCGTACAGCGCCGCAGCGTTGGGACCCTTCAGGACCGTCACCGACGCGATGTTGTCGGCGCTGATGTCCGAAGCCGCGTTGCCGATGTCATACCCGCCCAGGTTGCCCGGAGTCGGCGTTCCCTGCGGACCGTATCCCGTGTTCCCCGGCGCGGTGTTGTCGATTGGGATGCCGTCGACGATGATCAGCGGCTGGTTTTGCCCGAGAATCGAGCTTGCACCGCGGACGACGATGCGCGCCGAGCCGAACGGGTTAGCGGAGTTCGTCACCTGCACGCCGGCGACTTTGCCCTGCAGCGACGAGACCACGTTGTTCGAGCGCACGTCGGACAGCCGGTCGCCGCCGAGCGTCTGCGCGGCGTACGAGAGGCTGCGCTGCTCACGCTCGATGCCGAGCGCGGTCACGACTTTCGACTCGAGCTCGATGGCGCCTTCTTCGAGCGCGATGTCCTGCGTGACATCTGATCCGGTGAGACTGACTTGCACGGACTGCGTCTTGAAGCCGATGAGCCGTGCGGTGAGGGTTGCGGCGCCCGTACTACCGGCCGGAGCGACGAGCTGATATCGCCCGTCGCCGTTGGTACTCGCGCTGACGCGCAGCGTGGGAATGCTGACGATCGCGCCGTACAGCGGCGTGCCGCCCACGCTGGCCGTCACCCGCCCGCTGATCGTCGTCGGTGCTTGCGCAGCAGCGACGGCCGGTGTCAGTCCGAGCAGGACGAGACCAAGTCTGAGGGTGAACCGAACGAACCAACGATTGTCGGCCATACACTTCCTCCTTCAGCTGCGGTTTCTAAAGGGCCCCGACGGCGGGAGCAGCCTATGTGCTGGTAACTCCGGATTTTGGCGCAACGAACCAAGGCCCGCAAGACCCCTGTTGTCAAATGTTTCGTGCGATATTCCTGCCGCATGACGCGACGTTTCCAGACCTTGGCGTGGACTGCGGCCACCTGCACCTACCTGCTGATTGTCCTAGGCGCCGTCGTCCGGATCACCGGGTCCGGGCTGGGCTGCGGCAACCATTGGCCACTTTGCAACGGCCACCTCTTCCCCCCCCTCAATGACCTACCCACCGTCATCGAGTGGAGTCACCGGCTCTTGGCGGCGTTGGTATCGGTGCTGGTATTGGCACTCGGTGGGCTTGGGTGGAGAGGAGCCGGGAGTCTGGAGCCGGGAGCCAGGGGTGCAGCGTACACGGCCCTCGTGCTGCTCATCATTCAGGTCCTGCTCGGCGCTGTGACAGTGAAGACCGGTCTGACTCCGGTCCTGGTGATTCTGCATCTCGCGACCGCGATGCTCCTGCTGGGGGGCCTCATCGCCGCGGCGCGCGCGCCCTCGATCCCGACTCCCGACTCCTGGATCCCGCTCGCTCTGGCTTTCATTACCGTGTTGTTCGGCGCGCTGACGGCGAACCTGGGGGCCACGGCTGCCTGTGGCGGCTTCCCGTTATGCAACGGCCAGATCATCCCCAGCGCCGGTGCGCTCGCCGCCATCCAATGGACCCACCGGCTCCTCGCCTACGCGCTACTCGCGGTCGTGATTTGGTGGGTGGCGCGTGAGCCGCGACGCGGCTGGCCGCTCCTGGGCCTCGTTCTCATTCAGATCGGGATTGCCGCTACCATGGTGGAGATAGGATTCCCGGGAGCGCTACAGGCAGCGCATGCTGCGGTTGGTGCCGGCGTGTGGGCTGCCGTCGTGGGTACTGCACTCAGACCAGCAGCAGCTCCTGCTGCGGCTGCCGCGGCGTCACCTCCGGGCCCGACTCCCCCATATACACGTTGATCTCGCTGCGTACGCCGAATCGGCCGGGCAGGTACACGCCGGGCTCCACCGAGAACCCGACACCGGGAATCAGCGTTCGCTCGTCCGCAGTCTCGAAGTTGTCGATATGCGGTCCGGAGCCGTGCAGATCGCGATCGATCGAATGCCCCGTGCGATGGACGAAGTACTCAGCGAAGCCGGCGGTGCGAATCACACCCCGCGCCGCGTCGTCGACTGCCGCTCCAGTCACCGGCTGCTTTTTCTGCCAGCGGTCCCGCAGTAGCTCGACCGCTGCGTCTCGCGCGTCACGCACGACGCACCACGCACGACGCACGTCTTGATTCGGCTCGCGCCCAGCGAACGCCATCCACGTCTGATCGGCGAAGACGCTGCCGAGCGACACACCGGCCCACAAGTCCAGTAACATCACCTCACCCGCCGCGAGGCGACGGTCGCTGCCGGCGCGCGGCTCGTAATGCGGATTGGCCGCGTTTGCTTGGAACCCCACGATCGGCGGATGATCGGTAACGAGCCCGGCGCGCGTGAAGGCGTCCATCACACGCGACTGCGTCGCCGCCTCGCGCACCTCGGCACCGCGCGCCAGCTCGCTCCCGGCCCACTGGAGCGTCGCCACCGCGATTTCCGCGATCGTTTCGGCCGCGCGCCGATGCCCCGCGAGCTCGGCAGGCGACCAGCGCGCCGCGAACCGGGACACGAGCACACCCGATGACACGACATGCGCGCCCGACGCTTCGATCAGCTCGACGACGCCGTGCGGCACGCGGTCGAGGTACGGAACGGCGTCCCGCGGCGAAATCTCGATGGCGACGGTCTTGCCGTCGACGAGCGCGCGCAGTTGCTCATGCAGTTCGGGCCACGCGGCGTACGGACGGACCTCGCCGGGGAAACCGTCGAACGCGGCGAGCTCGATCCGATGCGCCAGCGCGACAGGTTTCCCTTCCCGCGGCAACAGAACGAAGAACCGGCGCGTCCCCATGCCGTGGATGCCCAGGACACGTGTGGCGGCGGGGTTGATGCCGCGGAAGTCGTAGAGCAACCAGGCGTCGGCACGTAGCTCCGCCAGCAGCGTCTTGAGCGCGGCGAAATCGAACCCCTCGAGCGGTTTCATTGGTGGCGGGGATCAGGGGCGACGGCGCGCCATTCGCAGCCGGCGCCGCCCCGCGCGCGACATTCGACATGCAGCATCGCGCCCTCGTAGCCCACGAGCAGGCGCAACAGCTCGACGAGGCCGGCGCCATAGAATCCGCAGGCGGTGCCATCGGGGGTCGCCTGTATCGCGATCGGATCGCTCACGCGCGCGACCGGCAATCGCTGCTCGCGGCCCAGCTCGGCGCCGAGCACGGCGCGCGCTGCGCGTCGCGCCGCACGGTGGCCGAACAGCCGCGGTGCCGTGCGGGCGGCGAGGCGCGAGACGCTGGACATCCGCCGCACGGCGCGCCGCGCGGCGCGGCGGCCCGCATCGGCGAACACGAGGTCCGCGTCCGGCCGCCGGCCCACCAGCCGTAGCAGCGCCTCCACGTGCGACGCATCCACCCGCGCGTCTTTGCGCGCGAGCAGCTCGTATTCCTCCAGCTGCATTTGGACGGTCGAGGAGAGACCCAGACGCTTCACCAACAGCTCCTCGGCAAACTCAGCGAGCCCATCCTCGACGGGAGTGTCCAGATTCTTGACCGCCTCGAGGACGGCGAGCGGGACGATGCTGTGCACCACGGAGCGCGAAACGTAGCATCCCCTCCCCCATTGCGGAACTTGCGGGACTACGTGAGCCTTCAGGAACACCATGGCCGAATCCAGCCCCGTACCCCCTGCCTCGTCCCCGGTCCCCCTCGATGACAAACGGGCCAGCTTCGAGCGCGAAGCCCTGGTCCACCTCGACGTCCTGTACCGCGTGGCGCTCCGCCTCACGGGAAACCCCTCGGACGCCGATGACCTGGTGCAAGAGACCATGCTGAAGGCCTACCGCGCCTGGGAGCAATACGAGCAGGGAACCAATGCGAAGGCTTGGCTGCTCACGATTCTGAGACATGCCTTTATTAATGAATACCGCCGCCGGACCAGGCACCCGGAGACAGTGGACGTGGACACGATCGAACCGTTCGCGGTGTTCTCCGAGGTGCAAGACGAAGACCCGCAGGGGGCCTTCTTCGACAAGATCGTGGACGACCAGGTTCTCCAGGCCATCGATCAGCTGCCGGTGGCGTTCCGCGAGACGCTGGTGTTGAGCGATGTCGAGGGGATGTCGTATCAGGAGATCGCGAGCATTCTGCAGGTCCCCGTGGGGACCGTAAAGTCGCGGCTGTTTCGCGCGCGCCAGCTGTTACAGGGCAAGCTCTACGATTACGCCGTCGAGATGGGATATATCAAAGGAACTCCCGCATGAATTGTCGCGAGTGCGTCGAGCATCTGTATGAGTTTCTGGACCGCGAGCTGACGCCGGAGCTCGAGCGGGAGATTCGGGAGCATCTCGAGGACTGTCCACCCTGCGGGGAGCAATACGATTTCGAGGAGCTGTACCTGAAGTTCCTGCGCGCGCGGTGCAAGACGCAGGGCGCGCCGGCCGAGCTCAAGAAACGCGTGCTGCGCGAGCTGTTCGGCGAGTGAAGTGGCTGACAGGACGCGGCGCCGCGGCGGCGCTCGCGGTCGGCCTGGCGACAATCTGGGGGTTCGGATGGCGCGGAGTGGTCATGCTCCTCGCCTTCTTTGTTTCAGGGAGCTTGCTGACGCCGGTGGCAAAGGGCGGCGAAGGGGCGGCGGGGGGCGGCGGAAGGCGGCGAAATGAGCGACAGGTCATCGCGAATGGCGGTGTGGCCGCGCTGGCGGCGCTTGCGGGAAGTTGGGTGTGGTTTGCGGGAGCACTGGCAGCTGCCACAGCCGACACGTGGGCCACGGAAATTGGCAGCCATTCGGGCACGCAGCCGCGGTTGATCACGACCGGAAAGCCTGTGCCCGCCGGTACGGACGGCGGTATGACACTCCTGGGTACGACGGGCGGAATTGCGGGAGCGGGATTGGTCGCGGGCCTGTCCTATGGGTTCGGACATCGAGGTGCGCTGGCCGTCGCCGTCGCAGGAGTGGTCGGCATGCTGGTGGATTCACTGCTCGGCGCGACGGTACAGGGGAATGTCCGGTGGATGGACAACGACGCCGTGAATCTGGCAGCAACGTTAACGGGAGCCGCATGCGCGGGATTGCTCGCGTGAGCGCACGCTGGGATGTCATCGTGGTGGGTGCCGGCCCGGCGGGATCGGCCACCGCGCGGCTGCTCGCAAAAGCGGGGGCGCGTGTCCTCCTGCTGGACCGCGCGCGCTTTCCCCGTGAGAAGCCCTGCTCCGAGTATCTAAGCCCTGAATCGACGCGCGTGCTCGAGCGCCTCGGCACGGAGGTCCTGGACGCCGTCGCTGCTGCCGCCCCTGCACGCCTGACGGGGATGAAAGTGGTCGCCCCCAGCGGCACGGGCGTCGTTGGCCGCTTCGACACCTTCAGCTTCGCCCTCTCCCGGACAACGTTCGATTGCATCCTGCGCGATGCCGCCGAAGCTGCCGGCGCCGAGGTTCGCGAAGGCGTCAAGGCAGAGGAGCTCATCTACGAAGGCGGCGCGGTCGGTGGTGTCGTGGCGCGGGCAACGGGAAACGGGAAACGGGAAACGCTTCGCGCACGAGTGGTCGTCGGTGCGGATGGATTGCGCTCAGTCGTTGCGCGGCGGCTCGGCAAGGTCATTCGCACCGCGCCGTATCGCGTGGCGTTCACGGCGCACGTGGCTGATGCCTGCGACGTGGACGACCTTGGCGAAATGCACGTCGGACGCCCGGGTTACGTCGGCCTCGGTCCGATCGGCGCCGGCGTGACGACCGTCGCGCTCGTGCTCCCGCTGGCCGAGGCTCGGCGCGGCGAGCGGTTCTTCGACGAGCTGAATCGCTTTCCGGGTGTCGCCGGACGCTTCGATCCGAGACGGATCGTGCGGCGCGTCCTCGCGACCGGCCCGTTCGCGCGCTGGTCCCGGCGGCCCGCAGCAAATGGCGCGCTGCTGGTCGGCGATGCCGCCGACTTCTTCGATCCGTTCACGGGCCAGGGGATCTACAGCGCGCTGCGCGGCGCCGAGCTCGCCGCAGCAGCCATTGTGGACACGCTGGCCACCGGCGCCAGCCTGCAGCGGTACGCGCGCGCGCGGCGCCGCGAGTTCGCCGGCAAGTGGCTGCTCGAGCGGCTCATCGGCGTCGCGGTCGGATGGCCGGCACTGATCGAGCGTGTGGTCGGGCGACTGATCCGGCGGCCCGAGCTCGCCGACCTGCTCGTCCGGGCCACCGGCAACTGCATTCCAGCGCGCGCGGCGCTGGCGCCCGGCGTGCTGGCGGGGCTCGTCCTGTGAGCCCTCCAGACCATGCCTCGCGTGGCGTCGAGCCACCGCAGTTTCGCCAGCTCTTGGGCCGGTTCGCCACGGGCGTCACAGTGCTGACCAGCCGGTCGCCCAACGGCGAGCCGATCGGGATGACGGCCAATTCGCTCGCGTCGGTTTCGCTCGAGCCGCCGCTGGTGCTGGTCTCCGTCGAGAAGCGCCACGACATGCACACTGCCATGGAGAAGGGAACGCACTTCGTCTTCAATATTCTGTCGTCCGAGCAGGAGGCGCTGTCTCGTGCGTTTGCCGCCTCGGAACCAGACCGCTTCCGCGGCGTCAGCTACCGTGAGAATCAGCGGGGGATCGCCATCCTGGATGGCGTGGTGGCACACATCGAGTGCGAGAAGCAGACGGCGGTCCCGGGCGGCGATCACACGGTTTTCATCGGCTTGGTGGTGGGCGGCGACGTCAGCGACCGGCGTCCGCTGCTCTACTACAGGGGAGGCTACGCCGGCCTCAGCCGCTGATGCGCACCGTCGATCGCGTTCGTGTCCTTGCGCCGTTTCCTCGCGTCTTCGCCGCCGCGAGCACGGTCGCCCGTTGGCCTTCTATCCTTCCGCATTACCGCTGGGTCCGCGTACTCGACGACGGATTGGTCGAGATGGCCGCCTGGCGGCCGTTCGGTGGTGGGCTCCTCAAGTATCCCACGTGGTGGGTGTCCGAGATGACTGTCGACCGGCCGGCCGGCGAAATCCGGTATCGGCACGTGCGGGGTATTAGCCGAGGAATGGAGGTCGTCTGGAGGTTGGTGGAGGTGGGTGGAGGTGTGGACATCGAGATCGTGCACACCTGGGACGGGCCGCGCTGGCCACTCATCGGACGCCTGGCCGCGGATTTGGTAATCGGGCCAATCTTCATTCACGGCATCGCATCGCGCACGCTGGCGGGGATCAAACGGGCCGCCGAGAAAAAGGGGATCGCATGAGAGATTTGCGTCGGGTCGTGATCACAGGAGTCGGTGCTGTAACCCCAATTGGGACCGCCGTGGACGGCTTGTGGGCGGGCCTCCAAGCCCGCACCTCCGCCGTGCGCACGCTCACGCGCTTTGACCCCGCGCCGTTTCGGAGCCACATGGCCGCGGAGATTCCCGACTTCCGCCCGCAGGATCATCTGGACGCCAAGCGCGCCAAGCGACTCGATCGCTTTTCGCAGCTGGCGGTGACCAGCGCCGGTCTAGCGCTCGCCGACGCGCAGATCACCCCGCGCCAGGAGGACCCCGACCGCGTCGGCACGATGATGGGCTCGGCGCTCGGCGGCGTGTCATTCGCCGAATCGCAGGTCCCCCGGTATCTCGCCGAGGGACCGCGGGGACTGGATCCTTCACTGGCGTTGGCGGTGTTCTGCGGAGCGGCGAGCTGCAATATCGCCATCGAGTTCGGGTTCACGGGGCCGAACGCCACGAACGCGATGAGCTGCGCGTCGGGCACGATCGCGGTCGGCGAAGCCTTCCACACCGTGCGCGATGGTCGCGCCGACGTGATGCTTGCCGGTGGCGCCGAGGCACCGCTGGCGCCGCTGACGTTCGCGGCATTCAGCATCATCCGCGCGATGAGCACCCGCAACGACGATCCCGCGCGCGCGTCCCGCCCATTCGACGCGGGGCGCGATGGATTCGTGATGGGCGAGGGAGCGGCGGTGCTCGTGCTCGAGGAGCGCACGCGCGCGCGCGCGCGCGGCGCGAGGATCTATGCCGAGGTCGTCGGTCACGCCTACACGAACGACGCGTATCACATGACCGCGCCGCGTCCGGACGGTCGCCAGGCCGCGCGGGCGATACAGCTCGCGCTCGCTGACGGCGATGTGGCGCCGGCCGAGGTCGGCTACATCAACGCCCACGGCTCTTCCACGCCGCTCAACGATCCGACCGAGACGGCTGCGATCAAGCAGGTGTTCGGCGACCATGCCTACCGGCTGACCGTCAGCGGCACCAAGGGCTACTACGGACACGCCCTGGGCGCGAGCGGCGCCATCGAGGCGGCGATCTGCGCCCTGGCGCTGGCGCGGGGTTGGCTGCCGCCCACGATCAACCTGGAACGCCCCGACCCACAATGTGATCTCGATTGCCTGCCCGGAGGCGGTAAGACTGCCTCACCCGCCGCCGTCGTCTCCAACTCGTTCGGATTCGGCGGCATCAACGCGGCGTTGGTGTTGCGGCCCGACGGTGGCGCCCGATAGATTGGCCCGGCTTTCACTCCGAGGTCACTCGTGAAATACCGGACCCTGCGGGCACCTACCGCGGAATTCATCGGCACCTTGCTGTTCGTTCTCGTTGGCGCGGGCAGCGCTGTCACGAATGTCGCCGGCGCGTTGGGCGTCGCCATCGCGAACGGCATTGGACTCGCGCTCGCCGTCACGATCATGATGCCGATCTCCGGCGGCCACATCAATCCAGCGGTGAGCTTTGCCTTGTGGCTCGGCAAACAGATCGACGCGGTGACGTTGGGCAAGTACGTCGCGGCGCAGCTGCTCGGCGCGATCGTCGGCGCGCTCTTCATCAAATTGCTGTTTCCCGCGTCGGCCGTCCGGATGACGTCACTCGGCACGCCGCAGGTCGCCGGTTCGGTGACGTTCCTCGGCGCGGTGGGACTCGAGGCACTGTTCACGTTCTTCCTCGTGAGCGCGGTCTACGGAACGGCCGTCTCACCGCAGAAGGAGCGCGTCGCAGGATTCGCCATCGGCCTGGTCGTCATGGTCTGCGTCCTGGGCGGCGGCGTGCTCACCGGTACGGCGCTGAATCCGGCGCGCGCCTTTGGTCCCGCGTTAGTCTCGTGGGACTGGCACGCCCAGGCTGTCTACTGGATTGGACCGCTCCTGGGTGCCGCGGCCGCCGCCGGACTGTGGCGCTACTTGCTGTTGCCGCCGGGCGCGACGGATTTGAGGTGAAAAGGAAACGCTGGACGGTGTTGGGTTATCCGTGCCCTAAAGGGCCGGCTCGGCTACTGCACGCGTCCTAAAGGACGCCCTTCCAGGGCGTGCGTCGTCGCCGAGCCGGCGCTTCAGCGCACGGATAAATCGAGCCGCGCCAACTACAACTCTTCCGCCAACACCGGCGCGAAGTACGTCAGGATGATATCCGCGCCGGCCCGTCGAATCGCCGTCACCGACTCCCACATCGCGCGCGTCTCATCCAGCATGCCCCGCTCCGCGGCAGCCTTGATCATCGCGTACTCGCCGCTCACCTGATAGGCGCCGAGCGGGGAGCCGAACCGCTCCTTGGCCCGGCGAATCAGATCGAGGCACGGACCCGCCGGCTTCACCATCACGATATCCGCGCCCTCGTCGAGATCGAGCTGGATCTCTTTCATCGCTTCATCGCCGTTCGACACCGCCATCTGATACGACTGGCGGTCGCCGAACTGCGGCGTCGAGCCGGCCGCCTCGCGGAACGGCCCGTAGAACGCCGACGCGAACTTCGCCGCGTACGACATGATCGGCACGTGGGAGAAGCCGCCCGCATCCAGAGCCTTGCGGATGCCGGCCACGCGGCCGTCCATCATGTCGCTCGGCGCCACCAAATCGACGCCGGCGCGCGCCTGCATCACGGCCGTCTTGCCGAGCAGATAGACTGAGGAGTCGTTGTCGACATCGCCGTCGCGAATCACGCCGCAGTGCCCATGATCGGTGTACTCGCACAGGCAGACATCGCCGATGACGAGCAAGTCGGGGACCGCGCGCTTCACCGCACGGATGGCCTGCTGCACGATCCCCTGGTCGTCGTAGGCTTCGGAGCCGGTGCCGTCCTTCGTCGCGGGAATGCCAAAGAGGATGATGCCGCCCAATCCCAGTGAGGCGGCCCGCTCCGCATCCTTCACGAGCTGATCGACGGAGAGCTGCGCGACGCCGGGCAGGGATGCGACGGGGCGCCGCAGCCCTTCACCGTGCGCAACGAACAACGGCCAGATGAGCTGCGTCGGCGCGATGTGGGTTTCTTGCACGAGGCGGCGGAGGGCGGCGGTCCGGCGCAGCCGTCGCATGCGGCGAATCGGAAACTGGGCGGACGGGGGGCTCATCGGGCGAGTAAACTCGCGGCGCCCTCTCCTTCGAGCAAGCGGGCGACCGCTTCGCCAGCCGCTTCGGGCTTTTTCGCATCGAGCTCAGCTGACGCCGTGAGTTGCACCGCACCGTCTCGTTCTGTCACGCGACCGTACAACCGTGTCCCCTGTCCCGTGTCCCGCATCTCAACCCACGCGGCCACCGGTGCCTGACATCCGCCGCCGAGCGCCGCCAGCAGCGCGCGTTCGGCGGTGATTGCGACGGCGCTGGACGCGTCGTGTAGCGGCTGTAAGGCTTTGCGGGTCCTCTTGTCATCGGCGCGAATTTCGATGCCGAGGGCACCCTGCCCTGGCGCGGGCATCACATCGAGCGGATCGAGGACCGAGGCTTTGCCGCCCAAGCCCAGCCGCTCGAGTCCGGCAATCGCCAGTAGCGCGGCATCCAGCCCATCGCGGGTCTCGACCTTGCGGACGCGCGTGGGGACGTTGCCGCGCAGCGGTACGACCTCCAGGTCCGGACGCAGAAAACGCACCTGCGCGATGCGCCGCAGGCTCGACGTTCCGACCCGCGCGCCAGGCGCGAGCTCGAGCAGGGATTTCCCGTTGACGAGCGCCTCACGGGGATCGTGTCGAACCGGGATCGCACCGAGCTGCAGGCCGGCCGGCAGAGTCGTGGGCAGGTCCTTGAGCGAATGCACGGCGACGTCGATGCGACCGCCCTGCAGCGCGTCCTCGATTTCCTTCGTGAAGAAGCCCTTGCCTTCGAGCTCGTGCAGCGGACGGTCGACTTCGGCATCGCCGCGAGTCTTGATGACGACGATCTCCGCGCGCACGCCCTCAGTCTCGAGCCGGTCGCGTACCCATTCCGCTTGCCAACGCGCCAGCTGGCTGCCACGCGTGCCGATCTTCACGCGAATCTCCTGGCCAGCGCGTCAACCAGGCCCTGCACCGTGTGCGGATCCGCCTCGAGGATGTCGCGCAGCCCAAGCTCCCGGGCCGTGCCGGCGGTGACGGGGCCGATTGTGGCGGCGACGAACCCTCCGCTCGTCGACGCCGGGCCGACCAGATCAACGAAGGACCGCACGGTGGAGGACGAGGTGAACGTGACCGCATCGATCCGGCCGCCTTTGATGTCGGCCGCCAGGGCGCTGAGATCGCTCTGGACCGGGACCGTCCGATACACGGCGATGGTTTCGACCTCGGCGGCATGTTGCCGCAGGGTTGTAGCGAGCACTTCCCGCGCGTCCTCGGCACTGGGGATCAGCACGCGAGCGCCGGCCAGTGTGCCGCCACCGTGTCGGATCAACGCGTCGGCCAGTGACTCCGCGACGAATTCCTCGGGCACCAGCGCCGGGACCACTCCCCGCAGCGTCAGTACCTCGGCGGTGGCCGTGCCGATGGCGGCGACCGACGTAGTCGAGAATACGCGGGGCGTCAGCCCCCATGCGACCAGGCGGTCGAACACGATCTGTACGGCGTTCTGACTGGTGAAGACGACCCAGCGGTAAGTGGAGAGCCCGGTGAGTGCGGCGCGCAGCGCCCCCAGATTCTCGAGCGGCTGGATGCGAATCACGGGAGCGATCACGGTCACGGCGCCACGGGCTTCGAGCGATCGCACCAGGTCGCCGGCCTGTTCGCGCGCGCGCGTGATCACGATGCGGCGCCCCTGCAAGGATGCTGCCATGCGCCGTTGCAATCTCACCGTGCCTCCACCCATTATCAAGCAATGCTGCGCTCAATCCGCGCCGCGCTCGGCCGCTTTTGCCTGCGCCGCGCTGCTGCCGCACAACGCGCTGCTCCACGCCGCGCCCTCGCCTGGCTGAAGCTCGGCGCCTGGTTAGCACCGGGGTTCGCCGATACGTACCCCGCGCTCGTGCACCTGTCGCGCGCGCTCGATGACCGCTGGGGCGCGGTCGCAGCGGCGCGGGCGGCCACCGTGCGGTTCCCCGATCACGCCGACGCGTGGATGCTCCTCGGGGAGGCGCTGCAGATGGTGTTCCGGCAGGATGAAGCCCTCGGCGCGTTCGAGCAGGCGCTGGCACTCGAGGAGCGCGCCGATGCCGCCATGGCGGCGGGGACGTTGTACCAACGCATGGGGCGCTTTCCCGACGCGGCCGCGCGGTTTGCGCGCGCCTACGCAGCGGGTGGTGGTGCGACCGCGCTGTGGCACAACGCGCAAGCCCTGTATGACGCGGGCGATCACGGCGCGGCCGACGAAGCGTTGAATTTGTGGGCGACCGAGGTGCCCGACGGGCACAGTCGCCTGCCCGAAGCGCGGGCCGAGCTACGCGCGAAGGCTGCGGCGCGCACGCAGGTACAATGACAGCGCGTACCCGACGAGGATGACCGCCGCCACGATGTAGGCGGCGATCATGTAGCCGCCGTTTTGCGGAATGCTCTGCGGCATCACCCGTGCCCCCTCCCCCCTCCCACCTCACCGACCGCTTCAAGCTGCTCCCGCAAATAACTCACAGCATACCGCTGCACGACGAAACCCACGTAGAGCAGCGTGAACACGCCGAGCGACAACAGCCAGGTCAAGAGCATGGTCCCAGGCAATGAGGGCGCGCTCGGCTTGAGCACGATCGGCATCGGATGGAGGGTGGGAAACATGTAGACACTCAAGTGGATGAACGGCACCTCACACATCCCACAGATGCCGATTACCGCCGCGAAACGGGCCCGCGCGGCGGGATCGGTCACGGCGCCGCGCAACAGCAGATAGCCGGCATACAGCAGAAAGAGGAAGAGCGTGAACGTCAGGCGGGCATCCCACGTCCACCAGGTGCCCCAGATCGGCTTTCCCCAAATCGGACCAGTCGTGAGGACGATGGCGCAGAACACCGTACCGACCTCCGCCGAGGACGCTGCGAACCGGTCCAGTCGTGGATCTTTCGTAAACAGATAGAAGACGCTCGACAGGCCGACCACGATCATCGCCAGCTCGGCCCAGATCGCGGCCGGCACGTGGAGGTAAAAGATCTTCTGGGCGAGGCCTTGTGACTGTTCGACCGGCGTGTACGCCAGCGCCCGGACATAGATGCCGGCGAGCAGCGCCAGCGCGATCACCGTGATCCAGCGCCCCACGCGCAGCATTCTCATTCGTTCACCGTCGCGGGAAAGAGGAGCACGGCCAGCGCAACGAAGACGATGTCATAGACGGCCAGCATGTTAAGCCAGCCCACGACCTCGCTCAAGGGACGGCCCGCGAGCAGCCGGCCCGTCGCCAGCACGGCCCAGCTCAGCGGCGGAATCATGAACGGCAGTAGCAACACCGGAAGCAGCAACTCCGCGAAGCGCGTGCGCACGGTCATCGCGCTGAAGAGTGTGCCGACCGCAACAAATCCCACAGTCGCGAGGGCAATCAATCCGGTCAGAGGGCCCAGGTACGGGAGCACGCGCACGTTGAAGAAGAGTGCGAGAAGCGGCACGCCAATCAACTCGACGCCCGCGACGAAGACGAGATTCGCTATCAGCTTGCCCAGATAGATGCTGCTGCGGTCGATCGGTGCCAGCAGCAGTCCATCGAGGGCCTGGTTCTCGAGCTCGAGCTGAAACGCGCGATTCAAAGCGAGGATCGCCGCAAAGGTGAAGGTCACCCATAAGATGCTGGGCGCGAGGTCGACGTTGGAAACGGCCGTGGGATCGCGTCCAAAATTGAACACGACGAGCACCAGGACTACGAACACCGCCGCGGAGAGAATGGCGGTCCGCGACCGGAACTCCACCAAGAGATCCTTGGCGGCGACGGTCCAGCTGTGGCGCAGGAGCTCAGGCAATCGCATTGCGATACTCCTCGCTCACCTGCGCCGGCCCGCGACCCGCCCGCGGCGCGAAATGCACGAACCGGCCCGCGCGCATGAACGCGACGTCGGTCGCGAGGCCCGTGCCCTCCTCGACATTGTGGGTCACCAACACCGCCGCCCGTCCGGCGGCGGCATGCTGTGCCAGCAGCCGGCTCAGCGCTTCCGCCGCGACGCGATCGAGCCCCGTGAAGGGCTCGTCGAGCAGCAGCACCGTGGGATCGTGCACGAGCGCACGGGCGATCGCGACACGCTGCACCAGGCCACGCGACAGCGCGCGCACCGGACGATCCGCGTGCTCCTCGAGTCCCAGCCGGCGCAGGAGGTCGGCCGGAGGCTTCACGCTGTAGAGCGACGCCCAGAAGCGCAGGTTCTCGCGGACGGTGAGCGGGGCGTAGAGCTGCGGTTGGTGACCAATCCATCCGATCGCCCGGCGTCCTCCGGCGACCTCCGCACGCCCGCCCTGCGGTTGTATCAGTCCGGCGAGGACCTTGAGCAGTGTTGTCTTGCCGGCGCCGTTGGGACCGAAGACGGCAAGCGTTTGACCGGGCTGTACGGTGAAGGAAATCTCGTCGAGCGCCTTGACCGGTCCGAAACTGTGCCGCAGTCGTTCAGCCCGCAGCATCGATGGCGGCGGCGAGCTCGCTCAATTCGTAGGGTTTGACCAGATACCGGCTGTGCCCCAGGTCGAGCACGTTCATCAGCGGCTCCATACTCACATAGGCCGTCGTGACGACGACCGGCAAGGTCGGCCGGGTCTCCCGAATGCGCTGCAACAGAGCGATCCCATCGGTGTCGGGCAACCGCATGTCGAGGACGAGGACGTCCGGGTCGAAATCCTTCAGCTGGCGCATGGCCTCCGCGCCGCTCGGCGCGTAGGCCATGGTGTATTTGCCTTCGAAGAACCGCTCGTAGGAGTATTGGAGTGCGGCTTCGTCTTCCACAAAGAGGACCTTGCGGGGCGGCGGCGCCATCGCGCCCAATCTACCTCACGAGACGCCAGTCTCCAATTCGAACAGGTCGTCCAGCTTCGTGAGCACCAGCAGGAAGCGCAGCTCTTCGTTCGCCCCGCGCAGACACACGGTCTGGCGGCGCTCTGCGGCCTTGCGCTGGATCAGCATCAGGGCCCCAAGACCGGCGCTATCCACCGCGCGCGTCCCCGACAGATCGATCACTAGGCGGCCGGCCCCCTCAGCGAGCTGGTCCAGCACCTCCCCGGCGGCGCGGCGAAACGCGGTGCGAGACTCGAGATCGAGCCGCTCCGGTGCCGCGATCGTCTTCTCAATCGGGCGCGTTGACATCAGTGTGTGCTCCACGGGCAGTGGTGACATAATTCCTCCCGTGGAGGTGTATGCCACTCCGATGCCATGTCCTCTAAGCCGCGCTGCATCAAGCGGTTGTCCAAATCTCGTGAGCCTGCTCACGCACCGGCCCTGCCGCATACCGAGCGGCGCGGTGCAACTTGCTAGAGTCCCCTCTTCCTTAATATCCCGAACCATGACGACCGACCGGATCGCAACACTCCTCGACGAGCAGCGGCGCTTCACCCCCGCCGACACCTTCACAGCGCAAGCCCATGTGCGCGACACCACGGCGTACGAGCGCGCCCGGCGGGACCCGGAAGGATACTGGGCAGACTGGGCGAGGCAACTGGAATGGAGCCGTCCCTGGGACCGCGTGCTCGATTGGAAGCCCCCGCACGCCAAGTGGTTCCTCGGCGGCAGGCGCTCGCCGCGTTCGTCACATTAAAGGAAGGCGCCAGCGCAGCGACGCGCTGCGCGAGGAGCTGAAGAATCACGTCTCGAAAAAAATCGGCGCGCTCGCGAAGCCGGACGACATTCTGTTCTCCGCCGATCTCCCGAAGACCCGCAGCGGAAAAATCATGCGCCGGTTGTTAAAGGATATCGCCGAGGGACGAGCGCTGGGCGATACGACTACGTTGGCCGATCCGGCGGTCGTGGCTAAGCTACGGGACCAGTACGAGTCTCAGGAGACGTAGGCGGCGAAGGGGCGGCGAAGGGGCGGCGAAAGGCGGCGAGGGCAACAATCCAGATCAGAGTAATGATCAGAGCGCTGCCGATACACCAACGGCAGATCGCGTGAATGACGAAGAGTTCCACGTACGTGAGGTAAGCGGTAAAGAGTATGCCGACCGTCGCCAGTCCAACGAGCATCACGTTCCACTTGCGATCCGCCAGCGCCGCGGGCCGCAGTCCCGCCAGCGCCACGATCAGTACCACGAAGTAGCCGACCACGCCGTAGAACGCGACGGGCAGACCGAGGAAGGTGGCCCACTGACTCGTCTGCACGACCTCGCACCCGCCCGACGCGCCGCATTTGATCGCTCCGCCAAACCCGAGGGCGTGCAACCAGAGATAGAGCGCGACGAAGAGGCCGACGAGCGCGAGGACCGCGATCGTCTGGCGATAGCGCATCAACGATGTGCGGGACGGGCGGCCGGCTTGGGGGAAGACGGCGAGTGCGCGATGATGCTGTCGACCACGGCTTTGAAATCGTCGGAATTCGGCAGCCGCCGGAGACTGGTGAACAACTTCGTCCCATTGGCGAAGAACGTGGGCGTGCCGTCCACAAGCGCTTTTTCGCCTTCTTGCCGGCTGTATTCAATGCGCTGCGCGTACTTGCCCGACTCCATGCAGCCGTCGTAGGCCTTGAGGTCGACGCCGGCCGCCTGCGCGAACGTGCGGAACAGATTGGACGGATCTTTCCCCGTCTGCGCCCACTGATGGTGCTCGAACAACTGATCCTGCATCTCGAAGTACCGGCCTTGTGCGCCAGCGCATTGTGCGGCGTGGGCGGAGAAGCGCGAATACTTGTGAACGGGAAGCGGGTAATCGCGGAAGCGCCACCGGACGCGTCCGGTGTTGATCAGTTGCTCTCTAATGGTCGGCATCTGGACCGTGGCGAAGGTCGCGCAGACCGGACATTCGAAGTCCAAGTACTCGGTGATCTCGACCGGTGCGCTCTCCTGGCCGAGCGAGTACCCGCGGAAGCCGTCGTCGGCGACGCTGGGAGGCGGGCCGGCTGCTGCGGCGGGAGCGCCGCCGCCCGTCTTGAGCAGCGCGAACACAGAAACGCCCAACACGACGGCCAGCACGGTCAGCACCACGTAAAATCGATTCATGCCTTCCGGTTCCCCCCCCCCTCCCCCTCCCCGCTTCCTCCAGGACGCCACGGTTCGTCATCGTCCGGATCGTCGAGTGAGAACTCGCCGCCTCCCCCACCGATCGCGTCTTCGACGATGCGGCGGCTCTCCGCGACGTCCGGCGTGTCGTACGTGCTCCGGACTTCGTAGTGAAACAGCTCACTGCGGGCGTTCCCCAGCAGTTTCTGCAGCTCCGGCGCCGCATCGAGCAACCGGCCTGCCCGGTCCAGCTCTTGTATGCGCGCGGCCAAGGCCCTAAGCAGCGCCACCAGGCGTTGTGCTCGTTCAGGGCCGTAAACTTCTTCGCTCATCGCTACCTCCCGGCACACGGGAACCCGTGTCCCCTGCCGTGGCATTATACAACACAACCCATTATCTTGCGGCGCCGTTTCCCGAGGCCCCCAACCCAAAGGAAAATTTCTGCATGGCCAAAAAGCGTGGTGAGCCCCGGAAGTACGCGATTCCCACGAGCTTCGAGCAGGCGCGCGACGAGCTGTTCTCGCACATTCTCCGCTGCGGAGTGCTGGAGGCCGCGCCCGAGCATCAGAAGGAATGGTTCGACGATACGTTGCTGTACTTGGCGGACCGCTTCGCCGACCTGACCGAGAGTGAGCTGAACGAGCTGCGCGTGTTGGGCGAGCGCTACTGCCGCCCCGTAGTGCCACGCAGCGCCCCCGTCGGCGCCAACGCCTGACGGCTATCACCTCGGAAGCGGGGGGCGCCCAACGGGCGCCCCCTTTTGTTTCGTCACCGATTCCCCCACCACCGCGGGAACCAGCGCAGCCGCCATCCAGCCGCGACACGCGCTCCACCGGCGAATCCCAGCTCCACGTACCACGCCCGCGTGCGTCCAGGCGCTCCCTCGAACCCCAACAACACGGCGAGAAATCCTTGACCCGGACTCTCCTCTCGTGCGTTGAACGCGGCACCGAGGCCGGCATAGAGTCCCGGTCCGGACCGCGCAGCGGAATTCACCAGTAGCTGCACCGTCAACTGCGCCCGAGCCGCCGCGCGCCCGGCCACGGTCCCGGCAGCGAGCGCGAGCGCGAGGCGAGTGTCGGCGGCGGCGCGACGGGCCAGGGCGAGCTCCGCGCCGCCAAACGTGCGATGCGACACGACGGCCGCGGCACCCAGACTCAGCTCGGTCGCGGTAAGCTGTTGCGCGTGTCCGACCAGCGGCAGGAACGCGGCGAGAACCGCCGCCGCGGCACTACGCAATGTCGACGTCGTAACTGATCGCGATGTCGGGCGCGAGCGACGCGACGACGGAGCAGTATTTCTCGAGCGAGAGGTCGATGGCCCGCCGGACCTTCGTGTCGTCCGCCCCCTGTCCGCGGACGGTGAAATCAAAAGCGATCGCGGTGTAACGGCGTGGCTGCTCATCCCGGCGGGTGCCGCGCACCGAGATCTCGAGGCTCTCGAGTTGGACGCGCTGTTTTTGGAGTATGATGACCACGTCCGAGGCCGTACAGGTCGCCGCAGCGAGCAACAGCAGCTCGACTGGCGACGTGGCGACCTTTGTATCACCGTCGACGAGGATCGCGGGACGTCCGCTGCCGCTCCCTTCGAACTGCAGGTCGCGCAGCCACCGCATCGTCACGTCGGCGGTCCGAGCCACTCAGTTTCCTCGCCGGGTTGTAAGACCGACGTACAGCCGGTGCCGGCGCATCGCGTTCATGCCGTGATACTCGACCAGCCAGTTGAACGTCGAGCGGTAATGCAGCTCGAAACCGAAGACGGCGTTGAGCCAGAGGCCGGGACATCCTGGATCGGTCCCGCAGCCGTCGCGGCCGGCCAGCGCGAGCCCGCCGCCGATGTACGGCGTGGCGACCTCCTCGTCGGTCGTAAATCGCCAGAGCACTTCGAAATTGCCGACGTAGGTATTGGCACCGTTGAACAGACCGACCTCGGCCGAGGGCCGTAGCCGGAGGCGATTCGAGAAGAGATCGCCGATATCCAAGGTGGTTCCCAGGACCAGCTGCCCCGATCGTCTGAAGTCCACGCCGCCACGCACGCCGAATCCGAACAACCCGATGCGCGTTCCCCCGTGTTTGGCATTCTTCGGCGGCACGAAGTCCTGCGCAGCCGCTCGTGGAGCGACGAACAGACCTGCCAGGATCGCCAGCACGACAATGCTCTTCATGCGGTTCCTTTGCGACGAGCGGCCGTGCGCCCGTAGTCCCAGATCGCGTACACCGCAATGGCTGCGGTGGCCCACGCGAGATGGCGAGTGTAGGTCCAATCCGCGATCGCCGCCACTAACGTGAGCAGCTGGGCGATCGTGACGGCCTTGCCCCCGGCGCGCGCGGGAAGCGCGACCGGGCGGTGCAGCAGCCAGGTCGCGAGAAAGCCGAGCACCGCCAGAATGTCCCGCAGCAGCACGCCGAGCAACTCGTACCAGGCCAGCAAGCCACGTCGGGCGATCGTCACGAACGCGACCGCCATGAAGAGCTTGTCCGCGACGGGGTCGAGCACCGCGCCCGCGCGGGACGAGCCATAGCGGCGGGCGAGCAGGCCGTCGCCCACATCGCTCGCCGCAGCCGCCGCGACAATAACGAGCTGCCACGCGGGCGCGCGCACGAGCGGAAAGAGCACGGCGAGCGGCAAACGGAGGGCCGTGAGGGCGTCGGCTACCGCAAAACGCGGTTTCACCCTACCTTAGCGTCCGTGGACGTCAAACTGCTCAAGCAGGCCGCGATCTTCCAGGATCTCGATGACGGAGAGCTGGCCCGCGTCACGGAAGTGTGCCGCGAGCAGAAGTTCACCGTCGGCCAGTACGTGTTCAAGGAAGGCGAGCCGGGCAACCGGTTGTTCTTGATCTCCGAGGGCGAAGTCCGGATCTCACGCACCATCCCCGGCTCGGGCGAAGAGGCGCTCGCCGTGCTGAAGCCGGGTGCCTGTTTCGGAGAAATGTCGATTTTCGATCGCTCCGAGCGCTCCACCGATGCGATCGCGAACACCGCCTGCACGCTGATCACGATTTCCCGTTCCGATTTCGAGCTGTTGCTGGACTTCAATCGCGATATCGCCTACAAGGTGCTGTGGTCGGTCGTGCGACTCCTGTCCGCACGGCTACGCGTGACGAACGACAATCTGCGGTCGTTCCTCGCGATGTCCATGTTCTAGCGGAGATCTCGTGAATGCATTGACGCCGTATGCGGCTTTCTTCATGCGCCTGGCGGTGGGCGGGGTGTTCCTGCTGCACGGCCTCGATCGCATCCACGGTGGCATCCCGCGGCTGTCGATGGGCACGCTGGTCGTCCTAGTCGTCCTGCTGGTCGAGACCGTCGGGGCGGTGTGCGTGCTGCTCGGGATGTGGACCCGCCTGTGGGCCACCGCGATGGCGGTATTGATGGCGGTCAAGATCCTGGCCGACAAACTGCCGCATCACGCCAACTTCGAGCTCGAAGCGCTGCTGCTCGCCGGGGCCGTGACGCTCATGGCGTTGGGCGACGGACCCCTCTCGATCGGGATCCGATTCAAGAAGACCGTCTAGTGCAGGATTCTTAGGACTCCGGCGTCGGCGCTGGCGCGGAGAAAGCTCTCCGGATCGGTCGCAGGAATCGCCACTCCGGTCTGCTTGCGCCACCGCTTGGCACTCGCAGCCATGTATTCTTCGAGCGAGCCGGCGACCCACTCGGCGGCATCGTCTTTCATCTGCTGAACGATTTCCTCCCACGTGCCGACATAGGTCGATCCGGTAACGGTGCTGACCCGGTGTATCTCGCCGACCGTGTTCTTCATCCCCTGGAGCTCGGTGAGCAGCGTGCCGAACAACTCCAGCTGGCGCGGATCGCGGATCTGGCCATCGGGCCCCATCGCTTCGATCTCCGAGAGCAGCAGGTCTTCCGGAGCGGCGTCGCCGGCGAGCTCGGTGAGTCGTTCGTTCCAGGGCACGAGCTCCGGATCGTCGTCCGGCAGGCGGTAGACGCTTTTCTTCAGCTCGATGAGCCGCCAGATCGCCAGCGCGTCGTAATGCTCTTCGGGCCCTGTGCGCTCGAGATGGAACAGCGCGGCTTCGTATTCGCCGCGGTCGTAGAGCAGATTGGCGAGGTAGATACGGGCTTCGCCCAGGCCCGGGTCCAGCTCCAGGGCGCGGCGCAGCCAGTGCAGGCTGCCGCCTTCGTCCGCGAGCCGGTGCGCGGCGTACCCGACGCAGGCGGCGGCATCAGCCGAGTCCGGATGGGCACGCAGCGCACCCTCGAAGAAACGGCGCGCGTGGTCGAGCGCCCCTTCGCGGAACAGCGCGCGCCCGATCTGTAGCATCAGATCGTGATCGTCTTGAAAGCCGAGGGCGAGGACGCGATCGAAACACGCGAGCGCGGCCGCGCGCTCGCCGAACTTGAGCAACACTTCACCGAGACCGGCGAGCGTGTCTTCGTGATCGGGATCGAGTCCGCGCGCTTCATCAAACGCACGGCGCGCCCACGCGAACTCCTCGCGCGCGAGCCGCGCGTAGCCCATCCCGACATGCAGCTCGACGGCGTGGGGATAGAGGCTCAGCCCCTCCCGGAGTATGTCGATGGCTTCGTCGTATTGTCCTTCGTTGTAGAGCTGATGCGCACGTTCGTCGTATTCGTCGGAGCTGAGGAACGGATCCGACATCGAACGGGTCCTCCCTGGAAGGTTGTGCTATGATAAGAAACGGAGCACTGTTACACAAGCGACCATGTCTTCCCCGATTGCGACGATAGACGGCGGGTCCGCGACATCGCCCGGCGGTTTTACCGCCGCCGCTGCGCACGCCGGTCTGAAAGCCGATGGCGCGCTCGACGTCGCGCTCCTCGTCAGCGCGACGAGCTGCGCGACCGCCGGCGTGTTCACCAAAAACGCGTTGCGTGCAGCTCCCGTCATCTACGACGCCGAAATGCTGGCCGACCGCCCGGGACGGACCCGCGCAGTCGCGATGAATGCGCGCGTGGCGAACGCCTGCACCGGAGCCGCCGGGCTCGAGGCGGCGCGCGCGATGGCGCGTGCCGCCGAAGAGGCAGCCGGGCTGCCACCCCGGACCGCATTGGTGCTCTCCACCGGCGTCATCGGCGTGCCGCTGCCTGTGGAAACAGTGGCACGCGGCCTGCGCGAGGCGGCCGCGAAGCTGTCCCCTGCGGGTGGCGCCGACGCCGCGCGTGCCATCATGACCACGGACACGCGCGCCAAGCACTGCGCGGTCCGGCTCGAAACGCCCGGTGGTCCGATCACCATCGGCGGCATGGCCAAAGGCGCCGGCATGATCCACCCCGACATGGCCACATTGCTCGCCGTGATCACCACCGACGCCGTTTCGGAGCCCGGCACGCTGCGCCCGTTCTGGAAACGCGTCGTCGACCGCACGTTCAACGCGATCTCCGTGGATGGCGACACCAGCACCAACGACACCGCGCTGTTTCTCGCGAATGGGCATGCCGGCATCGATCCCTCGCGCGATGGCGCCACCTGGAAGCTGTTCGAAGAGGCGGCGACGGATGTGGCGCGCACGCTGGCGCTCGCGATTGTCGAAGACGGCGAAGGCGCGACCAAGCGGCTGGAAATCCAGATCGTCGGGGCACAAACTGAAGCGCACGCCCGCGAGGTCGGCCGCGCGATCGCGCGCTCCACCCTCGTGAAGACGGCGATCTACGGCGGCGATCCCAACTGGGGTCGCGTGCTGGCGGCTGCCGGCGTCGCCGGCGTTTCGCTCATCGCCGACCGCATCACGCTGCAGGCCGGCACATTGAACGGCTGGCTCACCCTCGCGAGCGGGGGCGCCACGGCGCTCGCCGATCCCGCGCAGGCACGCGCGATTTTCGAGCAGAAAGCCATCCGCCTCCGGCTCGACCTTGGTCTTGGTCGCTCGGAGGCGGTGGTATGGACCTGCGATTTGTCCCCGGACTACGTCCGGATCAACTCGGACTACACGTCGTAGTTACGGCTTCTTCGTCGTGTCACGCTGAGCCGGCGTGGTTGACGCGGGTTTCGCCTTGCGGGCCGTCCGGCGCGCCTTGTGCTTGGTCTTCGACGAATCCGCCTGCTGCGAGGCGTTCGCCGTCGGCTTCGCGGGTGCGGCGGCCGGCTGCTGCGTGGGCTGCTGCGCAGCGAGGGACAGCAACAGAATTGCGGGTAGAAACATTAAAGCCTCTGGGTTTGTGGTCGCCCTTACGACCCCTGCGTTCCATGCCGCGTCACAGCCGCCTCGGGCGCTGGGACGTTGGGCAACATCGCCCTGACGTGCGCCAACGCTTCGGCAGGAGTTCGGCCGCCACCTCGCTGCAGCTCATGGTCGGCGGCGACCGCGACATCGAGCAACCGCACGCCGCGCAAGCCTTTACTATGTGCCTCCACAAGCAGATTCGTGGCGGAATCGGGATTGAAATGGTGGGCCACCAGATCGGCGACCGCATGCAGTGCGGGACCCGGAGGCTCGTTCGGGGCCATGGCTAGCAGCCGCTCCACGATCGGGCCCGTCAGGCCGCGGGCGAGCGCCGCGGCGACGGACGCGACGTGGCCCTCCGGCACGGGCTGGCCCGGCACGGCGTGGGTGACGATGACACGCGCCTGACGGAGCTGGAGCAAGCTGCGCCGGACCGCGCTGACCAGCCGGCCGGCGGGGATGTTCTTGGCGCTGCCCTCGAGCGCCTTCTGCACGAGTGGCTCGGTCGGCAAGCTCTCGGCGACCGCTGTCGCAATGATCGAGTCGATTGCCGGAAGCGCGGCCGCCGGGACGCGGCCCGACAGTCGCGAGGCGCCGTTCTGCGCCGACAGGGGTGCGGCAATCAGCGCCAACGCGACTGCCAGCCTACATCTCATGGCTGCGCGGCCGAGGGTCGCACGAACAGCAGCGAGTTCTCCTGGCCGGCACCAAATCCGTCGTCGACGTAGCGGCCGGCGAGTGGATCGGGCACCCAGCGCTCGCCGTCGACGACGAACATGTACTCGTGCGCCCCCGCCGGCAGCACGGCTGCCCCGTGCCAGATACCGTCGTGGTCGTCGTCGCTGAGGTGCAGCAATCCCCGGCTCCAGTTGTTGAACGAGCCGACGACTTCCACTGAACGGGCGCCGGGGAAATGGCCGACGAAGTTTGCGATGCCTTCAGTTTCGCCCGGGTTGGGAACGGACCCCTGCTGCCAGGGCAACAACAGCATCGCCGCGAGACCGGCCGCGAGGGCCAACGTCCAGACTGGACGCAGCCGGAGCGTGACGGCCCGCGGCCGCCCGAACCAGCGGATCATGCGACGCACGGAACCGTTCGGGGGAGCGTGAACCGGAATCTGGCGGATCTCCGCCATGACCCGATTTGCGACGCTCATCCGGGGGGGCGGCGTCGCTTCGAGCAGCTCCGCCGCCGAGATCAGCAGGGCGTACGCCTCCCGCAGGTCCGCCGGCAAGTCGGCCGGATCACGCTCCCCATCGAGCGCCGCCTGCAACCGCGGATCAATTGGGTTCATCGTACGACCTCCTCGAGCACCTCCAGCAATGCTTCCCGGGCCCGATGCACGCGCATCTTGAGCGTGGGAATTCGCGCCCCGGTCACTGCCGCCATCTCCTCGTAACTCATCCCTTCCACGTGCTTCAAAACGAACGCCTCACGTTTCTCGGCCGGCAACGCCGCGAGCGCGCGTTCTACCAGCGCGACCTGCTCGCTCCGCTCCAGCACTTCCCACGTATCAGACGCTTCCGCCAGTGCCGGCGCGGGGGCCTCACTGAGCGGGATGTCGGTCGTATGCCGCCGGGCCAGATGGCTACGACAGCGATTGCCGGTGATCCGGTACAACCAGCTGCGCAGCCGCGACGGATCCCGGCATTGGGCCAAATGCCGATAGGCGCGTACGAGACTCTCAGCCACTGCATCCGCCGCCGCGTCGGGATTCCCGAGCATGCGCGTTGCGAAACGAAGTAGGCCCGGCTCATAACGCCGGATGAGAATCCCGAACGCCTCGCCATCGCCTGCGAGCACCCGGGCGACTACGTCGGCGTCGTCGTTCACCATTACAGGGACCCCTAGGGTCGAATCTTGGTCACGGTAGCTGCAGTGTTTCCCGGGCGGCGACCAGATATGTGGCGGCCCGCACACCGGCGCCAGGGATGGCGCCCGCAAACGCCTCCAAGGTGCTCTGGGCGCGACGCCGATACGCCGGGTCTCCCGTCACCTGCGCGAGTCGTGCCTGGAGCAGCGCTATCCCCGCGTTGGCGCCAGGCAGCACATCGTCCAGCACGTGCTTCGTTCGATCAGCAGGCGCGGCATCGGCCACATCGAAGTAGCCACCGGCGGAATCCGCGTAGCTGCGCTCGATGATGGCGGCGAGGTCGCGGGCGACATCCAGGTAGTGGGGTTCGTGGCTAACCTGGTACGCCGCGACGCAGGCAAGCGCAATCTCGGCCTGGTCCTGCAGCCATCCAGGTGGTCCGCCTGACACCGGTCCCGCCTCCCCTCCCCTTCCGATGGCCAGGTTTGCCGCGGCGGTGTGCCGTACACCCCAGCCGTGGGCGTACGTGCGCTGCAACACGAAATCGAGCGCGGCGCGCGTGCGCCGTGTCGCGGTGGACTCGTCCAGCATTGGGGCGGCGAGCAGCAGCTTCTCGATGACGTAGGCCTGCTGGTCTGCGAAAACCGACTCACTCCTGCCAAGCTCGTCGGCAAGCCTCTGGACGAGCGCATGGCCGGCTTCGCGATAGCGGCGCTCGCCGGTGACGAGCCAGGCACGGGCAAGCGCACCGGCGAGTGCGGCGCGAACCAGGCTTGGCGGATCCTCGACGGCAGGCTCGGCGGTGGTGTCGAGCATGACATCGAGTGCGCGGAGGGCGGAGGCGCGTGTGGTCGTGTCGCGCAGCAGTACTGAAGCCGCCTGCGCGTGCATCACACTGCCGCGGGCGGTGCCGCCGCGAGCTGCGTCATCCAGGTCGCGCATGAGGTCAACGATTCCCTGTTGCACCAGGGAAGGCCGCAGCGGGGCACGCACCTCATGGTTTGCGGTGAACACGAGCTCCTGGAGCAGCGCCGCCTGCTGGACAACGAACGAGCGTTGCTCCCGATAGCTTCTCGCGACCTCGGGGAGCAGCTGTTTCAGCCCACGGCCCGTGATCGGATCGTCGGCGGGGAAATACGTGCCGCCGAAGAACGCGGAGCCGTCGGCGGTGAGGAATACGGTGAGCGGCCAGCCGCGCAACCCGGCGAGGCGTTCCACGGCGGCCTGGTATCGCTGCGCGACGTCGGGCCGCTCGTCGCGGTCGACGCGGACGGGGACGAACAGGGCGTTGATGAGGGTGCCGATTTCTGGATCGGTATAGATCGCGCGGTCGGTTTCGGCGCACCAGTGACAGTCGTCACTGCCGACATAAAGCAACACGGGGCGATCGAGTTTCGCGGCCAGCGCGAAGGCATCGCGTCCCCACGGCTGCCAGCGCACCGGCTGGCGCGCCGCGCGCGCGAGGTAGGTCGTTGTCGAGTGGGCCATCCGGTTCGTGAAAGGCCCCCGCTCACCGATGCACGCCGCAAGTCCGGTGCAGCACACCAGAAGCATCCCGCGCACGACGGGAAATACCCCGTTCGCCCGCGGGGCGTGCCGCTATATTCGCGGGCATGAGCCACGTGACCATAACTCCCAAGGTCAATGGGCCCCTCATTGTCGAGGGCCCGGTGCGGATCGTGACGCCCGACGGGCGGGAATTGACACCCCCACTCCGGAAAGACGGCAAACCGGCGGAAGTCGTTGTGCTGTGCAGATGTGGGGGCTCGGCGACCAAACCCTTCTGTGACGGAACGCACAAACGGAACGGGTTCCAAGACGGGCAAGTTACCCCCGGCTAGCGCGACCCTATTATGTTGTCAGGCGCTTGCAGCTTCCCGTTCACCTTGCGACCCGTGCCCTTGAACTGGAGGAGCGACCGACAATGGCAAAGGGAAAGAGCCCAATGGCCGCGGATGAAGGTTACTGTGTGAAGTGTAAGGCGAAGCGGAAGATCTCGAACGCCCAGCAGGTGAAGATGGCCAACGGCCGCCCCGCGCTGAAGGGTGTCTGTCCCGTGTGCGGGACCGGAATGTTCAAGATCCTGCCGCCGAAGTAGCCTCGCGGTCTCTCAATTACGCGCCCCCCGACGCAACATGTCGGGGGCGCATTTTTTTTACGCGGACCGTGTAGCACGCCGCGCCGACCTCACGGCAGTAGTAGGCGAGGATTTCCAACGTCGCGAACTCCCCCGATGCCGTGCGGACTGCATAGACGTGGTGCCGGGACGTGAGCAGGTGGGACCACATGCTATAGTCGTACCATTTGCCGATGCCGGCATTGGTGGTGTCGGCACCGAACGTCGTCTCCACGTAACCATCCGCAGGTACTTGCGACATCGAATCGAAGCTCACTGCACCGAGATCGATGGCGCCAGCACCGGGAGCGGTAATGACGTGATTGCGGCGGAAGCCGAGGTCCCGCCACCAGTGCCACGTGTCGCCACGCGAAGCATCGAGCGTATACGTGCTATCGGCATGCAGCCCGATTTCATACGGCGGGAACTCCGGTTTACTGAACGACCCGATCAATAACGACGCGACCAGCAGGAGAAACGCCGCTGCCAACACCCACACCAGAATTGGCGGCCTCGCGTTGCCACCTTCATCCATCAAGCTTCCGCCATGAACGGATACCACGGATCCCGCGGTGGCACGAAGTTCTCCTTCACCACCCGGGCCGTGGTCCAGCGGATCAGATTCAGCAGGCTGCCCGCCTTGTCATTCGTCCCGCTGGCGCGCCCACCACCGAACGGCTGCTGTCCCACGACGGCGCCGGTCGGCTTGTCGTTGAGGTAGAAGTTGCCGGCAGAGTATCGCAGCGCGGTACTGGCTTCGTTGAGCGCGGCGCGATCCTGGGCAAACACGGCGCCGGTGAGGGCGTACGGCGACGTGCGATCCACCAGAGTCAGCGTCTCCTTCCACTGTTTATCCGGATAGACGTACAGGGAGAGCACCGGCCCGAAGATTTCTTCGCACATCGTGCGATACGCCGGATCCTGCACCTGAATCAGCGTCGGGTGCACGAAATAGCCGTCCGCATCGTCGCAGTCGCCGCCGAACAGGACTTTGGCTTTGGGATCGCCCTTCGCCGCTTCGAGGTAGCCCTTGATCTTGTCGAACGATTTCCGGTCGATCACCGCCGCCATGAAGTTGCGGAAATCGGCGGGGTCGCCGACCCGCATGTCCGTCAGCAGACTCAGCACGCGCTCCCGCAGCTTGGGCCAGAGTGATTCCGGCACATAGGCGCGGGACGCGGCGCTGCACTTCTGACCCTGGTACTCGAACGCCCCTCGGACGACGCCTGTGGCGAGCGCGTCGACGTCGGCGCTGGGGTGTGCCAGGATGAAATCCTTGCCCCCGGTTTCGCCCACGAGGCGCGGGTAGTCGGCATACCCGGTGAGATTCGTCGCGACTTGCTTCCACAGCGTTTGGAAAACTTCCGTCGACCCGGTGAAGTGAATGCCGCCGAGGTGCCGGTCGGCGAGCAAGCGTTCGCTGATGACCGTGGCGGGACCGGGCACGAAGTTGACGACGCCGGGGGGCAGTCCTGCCTCCTGGAGCAACCGAAACAGGAGGTAGTTGGAGTACGCCGCGGTGGCCGCCGGCTTCCAGATCACGGTACAGCCCATGATCGCCGGCGCGGTGGACAGATTCCCCCCGATGGACGTGAAGTTGAACGGCGAGATTGCGTAGACGAATCCCTCGAGCCCGCGATAGTCCAGCGCGTTCCAGATCCCTGCCGCCGACAGCGGCTGCTCGGCGTGGATCCGTTCGGCGTAATGGACATTGAAGCGCCAGAAGTCGATCAATTCACACGCCGCGTCAATCTCGGCTTGGAACGCTGTTTTGCTCTGGCCGAGCATCGTCGCCGCGTTCACCATCGCGCGCCAACGCGTGGCCAGCAGGTCCGCGGCCTTGAGGAAAACGGCGGCGCGGTCGGCGAGACTCCAGTTCGACCAGTCACGCCAAGCGTCGCGCGCCGCTTTGATGGCGCCCGCGACTTCTTCGGGGCCGGCCTGATGCACCTTGGCCAGCACGTGGCGATGGCAGTGCGGCATCACTGCGTCGACCGTCTTTCCGGTTCGGATCTCCTTGCCGCCCACGACGACGGGGATCTCGATTTGCCGGCCGCTCAAGTCCTTGAGGGCTTGTTTGAGCTCACCGCGCTCGCGGGAGCCGGGGGCGTAGGCGAAGACCGGCTCGTTGACCGGGGTAGGGATTTTGGCTGCGTTCATGCCGGGAAATGTAACCGGGGAACCCAGACGTGTTTTGGAGACGACATGACTATCGATCCCAGAACCAGAATCGGCCACGTCCATCTGACGGTGAGCGATTTGGACCGCTCACTCGCGTTCTACCGGGACGTCTTAGGCTTTGAAGTCACGGCCCGCTATGGCCGTGACGCGGTTTTCGTCTCCGCGGGCGGCTACCATCACCACATCGGCCTGAATACCTGGGCGGGTCGTGGCGCGCCGCGCCCGCCGGCGGGGACGACGGGCCTCTATCATTTCGCGATCCTCTTCCCCGACCGTGCCGCCCTGGCCGCCACTGTGCGCCGCGTGATCGAAAAGGGGATACCGCTCGAGGGCGCGTCGGATCATGGTGTGAGCGAGGCCATCTATCTGCGCGATCCTGACGGCAACGGCATCGAGCTGTACCGCGATCGGCCCGAAAGCGAATGGCCGCGTGGTCCGGATGGCAGCATCCAGATGCACACGCGGCCGCTGGATCTTCAGGCGCTGCTGGCTTAGAGAGCGGCGCGGCGGTCCGCCTCGCGTTGCGCCGGAAGGGGCAGCGCGATCGTCCACCTCGTTCCCGTCGCCAGCGCCGTTTCCACGCTGACCGTGCCGCCGAACGTGCCCTCGGCGACGCCGCGCACCTTCTCCAGGTTCGCCGGGGTCCCACGGCCGCGCACCGTCAATTCGAGATCCTTGCCCCGTTGCTCGAGCTGCACGGTCACCGGCGACGGGGCTTCGCCGCCGGCTTCGGCGGCGTTGCGCACCAGGTTCACGAGCAGATCGAACAGCGCGTTCGGATCGCCTTTGAGATACGTCGCCTCGAGCGCGGTCGTGAAGTCGAGATCGATGCCGCGGTCGCGCAGCAGCCGTCGTTCGAGCGTCAGGCAGGAGCGGATGACGCGCACCGCGTCGAAGCGTTCCGGACGGCCGGCGGGTGCGGCGCCGCGGGTCGTGCCATGCTCGCGCACGGCACGCAGCAGCGCCGTCGTCCGGTCGATGTCTTCTAAAACCTCGCCGAGATCATCGAGCAGCACGAGCCGGCGGTCCGGAGCGAGATCGACCCAGCGGCCGATCGATTCCATCGCGAGCTGCAGCCCGGCCCGCGCGGCGGTCAGCGGATTGCTGGCTTGATGCACGATCATGCCGGAGGACGGCGCCGTCGTCGTCTGCGTGCCGGTAGACGCCGCCGCAGGGTTCGCGATCAACCCCAGCGCCAGCCCCGCGAGCTCGAGGGCGAGTCGCTCCTTACTACGACGCTCGCGCCCGCCCGGCGGCGGCGCGGGCGGGCGGGAGCGGACGGGGGCGACGACCCACGCCTCCGGCGTGGACCCCGGAGCCGTGACCCAGCGCGACCCAACCGCGACGCGGACGCTCCAGCGGTGCAGGATCGTGTCGAGATCAAAATTGGGAGGACTGACACCGACATCAGCACCGCTGCTCGCGCGCGGCACGGCGTGGTGTGGTCCGATGACTTCCCACAGGACGACCGGACGACCGACGACCGCGCTCGCTTGGCGCAGGACTTCGCCTTCATCACCGCGAAACACTACAGCGCTCAACTGTCCTCCAACAGCATCCCAGCAACGGACGGGTGTCAGGTGGGGGCGAGGGGCGCATGTAGAAGTTGCGCCCCCTTGCAGCGCCGTCAAGCGGACACTAGCGTCTGGCCAATGACGACTCCGCCCCCGGGCTTCCCGTCGCGGCCCTCCGTCGGCCGCTCATCCTTCGCGGTCGCGATGAAGGATTATACGTTCATCCGGCCTGGGGTTGCCGTGAGGCGATGATCGTCCTCCTCGCCAAGCAAGACTCGACCATGTTCCAGGCAGCGGAGGCCTCCCAGCGGGGCGTTCTGCTGGCCGCCGTCCTGCTCGCCCTCACGATCATTGCGGCGGGCATGCTGATCGTCCCGATGGCGTGGTTGTACGTGCGGTACAAGCGTGGGGCGACCATCGAAGTGAAGGTGTAGATGGCGAAGGCCGCCGCCGGCAGCGCCGCACCCCTCACGATCGAGAGCTCGCGCGAGCGCGAGCGACTCCGCACCGTCGTCTTTCCCGAGCACTCGGACCTCGCCCTCGCGGTCGCCGAACGGATCACCGAGATCATTCAGCGCGAGACCCGCGCCAAAGGTCGAGCGGTCCTGGGGCTCGCTACGGGGAGCACCCCCCTCGGCGTCTACGAAGAGCTGATCCGGCGCCATCAGGCCGGCGACGTCGATTTTTCGCGCGTCATCACGTTCAACCTCGACGAGTACTACCCGATGCCGCCCGACAGTCCCCACAGCTACCGCCGCTACATGTGGGAGAACTTCTTCGCGCATGTGAACATCGCGAAGGAGAACGTGCATATCCCCGACGGCACCATCCCGCGCGAGCGCGTGGTCGAGGCCTGCGCCGCGTACGACGAGGCGATTCGGGCGGCAGGCGGCATCGACTTCCAGCTCCTCGGCATCGGCAAGACGGGGCACGTCGGTTTCAACGAGCCCGGGTCCGATGCGACGTCGCGCACCCGCATCGTCACGCTCGACACCCTGACGCGCAAGGACGCCGCGGCCGATTTCTTCGGCGTCGAAAACGTCCCGCGCGAGGCGATCACGATGGGCGTTGCCACGATTCTCGACGCCCGGGAGATCGCCCTGCTGGCGACCGGCGAACACAAGACGGCGATCGTCGCGCGTGCGGTCGAAGGGGAAATCTCCACCGACGTCGCCGCGACGTTCCTGCAGCGCCACCCCAGCGTCACCGTCTACCTCGACCTGCCCGCCGCCGCCGAGCTGACCCGGATCAAGACACCCTGGGTGCTGGAGGGCAGTGTCGACTGGACGCCCGCGATGATCGAGCGCTCCGTCGTGTGGCTCGCGGAACGCAGCGGCAAGGCGGTGCTCAAGCTGGCGGCGCGCGATTACGCTGAGAACCACCTCAGCCCGCTGCTCGCGCGCGCCGGATCGGCGGGGCCGATCAACGGTCAGGTGTTCAACCGGCTGCGCGAAAAGATTCGCGGGCGGGCGCGACTGCCCGCGCACGAGCGCGTGCTGGTCTTCTCACCGCATCCCGATGACGACGTCATCTCGATGGGCGGGATCCTGCGCAAACTGTGGGAAAACGAGAATCAGATCGTTGTCGCGTACATGACGAGCGGCAACATCGCAGTGTTCGATCACGACGTGACACGGCATCTCGATTTTGTCACACGGGCGGCGGCGTCGCTCGGGCTGGACGCGGCAGCCATGCAGCGCGCGCGTGCTGCCATCACCACGGGGATCGAACAGAAAGCGCCGGGGGATGTGGACATCCCGGTCGTGCAACACTTGAAGAAATTCATTCGCGAATCGGAAGCGATTGCCGCGCTGGCGGCGGTCGGCATTCCGCCGAGTGCTGCGCGATTCCTCGATCTGCCGTTTTATCAGACGGGCGAAGTCCGCAAACGGCCACTCAGCGACGACGATATCGCGATCGTGCTGCGGCTGTTCGACGAGGTGCAGCCCGACCTCGTGTTCGTCGCCGGCGACCTCTCGGACCCGCACGGCACCCACCGGACCTGCAAAGCCGCCGTCGAGCGCGCGCTGGAGCGCTCCAAGGGGCCGCGACCCGAGGTGTGGCTGTATCGCGGCGCGTGGCAGGAATGGTCACTCACCGAAGCCGATGTCCTCGTGCCGCTGTCGCAGGACGAGCTGCACGCCAAGGTCCTGGCCATCTTCCGCCACCAGTCGCAGAAGGACACCGCGCCCTTCCCCGGCTATGACGAGCGGGAGTTCTGGCAGCGCGTGGAGGCGCGCAATCTCGAGACTGCGGCGCGGGCCGATCGGCTGGGACTGCCGGAGTATTACGCGATGGAAGCCTATGTAATTCAACGACCTTAGCCACACGGCCGTTGCACCCCGCCCTGCCTGTTCATTATGTTGGCGCCGCAATCCCCCTTCACTGGAGGAGGCCCAACAGATGAGCGCTTCAACCACCAAAGCCTTGAGTTTGGCGATCGTTGCGGCCGTGTGGGCCGCCATCTCGCATCTGCTCAAAGTGAATCTGCAATTGTGGCCCGTGATCGTGGGCCTCGGTTGCTTCGTGGGCGCGGGCGGCGGTGTCATGGGGCTGCAGAGGTCGATCCTCGGAACGATCTCTGGGGTCATCTGGGCGGCGCTGTATATCGCCATCGCGGCCGCGCTCGGGAGACAAGAAATCCTAGACGCGCTGGTGCTCGGTGCCGCGGTGTTCGGAATGGTGTACCAGGCGCGCTGGGTCCCGCTGCTCTCGTATTCGGCAGGCGCAATCATCGGCGCCGCGACCTACCTCGCGATGGGATTCAGGACGTTCGCGATGAACGGCGCCATTCGCGTCGCGATCGCGCTCGCGATCGGCTGTGTCCTCGGGATCGCGGCGGAACGCGTCGCCGAGATGCTCGGGAAGATGCGCGTCGTGCCGGCGATGTCGAACCGGTCGTGATGTCGAACCGCTAGACGAGAAACGTGCGGTAGGGGCGACATGCGGTAGGGGCGCAGACATAGTGTATGGTAGGGGCGCAGCATGCTGCGCCCCTACGTTTTTCTAATCGGGCGCTGATCCCCGTCCCCAAAAAAACCGAACCCGGAGCCATGCATGCGCTCCGGGTTGGCGAGGTCGGGCGGAGTGGCCGTCGACACTACGCCGCGACCTACTTCTCGTTCGCGCTAAATGTATGAGCGTCCATCCCGCAGGTTTGTCAGGGAACGGTCCAGCCAAGTTTACAAACCGTTGCCCGGTACGCTTCGCAGAGGGATTCTTCAGACGATGACTCGTTTCCGGGTGAGACGCGGCGCTGTGGTCGCGGTCCTGCTGGTACTGGCGTTCGCCGTCGCCGCGGCGCTCGGGGTCCAGGCCTACGAGACCGCGCGGTATCATCGGGCGCAGGCCGATCGGGTGCTGCGCGATTATGCGGCGCTCGCCGCGGCGCGCGTGGCGCAACGCAGTGCGCAGGAAATCTATTACGCCGTTGTGCCGCCCCTCAAAGCGCTGCAGCACGCGCAGGAAATGGCGCCGCACCAGCCGCTGCCACGACCCGCCGACCTGCACTTCGACGTGATGGAGCACGAGTTCTCACTCGCGCCGTATATCCGCTTCACGTTTCGCATGGACTTGAAGACGCGACAACTACAGACGTCCGGCCAAGCCCTGCCCCCGTTCGTACGACAGTGGTTGCTCGACACACTCCCGGTGCACACGCGCGCCGTCTACGACTCGTCCTGGCACATGGGGACCGTGCTGGGACAACCGGGGGGGGACCGGGACCGTCGCTACGTTGCCTACACGGTGCTGCGCGATGCGGAAGGAACGCTGCGGACCGCGCTCGGTTTCGAGGCGAAACCGGCCGCATTGCGGCCGCTCGTCGTGCAAGCGACGGAGAAATTTCCGTTGTTGCCGCGGCCACTGACGGGCGGCGTCCAGTACGACTCGATGGGCTCGATCATCATCACCGACCGCTACGGCGTCGAGATCTATCGCTCCACCGTCCAGTACACGTCGCCGTTCACGGCGCGCGACACGATCGGAACCGACATGGGCGATCTCTACGCGCAGGCGACATTGCGTGGCGCGATCGCCGATAAGTTGATCATCGGGGGCTTACCCAAGTCGCGCTTCCCCCTGATTCTCGGTCTGCTCGGGCTGACCGCCGTGCTCATCGGGACCGCCCTGGTGCAGCTGCGGCGCGAGTCCCAGCTCACGCGGCTGCGGAGCGACTTCATCTCGGGCGTCTCGCATGAGCTGCGCACGCCGCTCGCCCAGATCCGAATGTTTTCCGAGACGCTGACACTCGGTCGCGTGCGCTCGGACGAAGAGCGGCGCCGCTCGCTGGCGATCATCGATCAGGAAGCCAGGCGGCTAACCCACCTCGTCGAAAACCTGTTGCACTTCTCGCGCTCCGAGCGCCAGACCACGCACATCACGCCCGAGCCGACGGCGCTCGCGCCGCTGGTCCAGGAGGTGATCGACGGATTTGCACCATTGGCCGCGGCCCGGGGCGCGAGGCTGTCCGCTTCGGTTCCGGAGGATCTCGTCGTGACGGCGGATCCGGGCGCGGTGCGCCAAATGCTGCTCAATCTGCTCGACAACGCGGTCAAGTACGGGCCTGCGAGCCAGGACGTGCGCATCGGCGCCGCGCGGGAAAACGGCGTCGCCAAGTTGTGGGTCGACGACGCCGGACCCGGTATTCCGCGCGCCGATCGCGAGCGCGTGTGGGACCGATTCTGGCGGCTCGAGCGCGACCGCGAGTCGGCGGTGGCCGGCAGCGGCATCGGGCTCGCGGTGGTTCGTGAACTGGCGACATTGCACAACGGGCGGGCATGGATCGATGACACCGGGCCCGCCGCCGGAACGGGAACCCGCGTCGTCATCGAGCTACCCGTATGAGCGCGACTCCGCCACTCGCTCACGACCCGAAGCGGATTCTCGTCATCGAGGACAATCCGGACCTCGCGTACGGGCTGCGGAACAACCTCGAGATCGAAGGCTACGAGGTCGAGGTCGCAAAAGATGGCGCGCGTGGTCTGACGCGGGCGAAGACCGCCAAGCCCGATCTCGTCGTCCTCGATTTGATGCTCCCCGGAATGGACGGCTTCCGTGTGCTGCGCGCGTTGCGCGAGGAAGGCCACGGCATGCCCGTCCTCATCCTGACGGCGCGGGGCGAGGAGGCCGACAAGGTTCGTGGCCTGCGCCTTGGCGCGGACGACTATGTCACGAAGCCGTTCGGCGTGCTCGAGCTCCTTGCGCGCATCGAAGCGTTGCTGCGGCGCGTCGCCGAGCCGCGCAAGAATGGCGGGCCGCCGGCGCCGCCGTTCGAGAAGTTCGGCGCTATCGAGGTGCTCACGCCGTCGCGGACCGTCTTGCGGGACGGCTCGCCCGTGGCGCTGACGCCGAAGGAGTACGACCTGCTGCTCGCGCTCATCCGGCGCGACGGCGCGTGCATCACGCGCTCCGAGCTTCTGATCGAAGTGTGGGGCTACAGCGCCGAAGTGATGAGCCGCACGGTGGACACGCACGTGGCCGAGCTGCGCCGCAAGCTGGAGCGCGATCCCGCCAATCCGAAACACATTCTCACTGTCCGCAAGACCGGCTACCGCCTCGCCCGCTAGCTAAGGCCGGACCGGCTGGGTCGCCGCGGAGTCGAATACGAGGCGAATCGCTTGCGCCGCATCGAGGGGCGCGTCGGTCAGGTTGGTCACGAGGGCGATAACCACGTGAGAGTCGCGGTCTACGCCAAAGATTGTGGTGCCGCCCACCGAGCTTCCACCGTGGTAGACGGTGCGGTGCCCGAGTGTGTCGGTGCCCACGAACCAGCCGATCCCATACGGAGTCGCCTCTCCTGACGTGGTGTGCTGCGGCGTGAACAGCAGCTCCAGCGTCGCCGCCTGCAGGTAGCCTGGTGAGAGGTGCGCCGACCCGAAGCGCACGAGGTCCTCGGCGGTCGACAGGAATCCGCCTCCAGCCCACTTGTAACTGTTGTCCACGACCGGCGCGGGAACGAACTGTCCCAACCTCGTGCGCTCGTAGAAGTGCGTCCGGTTGGGGATCAGGCTGTCATTCTTGTCGGGGGACGTGCTGGTCATGCCGAGCGGTTTGAAGACGTGGCGGCTCATATACGCCAGAAACTCTTCTTTCGACGCACCCTCGACGACTGCACTGATGACGTTGAATCCATAACTCGAGTAGGAAAACCGTGTGCCCGGGGGCGCGACGAGCGAGTCGTTCTCGAAAATCGCCAGACCTCGGGTGACGGTTGCGTAGTGCTGGTTCAGTGTGAATTCGTCCCCCTGGTAGTGCCTGATGCCCGCCAGGTGCCCGCCCAACAATCGCGTGGTGATGACCGCGCCTTTGTCCGGGAATGTCGGGACGTAGCGCTGGATGGGTGCATCGAGGTCGAGCTTCCCCGCTTCGTACAGCTGCGCGACTGCGTCAGCAGTCAGCGGCTTGGAGACACTGCCGATGCGAAATTGCGTCGTGGGCGTCGTGGGGCGTTTGGTTGCGAGGTTGGCATAGCCGAAAGCCTCCGACCAAACGATCCGACCATCCACCGCGACTGCCAGCGCGAAGCCCGGGATGTTCGGCGCCAGCTTCTCACAGGCGATGGCGTGTGCCCGCGCGCGCGCGGCATCCCACCGGTGCGCGACAGACGGGAGTTTGGCAGACCGCGAAACACACGGGGCCTGCTGCACGGCGAGCAGGACGAACAGGACGAACACGAGCTTTGACTCCGCGGAGGGACGGGGTAAGATACCCGCCCATGAGCGAAACGGCCGAGACGCTCCGCCGACTGCACATCGAAGGGCCGATGCTCGTCCTGCCGAACGCCTGGGACGCCGGCAGTGCGCGGATCTTCGTGGAAGCCGGCTTCCCCGCCCTCGCGACCACCAGCGCGGGGATCGCGTTCAGCCTCGGGTATCCCGACGGCGAGCGCATCAGCCGGGATGAGATGCTCGCGGCGGTCTCGCGGATCACACGCCGCATTGCGGTTCCGATCACCGCCGATCTGGAGGCCGGCTACGGCCGCGAGGCCGCCGCGGTCGCCGAGACGGTGCGCCGGGCGATCGACGCCGGCGTGGTGGGCATGAATCTCGAAGACCGGATGGAGGAGAAGCACCTGATCGATTTCACGCTGGCGGTGGAACGGGTGCGGGGGGCGCGGAAGGCCGCCGACGCCACGGGGGTTCGCCTCGTCCTAAACGCGCGCACCGACGCCTTCGAAGCACCGGACATCCCGCGGGAGAAACGGCTGGAGGAAGCGGTGCGGCGCGGAAACGCGTTTCGCGACGCGGGTGCCGATTCGGTGTTCGTGCCGTTCGTCGGCGATCGCGACACGATCGAACAGCTCGTCCAGCAGATCAGGGCCCCGGTCAACATCCTCGGCACACCCAACGCGCCGACACTCAAGGAGCTCGCCGCGCTCGGCGTCCGGCGCGTGACGTTCGGCTCGGCTCCGATGCGCGCGACACTCGGCTTGGTCCGCCGCATGGCGCGGGAGTGGAGGGAGAAGGGGACCTACGGCACGCTCGAAGCGTACGGGATCCCGTTTGCCGAGCTGCAGAAGCTGTTCGCCTAGTTCAACTCGACGTGCAAGTGGTCCGCAGTCCCGACGTGCCG